>Ga0210026_1000566_pt1 | contig 41960 bp, 44 predicted proteins | sample CryGeymeta201509_FD_183977 | JGI IMG/M metagenome (GOLD analysis project Ga0210026, IMG submission 183977) | Groundwater microbial communities from Crystal Geyser aquifers in Utah, USA - Crystal Geyser metaG 2015-09 (SPAdes) (version 2) | ecosystem: Environmental > Aquatic > Deep subsurface >...
GAGCAAATCGAGATCAGCTTCCTTCCGCACCTTCACGGGTGCGGCCCCACTGAAGCCAGAGAATCGCCAACGACCCGGGCGTTGAATTCACGGCCTTCCGCACCTTCACGGGTGCGGCCCCACTGAAGCGAAGTAAGCGCGGAAGACAACGCAACCGCAACGCTCCTTCCGCACCTTCACGGGTGCGGCCCCACTGAAGCCCGGTCGTCACGTGCGGGAAGCTGAGATCGTCTGGAACCCTTCCGCACCTTCACGGGTGCGGCCCCACTGAAGCTAGAGGTAAGCTGTCGTTTCAAAAGGACATCATCACCTTCCGCACCTTCACGGGTGCGGCCCCACTGAAGCAGGACCATAGACAGGGTCATCCCTGCAGTGTCCAAAATTTCCCTTCCGCACCTTCACGGGTGCGGCCCCACTGAAGCGGCGACGAAGCTCGAGCGATGACGACGACATATCGGCCTTCCGCACCTTCACGGGTGCGGCCCCACTGAAGCTCTGAGCCTAAGCGCGAGCCCCTTGTCGGATTTGTCGATGCCTTCCGCACCTTCACGGGTGCGGCCCCACTGAAGCTAGCCAGCTTCGGCTTTGAGACGGATGACAAGTCCGCGACCTTCCGCACCTTCACGGGTGCGGCCCCACTGAAGCGGGTAGGGAAGCATCGCGATCTTCACGCCTTCGAAGCCTTCCGCACCTTCACGGGTGCGGCCCCACTGAAGCACGTTCAAGCGAGGCACGAAGATGTCCCTCGGCCGAAACCTTCCGCACCTTCACGGGTGCGGCCCCACTGAAGCAAGCGGCCAAACGTAGACGAGTTCTACGAAGTGTTTCCTTCCGCACCTTCACGGGTGCGGCCCCACTGAAGCTTACACTTGTCGATCACGTCATAGGCGTCTTCTGCTTCCTTCCGCACCTTCACGGGTGCGGCCCCACTGAAGCATCGCATCATCCATTGTTACCCTCCAGCCATGATTTCCCTTCCGCACCTTCACGGGTGCGGCCCCACTGAAGCACAGCATCATCCTCTACGCTTCCATCTTCATGTTGCTTGCCTTCCGCACCTTCACGGGTGCGGCCCCACTGAAGCGACGACGGCTTCGCGGTCGCGCATAACGGCCGGCCGGCCTTCCGCACCTTCACGGGTGCGGCCCCACTGAAGCGAGATGTTCGAGGATGACGGTGGTTATTGGCGCATCGTCCTTCCGCACCTTCACGGGTGCGGCCCCACTGAAGCCATTTACGAGCTGCGCTGTGAGCTTCAATTTCGTGGCCCCTTCCGCACCTTCACGGGTGCGGCCCCACTGAAGCGTTGGCGCGGCTGACGTCAAATCCGGCAAGCTCAAGCGACCTTCCGCACCTTCACGGGTGCGGCCCCACTGAAGCATGGAAAGGTTGGCCCTCGTTACGATGGAAGTACTGGCCCTTCCGCACCTTCACGGGTGCGGCCCCACTGAAGCTGGTTGGCCTGTTCCGCTGACGCCGAACATCGAATTGCCTTCCGCACCTTCACGGGTGCGGCCCCACTGAAGCAGCCCTGTTAGCGTCGCAAAGATCGGACAAGTCCCGGCCCTTCCGCACCTTCACGGGTGCGGCCCCACTGAAGCTAACAAATAATCATGTATGTAAATTAAATGAAGTAATCCTTCCGCACCTTCACGGGTGCGGCCCCACTGAAGCAGGATGGAACAAGGTTACTCGTCTGTTTTAGGATTATAGCCTTCCGCACCTTCACGGGTGCGGCCCCACTGAAGCACGGGTGCATTTTTTCGCAAAGAGCAGTCGTCTATGCCTTCCGCACCTTCACGGGTGCGGCCCCACTGAAGCATGGAGAGAGGTGGGTGGACCGCGACGCGCTCAAAAACCTTCCGCACCTTCACGGGTGCGGCCCCACTGAAGCCGACACAGCACCCGCAAACGGCGACGCAATCGTGTGCACCCTTCCGCACCTTCACGGGTGCGGCCCCACTGAAGCCGCGCCTCAATACACGCCCGGTCAACGATCTCAGCGAGCCTTCCGCACCTTCACGGGTGCGGCCCCACTGAAACTTTAAAATATCACACAAACTATCAAACACCACAAGGTCCTTCCACACCTTCACGGATGCGGCCCCACTGAAGCGATTGCAATTGGTTGCGCGTTGAATTGTGTTTCGAAGACCTTCCGCACCTTCACGGGTGCGGCCCCACTGAAGCTGCGGATGTGTCTGGGCAGCAGGGGGTTCCGAATGTCTACCTTCCGCACCTTCACGGGTGCGGCCCCACTGAAGCACCAAACCACAAAGAGCATTGGTGGTAAGCAATCCTTCCGCACCTTCACGGGTGCGGCCCCACTGAAGCAAAGTAACCGTGAACCTCGGCTTTAGTTTCGTTATCAGCCTTCCGCACCTTCACGGGTGCGGCCCCACTGAAGCAAAGGGAATGCCAAGGCTTTGAAGGCTCCGGTAATTGCCTTCCGCACCTTCACGGGTGCGGCCCCACTGAAGCTGACTTGGACTGGTGGTTTGTTGAATGGACGGGAGACGGACCTTCCGCACCTTCACGGGTGCGGCCCCACTGAAGCTTGGTGCCACTTGTTCGATTCTGACTTGTAGTTTGCTTCCCTTCCGCACCTTCACGGGTGCGGCCCCACTGAAGCAGATCAGGGACACCTTAGCGGGACACTCCTTTGCGCCTTCCGCACCTTCACGGGTGCGGCCCCACTGAAGCGTGAAGTACCAGCTTGGGTGGTCAAAGGACCAGGATGACCTTCCGCACCTTCACGGGTGCGGCCCCACTGAAGCCAGTGAACACAGGTGGTCAGGTTGAAGGGAAAGCTTTCCTTCCGCACCTTCACGGGTGCGGCCCCACTGAAGCGCTTCGATGGGGTGAACGACTACATGCACACAAGCGACCCTTCCGCACCTTCACGGGTGCGGCCCCACTGAAGCGAAAAGAGCGCGAGGTATGGTCGGCGCGTCGAGACGACCTTCCGCACCTTCACGGGTGCGGCCCCACTGAAGCCCACTGATTTTTGGCGAACCAGACACGGAAGCCGCTGCCTTCCGCACCTTCACGGGTGCGGCCCCACTGAAGCTGGCAATGAGCGAATGGAAGCCCAAAGGCGCCTGCATCCTTCCGCACCTTCACGGGTGCGGCCCCACTGAAGCATGAGCCATGCAGGGCTCTGGCGCGCCACATTTGAATCCCTTCCGCACCTTCACGGGTGCGGCCCCACTGAAGCCAATTCATGAGCAAACCTCCCGCAGCACAGCCAGCGCCCTTCCGCACCTTCACGGGTGCGGCCCCACTGAAGCCACTCCAGGAAGTGCCGCAGTCTCTGCGAGACATTTTCCTTCCGCACCTTCACGGGTGCGGCCCCACTGAAGCAAAACTGCCCGACGCCCCACCCAACAAATCCACCGCCTTCCGCACCTTCACGGGTGCGGCCCCACTGAAGCTTTGGCAACGTCGGCGGGTTGCACCGATCGGCTTGCGCCCTTCCGCACCTTCACGGGTGCGGCCCCACTGAAGCTGCTCGTCACGTGTTTTGCGACTTGATCTAATAGAACACCCTTCCGCACCTTCACGGGTGCGGCCCCACTGAAGCTCTCTAGGTGCGGGGCTGGACGCCCTGGAGCTTTCGCCCCTTCCGCACCTTCACGGGTGCGGCCCCACTGAAGCATAGTTTACCCTTCCTGTTTTGTGCGGAGGTCCAAGGCGCCCTTCCGCACCTTCACGGGTGCGGCCCCACTGAAGCGTCGCCCAGTGCAAAGACGCGCAAGGACAGACCGTCGACCTTCCGCACCTTCACGGGTGCGGCCCCACTGAAGCCGGTCCCAGATCACCCACGCGCTGGTGCACGGATTGCCCTTCCGCACCTTCACGGGTGCGGCCCCACTGAAGCGACGGTGTGAACGACTATCTTCTTTCTACGGACTCAGACCTTCCGCACCTTCACGGGTGCGGCCCCACTGAAGCTCGAACAGGCCAAGCACATCAATGGTGCTACCGCCTGCCTTCCGCACCTTCACGGGTGCGGCCCCACTGAAGCGAAGAACGGGACCTTTGCGTAGTGTTGGACACACCGCATCCCTTCCGCACCTTCACGGGTGCGGCCCCACTGAAGCAAGCGTGAGCAAGTGCGCATCTTCGATCGCAACGGCGACCTTCCGCACCTTCACGGGTGCGGCCCCACTGAAGCGGGTGTGGCGAGCAGTTCACCACTAGCTGTTAGGGTGCCTTCCGCACCTTCACGGGTGCGGCCCCACTGAAGCGATGACCTCTGTGCCAGTCTCGCGATCGTAGCGCACCCTTCCGCACCTTCACGGGTGCGGCCCCACTGAAGCTCGGAGATGTGATCGAGGAAGTTGAGGAGTGCGTCTCGACCTTCCGCACCTTCACGGGTGCGGCCCCACTGAAGCATAGATAGTTCGCATTTCTGCAATAATGTTATAGTACCTTCCGCACCTTCACGGGTGCGGCCCCACTGAAGCTGGGTAGTTCAGGCCGTCGACCTGTTCCGAATTGAAAACGCCTTCCGCACCTTCACGGGTGCGGCCCCACTGAAGCACATATTCAGCCCATTCAAGCGCTTCTAGATATCCGTCCTTCCGCACCTTCACGGGTGCGGCCCCACTGAAGCTGCTCGCTGAAACGTCACCATGCTTGGTGTAATTCTCCCTTCCGCACCTTCACGGGTGCGGCCCCACTGAAGCAAAGTTGAGCGGATTTCCAGGGTCCGGCGCGCCTGTAACCTTCCGCACCTTCACGGGTGCGGCCCCACTGAAGCGAAGGACTGGTCGAACAATTGCTTGATTTCTTCGGGTCCTTCCGCACCTTCACGGGTGCGGCCCCACTGAAGCCACGTGCGCTCCGAGGCGCGATTGGTTGGGTTGAGTTCCCTTCCGCACCTTCACGGGTGCGGCCCCACTGAAGCTTAAAGAGGCTGGTTTTACCGGTACCGGTGGATCCGCCTTCCGCACCTTCACGGGTGCGGCCCCACTGAAGCTCGGACTTTCAGAGGTTCTTTTGGCTCCAAAACGACGATCCTTCCGCACCTTCACGGGTGCGGCCCCACTGAAGCGATAAGAAACGGGTTGCGAGGGGCGGTGCTATGTCGTCCTTCCGCACCTTCACGGGTGCGGCCCCACTGAAGCCTCATAGTTATCAAGGTAAGTAGTTTTGCCGATGATAGCCTTCCGCACCTTCACGGGTGCGGCCCCACTGAAGCGAATTGAGAGTTATTCGGAAAAAATAAAGTTTCATTACCCTTCCGCACCTTCACGGGTGCGGCCCCACTGAAGCGCTTATCAAAGAATCGCAAGGCGTTTGCCTCCCGACGACCTTCCGCACCTTCACGGGTGCGGCCCCACTGAAGCGAGCGACCCAGATGTGTCGGCGAGCGCCTGTAGATAGCCTTCCGCACCTTCACGGGTGCGGCCCCACTGAAGCTGCTTCTGTTCTCATGACATATCCTTGGGCGGCCCTTCCTTCCGCACCTTCACGGGTGCGGCCCCACTGAAGCAACATCTTATGAGTGGGCGCAGCAGGGATTGAACCTGCCTTCCGCACCTTCACGGGTGCGGCCCCACTGAAGCCCTCAGCAAAGCGTAGGAGCGCGGCTACGGCAGCGGCTATCCTTCCGCACCTTCACGGGTGCGGCCCCACTGAAGCTACGCCCATGCTTCACCCTCACTCGTCGCCAGTTCTTCCCTTCCGCACCTTCACGGGTGCGGCCCCACTGAAGCCGTGTTTTGTGCCCACCCAAAAAATGGGCGCAGCACAGCCTTCCGCACCTTCACGGGTGCGGCCCCACTGAAGCTACTCGTGCACTCGTGGTCACTACTCCACGCAGGCAACCTTCCGCACCTTCACGGGTGCGGCCCCACTGAAGCATGTATGGATTCGCCCCGTAGATCCACGCGCCAGCTGCCTTCCGCACCTTCACGGGTGCGGCCCCACTGAAGCTGATAGTCATGGTTTTCTCGTTTTCTGAGGCCCTTCACCTTCCGCACCTTCACGGGTGCGGCCCCACTGAAGCGTGTGCTGTTAGCATGGCCGTTTTCAGAAAGGCCAGATCCTTCCGCACCTTCACGGGTGCGGCCCCACTGAAGCGTAAAGCCGTCATCAGCGCAGGGGTTATCAGCGTTAATTCCTTCCGCACCTTCACGGGTGCGGCCCCACTGAAGCGCTCGCGACTCGGCAGCGATACGGGATCAAATTACACCCTTCCGCACCTTCACGGGTGCGGCCCCACTGAAGCGAGTGACGCTGATAGGGCTTTTGCAGGACTAAGCCCACCCTTCCGCACCTTCACGGGTGCGGCCCCACTGAAGCATTTTCGCCCGAAAGTTTCCGCCGCACTTCAGACAGTTCCTTCCGCACCTTCACGGGTGCGGCCCCACTGAAGCGAGACCCGCGCACTCAGCTGCTCATCAACAGCGCGTTACCTTCCGCACCTTCACGGGTGCGGCCCCACTGAAGCATGGCCATAAGCGAGTCGAACATCTCCTGGTTGAACGGCACCTTCCGCACCTTCACGGGTGCGGCCCCACTGAAGCTTCGTTATCAGGTCCCCGCACACCATCAGGTGTGTGGCCTTCCGCACCTTCACGGGTGCGGCCCCACTGAAGCGAGGAGACCAAGACCACATCCACTGGCAAGATCTACCCTTCCGCACCTTCACGGGTGCGGCCCCACTGAAGCGACGCGTCCAGCCGTATCAGGTGCCAAGCGAGCGCCAGCCCTTCCGCACCTTCACGGGTGCGGCCCCACTGAAGCTCATGCCGTCCCGCGCATCTCAGCGCAGTATTGCTAGCCTTCCGCACCTTCACGGGTGCGGCCCCACTGAAGCTCGGTATCGTCGAGACCACTGAACCGGATAGCAGCCCCCTTCCGCACCTTCACGGGTGCGGCCCCACTGAAGCCGTCATCTGCTCGCTGCTGTGTCCAACCTTGGCAAGGTTCCTTCCGCACCTTCACGGGTGCGGCCCCACTGAAGCTCAAAGCCGTCTCCAATACTCGCAGACAAACCCCAAACCTTCCGCACCTTCACGGGTGCGGCCCCACTGAAGCCCACGAGAAAGAGTGAGCGCTGAATCAGGGTTGCGCGTCCTTCCGCACCTTCACGGGTGCGGCCCCACTGAAGCTCTTATGGAAGAGATAGAAGAAGATGAAGACGACTATCCCTTCCGCACCTTCACGGGTGCGGCCCCACTGAAGCAGCGGGTGATTTGCCGAGCCCGGCAATCTCCCAGGCGCCTTCCGCACCTTCACGGGTGCGGCCCCACTGAAGCCTACCAGAGTCCTGTTGAGGCCATTTGGGTTTTACTGGCCTTCCGCACCTTCACGGGTGCGGCCCCACTGAAGCCACGCAGCAACGGACGACACGTCCTATTTCACCGTGACCTTCCGCACCTTCACGGGTGCGGCCCCACTGAAGCATAATCAGCGCACAACATCAACGGAGTTTGATATGAACCTTCCGCACCTTCACGGGTGCGGCCCCACTGAAGCACTTTGTGTTTCGTGTACCCCTCACCGTCAAACGTCCTTCCGCACCTTCACGGGTGCGGCCCCACTGAAGCCTCGTCAGCTCGTGGATGGTGAGATCCGCCGACGTGACCTTCCGCACCTTCACGGGTGCGGCCCCACTGAAGCATGTAATCCCACAACTCGGTAAGTTGCGTTGGCGTTGCCTTCCGCACCTTCACGGGTGCGGCCCCACTGAAGCACTTGGGGCTGGCGTCAACTCCTTACCTATGCTGACCTTCCGCACCTTCACGGGTGCGGCCCCACTGAAGCGAAGCCACTCGGAGGCTTTGCGCAAAACAATACGCGACGCCTTCCGCACCTTCACGGGTGCGGCCCCACTGAAGCCATTCCATAACCGCCCTATTGGCATTCATTCGCATGGCCTTCCGCACCTTCACGGGTGCGGCCCCACTGAAGCTAGCACTAAGGGCGGACCGGTCACGGGGTTCAATTCCCCCTTCCGCACCTTCACGGGTGCGGCCCCACTGAAGCCGATTGCCCGAGGTCGTTGAATTCGTGGTCGGTCAGAAGCCTTCCGCACCTTCACGGGTGCGGCCCCACTGAAGCAGTGAGTCGCGTCTCGTTGGTGAGCCCAAGTACGTTAGACCTTCCGCACCTTCACGGGTGCGGCCCCACTGAAGCGTCGATAATATTGGCGGCAGTTGTCGCTGACGCAATACCTTCCGCACCTTCACGGGTGCGGCCCCACTGAAGCGATATATTACGTTGGTATTTGTAGAGCGTTAGCGACGACCTTCCGCACCTTCACGGGTGCGGCCCCACTGAAGCTCACGCTTGAGGTGGCTAAGCAGGTCATGGAGAAGACTCCTTCCGCACCTTCACGGGTGCGGCCCCACTGAAGCTTCGTCAACCAAGCTCCTATCGTAACCGGAACCAACCCTTCCGCACCTTCACGGGTGCGGCCCCACTGAAGCAGGAGATCCACTGGAGTCAGCCCATGCCGAAGGTAAATCCTTCCGCACCTTCACGGGTGCGGCCCCACTGAAGCGACCTCGGAGAAGATTCGCCGTACAGGACTCCGCGCCTTCCGCACCTTCACGGGTGCGGCCCCACTGAAGCGGAGAGCGCACATCACGTGTTGCAATTCAGAATTACAGCCTTCCGCACCTTCACGGGTGCGGCCCCACTGAAGCGTTGCCTGCGAAAATATCGTAAAACAGAGATTGCGTGCCTTCCGCACCTTCACGGGTGCGGCCCCACTGAAGCTCAGGGCAAGCAAGAGCCCGCTGGCTAAGGATGTGCACCTTCCGCACCTTCACGGGTGCGGCCCCACTGAAGCTGGTGGGTGTGTCTCGATGCCCACGGGCCGATACAACAACCTTCCGCACCTTCACGGGTGCGGCCCCACTGAAGCCCACCTAATGGGTGGCCCCCATAGCGCGAACGCCATGCCTTCCGCACCTTCACGGGTGCGGCCCCACTGAAGCTTTTTGGAAGCCTAACCCAGTCGACAAGCGATTCTGTTCCTTCCGCACCTTCACGGGTGCGGCCCCACTGAAGCGGCACGTTGCATGGCTTTTTCGCTCACAAGGTCCAGTCCTTCCGCACCTTCACGGGTGCGGCCCCACTGAAGCGCACGCGGGTTGAAGAGCTTGCAAGCCACAGTGAGGCAGCCTTCCGCACCTTCACGGGTGCGGCCCCACTGAAGCTCATTTCCGTTCGCGACCGTGCGCGACGCCTTAGCATCCTTCCGCACCTTCACGGGTGCGGCCCCACTGAAGCTCGTCAGGCAATCGGAAAACACACACAGACGAGGTTTCCTTCCGCACCTTCACGGGTGCGGCCCCACTGAAGCCGCTCTGTTCAGAAAATAATCGAATAGTGATATCAGCCCTTCCGCACCTTCACGGGTGCGGCCCCACTGAAGCTCAGCTACCCCTTGTTTGAGTCCTCTAGGTTGAACTCCTTCCGCACCTTCACGGGTGCGGCCCCACTGAAGCTACACAGTGAATCAGGGCGAGGTCACGAGCAACACGCCCTTCCGCACCTTCACGGGTGCGGCCCCACTGAAGCATCGAGCAGATCGTCATCGACGTCTGAGATGTCCACCCCCTTCCGCACCTTCACGGGTGCGGCCCCACTGAAGCAAAATGGAATGCATGCGAATGCCTCCTCATCGGTGAGAACCTTCCGCACCTTCACGGGTGCGGCCCCACTGAAGCAGCTTATTTCAAACGAAATCATTCAACGGTCCGAAGGCCTTCCGCACCTTCACGGGTGCGGCCCCACTGAAGCAAAGTGTCAACTCGCTCTACCAGCCTTGTTTGAACATCCTTCCGCACCTTCACGGGTGCGGCCCCACTGAAGCTGGGACGTCGCCCGGTCCCATAAAGGTTGCTGACGGTCCTTCCGCACCTTCACGGGTGCGGCCCCACTGAAGCTGGGTGCCCCATGAGTCCGCGGGATGCCTTTGACGTCCCTTCCGCACCTTCACGGGTGCGGCCCCACTGAAGCTCGCCGACCGTGGTCTTGTTGATAATGAATCGAAGCTCCTTCCGCACCTTCACGGGTGCGGCCCCACTGAAGCGAGGAAGCCGACGCGATCAAGATGCTGATGACGGTCCATCCTTCCGCACCTTCACGGGTGCGGCCCCACTGAAGCGCCCGGTCTGAGGCCGCTCAGGGACGCTTTGAGCGCTCAGCCTTCCGCACCTTCACGGGTGCGGCCCCACTGAAGCTGAGCGTGGTGAAATTGCGGACAAAAAAGCTTACAAACCTTCCGCACCTTCACGGGTGCGGCCCCACTGAAGCGCCAACGACACCAACTTTTCTCGGTTGGGTCTGGTCGGCCTTCCGCACCTTCACGGGTGCGGCCCCACTGAAGCGGCGGTCGAGATCGTCAAACGATCGCAACTCGTCGAGCCTTCCGCACCTTCACGGGTGCGGCCCCACTGAAGCTACGAGAGGCAGACGAGCGATGAACTGCGCCTCACCCTTCCGCACCTTCACGGGTGCGGCCCCACTGAAGCAGGCTGTAATCGTGCTGTCGGACTGCGGTCGACGTGTGCCTTCCGCACCTTCACGGGTGCGGCCCCACTGAAGCACGAGCACACACCAACGCGTTCCACGCTGGCACGCATCCCTTCCGCACCTTCACGGGTGCGGCCCCACTGAAGCTTTTGGGATGGCATTGTACCGGTACGGCAAGGAGGCTCCTTCCGCACCTTCACGGGTGCGGCCCCACTGAAGCAGGAATCACGTCGAGTGCGAAGCCGAGGCGGTCAGGCAACCTTCCGCACCTTCACGGGTGCGGCCCCACTGAAGCGGATGAGTCTGACGCGGTTACGTTCGCACCGACTGACCCTTCCGCACCTTCACGGGTGCGGCCCCACTGAAGCAGCCCACGCTCAGCGCCGTGCTGATTCCTGGCAGACCCCTTCCGCACCTTCACGGGTGCGGCCCCACTGAAGCCCCTGGCACGATTGGCGTGCCACTCGTCGGAGTGTGCTCCTTCCGCACCTTCACGGGTGCGGCCCCACTGAAGCATTGGGCTCACGTCGTGGATTCTGGACCTGATTTCATTCCTTCCGCACCTTCACGGGTGCGGCCCCACTGAAGCTCAACAAGCTTTTTCATCCTGGAACCTCACACCATCGCCTTCCGCACCTTCACGGGTGCGGCCCCACTGAAGCGAAAAGGGCGAGCCGGCGACACCGGCGTCGTGCGAAAGCCTTCCGCACCTTCACGGGTGCGGCCCCACTGAAGCTTCGATGTTCGCTAGCAGGTCGGCCTCGCACTTGCTGCCTTCCGCACCTTCACGGGTGCGGCCCCACTGAAGCGATATCGGCACTACAGTTGCCCGTCGTGCCTCATCGGACCTTCCGCACCTTCACGGGTGCGGCCCCACTGAAGCGAGATAGAAAGCATTGCCGAGAATCGCACATCGGCCTCCTTCCGCACCTTCACGGGTGCGGCCCCACTGAAGCCAGACCTTTGGCTGGGCAACCTTTCGTGTGAGGCTGACCTTCCGCACCTTCACGGGTGCGGCCCCACTGAAGCGACCGGAAGGATAGGTTGTTCGTAATCTGGAGTGGCTGCCCTTCCGCACCTTCACGGGTGCGGCCCCACTGAAGCAGATCAAGGGTGGCGTCATTGCCGGCAAAGACTCCATGCCTTCCGCACCTTCACGGGTGCGGCCCCACTGAAGCGACCGCAAGCACGTCGCGCCCCTGCTCCGCCACGTTGCCTTCCGCACCTTCACGGGTGCGGCCCCACTGAAGCCCCCAGGAAGCCAGCGACAGCACTCTACCTTGCGCGAACCTTCCGCACCTTCACGGGTGCGGCCCCACTGAAGCTCGACAACCCCGTCCACGTCGAACCGAACCGAGGCACCCTCCTTCCGCACCTTCACGGGTGCGGCCCCACTGAAGCAGGAATCACTCGCGGTGATCGCTGCACTGGATGTCACCCTTCCGCACCTTCACGGGTGCGGCCCCACTGAAGCGCGCGCAAGTTTTGGCGCGGCTCGGCGCAGTACACACACCCTTCCGCACCTTCACGGGTGCGGCCCCACTGAAGCGCAACGGTACCATGTATCATTAATCTTATGATTGAATTCCTTCCGCACCTTCACGGGTGCGGCCCCACTGAAGCCAAATGGATTAAGCGTGATGGTCAAGCCATGGTAGCCTTCCGCACCTTCACGGGTGCGGCCCCACTGAAGCTCGTTTTCTGGTGCGTGAGGTCAATCCCACGATCACCTTCCGCACCTTCACGGGTGCGGCCCCACTGAAGCAGAAGCCATTCTGAATCGTTACGCAAATCCACCAAAGCCTTCCGCACCTTCACGGGTGCGGCCCCACTGAAGCTACCACCAGATCGCTTTCCTCCAGATCGTAATTACTAGCCTTCCGCACCTTCACGGGTGCGGCCCCACTGAAGCACCTCAACTCGAGTGGACTGAACGTAAACGTTGTCGTCCCTTCCGCACCTTCACGGGTGCGGCCCCACTGAAGCAACGACTGCTTAGACTGCGGCGCGCGATGGCGTAACGGCCCTTCCGCACCTTCACGGGTGCGGCCCCACTGAAGCATCGGCGGCAACTGACAAAGCGCCAGATATGGCGCACATCCTTCCGCACCTTCACGGGTGCGGCCCCACTGAAGCCTGACGGTGGATTCGTCTCCGCGCACGCCACTGACGTCCTTCCGCACCTTCACGGGTGCGGCCCCACTGAAGCAAGGACATCGCAGACGTCAAGCTGTGCGACTTCCTGAACCTTCCGCACCTTCACGGGTGCGGCCCCACTGAAGCAACCGTGCGTAGTCGAGGTGTCTCGGGATAGACCCGGCCTTCCGCACCTTCACGGGTGCGGCCCCACTGAAGCGTCGAGACCAGGTACCCGGCGCCGCTGGTTTTACCTTCCTTCCGCACCTTCACGGGTGCGGCCCCACTGAAGCAAGCTCTTCCGGGCTTCACTGGAACGGAAGAATTCCCCTTCCGCACCTTCACGGGTGCGGCCCCACTGAAGCCAGATATCGTCGACTTTCCGTCGTAAAATTCCCATGAACCTTCCGCACCTTCACGGGTGCGGCCCCACTGAAGCACGATACTTACTTCGCATTGGTCCCGCGTCGGATTCACCTTCCGCACCTTCACGGGTGCGGCCCCACTGAAGCTGCGCTTGCGCCGATACTGTTGACCGACATGATGGGTCCTTCCGCACCTTCACGGGTGCGGCCCCACTGAAGCTTGTTGCCCGACCCGTCGGTGACCGTGATGGTGCCGGCCTTCCGCACCTTCACGGGTGCGGCCCCACTGAAGCATGCGAAGAATGCGTGAGGCTGGAAGCAAGTACAGTGACCTTCCGCACCTTCACGGGTGCGGCCCCACTGAAGCACAATTGGAGAGGATGTGCGGGGGACGCGTATAGCGCGCCTTCCGCACCTTCACGGGTGCGGCCCCACTGAAGCAATCATCATCCACCAGCAGTAGCAATCGGTGGGCCCGTTCCTTCCGCACCTTCACGGGTGCGGCCCCACTGAAGCCTGTCATCTGATTAATTAATCCCCACGCGTGGTCTGCCTTCCGCACCTTCACGGGTGCGGCCCCACTGAAGCCAACTTGGGATAGCAGCTCCATACGGAGGCACGCATCATCCTTCCGCACCTTCACGGGTGCGGCCCCACTGAAGCGCGCAGATTGGCGTTGATTTCCGCAGCCTGCGCGACGGCCTTCCGCACCTTCACGGGTGCGGCCCCACTGAAGCGGCATCTGGGATGTCGATGCCAAAGATATTCTAGATCCTTCCGCACCTTCACGGGTGCGGCCCCACTGAAGCTCCCTGGTTTGCGTCCTCGCTCATGCTCTCCCAGTAGCCCTTCCGCACCTTCACGGGTGCGGCCCCACTGGAAGCGAAGAATTGCAGGAAACTTGGACAGGTACGCCGACAGAACTCCTTCCGCACCTTCACGGGTGCGGCCCCACTGAAGCAAATGTTGAGAAGCCAAAGCATGCTTGACTCATGGCCCCTTCCGCACCTTCACGGGTGCGGCCCCACTGAAGCAGGTTCGTCGAGATCAATGGGGGTGGCCAATGAAGACACCTTCCGCACCTTCACGGGTGCGGCCCCACTGAAGCATGCGGACTCCGGTTCGATTCCGAACGTGTTGATAAGGCCTTCCGCACCTTCACGGGTGCGGCCCCACTGAAGCAATCTTTCCGCCGATGTCCGCTTTTACGTGCGCGCCCCCTTCCGCACCTTCACGGGTGCGGCCCCACTGAAGCGACAAGCATGTCGTACCTGCATCGACCTTTGATGCGGCCCTTCCGCACCTTCACGGGTGCGGCCCCACTGAAGCCGTTGTCTAACATCGACGATTGGATTGTCGACGGTGCCTTCCGCACCTTCACGGGTGCGGCCCCACTGAAGCGCCGTAAAGCGAATCGGTCTTGTCGGAACCGCGAAACCCTTCCGCACCTTCACGGGTGCGGCCCCACTGAAGCGGCTCTATTTGGACGGCGGAAACGGCTATCCGTCGAACCCTTCCGCACCTTCACGGGTGCGGCCCCACTGAAGCAAGGCAGGGTTCAAGCCGGGGCCATTACGGGCACTTGGTCCTTCCGCACCTTCACGGGTGCGGCCCCACTGAAGCAGCAACCTGATGCACCTCGCCAAAGTGAACGGCACTGACGACGGGCACCTTCACGGGTGCGGCCCCACTGAAGCAGCAACGCCTGAGCAAACACGAGATCAATTATCATTTGCCTTCCGCACCTTCACGGGTGCGGCCCCACTGAAGCGCGCAGATTGGCGTTGATTTCCGCAGCCTGCGCGACGGCCTTCCGCACCTTCACGGGTGCGGCCCCACTGAAGCGCCCCACTGGCGAGCAACATCGTGTTGAACGTTCTGCGCCTTCCGCACCTTCACGGGTGCGGCCCCACTGAAGCTTCAGTATGACCACCTGACGATCGTCCAAGACGCTGACCTTCCGCACCTTCACGGGTGCGGCCCCACTGAAGCAGGTCACGCACATCAATCCTTTCAGGACCCCACAGGGCACCTTCCGCACCTTCACGGGTGCGGCCCCACTGAAGCAGGCTGATATTTGTGCGGTCCAGCATATGCTGACATAGCCTTCCGCACCTTCACGGGTGCGGCCCCACTGAAGCAAGGCCGAGCAAGTATTTCCGAGCGGCCGCGCCATCGGCCTTCCGCACCTTCACGGGTGCGGCCCCACTGAAGCGAATCATTACTAAAGGCAGCCGGCTTCACCAATACGGCCTTCCGCACCTTCACGGGTGCGGCCCCACTGAAGCATTCATCACGGTCCACTCACACGGAATAACCGCTTCTTCCTTCCGCACCTTCACGGGTGCGGCCCCACTGAAGCAGGGGCGGCAAGGCGCCAATGAAGGCGCTGTTTGCCCTTCCGCACCTTCACGGGTGCGGCCCCACTGAAGCCCACCAGAGAGAGAGTTAGAATACACTTGCGGGTCTGCGGGCCTTCCGCACCTTCACGGGTGCGGCCCCACTGAAGCGGACTAGATGATGGTGTACGAGATATTGTACACATGTCCCTTCCGCACCTTCACGGGTGCGGCCCCACTGAAGCTGACCAACTAGCGCCGCAGTCAGCACACACCATGCGTCCTTCCGCACCTTCACGGGTGCGGCCCCACTGAAGCGAGACCTTAGCTAGATCCTTGGCAAACGAAATAGCATCCCTTCCGCACCTTCACGGGTGCGGCCCCACTGAAGCCTCAGGACGATGTGAGAGAGTCGGGCGTGTGGAATCCCCTTCCGCACCTTCACGGGTGCGGCCCCACTGAAGCTAGATCCAGCCAGCCATGACCAGGTATTGATTCAGGTCGCCTTCCGCACCTTCACGGGTGCGGCCCCACTGAAGCGTCGCCGAGTACACAAGCGCGGCCGTGATTACGGCGCTCCTTCCGCACCTTCACGGGTGCGGCCCCACTGAAGCAACGGTCACGATGATGCGGTCTGCGCCCTTGCGCTTCCTTCCGCACCTTCACGGGTGCGGCCCCACTGAAGCGAAGCCCGCGGCATCATTTCGGTCGGTGAACTGACCGCCTTCCGCACCTTCACGGGTGCGGCCCCACTGAAGCAACGTGCTCAGGAATCGGGCCGAGGGTTATGAAGCCGTCCTTCCGCACCTTCACGGGTGCGGCCCCACTGAAGCAACGGCACGTTGCAGCTCAAGGCCGCGAGCTGGAAAGCCCTTCCGCACCTTCACGGGTGCGGCCCCACTGAAGCATCACAAAGCGGTCACGTCCAATCTGGAATATCTCAACCTTCCGCACCTTCACGGGTGCGGCCCCACTGAAGCGCCAGATGGCAGCGATACGAGGGGAGAATGATGGCACCTTCCGCACCTTCACGGGTGCGGCCCCACTGAAGCCTACCGCTGACCAACTCAACCAGTTCATCGAGGCCCACACCTTCCGCACCTTCACGGGTGCGGCCCCACTGAAGCTCCGCACGTCAGCGGGTACAGCAAAACCGATATATCGCGCCTTCCGCACCTTCACGGGTGCGGCCCCACTGAAGCCAGACACTGACGCTCGCCTTGAGTCTGTCGATGACACTCCTTCCGCACCTTCACGGGTGCGACCCCACTGAAGCACTCCAACCTCCGCGCCGCATCAAACCAAGTTTCTTTGCCTTCCGCACCTTCACGGGTGCGGCCCCACTGAAGCACGTATGGGCAGGTCCACGCGATGCGCATGAGCGCTCCCTTCCGCACCTTCACGGGTGCGGCCCCACTGAAGCTGGTCCCGTCGTAGACGTGCCCGTCTACCTGGCGCCTCCTTCCGCACCTTCACGGGTGCGGCCCCACTGAAGCGACAGGGCCATCCCGGCCGTGTCTAGTATTCCTCCCGCCTTCCGCACCTTCACGGGTGCGGTCCCACTGAAGCTCACGCGGCCCGTTGGTGGGCTCTTCGTAATCATCAGCCTTCCGCACCTTCACGGGTGCGGCCCCACTGAAGCTCAGAAATTCATTTGAACCTTGAAGGACTTTTTTAAGATATCCTTCCGCACCTTCACGGGTGCGGTAGGTGCTGGCTACATCAGCTGCGACTTGGTAATATGCTGCATTACCAAGAGAGGTCAGCATGGACATGGGCTTCATTTGCGATCAGACGTGGGCCGGCCTGCGAGGCACCGACAAGAAGCGTCGTTCCTGCGATGTTTGCGATAAGCCTGTCTACAACCTCTCCGGAATGACACGAAAGCAGGCGCGCTCGCTGCTCGCCGACTACGGCGAAAATCCGCCATGCGTTCGTTTTGTGAGCCGGAATGGCCAAATTGTGCATGATGGGGATCCCTTTGATCAGCTCAGCGAGCAGCGAAAAGGCATTAAAATCCTGCTCGCCGCCGCCATCGCCATCAACTTGGTCTACATTTTCGAGAATCCATTAGTCGAGTTTATGAGCTCATGCGACGCTTTCTCGATTCTCGGTGAGAACGACCACGAGGTCGTAGGCGAAATGGTCGCACCCGAGCCCGACATCAGCTTTGCGCCTGCAGAGTTGGACGTTTGTGGGTCAGAGGCCCAGTGCATCCAGGCTGTGCGTGATGCGGTGTCGCGGGCGCAAGAACACAAGCTCGCCGCAGGTCCGCACGCGCTCTACGACGAGGCCCGAGAGCTCACAAAGGCCGAACGTCTTCTGGAATCCATCGACCGCACCAGCCGTCCTGCTGACTTAGAAAACCTATCCGCTCAGGCCTACAACGCACGCCTCGAGATCGAAGTTCGGATCAGGGACTTTCGGGTGAAGAGCTATACCCTGACTCAACACAAAAAATACGAGGAGGCGCGCCAGGAATTCCGGCAAGCGCTGGCGTTGTTCAGTGATCATCATAATAAATGGGCGCGCATCCTCCTGGAAAAGGAACGCGCCCTGATCGACACCTACAACCTTCCGCTTGACCCTCAAGACGCGCTCCCGACGGACTAAGCGTCCAATTATGACGTTTTCACATCGTTTCTTTTTCAGTGTTTCGCAAAGATACAGGCGTTCATCAATTACGGGCTTGGTGCTAACGACAAGCCGCTCAAATGTGTCTAGTTCTTTTGGTGTAGTATTAACTGCTGCAACCGGAAACGCAGATGCGAGTACTCATAATCAGCGATGAACCAAGGCTCACAGGGCTGGTGCAAAACGCACTGGGCCCAGCGGCGCGCCTTAGTTCGATAAGTGAATGGAAGACGGCCAAAAACGCGCTCACACGCGTGCGATTTGATTTGGTATGTCTGGATTACGAATGCATCCGTGACGAAAACCTTGATGTCGTGGTGTCGTTGCGAGGGTTACACGCCCAGGGCGCCACAGCGCTCTGCCTTCTGGTCCGGCAAGTGGACGTCGACGCCGAACGTTTTCAGACCGCGATGTCCGGCCTGACCGAGCTCATTGACATGTCGCGGGGCAAGGAACACTTCGTTGCCCAACTGGCTGCACACAGAAATGACGATGATTCCGCGCCATGGCTCAAGCTCGAAGCCGAGCTGGAAGCTTCGCTTCGAAAAATAGAGTCATTGTCCAAATACCAGATCTTTGATGTGCCCAAGGGCTGCGGGCGTCAGGCCGTCCATGCGCGTTATCGAGAACTGGTGAAAACGCACCATCCTGATGTGTACGGCGGCAACGTTACGCCACGCGTCAAAGAGCTCTCGCATGACGTTTTCATGATCATTAAGGATCGTTATCTTTCGCTTTTGGCGGCCGAACTCGATCAGCCGGTTCAGCCTACCAGCACCGCAGCCAAACAGGGCGAGGGGCTTGCCGAAACGTCCTCAACAAAGGAACGAATTGAATCCCTGAGTGGCTATAAGGCTCAGGTTACACGCCGTGAGCGCCGAAACAGCGCACACGGTCTGAGCGGCGAGTCCGAGGCGATGTTTCATGGCCTGGAATTGGATTCGGAAGCGTTTCAGAGCGAAGTCTCCGATGCACAGGAGCTGGGCGCCGAGACAAGCGCGGCCGAGCGTAAGCAGAAGGTCGAGGCATTAGCGACAAGGAGCCAAGAGGTCTTGCGAGGAAACACAACGCCCGCACGACAGGCATTCAATACGGGTTTTTTACTCTACAAAGAGGATAAATTTCCCGAGGCCCTCGCCTTGATTAAGCGCGCCTATGAGCTGAATCCCGATCCGCTGAACAAGACCTATTACGCCCATCTTTTATTTAAATTGGATCCTGACCAACATCGTTTCGCCGAAACACTTCTCCGTGAAGTCATCAGCGGCGCCGAAAAACCTGAGTCTCGTCAGGCTCTCCCCGACGCGCATTTATTTATGGGACATCTCTTAAAGGCGCGAAATCAACCCGACAAGGCATTGGCCAACTACGCCATCGCATTCAAGCTGAACCCCGGCTGCGTGGAAGCAGAGCGGGAGGTCCGACGGGCCGAGATGCGATCGAAGCGCTTGTCTACTAATCCTGGTGTATTCTTGAAAAATCTTTTCAAGAAATAATCATCAATTAAAATTAAAATCATTAGGGAAATTCTCGATGAAACATGTACTTGCCCATCAAATCGAATTGAATGCTGCGGTCGAATCCAAAGACGGAGTTCGCGGAGTTGTCCTTGAATTGGTCTCGACACCAACCGGTGTGGAACTGAAAGTGGCGACGGCGAGCGGCATCGTCACCTGGGCTGTCGATTCCAACCAGACGATCCTCCAAGAGATCTACCCCTCTTTTGAAGTTCTTCAATGACTTGAAGACTGATGCCCTGTCTTCCATCCCAGCAGAGTTTTGGGAGGCTTTGAAAGCCGAATTTTTACCGTCGATGCGCGATAATAAAAACTATCTGGCAGCATCGGGCTGGACGAGGCCATTCCAGAATCTGGTGGTGAGTATTTTGAGGATGAAGTGGTTGCGAAAAAATCGATATCGCGGCTTTGCCAGATGACTTCTGGCTGCACAGCACCTACGCCTGAGACTATTCTCGGCTCTGCTGACAGGCGATGCAAAGCGGAGCCTCCGGCGCGATCTCGAGCCGTTTGAGCCCGATCTCTTCGCCGCAAATTCGGCACTCCCCATACTCACCGCGTTCGATGGCAATCTGCGCGGCAATGATCTTTTGAATGCGTGTGGCTGCACGTGTGCGATTGGCTTTTGCCATCGCCTGCTGTTGCATGGCATCCATCCGCGAAAGTCGGCCAATCGGCTGGTCAAGGTCGACGGTAGCCGACGAGCTCTCGTGGTCAATCAGCTGACGCTCAAGCTCCTCGCGCAAATCGACAAGTTTCTTGCCGAAATACTCGATTTGCTCTGCGTCCAACATCAGATCGCCCACTGCAGGATGCCGCGCCCTGTGGGTTTGAGCATCGCGAGTCCGTTTTGATAGGCCTCGCGCACGCCCACCGTAAGGCGTTCGGGTTCGGTGTCGATCCAGCCCTGCGATGCTGTGTAATAGGTGACCAGAGCCGCCCAGGCATCCCATGCGCGAGGATGTACGTTTTCGTGAGCGGCAAACGCTGCGTCCGAGTCAAACATCACCGGGTGATACCAGCTCGTCCACGCCGCTCGTCGAGCAAGGTCCAGGACTTCGTCCTCCTCGGCCTCAAGTTCCCACGCGTCCCACGCTAATTTGGTTGCTGCGGCAGACCACGAAAATAAACCCTGTGGATCCACAGTGGCGCGTCGAAGCACTTCTGCCGACGGCGAGCGCACCAGCGTCCAATGCCGCAGTCCACGAGCATCGATCGCTTCTTGAAGGGCTTCCTCGATTTCACCGACATCGACCTTTCCAGGCGTATAGGCCTGTCGCCAAAGCAGTTGCTCCTCGAGCATCTTCTTTTCAAAATCAACAAAAAGTGAGCTCAACTTCTCTACCGGTGGGCCGGCTGGGACCTCGCCGGTAGCCACCCATTCAGCCGCCGTCATTTGTGCGTCGACCGCTTCGGGAGCATGGGTAGTTCGGAGCTCATAAATCTTCGACACCTGTCCGTCCGGCCACAGGCCGTCGTAGCGCAACGCGTCTTCGGGTTTCAATGACACTTTGAGTGCTGGGTCACTGAGTACGGTTCCCGTTTCGATGGCGTTGGGAGAAGCGATGTATCCGATGTTTTTCATTTTTCTTGGGGTCAGGGTTCATATTTGAACGGTTTAGGGCGGAATCGTATCAGGCCCGCCGAAGGTCGTCTTGTCTCGAACGTGACAAATCGCACCGAACTTGTGGACTAAGTTGTTCTAAGGGCCGAGAGTTCGGTCCACGGCATTGGCGTACCGGGACTCACACAGTGAAATGAATATCGATCGGCGACCGTCGTATATGTAGTCGACTGATATCAAATTTGAACAAAAGGCAGGGTGAACATGAAAACTATATTGGGAGCAATACTGGCGGTTCTATGTGTGGGAGCCGTTTCGTGCAGCGAAGATGAAGGGCCTAAATATCCATTGGTCGAAAGCGAATGCGAGTCCCATGACGAGTGCACGGCCGGGGAATTCTGCCTGCAGATCTGTAATTTGGTCGGTGGCTATGAAGACCATCCTTCGGCTGGCTGCAACTACGTGGAGGGTGCGGTTGGGGAAAAATATGTGAATCAGTGTATCCCAGTTGACGGCTGCAACAACTCAACCACGCCCGAGAATGTGCCCATGGTTTTTGAGGGCCGCAATTTCAAGGCTGAAGGCAGTCTCTGTCATGGCGCGCTTGAGACAGACACGTTCGATGCGTCGTTCACAAAGACAACGGTGATCTATTCGGAGGTGATTGCGGACGGTTTTGAGAATTCATTTATTTTTGGCATGTCGACCCCCGACAGTGCGGGCGCGGACGGCTATGACGGAGAGGGGCTGCCGGTGACGGCGAGCGACGTCACGTCGGAGCGCATCACGATTTCGCTGGATACCGTAAATGTCGACCAGCGACCTGGCGTTACGCCGATACATTATAGTCTCGACGTCTGGTTGTACGAGCTTTGCGCTTTGGACGAAGATTGTGTGGGCTTCTGTGATGGCGGTATCTGCGCTGACTGCCGCAGTGATGCTGAATGTGGCGGCGACACGCCAATTTGTGCCGAACCCATCGCCGGCCGCACACCCAAAATATGTTTGGCGACTCAGGAGGCAGAATGAATATCCGATCGATCTTTTTAGTGGCTCTTCTGGGTTCGACGTTTGGCTGTTCGGAAGAAGCGACAGTCGTTGCAGAAGAAACCTGTGCCTCGGCGGCCGAGTGCACGCCTGAGGCGCCCGAATGCGTCTCAATTGACCTTGGCGGCGAAGGTCCCAAAGATTGTTACGTGGAATGAGACCCCTATTTTCGTGGGGCGATTCGCTTCAGAAAGAGTCGGTAATCTTCATAAAGACTGGGAGTCAGTAGGATTGTCGCGTGGCTGCGATCGTAGCCCGTAACGTCATCGATGCCTCGGTCTTGGGCAAATTGCCGCACAAACTCTTCCGGATTGAGTTGGTCGTATTCGCCCAGCTGGATTTGAATTCGGTCGGGCTTGGTTTTTGTCGGGTACGAAATCGGTGAAATCCAACGATATGCCTCCGAGAGCTCTTGTCGCGTGATGCCGCTGGCCTCGATCTTTCGCGTGAGTCCGGCCATTTCGGGTGGATCGAGCGTGATCGTTCGCCAGTCCAAAACCGGGATCATCAACGACATATGATCCATGGGTTCGACGGCCGAAACCAGCCACAAGATCGCGGCCCCCATCGAACCTCCCCAACCGCCAATTCGCTTGACGCCATTTCGTCGTAGCTCGGCCATGACCGTGCGAATTTCACGAACGCTCTCCAGCAAGACGTGGATATTTTGAGAGGTGTTGACCCCCAGAATGCCCGAATCCAGAGCGTCGACGCGGTTCACATGAAAAGGCGGAACCCAGACCAATAAGTCGTAGCCCGCATCGTAGATTTTATCGTAAAAATGCCCCACCAATGGGTAAGCCAAAGGCCCAAATCCGTTGCCGGGAAGCCAGAGCACGACGGGGTGTTCGCCAATTTTTCCATGCCTGAACACAAAAGACGTGGCGGTTGCTACGGCTGGGTTATCCGAAATCGCAGATGCAAAACGCCAGGCTTCACTAAATTCAGCGCCATCGACTTCAAAAGGCGGTATTCCGCCGACTTTGATCTCGACCTGAGCCGGGCTGGTTCTGGCGTCCAGATCTTCGAGCGATTTGGGTGAGGTAGGGTGGTCGGCGACGATGGGCTTGGTTTCAAACTCCGCCGCGTAGTCTTCGAGGCCGGAGCGGTCCAACCATTTTTGCATCGAGGCGCAGCCTAGCGTGGTCAGAATCACGGCCAGTGCGCTGAATGCCAAAAGAGCTACAACAATTTTCCGTCTCTTCGTCATCTTTGCGTACCAATCGCAGCTCATCGCCAAGCGCAATGCAGGCGAGCCGCACTGCGCGACAACCGAAAGCAAACCTACGTATTCAGCTGCCGAGAACTGAAAACTGATAACCGAAAACGGCCGAAGGCCATCACTGCAAGCTGCCAATCAGATCGATATACGACTTCATCGCGTCGTTTTTTGAGGTGCCTTTGAGTTTTGCCCAAGCATCAAATTTCGCCCGTCCCACGGGATTGGTGAAACCTGGGCGAGAACCTGCGATGTCACCCTTGGAACCTTGTTTGTAGAGGGAATACAACTTCAACAAAGTATCGTTGTCAGGTTTCTTCTTGAGGTTTTGAGCGTTCGCGGCTGCTTCTTCAAATTGTGTAATCAGATCAGACATGATTTCTCCGTGAATCGTTTAGGTCCTGAGTGGATCTTACACGGGATGGCGCGTCCTTCCACTGGTCAATATGTAGCAGATGTGGGATGAAATCGACGCCCACACGCAGTCATACGAAGGCGATTCATGAGACTTCTCACGATACTTACGCCGGTCCTGCTCCTCGCCACTTGGCTTGGAACCGGAACCGCACAGGCGTCTGAACTCGAGAACGAGTTCGAGGTGCTGATTTCACGCGCGACAAACGATGCAAGAGCACCCATTGCTCTGCAAGCCGTCAGTGCCGCAGAACGATTATCGTCCTACATGGAATTCGAGTCGTATCGAGCGCGAATGCTCGATGCTTCCTTGAAAGCCAAGAATCCGTTGGCGGCATTCAAATTGACGCAGGTGGCCGCTCGGGCCGCCGTGGATGCGCAGTCTGAAGTCTACGGACCGCGGGCCGAAAAATTGATGGCGACCCAAGGGTGTTTGACCGATTGGTCGATCATTGGGCCCTTTGGCAACGAAAACATGGAAGGCCTGATGGCGCCCATGGGCCCCGAGACAGGCGACCAGAGCCCGTTCCCAGGCAAGGTTGTCGACGTCGCCTGGCGCGATCTGCCCCGATTTGACCAGCAATGCGAATATTGGCTGAATCAGGTCGTCGAGCCCGACCAGGCTTCGGTGATTTACCTTTCGACCTTTGTCGAAGTCGATAAGGCGCAAAAGGCGACCCTCTTGCTGGGCACCCACGGAGCCTATCGTGTGTGGGTGAACGGTGTTTTGGTCGGACAGAATAAAGAAGACTTCGGGATGTCAGCGGATAATGAGGGGTGGAAGGTCGACCTGAAAAAGGGCGCCAACACCGTTTTGCTGAAGGTCGGTTCGACGGGCTCGGGCACACTTGGCGCCGTGGTTCGTTTGGTCGATGCCAATTTAAAACCGCTTAAATTTGCCATCGCTGGCACTGAAACTTCACCTCGTTTTGTTCCAGCCGCAATTACAGCGACTGTAAAGATGGTTCCCGACACACGTGCCCTTCGCGCCGAGACCGCCAAATTGGCTCAGAGTCCTGTCGCGCAGGACGCGCTTCATTCAGCCTGGTTATGGAAGGATATCTCGAACAGAGATGTGTCGACGCCTTGGCGAAACGTCGCCGTCCGCATTCTCGCGGATGCCTCCAAGCTTACGCCCCGCCAACAGGCGCTCGCCGCCGAATTATACGACGAAGAATTTCGTCAGTTGGCGATCGTCGAGGCCGCCTTTAAACGCGCCCCTGAAGACCCATTTATCGTCAGCCGACTCGCGGCCTTGTACGAGGGCGGCATTCCAGAAACGCGGCAGTTGGAAGCACGCCGAATGCTCGAGGATTTGGTTAAAGCGCAGCCCGATTTTTTGCCGGCCACTTTATCGCTCTCGAGCTGGTTTCGCGCCCGCGGATTCAGTGAAAAAGCGTTCAACGTCCTGAAAGCTGCTCCCGACAAGTCTTCACCCGCGTTCATTAATCGGATGTTGGGGCTGATCGGTGAAATGGGCACGGGCAAAGAACGTGAAGCATTGATCCAGAAATCGGCCCAAACATCGTTTTTGAACGGGTCGGATGTCTGGGCCCAGGTCCGGGACTTTTCGACGCGTGGTGAACACGAGGCAGCACTTGCCTTGATTCGTCGCTGGCGCCTCGCTTCACCCGCGTCGATGGGCGGCGCCCGCGAGGAAGTCCAGCAACTACGCGCTCTGGGGCGCAATGATGACGCGCTTGCTGTGCTGACGCAGATGATTTCAATCAATCCGGGTGATGCCGATAGCTGGCGCGAACGCGCAGAATTATTGGTGGCTCTTGGCAGGCTCGAAGAAGCCCGGTCTGACGTCGAGTCCGCCCTTGAGCGTCGGCCACAAGACCAATTCCTACGCGACTATTCCGCCTTTTTGAGGCCACAGGAAAACCGCTTTTGGGATGCCTGGTTTTTTGACGACGTTCGTGAATTCGCAAAAAATGTCGCGCCGACCCCGTTCAACTTCGATTCAATCATCGATCAGTCCGTGGTCTACGTTGCCGCCAATGGTTTGTCGCAACAGGTCCACCAACGTGTCGACCGAGTGCAGGCGCCCGACGGCATCGACGACGCCAAGTTCCAGCAAATTGCTTTCCAGGCGGGCGACGAGCGCGTCGATGTGCTGCGCGTTCGAATCTACAAGGCCGACGGCAGTGTTTCGGAAGATTACGACCAATGGGAGTCCGGTGGTTCGCGCAAAGCCTCGACCACCTACAACGACACGGCGTTTGTGAACGTCCGCGCCAACAACGTTGGAGTCGGCGATTTGGTCGAAGTGCAGTGGCGCCTATCGCAGGTCGCCAACGCCAATTTTCGAGGCGATTATTTTGGAGATATCCAGTATCTGCAGGGCGGGCGCCCCCTTGCCTACGCGCGTTATGCGGTGCTCTACCCTAAATCATGGGAACTCTTTTTCCGCGTTCCACGGCTTGAGCACACCCGCACCGAAAACGTCGTTCCAGGCGAAGGCAAGCTCCCCGAGGGGTTTCGATCCACGTCGTTTGAGCTCAAAAATATCCCTAATGTTCAAATAGATCCCGACCAGCCCGGCGCCACGGACGTGTACGATTATCTGCTCGTCTCCAATAAAAAGACTTGGGACGATATCGGCGCGTGGTGGTGGAATCTGATCAAGGAACAGCTGATCGTCGACGACGAAATGCGCGCCGAAGTCCGCCGCCTGATAAAAGGTAAAAAGACCGTCGACGAGAAAGTTCGGGCCATCCACAACTACGTGGTTCGCAACACGCGTTACCTGCACGTCGGCCTTGGAATCCACGGCTGGAAGCCCTATCGAACGACCTCGGCTTTCCGCAATCGATTCGGTGACTGCAAGGATAAAGCAGCGTTGATGAAAGTCCTCTTGGACGAGGCAGGCGTGGACGCCGAGATGGTTCTTGTTCGAACTCGCAGCCTGGGGAAAGTCGATGAATTCCCAGCCTCGATGCATGTCTTTAATCACGCCATCACCTACGTGCCGTCGCTGAATATCTTTTTGGACGGTACGGCCGAATACAACGGGACGCGTGAGCTCACGCCGATGGACCAAGGCGCACAGGCGCTGGTCGTCAGCAACGGCGGTAAGGCCAAATTGGTGCAGCTTCCTGTCGATAAAGCCACTCAGAATGTGATGCTTTTTCGACTCGAGGTGGACTTAAGAGGCGAGGTGCCGGCTGCCGAGGGGAGCCTCTCGGCGACGGGAGTTAATGCTGTTTATTTCCGCTCGATTTTAGAAGACCCCGAACGTCGCGACGAAGCCTTCGAAAAATTCCTTGGGTCGACGTACCCCGGCGCAAAACTTCTGAAAGCCAAATACTCGGATTTGAGCCAGCTCGAAAAAGACGTTCGAATCGAGTTCTCATTCGAAAGTCCGCAACTGCGAAGGTCTGACGGTTCACGGGATTTCCTGCTGCCAAGCGGGACCACGAAAGACCTTGTTGGCTCTTACGCAAAACTCGCGAAGCGCTCACAGGACCTCGATATCCGCGTGCCATTCACTTCAGAAAACGTCGTGACCTACCGCATCGCGAAGGCCTCCGGGTTTGCGAAAATTCCGCAGGATGTGAGCCTCCAGAGTCGTTTTGGAGCGCTTAATATCAAGTACGTTCAAAAGGGCGATGAGGTTGAGGCATCGGTGATTTACCGAATCGATATCCAACGAGTTTCGGTCGAAGATTATAATGAATTCAGAAGCTTCGTGGCCGACATGAACGATGCCTTGAACGAGACGATTACGCTGGGGAACACACCATGAAAATACTCAAACAAGGCCCTGGCATTAAAAATATTCTGGTGGTGGTTGCTTCTGCTTTTTTGCTGAGCGCTTGTGGTGGTTCACAAAAAGTGAAACCTCGCTTTTACGATGTCGATGCAGGGACACCCGCAGGACAGGCGCTCGAAGCATGGTTGGCGGGCGACGAAGAAGCCGCCGCCAAGATTCTAGAAACCCCGTCGACCACGCCCGAACACGCGTTTATTGCGGCCGAAATTGCCTATGGCGAAGGCGACGTAGAAGACGCCTTCAATCGTTACGGTTACGTGGTCTCAAAATTCCCCGACCATGCCTTCGCGCGATATGCGGCGGCTCGGCTCTACACGTTGCGCGACACCGTGCGCGATTTTCCCGAACGTGCAGCGGCGGTCTTGGACGCGATCGATACGACCAAGCTCGATCCGTTGGCGCGCACCTACATCGCGATGGCCGAACAGGCCGTGATTTTCAGGACCTGGGACCGCTCCGATAATGCCGCCCCATTTGAGGGATCGGCGATCGGGTTTCCTGATCGTTGGAATATCACCCCGTCTTTTTCGCCCTTCCGTTTGACGGCGTTTGATGCCGAATATCCGCCCCAAAAATCAGCCAGTCTTTCACCCGAGTATTTGAGCCCAGTTTTTGCGGTCGACGACCCTCGCAACTACGAAAAAATTCAACCCTATTTCCCGGCTGGGCTTTCTTTAGCTCCCCCAACGAAGCGAGACGGTGTCCATTATTTGGAGACCTTTGCGACCGTTACCCAGGAACGAGATCTGTGGATTTACGGCAATTTTTCGGGGCGAACCCAGGTGTTGATCGATGGCGAGGTCGTGCTTGATCGCGCCGAAGATGATTACCAGACGGGCAAACGCCTTCGTAAAATCCGGCTTTCCCCAGGTACCCACCGTTTGCTCGTGAAGCTGGCCGTTCAACGCGGTTATCGCGATTGGTTTGACCTTCAGTTTATCCCGGCAGGGCCAGTGACGCGTACCGGCCTTGTTTTCGAGAGCGGATGCTTGGCCGATCGCATGATTTCGCCGTGTCATGAAGGCGGCGCGTCGAAGGATGCCGAAGTCGAGATGCTCAGTGACGCTGTGATGCCATCGGCCCTTGAGCCCGTATTTGTGCCCACAGAAAACATCGCTGAATCAGGCGACCTCTCGCTCTATTTGACGATGCTTGGGGCCTATTTTTCTGCCGAGGACGCGGTCTTCGACCAGGTTTGGGAAGCACTGGCCAAACGTCGTCCTAATTTTGCGGCCGGCCACGCGCTGCGCTCGCAGCAGGTCCAGACCTTGTGGCAATGGCCGTCTCGCCTGCGCGACGCGACCTCGTTGCAAGAGCTTCGTGAGGCCTTGCGACTGCAGCCAACGAGCACGATTTACACCCACCTTTTGGCCCAACGAATCAAGGGCAGCGCCAGCGATCGCGAGATTCGTGAACTTACCGAATCCGCCGCCAAGACCGCGGTGGTGGATGGCCGTGTGCGCCTCTTGCCCGCTCTAGAAGCGTGGTCAAAATACCTTGAAGATTTGGGTTACGACGAAGCTGCCGAAAAGGAGTGGAGAAACGTTCAGAGCCTCTCGCCGGGCGATTGTGATGCGGGACGAGCGATTCAGCGATTCGAACAGGCCCGAAACGTATTTTCGGCGCCGGAGGACTTGGTCAAAGACCCGGGTTCATGTCCGGCGGTCATCGAGGCCTACCAGAGCGCCCGAAGCGACCGCGACGAAGCCAATCTTGCGCATTATAAGAAGTATGCAGGCCGTTTTCCCTACAGCGCTGACCCTCAAGTTCGTTATGCCAACGAACTCGTTAAATTGGGCCGTATCGATGAAGCCAAAGCGCATATCGAAGAGACGCTCAAGCGCATTCCCGATGCCGCAAACGCGATCTCTTGGAAGGTAGACCGTGCGTTCGCTGACGACGGTGTGGAAAGTGCGCTCAAGATCTTGGCCGCCGCGGAACCGGTCGTGGGTTCGACCGCTTGGGTTGTTTGGAAACGGGCGTTGCTGAAGCAGGAAATTCCGCTCATGACGACGATGCCGGACGGTTATAAGGCTGCGATGGAAGCGGTGAAGGCCTCTAAAACCAAGGCCCTAAGCACCGATGACGCCTATTACGTCATCGACTTTGCCGCTCGCCAATATTTCCCAGATGGCGCCAATATCACGTTGACCCACACCGTGGTTCGCGTGTTGACCAAGAACGCCATCGACCGATTTGCCGAGACTCAAGTGCCTTCGGACGCGCGGATTCTGGTGGTCCGCACCATCAAACAAGATGGGACGGTTCAGGTTCCTGAAGAAACCGCTGGCAAACAGACTTTGTCGATGTCCGGCCTGGCCGAGGGCGACTTCGTAGAATTGGCGTTCATTCAATTCAACGACAGTCCGTATCCTGAGTCCTCACGCGATGGCGTGCGCTTTTTCTTTAGAATGGAGGATATTTCCACGCTTCATTCTGAGTTCGTGATCCTTGGAGACCGCGCCGATTTCATTCTGCAAAATAATCCGCCTAAACCCCAAGACATCCAGATTGGCGACTTGAAAGGCGTTCGTTTTCTGGCCACCGATAATCCCCGTCCTCGCGAAGAGCGTTATAGCGTGGGCGTCGAAGAGTATTTGCCATGGATCCAGATGCACCGAAACGGCTTAGCGATCGAGCGAACCGAAGGTTTGCGCCGGGTTCGTTATGAACAATTGGTGGACTCGTCCAAGCCAAGCACAGCCTTTAAGGCTCAGGCCCGTCGATGGATTGAAGCCGCAGGCGAAGCCAGTGAATTGGACCGCGCAAAATCGCTATTTTATGCGGTGTCGGCTTGGATTCCTGAGCCCTCGCTTGGGGACCTGACGACCGACGTGAGCCATGCCGTGCTGACCCGCGAGGGTAACTCGATGACCTTGCTCCGCGCGGTGCTGAACGAAGCAGGAATCAAGAACGACCTCTATTTTATTCGAAGCCCCTACGCTGCTCCCGAAAAGCTCCCGACGCGTGAAGCCGGTAATTTCAACACCCCGATTCTTCGGGTCGAAGTCGATGGTGAGGGTCACTGGCTTTCGCCATCGGGACCAGACGCGATGTTTGGTGCCGTGGAACAACAAAACTTCGGGCAGGAGCTGATGTGCGTAACCTGCAAATCGGCAGCGGATGGTGTCGCGCGCCTTCCAATGACCGGCTTTCCCGACAACGCCGAGAACGTGGTGATTAAGGCTCAGCTCGACGATAAGGGCGACCTTGCAGGAACGCTTCAGGTGATCTTGAAGGGGGCCGCAGCCGAACCTTTACGCGCTGGCCTGCGTGCCCGTGCCGATGATGCCAATCGCGAAAAGCTGATGGGAGCGATTGCTGCTCAGTTGGTTTCGGGAAGCACGGTTCAATCCTACGAAATCATCAACGAGAAGGCTCCAGATACGACTTTGGAGCTTGTGATGAAGATTACCCGTTCTGGCTTCGCGCGGCCCAATGCAGGGGGCCTGGGCATCGAGACACGCCTTTTTGACGAACCCATCGCACGGGTCTTCGCCTCATTGCCCGAACGAACGGTCCCCATGATGATCGGCTATGCTCGACAGGGCGAACAACATATGGAGCTCAGCTTCCCAAGAAAACCCAAAGTTTTGAGCCTCTCGGGCACCCGCGATGTCAGCTCCAAATTCGGCTCCTTCAAGCGCTCAGTCAGCGTCGAAGGCAACACGCTGATCTTGGATAATACCGGCACCTTGCCCATCCAACGCGTACCCGTCGACGCCTACCCAGCCTTCCAGAAATGGGCCGTCGACGTCGAGCAAAACTCCCCATTCGTAGTCGTCTACTGAGTTTGTTTCCGGCGGTGTGATTGGTCCGCCGGGCTCCAGCCCGGCTCACCGCTCACTGCTCACCGCTCACCGCTCACCGCTCACCGCTCACCGCTCACCGCTCGCTGCTCGCAGCGGCAGGCATCAAAGCCCGCAACAGCACAAAGCCCGAACCCGCCAAGGCGCCCAAAACACCGATGCCAATCAGTAGATCGGTCAGGATTGGGTCGGGCGCCGTATCGAAACCGATGATGCGCGGAAGGATCACTCCATTCACGGCGTTCAGCGCCGCATGACTTGCGATGGCAGGCCATACAGACCCGCTTCTCCAGGTCAGCCAAGCAAAGAATGCCCCCACGATCGCCAGCGGGAAAAGCGACATTTCATTAAAGTGAATGATGCCAAAAAGCAGCCCATTCAACCCGATCGCCAACGCGACCGGCAGATGTTGCAGCTGAACTTTCAGCAAAGTTCCGCGAAAGAGGAACTCTTCGCAGACCGGTGCAAACACGGTGATGGCGATGGCCCCAGCCATGGCTTTCCACACTTCGGGCGGATTCAGCAATTGCTGCATTACGATCGTGTATTCGGCCTGCCGCTCTTGCAGCGAGGGCATAAAATACACGACCAACGCGGCCAAGACGTTGGCGCCAAGGCCAATCAGAATGCTGGTCGTGAGCATCAAGACTGTCGGGCGAGCGCCGATCGGCCATGGGGTCGATCTGAAAACTGGCGCCCAGCCCATATCGGGAAACGCGCGCTGGTAGGCCATCGCGGGCCCAAGCACGCATAAGACCTCGCTGAGCATCAACGAAAACGCCAGTGGCAGCAGCAACTGAAGGAAGCCGCCGACAGCGACCATCAGGAAGGCGACCAAAAAAAACAGCGCGTATGCTGAAAAGGCAGAGGGAGAATTAGTACGCATTGAACTCGAGCGTAAGCTCGACGTCCGCCTCGAAAGGCTCATTGCCGATACGAGCCGTAGGGCCCGACACACCAAAGAGGAAATCCCCCTCAAAGTACTTTGCTTCACGTGTGAAGGCAGGGCGATCCACGGTCACATCAAAGGAGAGCGGCACAAGACCGACGGACTGCGAAGGAGTTTTGGTCGTGCCGGCCACCAACGTGTTGCCATCGGTAGGCTGCAACAAGAGTTCGATGTCGCCACTCCACAGATAGGGCCACGAACGCACGGCCGAGGTTGTGCCCTCGACGACCTTCATCGACGCCGAAGTCAGCTCGATTTCATTGGCCGGATGCCCCAGTGTTTCTTCAGCTTCGGCAAGGAACGCCGAAAAACCTTCAAAACCTTGTTCCGCCCGACAGACCTCAAGTTCGTCGGTGCACGAGCCAAATCCATCGCTGAAAAAACCGTTGGCTTCGTCGCAATCCTGACAGTTATTTCCGATATATCCGGTTGAACATTCACATGCGGGAATGCCCTGATCGTCTTCCATGCATTGACCATTGCCGGCGCAGAAGGTCGCCGTACAGCCTTCGTCGGCCACACAGAGGTTTTCGGCGTCAAGGCTTGTTCCTGGGGCGCAATCGCAACGAAAAACTGTTCCCTGTGCCAAACAGCGGGTTTTGCCTTCTTCCTCGGTGCAGGGATTGGGGTCGCAAGGGCCAAGCGTGCAAGAGCCGCCTAACTGAACCAACGCCTGAAGTCGTCCTTTCTGGACATCGCGTGGACCAACCCCTTGAATCTGAACTACAAGTTTGGTCGTGGCTGCGGGTTCTTCGCAGCCCGTAGAAAGCAGGGTTGCGGCGGCTGCCATGATAAAGAGAACACGTTGCATGGATTCCTCGAAAAACCGGTCGGAGCACTTTATGCCGGCTTGCGGGTCGGTACAAGGCCCTTGCCTCAATGTCGGTTGAAGCTCTCGCCGACTGCTCTAAGATCCCGTATGCTTGCTACGAGGTTCATATGACGTTTTCAGATCAGCTTAAGAAAATCAAAAAGGACCTCGAAAACCAAGAGAAGTCCGTTAAGAAGCAAGCCATCGAGAAGATGGCCCGGCCTCCTAAGGCGCCCAAGCCGGTTCAAAAAACCAAAGGTCATGCCGCGCCTCAGCCCGCCGAAAGTCACCTCAGTGACGACGAGCTTTTTGCACAATCGATCGCCGGCATCGGAAAAAACGAAGTGTATCGCGGCAAATTTGGCGATCCCCTGGACAAGTGGGAGCCCCAAAAAGAAGTCGATAAAAAAGCCGAGGCTAAGACCCATGCCGAGGAGGCCGAAGCCCGTCAATTTGTCGAAGAATTGCGGGAACAGCGGACCTTCGAAGAGGTGGTCGGCAAGCTCGATAAACGCTTCAAGGGCGAGAAATACCATGTCCCCAACAAGGCGACAGCGATTGCTGCGGCGACGCCACTTCATACCGAATCGCTTGCTCTAGACAGCGACGGACTGCGCTCGGTCGAAGTCACGCCAGCCCACCGCGAGCTGTTGAAACGGGCCGATATTTACCGAAAAGAAAAACGAATTCCTGAGCTGAATCTACGTGGTCGCACCAAAGACGACGCGCTGCTACGGCTTGAGGGGTTTTTGGATATCGCCCGCCGTCGCGGCGACCGTTACGGCCGCGTGATTCACGGCAAAGGCAAAGGCTCACAAGACGATCCGGTGATCAAACCCGCCGTCTTGATCTGGTGCGAAGGGCCTGGCGCGAAATTTGTCGCCGGCTACGCCCCCGAAGTCAGCGACGATGGGGATTACGGCTCGATCATGCTCGAGTTTCGAAAGACCTGACGCGGTCTTTATGCCGATCCATGACCTGAAACGCCCCGCGCCAAAGCCAATCAATAATGGCTCTTCTTGCCGCTTTTCACGCGAACGAGACCCCCTAAGCTCTTAGATCAAGTAGGAAAACTAGGTGCATTTACGGCCATTCCACACTAGGCTGGGCGCCGAACAACGATTTTATCGCTGAGGAGCATGAAAAATGTCTAGTTTTGCCGCACCCGCAAGTAATCCCATGGGCCAGTCACTTGGTGTCGATGATATCGAACTTCAAAACCCGGCTCACCCCAAAGTTGATATCGTCGCGACCTTCACAGACGCCTTCGAAATCATCAAACAAAATCCCGCTGAAGCCATCGGCGGTGCCATGGGGATTATGTTCCTTACGCTCGTGATAAACGTGATTTTGGCACTCATTCAAGGCGTCATTGTTGGCATTTTGTCGACAGCGATGTCTCAGACAGGCTCCGAATCAGCGATGTATGGTGTGATGGCGATTCAGGGAGTGCTGCAACTCTTCTCAACGGTGATTCTGATTATTATCCAGGGCGTTCTCACCGGTGGATATTATATCATGTGGTTGCGGATGGTTCGTGGCGAAGAAGTCTCGTTCAACAACTTCATGGAGGTGAAACCTTTCATCCTTCCATTGATCCTGACGACACTTCTTATGCAACTTTGCATCTTCGGCGGCATGCTTCTGCTTGTTGTTCCAGGCATCATCATTTCGTTGGGCATCTGGGTTGCACCGATGGTCGTGCTCGATAAGAACCTCAGCCCTGTCGACGCCATCAAGGGCGCTTGGCGCATCACCGATGGTTACAAGGTGGATATCTTCCTTTTTGGCATCCTGATGACGGTCGTCAACATGATCGGCATGATTCCTTGCGGATTGGGATTGATCCTCACCATCCCTTTGAGCCTCGGCGGCGTCGTGTCTTTCTACAATCAAATCGCCGTGCCGGGCCGTGCTTACGCTGAAGGCGAGCAACTTCTTCACGCTTTCGAATAGTCGTGATGGGTGGCGATGTGAATCAGTCTGATTTCGACCTTGAGGTCGACCAACGTATCGCCGCCTTGCGCTCCAACCCGGATTCGTTTCTCCAACGTTTTGACACCAATCAAGACGGCCGCATCGACGGTCAAGAGATGGCGGCCGTACGAGCCGTGATCACCCACGAAATTCTGTCGGGAACTCAAGCCACCAACAACCCATTGGTGGTCCGCGATCGCTTCGAGTTTTTATCGGAGCTCGGCCATGGCGCGCAGGGCGTGACGCATCTGGCCCGCGACCTGAAGACCGGCGACCTGGTTGCCGTGAAGGTGATGAACCTCAAGACTGCCAAAGAATGGAAGGCAATCGACCTTTTTCATCGCGAAGTCGAAGCCCTGCGCCGGCTTTCTCATCCCCAAATCCCTGCGTTCATCGATGCTTTTGACATCGACGAAACCGAGTTCTATCTGGTCCAAGCCTTCGTGCCTGGCGATAACCTGATGGTCCGGCTCGCGCGCCAGGAACTGATGGACGAGGTGCGTCTTAGGGATATCGCCGAGCAATTGCTTGAGGTGCTGGCCTACCTTCATCGCCAGTCTCCTCCGGTACTGCACCGCGATGTGAAACCTGCGAATATTATTATTGGAAACGACGGCAAGGTGTCTCTCGTCGATTTTGGGGCGGTTCAAAACCAAGGCTCCAGAGGCACCACGATCGTGGGTACGTCAGGGTATATGCCGCCTGAACAACTCAGCGGACATGCGGTTCCGGCCAGCGACGTCTATGCGGCCGGTGCGCTCTTAGTGCACGCCGCGACCCGCACCCATCCTGCAGATTTGGACGTCTCGCGCCTGAAGCTGCAATGGCGGTCCCGTGCCCGACTCGCCGAGACGCTCCAGGATTGGATCGATCGACTGATTTCCCCGGTGGTCGAAGACAGGCCCAGAAACGCGGCCGAAGCGCTGCGCTGGCTTAAGGTTGGCGCGTCGACTGAGGTGTCAACGTCGTCCCTGCGTCCACGTCCGGTGCGCGCGCTTGCCAAAAGCCTCGTATCGCCCAAGGGATCGATATCGATCACGCAGGGCGATAATGGGTTCATGATGGTGATCCAACCCGCATCATGGACGGTGTTTTTGTTCAAAATCGGGCTTGTTGGAGTGCCAATTCTGGCGCTCATATTTGTTGCACCCACGACGGCTCAGCGCTTCATGTTTGCGGCGGCGGGTATCATCATTGGTGCCTTCTACCTTTGGAAATTCCTCCGCTACCGTGCGCTGCGCACACTCAAAGTTTCGGCGGACCGAGTCGAGCTGTTGTCCGATGGAATTTTAGAAGCATCGATGGGTGTCGGTGAACTTGACGGCCCGGCCGTGTACTTTCGGAGACCTCACACTGGATTTCTTCTTAAGAAAAAAGACGGCCAAACGATTCAGCTTACCCATGCGCTGCCGGGCAAAGACGAAGATTGGGCCTCTCATGAAATTCGAAAATACCTCGCTGAGCTCAAATCATGAGTTTTTCTTCACGCTTTATCAAAGACGAGCTTATCTCGGAGGGGCAAGCGCTGACCTGGAAAGGTCATGAAGCCGAGTCCGGCCGCCCGGTTGTGGTCAAGGAACTTCGTTTAAATGACCGTTCGCAGTGGAAGGGCATCGAGCTTTTTGAGCGCGAAGTAAAGGTGTTGCGGCAGCTCAAACATGCTTCGATTCCGGCCTTGCTCGGCTCCGATTTTGGGCAGGAAGACCCGCATATTTGGCTGCTGGCTCAGGAATGGATAACGGGGACCGACCTTCGAAATCCTCCGCCGATGGACGAGGACGCGATCTGTGATTTGACCAAGGGAATTCTTCAAATATTGGTGTATTTGCAGACCTTTTCTCCGCCTCTGATCCACCGCGACATTAAGCCCGCAAATATTATTTTGAATGGTGGTCGTCCGTTCTTGGTCGATTTTGGGGCGGTTCAGCTGGTGACTCCTTCCGATGAAGGAGGTTCCACGATTGTTGGGACTTCGGGATACATGGCTCCAGAACAGTTAATGGGGCGTACAAGCGCATCCAGCGACCTCTACGGCCTTGGCATGACTCTGGTTTGGTTGGTGACGCGCCGAGAGCCGGACACCCTGCCTGTGAGTCGAATGAGGACGATTTGGGAGAACGCCTTAAGTGTGCCTATTTCGCCGGATTTGAAGGGATTTATCGACCGGTTGATTTCGCCGCTGGAGGAGGACCGTTTTTCCGATGCCGCTGCTGCACTCCTGGCGTTGACGCCAAAAACGACAAACCTTGTTCGAAGCCGTCCCTCCGACACCCGGGTGGAGTTGATGAGAGGCGATAGGCGTTTCGAGTTGAATCTGCGGCCTAACCCGTGGGCTTGGCCTGGGGCCGGCGCCTGCCTGCTCCTTTCGGTTCTTGGTGGGTGGGCATTAACCCGTTGGGATTTTAGCCTTCATTCGCTGGCTATGATTGCCGTTTTTTCCGTGTGTGCATTCCTGATTTCGATCGTGCTCGCCATGTCGGCCTCGACCCGGTTGCGGCTTCGAATTATGGGTGGAACTTGGCGGTGGGAAGCCGGAAAGCGCGTCCTGGCTCAAGGGCCAGTCTCGGAGCTCCGCGGGATTTCCCACGTAAACGCCGAGCGCGACACCAGGTATCTTGCCCTCTTGTGTGAGGATCGTACCTATCCGATTTTTAGCGGGAATCGGCGCGAGCAAGAGTGGCTGGATAGTGAGTTGAGGGACTTTCTGAGTCGTGGAATCTAATCGGGCCTTCACGAGGAATCCGTTTTGTGGAATCTTCGTGAAATTGGTCAGACAAAATAAGTGGAGCGCAAATGATTACGAGCACGCGAAAGGGTTGGTTTTCTAGAGCTGGCGACAGTTTTGGAGGTGTGATTTTCGGGATCCTTTTATTCTTAGGGTCTTTTGCACTCTTGTTTTGGAACGAAGGCCGGGCCGTAAAACGGGCTCGCGATCTTGAGTTCGGAGCCGAAAATGTTGTCAAAGCCAGCGCTGCGACGGTTAACGCCAAGAACGAGGGCAAGCTGATTCATGTGAGTGGGGCTGTCAGTGCACCTGGCGTGGTTGCCGACCCCGTATTTGGCGTTCAGACAAAGGCCCTGCGGCTTTCGCGCGAAGTCGAGATGTACCAATGGAAAGAGAGTTCGAAGTCAAAGAAGGACAAGAAACTCGGTGGATCGGAAGTGACGACAACCGAATATAAATACCAATTGGTGTGGAACGATAAGCTGATTAAATCCGGTGATTTCCAGGAATCTGGGCACGACAACCCGTCCACGATGCCCTATGACGGCGCGGACTTTTCGGCCCAAGGCATAAAATTGGGGGCCTATTCCTTGGCTCCGGCCATCGTCGAAGACATCAGCCCCGACACCGCGTTCACACCGGCTCCAACCAAGATGCCCGCCGGGGCAAAGATGGCCGGATCCTACATTTATGTGGGTCAGGCGATGAATGCTCCCAAGGTTGGCGACCTTCGCATCTCTTATAAAACCGCTCCATTTGGTCCGTTTTCGATTGTCGCCGGACAGCAGGCGCAAGGGCTCGTTCCGTTCGCCGACCCAGAATTAAATGACCCGATTACCCTGCTCGAAAAGGGAACTCAATCCGCCGAGGCCATGTTTAAAGCCGCGGAGGACGCCAATGCCGTCATGACGTTGATCCTTCGATTCGTGGGCTTCTTGATGATGTTCTTCGGCCTGCGCCTGGTCTCGCAACCGCTCTCCGTCTTGGCCAGCATTCTGCCCTTCATGGGAACAGCCGTCGGGTTTGTGACCGGTTTTGTATCGTTCTTCATCGCCCTTGGCTTATCGATGGTGACGATTGCCATCGCATGGATCTTCTATCGACCCTTGGTCGGAATCCTGCTGCTTATCGTGGCTATCGGCGCCATCGCCGCGGCCATTACATTGGCGCGAAAAGCGTCGAATAAAGCGACAGCCTAAAATGCGCCTGGCGCAGGATATCCCGCTCGGCATTGCAGCTTCTGCATCGCGGCCTTGTGTCCGTCGACTACTTCATTTCATTATGAAGCCACGGATTGCTCAAATGACAGGTTGTTATGGCTGATTGGAATACTGAACTACAATTTTCGACCGATGAAGCAGACATCGAACGGGAGACTCGGAAAGCTGATGGCCAGCTCGACGTGCTTCTCAAAACGCCTGTGCCGTTCCTCCTCAAAATTTCACATATTCTTGGTGCAGCCATTTCGTACGGAAAACCTAATTGGAAACAGCTTCCGCCATCCCTCCGTGATGATGTTCAAGAAATTGGGTTTAAGCCGTGCTGCAAAATATTGTGGGGACACTGGCCCCTGCCGTACATGAGGACGCCGCAGTGGATCGGCCCGGAGGGCTTCACCCAACTTGAGGCCTATCACGGCAAGCGTTTTTATCTAACAACCTTGTTCACAGATGGTACCGCCATTGCGACGACCAATCGCAGTGAAGGCGGCGGGAACGCGTTGACGGAGTACGAAATTTCGAGCGGTGACTTCAAACAGGACTATCGCGATCATCTGGACGAGGTCCGAAATTATATGGGAAAGGCGAATGTCCAACCGATCTATTCGCCCACACCCGCGTTGATTCGTAAACGTTTCGAAGTCTTGTACCGCTTACAAACGCCACTTCCGGCCGCAGTCGCGGCCATTGCGACCCAGGCTTCGCTGGTGATTGGCGTGGTTGCCTTAATCTACAAGTTTTGGGCTATTTCATAGCGGGCCGGCCGGGACTGGCGACGGTGACGATGTGCCGGTGTGCGTAAAATCATTTGCGTGGCGTCTTACTCTTGATGTGCTTGTTCACCGTGTCACACATCGTGGGAATTTTCGCGCAAATGTCTTTTGCGAGGCCTTCGGGTGATTCGTTGGTTGTGGAAGGCCATGCCCGAGCGATGTCGAGAAACTCCGTGCATCCACGCGGTGAGTTTTGTGAGCACGCGATTTGCGCTGCGTCCAAGCCCACTGCGTATTGCGGCAGTGCGAGTGGTTGTGGGGTCGACAACTCAAACGTCGTGGATACGGAAATAGCCTGGCATAAAAAACGGTCTCTTTGCTGTGCGCACGTACTCATCATCTCGGGTCGGGCCAAAGTGGAGTCCATGACCCACGGCGTGATTCCGACCTCCGCCATCCACAAATGCACATAGGTGCGACAAATTTCTGGGTACAACCGAACACCGCGCGGCGCCGCATAACAGGCGTCTCGCGCTTTGGTCATCGCTTGCTCTGGCGAAACTTTGACGACCGAGAGCAAAAACCAACAGGCGAGATAGTCGCCGTTTTTACACCCAGTATTGAGGGATTTTACAGCGTGATCGATTCGCTCTTGCGTGCGCAATTTAAACGCGACGTTGACCGCCGCGTTGGCGCCTTCTGTGCACCCGTAGGCATTTCCTGCATCGCATGCGGCCCCAAAGGTTTCGTCGATCTCGGTCAAAGTCATGGGAGCCGGTGGCCAACCGAAATTGCTCTTCTGAAGCGCCTGCCGCCCCAACCTCAAATTCTGCCAGGATGGAGTCATGTCGGAAGGTTCGATCACTAGGCGTTCGGCCCAGGTAATTTGATGCCACCGTTTTTTGGGCCACGTTTCTGGAGCGCAGGCAGGCCAGACACCTTGGTTGCAGTATAAAGCCGACGCTTTATATCCGGTCGAGACAAAACAGGTCCATGGGTCTTGCGACATTTTACACGCATCTTCGCGAACGTTGATGGGGACGCCTCCGACTGTGCAGGAACCTTTCACCCCGTTTTGGCAGGATTTGGTGTGGGCTTCGTCTAGATCCCAATCGGCACTCGCAGCCCACGCCACGCAAGCGTCGCGGTCATCCGCAGAACATTTGGCCTTAGCCACCGTGCCAAAATCATCAGGCAATATGTACTCGCCTAGTGCGAGCGCCATGCATGCGGTGCCCCCTTCCTTTTGACATCGTGCCCAGAGCTCTTTGGGGAGGTCCAAATAGGGCAAGTCGTCGAATTGCCACGCCATGCGAGCAAAGACGGCTCTGCGACAGGCCACTGGATGTCCGTTTTTGCACATCGCATCGAGCAAATCCCGGCCCGCCACCAGCTCTTTTTCGTCCACGGGCGAAGTGACCTGGGCAATGCCTAACTGCCCACATGCTTCCAAATCGACGTTGATATCCTCGCAATTCGATTGCATCCGCTGTTTCTGGACGGATGATTGAACCTTTCCTGCTTCGGAAATGCCAAACGCAAGCAACATTGCCAAGCCAGAGATGCCCAAAACCGCCACCCCAAAAGACTTTGCATTATGGCGCCAATCCACGGTCGCATGAAGCTCGGCTCGTGTTGTCTTGGTCCACGTGAAAATGACGGTGACGATGCAGAGCACGAGTGCGAGCAGGCCTTCTGAGTGATCCGCTTTAATGACAAGTAGGCTCAAAAGACCCATGAAAGTGGTTGCGCAGGTGACGACCCAGGTGCTCCACGGATGTTTGGTTTGCGTCATCACACCAATCAAGGCGGAAACAAAAAAACCAATAAATGCTAATATGTTGGCGAGGGTCGAATCGTTGGGCAGAAGGTAAAACATGTACCAAAGCGCAAGGATGCCCCAGGCGCCGCCTATAAGAGCTCGGAGGTTTTTCATTCAAAGGACCCGGAAAATAGTCGGCAAGGTCGACCACATGATCAAAACCTAAAAAAGGTCGAGAACGTGTGAGGCATGGCCCTGCATTTGATCGACATGAAGTCCTATAAAACCATGAAGGCGTCGGCTAAAGCAAAGGCCGTGTCATCAGCTCAGGTCATGCCATCTTCAGGAGAGCAAATTCACGGCCTGTTTGCCACGAGTTGCTTGGCCTCACTAACGCAGAATGAGCTGCGCGGGGCGCCGGGCAAAATATCGACAGCGCTCCTCTAAGGCACTCGGGAACTCTGAGATGTTCGGTTCCGAT
>Ga0210026_1000571_pt1 | contig 41727 bp, 34 predicted proteins | sample CryGeymeta201509_FD_183977 | JGI IMG/M metagenome (GOLD analysis project Ga0210026, IMG submission 183977) | Groundwater microbial communities from Crystal Geyser aquifers in Utah, USA - Crystal Geyser metaG 2015-09 (SPAdes) (version 2) | ecosystem: Environmental > Aquatic > Deep subsurface >...
CCTGGCCGCCATGATCGCCGCCGCCGGACATGGCGATGCCAAGGCGCTCGCCGTGCTCGCCGACATGGCGGAACAGATGCTGCGTGCTGGCGGCGACATGGCGCGCCTGGGCGGCATTATGCGCCGCCTGGTCAACGGCGAACGCGATGCCGACCCGCTGATGAAGGGGATGGGGCCGCTGGGCCGCCAGTTGTTGCTGGACATCCTGAGCGAACTGGGCAAGGCGGGGCTGCATTGACGGCCACGGCGCCAAGCCATCGGCCACCAAACCGAAAGGCGTACCGAAGCAACAGGTATCCACACGTGGCGCCGGCGCCTTCGCCGGCGCTACAAGGTTGACGGGATAACAAAACATGGTCGAAGACAGTTTCATGGTGCCAGTGCGCAAGACGGAGATCGAGATCGGCAAGCCTTTGGGCTTCGCGATCTACGACGCGGATCACAATCTGCTGCTGAATCGCGGCGTGGTGGTTACTTCTGACAACCAGGTTGAAGTGCTGCTGCAAAAAGGCCTGTTCCGCGAGCGGGTCGGGGGAAAATCCGGCCAAGCCGCGGCCCGGCTGGATGACGACAAGCCGGCCGACGCCGGTGGTTACCGCAAACCGCGGGAAGAAATCCTCAGTTTCGACGCAATCAAGCTGATGCCCGGCGATGCGCTGCAACTCCAGCCCTTGCTGGAAGGCCAGAGCGAACGTTTCACCGTGCATGTGATCGGCGTGATGAAGCCGAAAAGTGTGCTGGTCACTATGCCGGTCGTGGACGGCAAACTGATCTTCGTGCGTGACGGCCAGACCTATCTGGTGCGCGCCTTTTCCGGCCTCAATGTGTGCGCGTTCAAGGCCCGCGTACTGAAGTCGCAATTGCAGCCGTTCCCTTATCTGCACCTCGCCTACCCGGATTCGGTGCAGGCCATGCGCATTCGCCGTGCCATGCGGTCACCCGCCAGCATCATCGTCGCCGCGCAGGAGAGTGAAGAGGGCTGCCAGATCGGCGCCGGCATGCTGGTGGACATCAGCGTCGGCGGCGCCAAGATGCTCTCGCCCATGCAACTGGGCCGCAAAGGCGATAGCTTGTGGCTGTCGTTCAAAGTTCGGCTGGGCGACATGGAGGAATACGTGAAAACCCCGGTGGTGATCTGCTCGGAAGGCGAGGAAGACGACGAGGAGGGCAAGCGCATGAAGGCCTTCGGCATTCAGTTCGGCGAACTCGGCCAATCGCAGCGGCTCATCATCATGAACCTGGTCTACCAGCATCTCCTGAAGGAAGACACTTGATGCGGCAATACCTCGACTTATTGAACCATGTCCTGGCTCACGGCACGGCCAAGGACGACCGCACTGGCACCGGCACGCTGTCGGTGTTTGGCTATCAGATGCGCTTCGATCTGCAGGCCGGCTTTCCCCTGCTCACCACCAAGAAAGTCCATCTGAAATCCATCCTCCACGAGTTGCTCTGGTTCCTTAAAGGCGACACCAATATCCAGTATCTGAAGGACAACGGGGTTTCCATCTGGGACGAATGGGCCGATGCGAATGGCGACCTCGGGCTGATCTATGGCTATCAGTGGCGCTCCTGGCCCGCCGCCGACGGCCGCCACATCGACCAGATCAGCGAGGTGCTGGAGACCCTGAAAAACAATCCGGATTCGCGCCGCATCCTCGTTTCCGCCTGGAACGTGGGCGAGCTGCCTAATATGCGCCTGCCGCCTTGCCACGCCTTGTTTCAGTTCTACGTGGCCGACGGCAAGCTCTCGTGCCAGCTCTATCAGCGCAGCGCCGACCTCTTCCTCGGCGTGCCCTTCAACATCGCCAGCTACGCCCTGCTCACCCTGATGATGGCCCAGACCACCGGCCTGAAACCCGGCGATTTCGTGCACACCCTGGGCGATGCCCATATCTACCGCAACCACCTGGAACAGGTGAACCTGCAACTTTCCCGCGAACCGCGCGCCTTGCCGACCTTGCGGCTGAACCCGGCGGTGGCCGATCTGTTCGCCTTCAAATACGACGACTTCACCCTGGAAGGCTACGACCCGCACCCCGGCATCAAGGCGCCGGTGGCGGTGTAGGCGAGCCCGTCGCGCGGTTGCCATACCTGGTGGCATCTCAGTGGTCGATCCCCGCGTGGGCGGGGGAAGCTGCTGTAAATGGCGCACAAGACGCTCTGGATCGGGTCGATCCCCGCGTGGGCGGGGGAAGCGCCGATGCCTCCCATGGCCATGCGGCTGACAGCGGTCGATCCCCGCGTGGGCGGGGGAAGCCATCCGGGCGGACTTTTCCGCTTCGATGGCTCGGGTCGATCCCCGCGTGGGCGGGGGAAGCACCAGCGCGGCCAATTCAGACGAATCTAGGGCAGGTCGATCCCCGCGTGGGCGGGGGAAGCGGGGCCGGTACGAGAAGATCACGCTCGAAGAAGGGTCGATCCCCGCGTGGGCGGGGGAAGCGGCTGCGCAGAACAGGCGACTTGGCGTGTGGCGGGTCGATCCCCGCGTGGGCGGGGGAAGCGTATCCGGCCAACTGGTAATGGGCGACACTGGGGGTCGATCCCCGCGTGGGCGGGGGAAGCGGAGTGGACCCGGCTCGCTTCGGCGACGACAAGGGTCGATCCCCGCGTGGGCGGGGGAAGCGCAGGCGGAGCTACTGGCATCGACTCCGCCGCAGGTCGATCCCCGCGTGGGCGGGGGAAGCGGGCGCACGTCCCCTACCCGCGATCATACGATGGGTCGATCCCCGCGTGGGCGGGGGAAGCCCGCGCGCAGGAGTGGCGTAGGTGGTAGTCGAGGGTCGATCCCCGCGTGGGCGGGGGAAGCTGCGGGGGAAAGCGCGCCATCTCGGCACACATAGGTCGATCCCCGCGTGGGCGGGGGAAGCGGTCGGCCCGCTGCCCATCACCCGCCCAAAAAGGGTCGATCCCCGCGTGGGCGGGGGAAGCGGCGGTAAGTGGCTTTGGCGGTCGGCTATTTATGGTCGATCCCCGCGTGGGCGGGGGAAGCGCTCGGCCATCTCAGTGCGCTCCAATAGTGGAGGGTCGATCCCCGCGTGGGCGGGGGAAGCAGCCACGTCTGAGTCGATGGGAGTCCGGCGATGGGTCGATCCCCGCGTGGGCGGGGGAAGCGTCGCCAGGGATCAGCCCTGTTCCGGATACCCGGGTCGATCCCCGCGTGGGCGGGGGAAGCTCATCAGCGAGTTCACGCTGCTTGAGTCCGAGGGGTCGATCCCCGCGTGGGCGGGGGAAGCATTGTCACCGCTACCCGTATCCCTCTCGAAACGGGTCGATCCCCGCGTGGGCGGGGGAAGCATTCAGCCGGGCGAAGAATACTGGCTTGTCGTTGGTCGATCCCCGCGTGGGCGGGGGAAGCGTCACCATTGCCACGATCAGATAGACGGCCGCGGGTCGATCCCCGCGTGGGCGGGGGAAGCGACTCGGTGCCCATCCCCATGGCGGTAAGGTCAGGTCGATCCCCGCGTGGGCGGGGGAAGCGGTTGAGCCGCGCAGTGGGCCATATCATCGTCGGGTCGATCCCCGCGTGGGCGGGGGAAGCACTGGCAAGATTGGGTGGGGATGCACTTGTGCGGGTCGGTCCCCGCGTGGGCGGGGGAAGCAGAGCCTCGATCCCGGCCGCTGTGGTTTCCTCGGGTCGATCCCCGCGTGGGCGGGGGAAGCCAAACATCTTCATCTTCGCCTCGTCGCGCTCGAGGTCGATCCCCGCGTGGGCGGGGGAAGCCTCTGGACTGTCGTCGATTCCAGGCCCGAAAACGGTCGATCCCCGCGTGGGCGGGGGAAGCCCAAGCCCTTTGCTGGTGGGGACATTCCCGGAGGGTCGATCCCCGCGTGGGCGGGGGAAGCGCAGAATCTCGGGCGTTTCCGTCGCCGACTTCAGGTCGATCCCCGCGTGGGCGGGGGAAGCCCGAAAGGAACAGATTTCACGAATATCCACCCAGGTCGATCCCCGCGTGGGCGGGGGAAGCAGAAGATTCCCGCGCAGCCAAGGCCAAGAAGGAGGTCGATCCCCGCGTGGGCGGGGGAAGCTGCTCAAGAACTCGTGTTGGATAGTAACCAGAGGGTCGATCCCCGCGTGGGCGGGGGAAGCCTGATATGTTCCACAGTCGCGTAGTCGATAAGGGGTCGATCCCCGCGTGGGCGGGGGAAGCCACAAGTCGTCCTTGCATCCAATCCTGGCGCACGGTCGATCCCCGCGTGGGCGGGGGAAGCTGGGAGGCGGTCAAGAGGGCGCACGCAGACCCAGGTCGATCCCCGCGTGGGCGGGGGAAGCTTTCGATGATCCGGTCGCCAGGAATCAACCCCGGGTCGATCCCCGCGTGGGCGGGGGAAGCATCAATATGACCGTCATACGTCCGGCAGCGTTGGGTCGATCCCCGCGTGGGCGGGGGAAGCCCAAGTGCGGGCGATGACAATAAGCTCTTGGCGGGTCGATCCCCGCGTGGGCGGGGGAAGCGATCACGACCACGCCTGCTACAACTCCGACCAGGGTCGATCCCCGCGTGGGCGGGGGAAGCGTCAGGTGCCATCCAATCGAAGCCTGCCATGAGGGTCGATCCCCGCGTGGGCGGGGGAAGCCCAACATCATTGCCAGCACGCGATCGCTCTTGAGGTCGATCCCCGCGTGGGCGGGGGAAGCACAATCCGCCGGCGATGCGGATAATGAACTTCAGGTCGATCCCCGCGTGGGCGGGGGAAGCTAACCATATGAAAAGTAATCACTTCCCAATGCGGGTCGATCCCCGCGTGGGCGGGGGAAGCTAGGCTTTCGATAGGCTTTCGATCTGTCACAGGGGTCGATCCCCGCGTGGGCGGGGGAAGCAGGCGCAGGCGTTACGCAAAGCATTCCCTGAGGGGTCGATCCCCGCGTGGGCGGGGGAAGCCTCGGTGCCATCCATAAATTGCCACGAGTGACCGGTCGATCCCCGCGTGGGCGGGGGAAGCTCCGGGCCGGGGATGAATGGGAAGCCGCGAAAGGGTCGATCCCCGCGTGGGCGGGGGAAGCTTCATGAGCTTTCTATCAACGATTTCAGGCTGGGGTCGATCCCCGCGTGGGCGGGGGAAGCACGGCGGGCCGGAGTGCGGGCGGGGCCGGGGCGGGTCGATCCCCGCGTGGGCGGGGGAAGCGCTCTAATGCGGCCTCTCCTTCCAGCCTCTTGGGGTCGATCCCCGCGTGGGCGGGGGAAGCTTCTAGATTGGAGCAGATAGACATCACCAGTGGGGTCGATCCCCGCGTGGGCGGGGGAAGCGTTGTCGCCGGGTTAGCCAAAGTGGCTAGGATTGGTCGATCCCCGCGTGGGCGGGGGAAGCTCTAGAAGGTAAGCGCCTGAACTATCTCGTATTTTTAAAGAGCTGGCGAGCGGAATGTGGCCAGGAGGCCATCCACCAAAACGACATCAATGGGCGGAACGCCCAGGGTGCGCACGGATTGACCACAAGGCGTGGCGTTGTCCGCCCACACCATCACGACCGAGGCGTCCTTTTCCTGGAGGAACCAATCCGCCAATACCCCCCAGATGCGCTCCCGCACCGCCGGGGAAATGTGCGGCGCGCTGTACACGCCTGGCGCCAGTTCGAGCAGGGACGAGGCGAGAAAGCCGCGCACGCGGTTACTGATGTTGCGCGTCACCACCAGCGTCATGGACACCGAGCAACTCCTTGATACGGTCGATCATTTTCGGGATGAGCTTGCCGCGTCGGAATTCCATCGCCGCTTCCCGGCGTAGCGTCCGCTCCAGATTCAAACCCGAATTGTCCAAGGCTTGGCGCGCCACCCGGAAAGCGAGCGGGAGGGTGACTTCAGCTCGGTAAAGGTCGGCGATGTCCAGGGTAAAGGCGTTGCTCGAATCCTCATGGATGAAGCCCAGGGGCGGCAGCGCGCCCACGGCGGCGACGGCAACGTCGGCGGCGCATTCGACGAAGGTGGCGGCGTGGTTGATGGCCTGGTTCGGTATGTCGGCGCCTTCCGGCTGGTGACGGTCGTAGCGGCGACCTTCCCAGGGCAGGCGGTAGCGGTCGGCCTGGATGCGGTAGGTTTCCTTCATGCGGGCGCCTTCAATGCCCCGAAGCACGGAGATGTCCCGATGCGGCAGGATTGTGCCGAAGCGGAAGGCATACATCCGGCGCGCGGTGTCCAGCCGGACTTTTTCGTCCGCCCACAGGCGGGCGTGGGCGCGGGCCACTTCGCTATGGCCCTGGCCCATCGGCGGGGCGGTGTAGAACTTGGTGCCGCCCTCCCCCACGGCGGCGAGCAGGGTGCCGTGTCGGGCGAGGATGCGCAGGACATCGTGGCTGACGGTGGAACCGGGGCCGAGCAGGATCAGGGAAACGTTCTGGTAGGGGATGGCGTAATCGCCGGCTTCGAGTTCCGCCGATTCGGTGCATATGAAACGCAGGGTGCCGTCCTCGACGAACAGGCGGCCACGGGAGAGCCAAATGAGGCCGTGGCGATCCCCATGGGGAATGCGCGCCTCGGCCAGGCCCAGGCGGCCGACGAGCAGGCCCGCCATGTCAGGCCGCTCCTCTGCCCGGTGGGCGCAGCAGCAACATGCCGAAGCCGAAGGCGCGATGCCGGCCGATGCCACGGGCCAGCAGGCGGGCAAAGGCGTCCGGGTCGCTGATGAGCAACTCACCGGCCATCAGGGCATCCGGCCGCTCCATCCCTTGTCGCCGCTGGCCCTGCCCAGTGCGGGATTGACGTAGCGCCCGCACCCGGCGAAAGCCGACGAGGTTGAGGGTTTCCGCGACGGCCTGAGCGGCGCCCTCTCGTTTAAGCTGGCGTTGCAGCCAGTGGGCGTAGACCTGGGTGCGGCTGGCCGGCTCGCGGACTTGGGCTTTGGCTTGATCCACTTCCACCAGGTAAGCATCCCGCTCTCGTTCGCCGCGCAGGATGGGACAGGCGCGTACCTCGAAGCCCAGGCGCCGACCGGCGGCCCAGGTGGCGGGCATGGCCTTGCCGGCGGCGGTGCCCCAGTCGCACACCGCGAGGGCGTCCGGCAAGGCGAACTCGCGTGCGTGTTGCGCCAGCGTGTCCGCGTCGGCCGCGGCATAGCCCAGGAGACGCAGGCCGGCGCGGGTTTCCATGAGCCTAAAGGGGCGAGGCGCCTGTTCGCCCAGGGTGGCGGCGAGCCAGGCGTGGGCGGCATAGCCGAAATCCTCGTCACTCGGATTACGCCCGCCGGCATGGCCCTGGCGCCAGGCGAAGCGGGTCAGGGCGGCGGCATCCAGGGGCAGGTCGATCATGTACATGGCGGCATCTCCTGGAGCGGGCCTTCGGCAACCTGGCGGCTGCCGGCGTGCCACTGGTTTTTCCAGTCGCGCTGGTCATAAACGGGGTGGAGTTGCGCTTCCTGCGCCTGGCCCAGGTCGGCGGGCCAGCGGGCCGGCATAGGTTTCGTGTCCGGGCGCTGCGGGCAGAGGGCACGAGGCACGGCTTGCAGGATGGCCAACAGGTCGGAGCCAGTTTGCCGGCCGATCAGAATGGGCGCGCTGGGCAGGCAGGTCTTGCGGCCAATGAACAAGGGCCGGGCGGGCCGGCGCAGGGCGGCTTGCAGTTCATCCAGCGTCGGGGTTTCGTCGGCATGGTGGAGCGCCAGGGCGGCAGTCAGCACGCCATTGGCCCAGTAGTGGCGATAGCGCTGATGGGTGCCGAATTTGGCATCCCCACCGTCGCGGTGTTCCGGTTCGCCCCGGGTGGTCCAGCCCTTTTCGCGCATCTTCGGCTGCCCCAGGTCCACCGTGTGGTAGTCGATGATGGCCTCGCCGGGGATGTCCCAGCGGGAGGCCAGCAACAGGCGCTCTTGCAGGCGGCCAATGCGATCAAAGTCGCGGTGCTGCCAGCCCAGCGCATTGGCGAGGAGGCCCGCGAACAGGGAAAGCCCGGGAAAGCGGTCGGTGACATTGTGCTGGTCCACCATGACGCCGCCGAAGCTCATCAGCGGTGCGTCGAAACGCAGGATCAGGGCGTCCATCAGCCGGCTCCGAACAACCCATCCAGCGCGGCCTGGACGCTGTTTTTCATCGGTGCGCGGGGAATGTCCTTGAGGCTGGCGGTGTCCTGGGTGGAGGCGACGAAACGCTGTTCGTCGCGGCCGTACATCGCATCCAGGGCGTCGAGATGCTGGCCCAGTGCGTCCACCGCCTGTTGCAGCGGATTGCCCTTGGGCTTCAGCGCTTGAAGATAGGCATTGGCCAGGGTGCGGGGTTGGGCAGTGCCGGATTCCAGCAGCACCAGTTCGGCGCGGGCGTAGGGGGCGGTGGCGCCCAGCTTGGCGCCAGGGCTGACCGTGGCGATGGCTTGCACCAAGCGTTCCAGCACATCGCGGGCATCCCGCAAGGCTTCCAGCGGCTGTTCCTGCCATTTCGCCGGATCGCAGCCGCACAGGTTGGAGACCAGCAAAGGCACGTCGACCACCACATAGCCGTAGAACAGTCCGGCGCCGAGTTCCATGTCGCCGGCGTGAGCGGCGCCGGCATCTTCGTCCGCTTCTTTGAGGTCGTCGACTACGGTGAAGTAATCCACTTCCGTCGATAGCGGGTGGACGGTGAAGGCATGGGCGACATGCACGGCGGCATCGGTGCGGGCCAGGATGTCGGAGGTGACGAAGCGGCCGAACATGGCTCCCTCCACACCGGAGACCAGGTTCACCCCGGCGGCTTTCCACATGGCTTTCAGGTTGCCATGTTCCGCATGTAGCCGCTCGCCGAGGCGTTGCACCGGATCGGCATCGCTGGCGGCGCATTCGGTGATGAGTCGTACCAGGTAATCCGCTTCCGGCTTGCCGAACAGCACCGGTTGATTCAAGCGCAAAGGGTTTTTCTTGTCCTGCCCGCCCTGGACCAGGCGTTTGAGCAAGGCTTCGGTCAGTTTGCGGGCAGTTTCCTCAGCGACGCCGGCTTCCAGCACCCGGCTCAGAATTTCCCGCTCGAAAAACATGCGTGAGCGGATGCCGCCGGGCAAATCGAGGTTGCGGTGGAAATCATCGCGCCAATGCTTCTTGAGGCATTGGGAGGAGACCCGCATGCGTTCGGCGTTTCCGAAGGGGATGCGTTTGGCGAGGCCGGCGTCGTCGCGGTTGAGTAGGGCGGCGGCAAAGGAGGTCAGGGTGTGGATTTGCAGGAACATGGCGTCAATCCTTTTTGAGGTTGCAGTAATAGTCGCGGGCAATACGGGTGTTGATGCGTTCGCGGATTTCGGGGTCGCTGGAAAAAATCAGATCGGCCAGTTGCCGCCAGTCGCAGGCGATGCCCTTGGCCGCCAGTTGACGGGCGGCGCGCAAAGCCAGGGTGAGTTGGGTGTCGCCCTGCGCGGCCAGCAGCCGTTCCAGCCGGCTTTCGGCGAAGCGGGCCTCGGCCAGGGCCTGGCCCCAGGGGCGAGAGGGGTCGAAACCGCCGTCCCGCTGGATGGCCAGGGCGCAGATGAGGGCGCGCCAGCGCGGCGTCCAGTGTTCGCCCTGCCAAGTTTCCTCTACCTGGCGCAGGATGAAGCGGTGCAGGGCCAGGGGCGCGGGGCCTTCCAGCCCCATGCGTTTCAAGGCGGCCCGCTCGCCGTTGGAAAAGTGCGGGTCAGCCAGCGCGCGCGCCAGGGCGGGCACCTGGGCCGAGGGCCAGCGGGATTCAGGCGTGTTCATGATTTGCCTCCATGTAGTCTTTGAAGTGTTTGTGCAGGGAGCCGTAGAACATGCCCCGTGCACGGGTTTTCCCCCGGTAGTTGCGACCGCTGCGCACAGGCACCCGCTCGAATGCCTGTTCCAGGGTGGCTTCCGCCAGGTGGCGCAGTTGGTCGAACCAGGGTTTCAAGGCGGCAGAATCGTCGGGCTGGTCCAGGGTGTCCCAGAGCCAGTCGAAGTAGAGGGGATTCCAATCCCGGCTGTAAGCCCCGGCGGCTTTATCCACCCAATTACTGATTTCGGTCTTGTCCGGATGGATGGCATCGGGACCGCCTTCCATCAGGGCAAACAGTGCTGGACGGAGCGCCTTGTATTGAATGGTCGAAGCGGTCTCCAGACCCTTTTTCGACAAGCCGGCCAGCCGATCCCGAGTTGGTCCTTTGCCGAACAGCACCGGACGGATTTTTTCCGGTACCCGGATAGCCGCTTCGTGAAAGCCGTCCGTGGTGCCCTGGCCGCGCACCAGCACGGCGGCGGAAAACCAGCCGGCGCCCTGGCCCTTCGGCGCTTCCTGCATGGCCGCCGGGGTAAAGCCACCGTCGCTGAAAAGCAAGTTACGCAGCAGGTCGGGGGTGAAGCCCGTGGCCGGTACCGTGAGCGCGCCACCGGTCTTGGTGTTGATAGGTATCCAGGGATCGCCCAAGTTGCCTTTTTGCTGCTTGGCAGAAATGCGCGGGGCGGACGCGGTGGCCGCCAGAGCCTGGCAACCGGTGCCGGCGGCGACCAGGCGAATACGCCGGGCGATCTCCAGAAAGCAGGGATCGAGAGCTGCGAGCGACAGGCTGGTTTGTCCATCCCAAGGGGGTATCCAGAGCAGAACCTTGCCATCAGCAAGATAGGGATAGGGTTCTTCCAATAGCGTTTTCCTGTGGGACAGAAGCACGGGAATATCCCGCAACAGGCGGGCTCCTGGGCGCCGATGCTGCTGCCAAGCGACACAAGGGCGGCTGCCGAAACCCCCATTCATGCGGGCGACACCCTGGTTGCCAGCGCCAAGGAAACCAATCTGGGATTGCAGCGTGAGCAAAGCGAAACACCAGGCTTCGGCTTCGTTCCGGTCGCCACGGGCTGCTTTTACGTCATGGTTCTTCGCCGTCTGTAACACATCCAGTGCATCCGGCGTGGCGGCCTTGGGTTTGTAGTCCCGGCTGGGTGCGGGTGCTTGCAGGAAGGCGGGCCGGGTCGGGTCGTCCACCACCAGAGTCCAGGCATCGTCGTTGTCGCAGCCTTCCGCATGGGTGAGGGCGCGGATGCCTTCGAGCCAGAATTCGGCGGGTTGCTTCGGTTCGGCGCGGCCTTGCCGGTCCAGCACTGCCCCGGCCAGGTAGCAGAGAAAGATGTGGAAGGCGTCCTCCTGGTGGCGTTGCAGGCCGGGCAGGCTGTCTACCCGGTCCTCGCCCAGCATGGCCAGGAGTTCCGGCAGGCTGGCGCGGATCGTCTGCTCTTGCAGGCGAACGCGAAACAGCGGCTCAAGCAGCAGATTCATTAGAGTTTCTCCAATCCAAAACGGGAATAGCGAAAGACCAGGGGGCCGACATGGATGAACAGGCTACTCCCCTCCAGGCTCACCAGGTGAGCCTGCTCATTTGCCAGGCCCGGCGCGAGATGGCCGGGAATATTGATCTCGTCGATGAGCTGTCCAAAGGGGCTGGGGTAGGACGCGCCCAGGGAAACGGTGCGGTCGTTAAGGCCGAGGCGGGTCGCCAGATTGGCTTCGAGGCCGTGGGGGAACAGAAAGTCACCGAAGTGTTTATCCGGGATCAGCGCGTTGTCGGCAGCCATGGCTTGGGCAATGCCTCCGCCCTCCAGCCGCCCGGCGTGGGCCTGCCATTTCGCCCCGGCCAGGGTGGCGAGCCGCTCCGGGTGGGTGGCGGATTCCACCAGGTGCCGGTTGTCGCGGGGGATTTCTATTTCCAGTTGGCCAGCGGCCCAGTCGCGGGTCAGTTGCAGGATGCGCAGGTCTTCGTAGACAAACCCGAACCCGGCCAAGCCACCCCGGCCCATTTCGCCGTTTTTCTTGAGGAAAACGGAAAAATCCGGCTCTTCGGGCAGGAGAACCGTGCATACCGCTTCCGGTCGCGGCCCCCGGTCGTGGCGGTGCAGGCGGCCGATGCGTTGCAGCAGCACGTCCATCGGGCACAGGTCGGTCACCAGCCAGTCGGCGTCGATGTCCAGGCTCTGTTCCAGGGTCTGGGTGCCGATGAGCAGGAGGGAACCTGCCGGCGAGTCCTTGCCCATGCGCCGGCTCACTTCGCCATCCAGCAACTCCCGGTCGGGCCGGGCGTAGCGGCCATGGTGGGGACAAGGCTGGCCGTTCACGGAAAACAGGGCGGGCGCCAATACCGGGTCCGCATCCGCCAGACGCGCCAGCGCCAGGGCGCGGGCCACGGTGTTCAACACCACCATCACCCGCCGGCCGGCCGACACGGCCGCGCGCAAGTCCGGCAACAGGGTTTCCGGGGATTCCAGGATGGACAGGGCTTGAATACGTACCCGTTTGGGCCGCACAGCCGGGTCGGGCAGGTGGCGTAAAGCCATGCCGGGCGCACACAGCGCGGGATAGGGCTGGGCGGCGGCGAGATCGAAATCCTCCGGGGCCGGGGGCCGACTGCCTGGCGAGAGATATTCCACCCGAGCGGCACTGCCAAGAGTGGCGGAGAGCAGGAGCGCCCGGCCACCCGCCGCCAGATGGCGGGCCAACACGCGCCGGCACAGGTAGCGCATGTAGACGTCGGAGCTATGGACCTCGTCCACCACCAGGAGTGAGCGGTCCAGACAGGCGGCGCGTAAATGGGCATGAGGTACCTGGAGGGCGGAAAACAGGGCCTGGTCGATGGTGCCCACGGCCACCGGCGCGGCGAGGAAACGCTTGGGACGTTCCGCCGACCAGGCCCGCTCGCGCTTGGCCATATCCGCCTCGTGCCAGAGCGCCGCGCTTGCCGGCAAGTGCGTGGCCGGCTCGCCATCCACCTGGGCATAGCCCGGCACGGCCAGCAGCACGGGCGGGCAATCGTCCCCGAAAACCCGCCTCATGGCCGCCCGGGCCCGGCCATAAAGCTCCCGCGCCGCCACCCGCGTCGGCAAAGCGAAATAGAGGCCATCCACCTCCCCGGCGGCGAACAGCGCCAGGAAGTGCATCAGGGCTGCCTCGGTCTTGCCCGAACCGGTATCGGATTCCGCGATGAGCAGCGCCGGCAGGTCGGCCCGGGCCAATTCCACCTGGAGTGGCCTGGCTTCGGCCTGGAGGTTGAAGGCCTGGCCGAAGGCGGGCAATCCGGCCGCCAGATGCTGCCTGGCCGCCCCCACCTCCAAGCCGACCGTGGCCAGTGCAATCCCGGCCTGCATTCGCGCCCAGGGAATGCGGCTGCCTTCTTGGTGGAAGGGGAAGAAGGCTTCCCGGTGCGAGCCCAGCCAGTCGGCCAGCATGAGCAGGCCGGCGAAACGGTGTTCCAGGGCCGGGGTGAGGGTCAGCGGATCGGCCTGTTTCTGAAACGCATCGGGAAAAGCGGCTCTTGCCACCTGGCCCAGTTCCGCCAGGGCGTCAAAGGGGTTATAGCCATCCTGTTCCCGCCAATACCCGGCCCAGCGGTCAACCTTGATGGAGCCGTTAATCTGGGAGGTAAATGCAGGCTCACCGTGGTGGGAGACGGCAGCCAAGAGCAGGCGCGACAAGGGAGGAAGATCGGGAAGTGGATGACCTGCAGGCTCGCTGAGCCAGTCGGCCATATCTTCAAGCCCCAGTACCTCGGTCACCCGACTGCTCAAACCATCGTCGAAGAACAGCGCCGCAGTTTCCCCGACGTGTCCCGCCGTTTCCTTCGCCTTGGGGTCGGCCTTGGCCTGAAAGCCCCAGTTGCATTTGCCCAGGTCATGCAGCAGGGCAAAGACGGCCAGGCGGTCGAGGTGTATTTTGGCCAGCGGATGGCCCGCCTCCCACTCCAGATTGCGGCGAATGGCGGGCAAGCTGCATAACTCCCGAAACACACTGGCCACATCGACGCAATGGTCAGCCAACGATAGGCGATCCAAAACGGCATCGCTTTCCTGCTCAACCACCAATTTACCCCACGCCTTCATGTGTGCCCCCCCCGAGAGAATGCTCGCGATACTACATGGGCGGCACCAGCAGCCACACAATCGATCTCAGCATTTGGCAAATCCGGGCCATATTGCAGCCATTGGCTGGCCGTTTGTGCCAATGGCTGCAACAGGTTGGTAGCAGACCCACTCCCTCACCACTCAACCGCCTGTTCCGTGCAATATCCGGCTGCTGTCAAAAACCTATTCGGCACACCTCACCGCTTGGTTAGGGATGAGGAAACAACCAATATCCCATTTGTGGATGCACTAACAGGCGCATTGCGTCGTTGTTCCTCGTTTATGTGGCTCGCCACACGGCGCTTAGAACGCCTCGCACTGCATCCCGCCAGCACCTCCAATAACGGGACATTAGTCATTTCCTCATCCCTTAGTGGTCGGCCTCGTTCAGCAGCGCTTCGATTCTGGCGATGGTTTCAGCATTGTCCCATTCGATCGAACCGAACAGACCCAGGCGTAGGCGGCCCTGCTTGTCCACCACATAGCTGGTGGGGAAGGCGAATACCTGCCAGGGCTTGAGGTGTTCGCCCTCGGCATCGAGCAGGATGGGGAAGTTCACCGGCACCTGTTTCAGGAAGGCGCGGATTTCCTCCGGGCTCTCGCCCACATTGACGCCCAGGATGGTGAACGGGCGGCTGCCCAGCTTCTCCGCCAGCCGCGCCATCGACGGCATTTCCTTGCGGCAGGGCGGGCACCACACCGCCCAGAAGTTGACCAGCACGACGCGCCCGCGCAATCGCTCCAGCCGCGACATGCCGCCATCCAGCGTGGGCAGCGCCAGTGCCGGCGCCGGCTTGGCCGGTAGCACTTTCAGATCGCCGGCCGCCGCGTTGACGGCTAGCGCCAGGATGAAGGGGAAGTACCAATACTTCATGGTTTGTCCTTGTCGAGCAGAGGTTTGAGTCCATCCAGCAGCATTTCGCCGAGGCGGGCACTGGCGCTGATTTCCCGCGGGGTGATGTCGCCACGGCCATAAAACCCGTCGCGCAAGCCCGGTAGCACGTTCAGCCAGACCCGGCTGCCGGCGCCTTCAAGGAAGTTTTTGAGACGCTCGCGCCACCAGAATCCGGCGGACGATTTCGGTTGCAGAATGACCAGATTCAGATGGGTTTGCCGCACGATCGGGTCATAGTCCGGTTCCTGCCCTGGCGCCAGTTCCTGATACAGCAGCGGCCACATCAGCAAGGCGCCGGCCAGCCGATTGGCGGCGCCTTCGCCATGGCGCGCTTGCCAGTCGTTGGCCGCGCGCAAGGCCAGCGTCGCGGCTCGTCCACTGGCGATGAGGACGATGCGCTGGCCGGGGTTCCGGGTGTGCAGGGTTTCCAGCCACTCGCGTAGGTCCTGTTCGGGAATCTGGCTCCAACTGCTGGACAGCACGGGTAGGAAATAGGGCGCGAGGAAGTCGGTGACCCAGGTTTCCACCCCGCGTGTCGCCATGTCGGCTGCCGCCTTCTGTTCATCCTCGCTGCGCCCATCGGTCAGCCAGAGCGCTAGCAGCCTGCCGGACTCGCCGCGGGCGGGGTAGCGCTGGCTGACGATCTCGGCGCCGGAAGGCAGATGCAAGCTGACTTCGACCGGATCGGCTCGGCAGGCGAACGCGGCCAGCAAGGCGATCAGCGCCCAGGTTTTTCTGCTTCTGTCAGAGGTCATGCGGTTTCTCCCTCCGCGTGGCGAGACTTTCATCGGTTTCCCACAACCAAGCCGCGCCACGTACGCCGCTGGAGTCGCCATGCAGCGGGGGCACCAGGCGCGTTGCCACTTGATCCGAGAAAACGTAGGAACCCCATCGGCGTGGCACGTTTTCGTAGAGCCGGGCCAGGTTGGACAGCCCGCCACCGAGGACGATGGCGTCCGGGTCGAGCACGTTGATGACCTGGGCCAGGCCGCGCGCCAGGCGGTCTTCATAACGTTGCAGCGCCGCCAGGGCGTCGGCGTCATGCAGGGTGGCGATTTCCGCGGCGGGCAAGTGGCGGCCACTATGCGTGAACAGATCGCGGGCAAGCCCCGGCCCCGACAGCCAGGTTTCGAGGCAGCCGTGTTTGCCGCAATAGCAAGCCGGGCCGGGCCGTTCATCGTCATGCGGCCAGGGTAGCGGGTTGTGGCCCCATTCGCCGGCGATGGCGTTGGCGCCCACCAGCACCTGGCCGCGCACCACCAGCCCGCCGCCGCAGCCGGTGCTGAGGATCACGCCGAACACCACTTCGGCGCCCGCCGCCGCGCCATCCACGGCCTCGGACAGCGCGAAGCAGTTGGCATCGTTGGCCAGGCGGATTTCGCGGTGCAGGCGTGTTTCCAGATCGTGGCGCAGGGGCTGGCCGATCAGGCAGGTGGAGTTGGCGTTCTTGATCAGGCCGGTGGCGCGCGATTCCGCGCCAGGGATGCCGATCCCGACCGTGCCTTGCGCGCCCAGTTCGCTCTCCGCCTCCGCCACCAGCGCCGCCACGGCATCCAGCGTGGCGCGGTAATCGCTCGCGGGCGTGGCGGCGCGGCGGCGTAGCCGTTGCCGACCGCATTCGTCGAAAGCGGCGATTTCGATTTTCGTGCCACCGAGGTCGATGCCGATACGTGGGGTCATCTTGGAGGGGGAGGCCATAGGATGCGGTGAGGTACGAGCCGTATCCTACAAGGCTTTGGCGCTTTACTCCGCTGGCTCCGGCTTGCCGAACAGGTAGCCCTGTCCTCTGTGGCAGCCGAGCGCGGCGAGGAAGGCTTGTTGCTCCCGGGTTTCCACGCCCTCGGCCACCACCGACAGGCCCAGCGCCTCGGCCATGCCGACAATGGCGGTGGTGATGGCGACGTCGTCGCTGTCTTGTGGGATGTCCATGACGAAGTTGCGGTCGATCTTGAGTTTGTGGATGGGCAGGCGCTTGAGTTGCGAGAGGGAGGCATAGCCGATGCCGAAATCGTCGAGTGACAGGCTCACCCCCAGGGCATGCAGGTCATTGAGGATGTCGACCACTTCCTGTTCGGCCCCCATCAGGGCGGTTTCCGTGATTTCCAGATCGAGATGGCTGGGCGGCAGATTGGCCGCCGCCAGAGCCTGCCGCACGCTCTCCACCAGGCCACGCCCATAAAACTGGCGCGCCGAGACGTTGACCGATACGACCAACTCGGTTCGGCCTTCATCCAGCCAACAGCGGGTCTGGGCGCAGGCGGAACGCAGGGCGAAATCACCCAGGGCGTGAATCAGGCCGGTTTCTTCCGCCACCGGGATGAACTGGGCGGGCAGAACTTCGCCCAACTCCGGCGAGTTCCAGCGCATCAGGGCTTCATAACCGATCAGGTGGCCGCTGCCCAGGTCGACGATGGGCTGGTAGACCATGCGCAATTCGCCGCGATCGAGCGCGCGGTGCAGGCCGGCCTCCAGCACGAGGCGGTGTTGCGCCTGTTCATCCATTGCCGCCGAGAAGAAGCGCCAGGTGTGCTTGCCCGCCGCTTTGGCGGCATAGAGGGCGCTGTCGGCGCTGCGCAACAGTTTGTCCACGCTGTCGCCATCGTCGGGATACAGGGCGATGCCGATGCTGGCCCCGATGCTGAGTTCATGGCCGTCGATGGGGAAGGGTTGGTGCAGGGCCTGGATGACATGTTCCGCGATGGCGCTTGCCTGGTGCTGGTCGGCGCCTTCAATCAAGAGGGTGAATTCATCGCCACCCAGGCGCGAAAGGTTGTCGGATTGCCGCACCACCTGGCCGAGTTGCGCGGCAACCGCCTTGAGTAACTGGTCGCCGATGGGGTGGCCGAGGCTGTCATTGACGACTTTGAAGTTGTCCAGGTCGAAAAACAGCAGGGCGGCGCGCTGGCCAGCAGCGGCGGCGCGCGCCAGCACCTGTTCGGTATGGATTTCAAAGAAGGCGCGGTTGGGCAGGCCGGTGAGGGTGTCGTAGTGCGCCATGCGCACCATGTCGTCTTCGGCGCGGCGCATCGCGCGGCGTAGTCGGGCCATCAGGGCCTGGGCGATGAACAGGCCGAACAGCGCCGCGCCCAGCACCACCGCGATGAAGCCCAGCATGCGCGCGCGCAACGGCTCCAGGTCCGCGACCAGGCGAATTTCCGCGACGGTCATGTTTTCCAGACGGAGCGGCCGTTGGTACTCGATGCGGTCGAGGCCGAGCAACCTGGCCCAGGGCGGAGATTCTTCGTTCGCGCCGCCCTTGTGATAGTCGGCGAAGAGCGTGCCGCCGGGCAGAAAGATGCGGGCCGAGAGGATCTCCGGGGAATGGCGGAAGGCGGCCAGGTTGTCGCGCGCTGACAAGGCATCCTGAAATACCACGGCCGCCGCGCTGTTGGCGGCGACCAGGCTGGCCTGAGTGGCCAGGCGATGCTGAAAATCTTCGCGCAGGGTGGTGGTTTCGCTGGAGATCAGCAGCAGCGTGGCAATTCCCAGCGCCAGCGCGGTGGACAGCCAGTTGAGGCGGTCCCAGCCGCGCCGATGGTCTGCCAGGGGTTTAGGGGTTTGGCTCATCCGAGCGATGCGGTGGATGAGTGTGAGGCCGCTATCGTGCGCCATGCTCGCGAATTTCACAGCGTACCTTGGCCATGGCGGGCATGCGTCCGGCGCTACTTCGCGATGCTGCGCGCCAGACGCAGCAGTTTGGCGTCCAATCGGAGACCGACACGCTGTACGACCGACAGGTCGATATCGAAATAGACTCGCTCGCCGGCGACGCCCAGGCTGATCATGGCGCCGGGTACGGGAATATCGCCGTTGGCGATGGTCAGCACCGGCAGTCCGGCTAGTTTGTTGATGACGTGGTCGCGCAAGGGGTCGCTCATCTCACTCAGATACACCGCCTGGCAGGCGCCCAGGTCTTGCATCGGGTGTTTACGCCAAATCACCAGGCGCGCGCCTTTCACCGTCTTGCCGTTGAGATGGGCCAGGGCGTGTGCGCTGTTTTCATTTTCCGTCAGCACACACAGGTTGAAGTGGCCCTCGCGCTGGCTGCCCGGCGGCCACTCCGCGAACAGCGTGAGGTGGTAGACCACCGCGGCCCTGGCCTCGTTTTCTTCTAGCGCGGCCCGGGCAGGCGCCGCCAGCGCGAGCATCAGGCACAGGCAGGGGAAGCGAAGCAAGCGCAAGCGCATCAGAAATACAGGCCGCGTGCCGGATCCGGGGCGCTACCGTGGCATGGGCGGATGCCGTGATCAGAAGCCTTCTCTCGACTAGCCATAAGAAATATAACTTTAGATAAGTATGGTCTCCGGGCGCTATTCTATCCGGCTTCCGGGGCAATGGGGCGCGGTGGTATCCTGCCCCGCCTTAGTGCTTGTTCGGCATTTCCTATGACCTCTCCTGAAATTTCTCCCCGCAATGAAGTCGAGCGCCTGCTGGCGGAAATGCACGAGGGCCGCATCGAGCCCGAAAATTTTGCCCGCGAGCTGATCGCCCAGCAGGTATTCATGCCGATCCAGGATGAAAAGCACCAGATCGCCGGTTTTCAGCTTTCCACCAAGGCGCGGCCGCTGGTCATTGAGGACGCGGACGGCGGCCGGGTGCTGATCGCATTTTCCGCACCGGAACGGGCCAAGTCGTTCGTTGCTGAATTCCCCGGCCATGGCGGCGGCCTGCTCACCGAAGTGTCCTGGATCTTGCGCCGCATCGGCGCCGACATGGGGCTGTCGATCAATCCCGGGCAGGAACTCGGCTTCGATTTCGATCCCGACATGGTGGCCATGCTCGCCTCCCTGTTGCCGGAGGAAGCGGTATGACAGCGCCCCATATTTTTGCGCGGCCCGACTTTTTGCCCAAAGAGCCCGCCATCGGCGAACGCTGGTCAGCCGAGCACAACCGCTACGACGAGGGCGTGCGTTATGTCTACCGCTTCGGCGCGCATGAGCTGACCCTGTTCTGGGCTGCGCCCACCCCGGCGGAAGTCGCGGGCCTGCGCGACGCCGACGTGGAAGTGGGCCTGTTCAGCCACGGCCCGGCCGCCTTTCTGTTGTACAAGGTCAAGAATGTCTGCGAGTGGTCCGATGCTTCTTTCAACGCGCATCTGCTGCCGGAAGCGGAGCGCGAACTGCCGAACGAGGCCCCGGGCGACCGCGCTCGCCTCAAGATCACGCTGGTGGACGCCGAGGATGGCATCGTGCGCGCGCGGCGAATCCTGTCGCTGGACAAGGTGATGACCCAGGCACTGAAGCATGCCCTGCGCGAGCAGATGGCCGCGCCCTTCAATCGCCTGACCTACGATGCCGCCGTGCGGGATGTGCACGCGCGTTACCCGGATTCCGACGCACTGGCCGCCGTGGCTGAGGTGGTCGAAGCGGCGCTTGGGTGATGCTTTCCGATACTTTACTGGCTGAATTCCAGGCGCTCCTCGGCCCTGATCGCGCGCGCGCCGATGCCGATACCCTGGCGCTTTACGCCAGCGATGAGACGCCCAAATTCTGTCTGCCGGAGGCGGTGCTGTTTCCTGCCAGCCATGAACAGGTGGTGGAGATCGTGCGCCTGGCCAACCAGCATCGCATTCCCATGACGGGACGCGGCGCGGGTTCCGGCAATGTTGGCGGCGCCATGCCCGTGCCGGGCAGCGTGGTGGTGAGCTTCGAGTGCATGCAAAAGATCATCGAGTTCGACGTGGTGAACCGCCTGGTGGTGGTGGAGCCGGGCGTGGTCACCGACGAGATCGACCGCCTGGCCCGCAAGCATGGCCTGATGTACGCGCCCGACCCCGGCTCCGGCGCCTATTGCCGCATCGGCGGCAACCTGGCGATGAATGCCGCCGGCCCCAGAGCGGTGAAATACGGCGCCACCCGCGACCATGTGCTGGGGCTCACCGCCGTCACCGGCGACGGCCGCGTGATTCACACCGGCGGGCGCACCACCAAATACGCCACCGCCTACGACCTCACCCGCCTGCTGGTGGGCTCTGAAGGCACCCTGGCGTTCATCACCCAGGCCACCCTGAAACTGGTTCCTGCGCCGGAGTCGGTGGCCACCCTGCGCATCTGCTACGCCAACAACCAGAGCGCCTGCGAGGCGGTGAGCCGGGTGATGAACCAGCCGACCACGCCGTGTGCCCTGGAGTTCATGGATCACCGCGCCATCGACGCGATCCGCGAATACGGGGAGGGGGTTTTTGAAACCGCGGGCCTGCCGCCGGGGACGCGCGCCGTGCTCATGGTGGAAGCCGATGGCAACCGCGAGGACGTGCCGCGCCAGATCGTGGCCCTGGAAAAGGCGCTGGCGGGTCCGGACCTCCTGGAAATCCAGAGCGGTTTCACCAAGGAAGACACGGTTCGCCTATGGACCGCGCGCAAATCGCTGTCGCACGCGGTCAAACGCATCGCGCCACTGAAAATCAACGAAGACGTGGTGGTGCCGGTGGGGCGTTTGGCCAACCTGGTCAACGCCATCGACGCCCTGGCCGATTTCTACCGCTTGCCCATTGTCACTTTCGGCCATGCCGGCAACGGCAACCTGCATGTCAACATCATGGTGGACAATGGCGACGCCGAGGAAATGCAACGCGCTGGCGCCTGTCGCGCCGCTCTGGCGCGGGCGGTGATCGGCCTCGGTGGCAGCCTTTCCGGCGAGCACGGCATCGGCAGCGAAAAACGCCACTTCGTCCCCCTGGAAGTCGACCCACCCACCCTGGAGCTGATGCGCGGCCTGAAACGCCTGTTCGACCCGCTCGGCCTCCTCAATCCGGGGAAAAAACTCCCGGATTGAGGAGGGGTAAGGTTCAAAGTTCAAGGAAACCCTACAATCCCCTTGCCACTCGCCCCTTGCCCCTTGAAATGACCCTGACCGAACGCCTGGCTCTCTACGAAAAGCTGATGCGGCTGGACAAGCCGATCGGCATCCTGCTGCTTGCCTGGCCCACTTTGTGGGGCTTGTGGTTGTCCGGGGCAGGGGAGCCCGATCCGATGATTTTCTGGATCTTCGCCCTGGGCGTGGTGTTGATGCGTTCCGCCGGTTGCGTGATCAACGACTATGCCGACCGCCATTTCGATGCGCATGTGGCGCGCACGAAGAACCGCCCCCTGGCCGCCGGCCAGGTGGGCGAGCAGGAAGCCTTATGGCTGGCGGGCGGGCTGGCGCTGCTGGCATTCCTGTTGATCCTGCCGCTGTGGAACAAGCTGCTGCTCGGCCTGTCGTTCGCCGCCGTTTTTCTGGCGGCCAGTTATCCCTTCACCAAACGCTTCTTCGCCGTGCCGCAGGCGTATCTGGGCGTGGCCTTCGGCTTCGGCATTCCCATGGCCTATGCCGCGCACCTGGATTTCATTCCGCTTGAGGCCTGGCTGCTGATGCTGGCCAATGTGTTCTGGGCGATGGCCTACGACACCGAGTACGCGATGGTGGACCGCGCGGACGACCTGAAGATTGGCATCAAGACTTCGGCCATCACTTTCGGCAAATATGATGTGATGGCGGTGATGGCCTGTTATGGCCTCACCCTGCTGACCCTGGCCTGGGTGGGTTACCGCCTGCACCTGGGTTGGCCGTTCTCCGCCGGCCTGGCCGCGGCCGCCGGGGTGGCCGCCTATCACTGGACCTTGATCCGCGCGCGTGACCCCGCGCGCTGCTTCAAGGCTTTTTTGCATAACAACTGGTTTGGCGCGGCGGTATTCGCCGGCATCGCCGCCAGTCTCCTCCACTGGTAAGCGAAGGATTGCTCATGACCCTGGAACTCCCTCTCAACGACGAAGAACTGGACGAACTCGACGCCTTTCTTGGCTCCGATGGCGTTTCCGAAGAGGCGATGGACATTTCCACCCTGGACGGTTTCCTCGCCGCCATCGCCCTCAACCCCGAGTTCATCCTGCCCAGCCAATGGCTGCCCTGGGTGTGGGACATGGAAGAAGGCGCCGAAACCCCGGCGTTTGAGGCCGCCGAGCAGGCCAACCGCATCAGCGGCTTGCTTCTGCGCCATTACAACAGCGTGCAGGAGTCGATCAGCGAGGGCCACTTCGCGCCGCTGATGTACACGTTGCAACAGGAAGACGGCAGCGAGTTCTATGACGCCGAAGGCTGGAGCATGGGCTTCATGCTTGGCGTCGAGCTATTCAAGGACATCTGGCTGCCGGTCATCGAGGAACCCTCGGAATGGCTGGCGCCCGTGATTTTGCTGGGCACGGAAGCCGGCTGGGATGAACTCGAAGCAGGCGAGGACCAGATGGACAAGATTCGGGCGGCTTATGAAGCCATTCCGGACATGGTCGCGGCTCTGTTCCAGCACTTCCTGCCGCAACGCGAAGCCGCCGCCCAGGAACGGGTGACCTCCACCCTGCGCCGCGCCGGTGACAAGATCGGCCGCAACGACCCTTGCCCGTGCGGTTCCGGCAAGAAGTTCAAGAAATGCTGCGGCGCCGGGCCGACGCTGCATTGAAGTAGCGCCGGCGTCTCGCCGGCTTGTCAAAACGTCGGCGCTACAACCCCATGACCCCTCCCCAGTTCGAACGCACGGAAATCCTCATCGGCGCCGAGGGGGTGGCCCGCCTGGCGGCTTGCCATGTGTTTGTCGCTGGTCTGGGCGGGGTCGGCTCTTGGTGTGCCGAGGCGCTGGCGCGGGCCGGGGTGGGGCGTCTGACCCTGGTGGACAGGGATACGGTGGCCGTCTCCAACATCAACCGGCAACTGCCGGCACTGCTCTCCACGGTAGGGCGCTCCAAGGCGGAAGTCATGGCCGAGCGCATCCGCGGCATCAACCCGGATTGCCGCCTCGCGGTGCTGAACGATTTCCTCACGCCGGACAATCTCCCCACGCTGCTGCCAGCCGATGTCAACTATGTGGTGGATTGCATCGACTCACTCAACTGCAAGGTCGCGCTGATTGTGGCGGCGCACCGGCGCGGACTGCCGGTCGCCGCCAGCATGGGGGCGGGCAACAAGCTGGATGTGGCGCGGGTGCGGGTGTCCGACATCAGCAAGACCGCGGTCGACCCGCTCGCCCGTCTGGTGCGCAAGCGCCTGAAACGCCAGGGGGTGGAGCAGGGCGTGCTGTGTGTCTGGAGTGATGAGGTTGGCCACCCGCCGCTGCCACCCGAGGCGATGAGCCAGGGCCGCGCGCGCGCGGTGAACGGCACGATCTCCTATCTGCCGCCGCTGTTCGGCTTGATGCTGGCGGGCGCGGTCATCCGGCGCTTGCTGGCTTAACGATCATGGCGGCGTGGCCTGATGAAGCCCCTACCCTTCGCTACCCCGAGGGGGTGCCAGTCAATCTTGGGACGGCGCGGCGACTGGCTTGATGGCCGACTTCGGCCGGAACGCCTTCACCACGTCTTCACGCGTTTCCAGGTAAGGCCCGCCGATCAGGTCGATGCCGTAGGGCACGGCGGCGAATACCCCATCCAGGGTTTCCTTGATCGCCTTGGGCTGGCCCGGCAGATTGAGGATCAGACAACCGCCGCGAACCACGCCGACTTGCCGCGAGAGGAGGGCGGTGGGGACATACTTCAGGCTCACCGCGCGCATTTGTTCACCAAACCCCGGCATGACCTTGTCGGCCACCGCCAGCGTGGCCTCCGGGGTGACGTCGCGCGGCGCCGGGCCGGTGCCGCCGGTGGTGAGCAGCAGGCAACAGCGTGCGGATAAGTCGATCAAGGTCTGTTCGATGACCGCTTGTTCATCCGGGATCAGGCGTTCGACGAAGGTGAGCGGGTTGTGCAGGGCGCCGACCAGCCATGCCTTCAGGGCGGGCAACCCCTTATCTACATAAACGCCGGAACTGGCGCGGTCGCTGATGGAAACGATGCCGATGTGGGCGGGTTGGTACATGCGAGGTTCCTGAGCGTAAAACGGGGGCGCAGATTTACCACGCCACCGCGCCGGCCGCACACTTGGGCACATTCAATTGAGGAATCAAAAATCATGAACAAGCTGGTTTTTCTGTTCACCGTCTGGTCTGGCCTCGCTGCCGCCGCCAGCCTGGAAAGCTTCACGCCGCAGGGTGAACAACTCGAAGTGCGCCAGGCACAGGCGCGTTTTTCCGCGCCGATGGCGGCGTTGGGGCGGAGTGATGCGGCATCGCCGTTTCGCGTGGAGTGTGGCGTGCCCGGCAACGGCCACTGGGAGGACGGGCGCACCTGGGTGTATGACCTGGAGGGCGCGCTGAAAGCCGGTGTGACGTGCCGTTTCATTCCGCGCGCTGATTTGGCAACCCTGGCCGGCGAGCCGGTGGCGAGCGCGCCGGAATATGGCTTCTCCGTCGCCGGGCCGCGCGCGCAGTGGAGCTTGCCGACTGCCGGTGAAGTGGTCGACGAGGATCAGGTTTTCCTCCTGATGCTCAATGGCCAGGCGACGCCGGAAAGCCTGCTGTCTCATGTGCGTTGCGAAATCCAGGGCATCCATGAACAGGTGCCGGTGAAGCGGGTTACCGGAAATGAGCGTGCGCGTCTGCTGGCGCAGCTCAAATCGCGTCTGGATGACATGAACGCCACCTGGGAAGGCTCATCCCCGGACGCCGATCCGCGTCTGGAGGGGGTGCAGTGCGGCCGCACCTTGCCGGCCAATGGCAAATTCGATCTGGTCTGGGGCGCGGGTGTCGCTACCGCTTCCGGGCAGCGCAATCCGGGCGATCAGCGCCTGACTTTCAGCGTGCGCGACCCCTTCGCGGCACACCTGCGTTGCCAGAAGGAAAACGCCAAGGCCGGCTGCATGCCGCTTACCCCGATCCGTCTGGAATTCACCGCGCCGGTGGTGCGCGAGCATCTCGACAAGATCACGCTGAAGGATGCCAAGGGCAAAAACTATGCGCAGGCCGAACAGCCGGCCGCCAGCGACGACCGCGTGGTGTTCCCCGGCCCGTTCCCGGCCAGGGCCGATCTGACCCTGGCGCTGCCCGGCAATTTGGCCGACGACAAGGGCCGCGATCTGGTCAACGTGGCGCGCTTTCCGCTGCATTTCCGGTTGGCCGACACGCCGCCGCTGGTCAAGTTCTCCGGCGATTTCGGCATTGTCGAACGGGTCGCCGGCGGCTTGTTGCCGCTGACCGTGCGCAATCTGGAACCGGGCGCGGGGGGCGGCACAGCGGCCAAGGTGCGCTGGGTGCGGGTGATGGACGATGCCGCCATCCTCGCCTGGCGGGCGCGGGTGAAGAAGATCGACCACCCGGACTACGACCCGCAGCTCGGGCGCACCCCGGAAATGCGCCACGCGCAACTGCTGGGCAACTGGGAGGCGGGTGTGGTGGAGCGCGCCCTGCCCAAGCCCAACGGCGCCCAGGCTTTTGAAGTGGTGGGCGTGCCCCTGGAGCAGCCGGGCTTCTATGTGGTGGAGGCGGAAAGCAAACATCTGGGCAAATCGCTGCTCGGCCAGAACGTGCCCATGTTTGTGCGCACCACCGCGCTGGTCACCAACCTGAGCGTGCATTTCAAATGGGGCGCGGGTGCCTCGCTGGCCTGGGTGACGCGTCTGGATCTGGGTACGCCGGTGGCGGGTGCGCAGATGGCGGTGCGCGACTGCAAGGGCCGTCTCTATGCCCAGGCCACGACCGACCATCAGGGGTTGGCGCTGATTCCGCGCGGCTTGCTTGGTTCTCAAAATGAGCCGCGCAACGCGGAGTGGAATTGCCCCTTGATGGTCAGCGCGCGCGCCGGCGACGACATGAGTTTTGCCTTCTCCGACTGGAATGAAGGCATCGAAACCTGGCGTTTCGGCTTGCCGGAAGCCTGGAACGCGGACAAGCGCCAGGCCCATAGCGTGCTCGACCGGGTGCTGTTTCGGCCCGGCGATACGCTGCACATGAAGCATTTCCTGCGCGACAAACAGGCGTTCGGCCTGTCCTATTCCTCGAAGCCGCCGCGCACCCTGATGATCGAACATGGCGCCAGCAATCAGCGCTGGTTTTTCCCGCTGGCCTGGAAGAACGGCGCGGCTGCCTCCTCCTGGAAAGTGCCGGAAGGCGCCAAACGCGGCGATTACCGCCTGCGCCTGGTGGACAAGGAGATCAAGTCCGGCAGCGACCCGGCCGAATTGCAAAATCTCGATGGCCTGGATTCCGGCGCCTTCAGCGTCGGTGACTTCCGTGTGCCGCTGATGAAAGCCAGCGTCGATTCGGTGCGGCCGGATTTGCTCGCGACTGAGGTGGCGGAATACGACCTCGCGGTGAGTTACCTCAACGGCGGTGGCGCCAAGAACCTGGCGGTGAAACTGCGCGCGCAACTGGAGCCGCGCTTCAATGTCGATTTCGCCCGCTACGCGGACTATGACTTCGCTGAGCGACACGATACGGATCAGGGAAGAGAGGAGGGCGAATCCGTCGCCCTGGCGGCGACCAACCTCAAACTGGATGCCGGTGGTGCTACCCGTGGCAAGGTGGCCGGCATCCCCAGCCTGGCCCTGCCGCACAAGCTGCGTGTGGAACTGGAATATGCCGACCCCAATGGTGAAATCCAGACCGTAAGCACCACCACGCCTTGGTGGCCGGCCAACGTGGTGCTGGGCCTGAAGAAGGGCAACTGGGTGCGCGCCGGCACGCGCCACACACTCACTTTCCAGGCAGTGGACCCACAAGGCCGGCCACTCGCGGGGGTGCCGGTGGAAGTGAAGATGAAACTGCGCCAGACCTTCGGTTACCGCGAACGCCTGGCCGGCGGCTTCTATGGCTATCGCAACGAAACCCGGGAAACCCCGTTGCCCGACACCTGCGAGGGCAAGACCGACGGCAAGGGCCAGTTCAGTTGCAGCGCGCAGACCGAACAGGGTGGCGAGGTGCTGATCGCCGCGACGGCGCGCGACGCCCAGGGGCGCATTGCCAAAACCACGCACAGCCATTGGGTGGCGGGCAAGGACGAATGGGTGTTTGCCCAGGACAACCATGACCGCATCGACCTGATTCCGGAGAAGAAACACTACGAACCCGGCCAGACCGCCCGCTTCCAGGTGCGCATGCCCTACCGTTTGGCCACCGCCCTGGTCACCGTGGAACGCGAGGGCGTGCTCGATGCGCGTGTGGTCACGCTGTCCGGCAAGGCGCCGGTGCTGGATATTCCGGTCAAGGCCGGCTGGGCGCCCAATATCTTCGTTTCCGCCCTGGTGGTGCGCGGCCGTAATGACGACATCAAACCCACCGCCCTGGTCGATCTCGGCCGCCCTGCGTTCAAACTCGGCATCGCCGGCATCGCGGTCGGGCAGCAGGCGCACCAGTTGCATGTGGAGGTTCAGGCCGACCGCGCCAGTTATCAGATCCGCGAAAAGGCCAAGGTGCGGGTCAAGGTGCGTACGCCGGAAGGCAAGGCGCCGCCGGCCGGCACCGAGGTAACGCTGGTCGCCGTCGATGAGGGCCTGCTGGAACTCGCCCCCAACGAAAGCTGGAAACTGCTGGAGGCGATGATGGCCGAGCGCGGTTATGCCGTGCACACCTTCACCGCCCAGATGCAGGTCACCGGCAAACGCCACTACGGCAAGAAGGCCCTGCCGGTGGGCGGTGGCGGCGGCAAACTGCCGACCCGCGAACTGTTCGACACCCTGCTGTTCTGGCGGGACAGCGTGGTGCTGGATGCGAATGGCGAAGCCAGCGTGGAGGTGCCGCTGAACGACAGCCTGACGTCATTCCGCATCGTCGCCGTCGCCGCCTCGGAAACCCGCTTCGGCAGCGGCAAGACCGGCATCCGCGCCAGCCAGGATTTGCAGCTCATTTCCGGCCTGCCACCGGTGCTGCGCGAGGGGGATCGTCTGCAAGCCCATGTCACGGTGCGCAACGGCAGCGAGCGCTGGATGCAGGTCGAGGTGAGCGGTGCAGCCGTCGGTTTGAAGCCCTTGCCGGCGCAAACCGTGCGCCTCGCCGCCGGGGAAAGCCGGGAGATCGGTTGGAACTTCGTCGCCCCCGACCAGGTGGCCACGCTGGAGTGGACGTTCACCGCCGTTGAAGTCGGCGGCCAGGGCCGCGATGCCCTCAAGGCGAAGCAGGCGGTGCGCGATGCCGTGCCGGTGCATGTGCAGTCCTCCACCCTGTATCGCCTGGAAAACAAGCTGGTGGTCAACAAACTCGAATTGCCGGTCGCCGCCCCCGCCGAGGCGCTCCCCGGCAGCGGTGAACTGCGCGCCACCCTGGCCGCCAGCCTGCTTGACGGCCAGACCCAACTGCGCACCTACATGCGCGGCTACCCTTATGCCTGCCTGGAACAGAAGGCCTCGAAAGCCATCGCCACCCGCGACCCCCTCGCCTGGCAGGCGCTGCTGGCCAACCTGCCCACTTATCAGGCCGGGAATGGCTTGCTCAACTTCTTCCCCGAGAATGGACAAATCGGTAAGGAGGGCAGTGTGGCGCTCACCGCTTATGTGCTGTCCATCGCCCATGAAGCCGGCTGGAATCTGCCGCTGGACAGCAAGACGCGCATGGAAAACGCCCTCGCGGATTTCGTTGCCGGCAAGCTGGGGACGCGGCGGGGTGTTTGGGAAGTTCTGAACGCCGGCCCGGTGCAGCGTCTCGCCGCCCTGGAAGCCCTGTCGCGTGCCGGTCGCGCCACCCCGGCGCTGATTTCAACCATCAAGCCGGAACCCCGGCTCTGGGCCAGTTCAGCGGTGATCGACTGGATTGGCGTTCTCAAGCGCGTTCCCGGCCTGGCGCGTCGTGATGAGTGGCTGAAAGAGGCCCACGCCGCCCTGGAGAGCCGCTTTACTTACAGCGGCCGCCGCCTCAACTTCAACAGCGAAGCGCGCGATGGCCTCTGGTGGATGCTGGCTTCCGCCGACAGCAACGCCCTGCGCGCGCTGCTTGCGCTGGTTGATGAGCCGGCCTGGAAGGAACGCCTGCCCAAACTCGCCGCCGGCGTGCTGGCGCGGCAACAGGAGGGGCGCTGGAATACCACTACCGCCAACGCCTGGGGCACGCTGGCGCTGGAACGCTACCAGCAGCGCTTCGAGGCGGTGAAACCGGCGGGAAAAAGCACCGTGGTCCTGGGCAAGGAAGGTCGCCTGATCGACTGGACTGCCTTCCCCAAGGGCGCCACCGCCTTCCTGCCGCTGGCCGCTGGCCTTGCCACCCCCACCACCACCCTGCACATCAAGCATGAAGGCCAGGGCGAGCCCTATGTCAGCGTCACCACCCTGGCCGCCGTGCCGCTGCGTGAGCCGGTATCACGCGGCTACCGCGTCAGCCGCGAACTGCTGGCGATCGACCAGAAAACCCCCGGCAAATGGAGCCGGGGCGATGTCCTGCGTGTGCGCCTATCCATCGACGCGCGCGACGACATGGGCTGGGTGGTGGTGGAAGACCCGGTTCCCGCCGGCGCCAGCATTCTTACCAGTAGCGGCAAACGTGGCTCTTCGGTATTGACACAAAACGAGGGTGGCAACCTCGGTGGAACGGCCTGGCCCACTTGGCAGGAACGCCTGTTCGACCACTACCGCGCCTACTACGAATGGCTGCCGCGCGGCCGGCACACGGCGGAATACACGCTGCGCCTGAACAACGATGGTGTTTACAACCTGCCGCCGACTCGGGTGGAGGCGATGTACGCGCCGGAGTTGTACGGCGAGGTGCCGAACGGGGTGTTCGAGATCGGGCGGTAGAAGCGGTGTGGCTCTAACACGCTCGGCGTCAGCGTGCTGGATCTGCTTACCCCATTGGCCTCCTTGGTAGGGCAGGGGGGCTTCCGGTATCATTCGCCATCCTTGTATCCGCCTATTCCATGACTCGTTACATCTTCGTTACCGGCGGCGTGGTGTCCTCCCTGGGCAAAGGCATCGCCGCCGCGTCGCTGGGCGCCATCCTCGAATCGCGTGGCCTTTCGGTCACCCACCTCAAACTTGACCCCTACATCAACGTCGATCCGGGCACCATGAGCCCGTTTCAGCATGGCGAGGTGTTTGTCACCGAAGACGGCGCCGAGACCGATCTCGATCTGGGCCATTACGAGCGCTTCACCCGCGCCAAGATGGGCCGCCGCAACAACTTCACCACCGGCCAGATCTACGAATCGGTGATCAAGAAGGAGCGGCGCGGCGAGTATCTGGGCCGCACCGTGCAGGTCATCCCGCACATCACCGACGAGATCAAGGCCTACATCAAGCGCGGCGCCGAGGGCGCCGAGGTGGCCATCATCGAGGTCGGCGGCACGGTGGGCGACATCGAATCGCTGCCGTTCCTGGAGGCCATCCGCCAGATGGGCATCGAGGAAGGCAAGACCGGCACCTGCTTCATCCACCTCACCCTGCTCCCCTACATTCACGCTGCCGGCGAGCTGAAGACCAAGCCGACCCAGCATTCGGTGAAGGAATTGCGTGAAATCGGCATCCAGCCGGACATCCTGTTGTGCCGCGCCGACCGCTCCATTCCCGCGGAAGAGCGGCGCAAGATCGCGCTGTTCTGCAACGTCATGCCGGAAGCGGTGATCGAGGCGCTGGACGCCTCTTCCATCTACAAGATTCCCGGCATGTTGCACGACCAGATGCTCGATGAGATTGTCTGCCACAAGCTCGGCATCCTGGCGCGCGCGGCCGATCTTTCGGTGTGGAACAAGCTGGTGCATGGCCTTGAGCACCCCGAGCATGAGGTGGATGTCGCTTTCGTCGGCAAGTATGTGGACCTGACCGAGTCGTACAAGTCGCTCTCCGAGGCGCTGATCCACGCCGGCATCCACACTCGCAGCCAGGTCAACATCCATTACATCGACTCCGAAGCGCTGGAGCGTGACGGTTGCGGCGCCCTGGCGCAGATGGATGCCATTCTGGTTCCCGGCGGCTTTGGCAAGCGCGGTACCGAGGGCAAAATCTGCGCGATCCGCTATGCGCGTGAGCACCAGGTGCCCTACCTGGGCATCTGCCTGGGGATGCAACTGGCGGTGGTCGAATATGCCCGCGATGTGGCCGGTATGCAGGGCGCCCATTCCAGCGAATTCGAGCCGGATACGCCCTATCCCGTCATCGGCCTGATCACCGAATGGCAGACCGCCGACGGCCATTTCGAGCAGCGCAACGCGCAGTCCGACCTCGGCGGTTCCATGCGCCTGGGCGGCCAGACCTGCCATTTGGAGGCGGGTTCGCTGGCGCGTGAAATTTATGGCAAAGACCAGATTGTCGAGCGCCACCGCCACCGCTACGAAGTCAACAACGCGCTGCGCGGCAAGCTGGAAGACGCCGGCCTCAGGGTATCCGGCCGCGCGCCAGGCACCGACTTGTGCGAAATGGTGGAACTGCCGCGCGAGGTGCATCCCTGGTTTGTCGGCTGCCAGTTTCATCCGGAGTTCACTTCCAACCCGCGCGACGGGCATCCGTTGTTCACGGCGTTCGTGGAAGCGGCCTTGCTCCAGGCAAGCAAGGAGGCGTGAACCCATGAAACTCTGCGGCTTCGAAGTCGGACTCGACCACCCATTGTTCCTGATCGCGGGTCCCTGCGTGATCGAGTCGGAACAGATGGCGCTGGATACCGCGGGCAGACTGAAGGAAATCTGCGCCGAGGTCGGCATCAACTTCATTTACAAATCGTCCTTCGACAAGGCCAACCGCTCCTCCGGCAAGTCGTTCCGGGGGCTGGGGATGGACGAAGGCTTGCGCATCCTGTCCGAAGTCAAGCGGCAACTGGGCCTGCCAGTCATCACCGACATTCACACCGAAGCGGAAATCGCGCCGGTGGCGGCGGTGGTGGATGTCCTGCAAACCCCGGCTTTCCTCTGTCGGCAGACCGATTTCATCCAGGCCTGCGCCGCCTCCGGCCGCCCGGTCAATATCAAGAAAGGCCAGTTCCTCGCACCCGGCGACATGAAGAATGTGGTCGCCAAGGCGAAGGATGCCAACGGTGGGGCCGACACCATCATGGTCTGCGAACGCGGCGTCTCCTTTGGTTACAACACCCTGATTTCCGATATGCGTGGACTGGCCATCATGCGCGACACCGGTTGCCCGGTGGTTTTCGACGCCACCCACTCGGTGCAACAACCGGGTGGGCAGGGCGACCGTTCCGGCGGCCAGCGCGAGTTTGTGCCGGTGCTGGCGCGGGCTGCGGTGGCGGTCGGGGTTGCCGGCCTGTTCGCGGAAACCCATCCGGACCCGGCCCGCGCGCTATCCGACGGCCCCAATGCCTGGCCGCTGCACTTGATGAAAGAATTGCTGCATACCCTCAAGGACATCGACGCCTTGGTGAAGCAACAGGGCTTTATCGAGGCCCGTGTGTAACTGGCGGATAACCGCCGCCGTATTGAGATAAGAGGAAATAAATTGAGCGCTATCGTTGATGTGATCGCCCGCGAAATCCTGGATTCCCGCGGCAACCCGACCGTCGAAGCCGATGTGCTTCTCGAATCCGGCGTGCTGGGACGCGCCGCCGTTCCCTCCGGCGCGTCCACTGGCAGCCGTGAAGCCATCGAACTGCGCGATGGCGATAAGTCGCGCTATATGGGCAAGGGGGTGTTGAACGCCGTCGAAAATGTGAATACCGAAATCGCCGAGGCCATCCTGGGTCTGGATGTGGAAGAGCAACATCTGATCGACACCACCCTGATCGACCTCGACGGCACCGAGAACAAAGCCCGCCTGGGCGCAAACGCCCTGCTGGCGGTGTCGCTGGCCTGCGCTCGCGCCGCCGCCGAGGACGCTGGCCTGCCGTTGTACCGTTACCTGGGCGGTGCCGGACCGATGCACCTGCCGGTGCCCCAGATGAACATCGTCAATGGCGGGGCACATGCCAACAATAATGTGGACATTCAGGAATTCATGATCATTCCGGCGGGCGCAAAGAGTTTCCGCGAAGCCCTGCGTTGCAGTGCCGAGGTGTTCCACACCCTCAAGAAAATCCTCGACAAAGCCGGCCACCCCACCACGGTTGGCGATGAAGGCGGCTTCGCGCCAAACTTCAAGTCCAATGAGGAAGCTTTGAAGTTCATCGTGGAAGCCATCTCCGATGCTGGCTACACGCCCGGCTCCGACGTCCTGATCGGCCTCGACTGTGCGGCTTCCGAGTTCTATAAGGACGGTCGCTACATGCTGGAATCCGAGGGTTTGCAGCTCACCTCCGCCGAGTTCGTTGACTACTTGTCCACCTGGGTCGACAAATACCCGATCATCAGCATCGAAGACGGCATGGCGGAAAATGATTGGGAGGGCTGGGAACTGATGACCCGGCGCATGGGCAAGTCCATCCAGATTGTTGGTGATGATGTCTTCGTCACCAACCCGAAGATTCTGCGTGAGGGCATCGCCCGCGGGGTGGCCAACTCCATCCTGATCAAACTCAACCAGATTGGCACGCTGTCGGAAACTTTCGACGCCATCGAAACCGCCAAGCGCGCCGGCTATACCTCGGTGATTTCGCACCGCTCCGGGGAGACCGAAGACGCTTTCATCGCCGACCTGGCGGTGGCCAGCAACGTGCTCCAGATGAAGTCCGGCTCTCTCTCTCGCTCCGATCGCATGGCCAAGTACAACCAGCTTCTGCGGATCGAGGAAGAACTCGCCGAGCTGGCGCGTTTCCCCGGGAAAGAAGCTTTCTACCAACTGAGATGAGATGCGTGGGCTGTCCTGGGCGCTGGCGGTGCTGATCCTGCTGCTGCAATACCCGCTCTGGCTGGGCAAGGGGAGTTGGCCGCGGGTGTGGGAACTGGAGCGGGAGGTCAATGCCCAGAAGACCGCCAACCTGGCATTGGAGGCGCGCAATGTGCAACTGGCGGCGGAGGCGCAGGATTTGCATGGCGGTTATGATGCCCTGGAAGGCCGCGCCCGTTTCGAACTTGGCATGGTGCGCGGCGACGAAGTTTTCATTCATGTAATCGAGACTGAAGCCGGCAAGCCGTCTGGCGGAAAAGGGGGTGTTCCGCCCCGCGAGGAGAGCAAAAGAAAATGATGACTACGCTCCAGATCGTATTGGCCATCGTCGGCGTCGGCATGATTGCCGCCATCGTCATCTACAACCTGGTGCAGGAACGGCGCTTCCGCAAAGAGGCGGATCGCCTGTTCTCGCACAAACGCGATGACATCATGCTGGGCGAGGCCGTTCGCACCGACCCCAGCCGCCGCCAGGGCGAAACCCGCATTCAGTTGACGGGCCAGGAAGCCTCCTCGCCGGAGGCCCGACAGGCCGTCGAAGATGCGGATGCGCCCTTGCTGATGGGACACCGGGATGTGGATTTCTCCTTCCCCGATTCCTTTGAGCCAAAGCCGAAACACCGTGGCGAGGAAGCATCGCTCCCCGCGCCTCTGGGCGATCTGCCGCCACGGCCGACGCAGCCTTCCCCGGAAGCGCGCGCGGCGAAGCTCGAATCACCGCGTGCCCCCGAAGTCGTGAAGCCGGTGCTGGAAGCAGCGCCGCCCGAGGATGAATTCGGCACCCTGCCGCCGCTCACCGCTGACTTCCCCATCCCCACCGCGCTGGCCCAGGTGGCCAGTGGCCTGGATGGTGAGACCGAGTTTATCGCCCGCCTCAAGTTTGCCTCCCCGGCGTTCACCTCCTACGCCGGACTGTTGGGCAGCCTGCGCCGGATCGGCAAACCGGTGCGGGCATTCGGCCTGCGTGCCGACGCTGTCTGGGAAGTGCTTACCGGCAACCCGCGCAATGCCTACAGCCAGATGGAACTGGGGCTGCAACTGGCGGACCGTGGCGGTGCCGTGGCCCAGGACCAACTCGACACCTTCTGCCGCACGCTCTATACCTTCGCCGCCGATAGCGGGGGTGCGGTGTTCTGCCCGGACAAGGAAGAAGCCCTGGCGCGGGCACGCGAACTCGACCTGTTCTGCATGGATGTCGATGTCCTGATGGGCGTGAACGTGGTTGCCGCCGACACCCACCCTTTCACCAGTGAAGCCATCCACACCCAGGCCAGCGCCGCCGGTCTCACCCTGGAGCGCGATGGCGTCTACCACGCGCGCGACGCGGGGGGGTACAGCCTGTTCTCCCTGGCCAACCAGGAAGAGACCCCCTTCCCGCTGGATGGGCGCGGCGTCACTACGCAGGGGGTGACCCTGTTGTTCGACGTGCCGCGAGTGGCGGATGGGGCCAACGTGTTCGACCGCATGACCGAGTTCGGCTTCAGCCTGGCCGATCGTTTGTCCGGCCGCCTGGTGGACGACAACGGCAGGGCCGTCAGCAACGATAGTCTGAGCCGTGATCGCGCCCGCCTGGTGGAGTTCTATGCACGCATGGAAAAACGTGGCATTCCGGCCGGTGGCGAGCGCGCGCTCAGGCTGTTTGCGTGATCGGAGAGGAGTGAGGGGTGAGCGGTGAGGCGGATCGGCGCGTGGGTGAACTGCGCCGCCTGATCGAGGACGCCAACTACCGCTATTACGTCCTCGACGATCCTACTGTTCCGGACGCCGAGTACGACCGCTGGCTGCGCGAACTGCAAGCCCTGGAAGCCGCGCATCCCGAGTGGCTCACCCCCGATTCCCCGACACAGCGGGTGGGTGCCGGGCCGCTCAAGGATTTTTCCCAGGTCGCCCACGACGTTCCCATGCTGTCTCTCAACAACGCCTTTTCCGAAGGCGAAGTGGTGGCCTTCGACCGGCGTGTGCGAGAAGGGCTGGAGCGGGAGGGGCAGGTCGATTATGCGGTGGAACCCAAGTTCGACGGCCTGGCCATCACCCTGCGCTACGAACACGGCGTCTTCGTGCGCGGCGCCACCCGCGGCGACGGCTACACCGGCGAGGATGTCAGCGCCAATCTGCGCACCATCCACGCCATTCCCATGCGCCTGGAAACCCCCCATCCACCCGCCCTGCTGGAAGTGCGCGGTGAGGTGCTGATGCTGCTGCGCGATTTCGACAAGCTGAACCAGGACGCGCGCAACCAGGGCGAAAAGCTTTTCGTTAACCCGCGCAATGCCGCCGCCGGCAGCTTGCGCCAGCTCGATCCGCGCATCACCGCGAAGCGCCGCTTGCATTTTTTCGCCTACGGCATCGGGGGCGTCGTGGGCGTGGAACTTCCCCCGACGCACAGTGCCGTCATGGACTGGCTGGCCGCGCTGCGCCTGCCGGTGGCTAAAGAGCGCCGGGTGGTGTCCGGGGTGAACGGCTTGATGGGGTATTTCAGCGAACTCGGCGAGCAGCGCGCCAGCCTGCCTTTCGCTATCGACGGCGCCGTCTACAAGGTCAACCGCTTGGCTGATCAGGAGAAACTCGGCTTCGTCGCGCGCGCGCCGCGCTTCGCCATCGCCCACAAATACCCGGCGCAGGAAGAACTCACCGTGGTGGAGGCCATCGACGTACAGGTCGGCCGCACCGGCGTGCTGACCCCGGTGGCGCGCCTCAAACCGGTGTTCGTCGGTGGCGTCACCGTCACCAATGCCACCCTGCACAACGAGGACGAAGTCCGGCGCAAGGATGTGCGGGTGGGCGATACCGTGATCGTGCGCCGAGCGGGTGATGTGATTCCGGAAGTGGTCGGGATACTGCCTCGCGATCCACAAAAACCCCTGCCCAGCCCCTTCGCCATGCCCACCTCCTGCCCCGAGTGCGGTGCCCCCGTGCTGCGCCTGGAGGGCGAATCCGCTGCCCGTTGCACGAACGGCCTGGCTTGCCCCGCACAGCGCAAGCAGGCCCTCCTCCACTTCGCCGCGCGTCGGGCGATGGATATTGAGGGTTTGGGCGACAAGCTGGTGGATCAACTGGTGGATCATGGGCAGGTAGCCACCCCCGCCGACCTCTATTCGCTCAACATCGAACAGATCGCCGGCCTGGAGCGCATGGCGCAAAAGTCGGCGGAAAATTTGCTGGCAGGCATCAAAGCCAGTCGCCACCGCCCCCTGGCGCGCTTCATCTTTGCTCTCGGGATACGCCAGGTGGGCGAGCAGACCGCCCGTGACCTGGCGCGCCATTTCGGCAATCTGGGTGCGCTCATGGCGGCTGACAGGGAGGCGCTGCTACAAGTGCCGGACGTCGGCCCGGTGGTGGCCGCCTCCATCACCGCCTTCTTCCGGGAAAGCCACAACCAGGCGGTGATCGAAGCGCTGCGCTTGGCACAGGCCTGGGTCGATGGCGAGGCGCTGCCAGTGTCACCGGGACGTTTCGCCGGCTTGACCTTCGTGCTCACGGGCACCTTGCCCAACCTCACCCGTGATCAGGCGAAGGCGCGCATCGAGGCGGAGGGCGGCAAGGTGGCCGGCAGCGTCTCCGGCAAGACCGATTTTGTCGTCGCCGGCGCGGACCCCGGTTCCAAACTGGCAAAGGCGGCGCAATTGAACATTAGAATCCTGGATGAGACCGCATTTTCGCAACTGTTTGATCAGGGAGAGAGACCGACATGAAACGCATCACCAAAGCCGTATTCCCCGCCGCCGGCATGGGCACCCGCTTTCTTCCCGCCACCAAGGCCAATCCCAAGGAAATGCTGCCGATCGTCGACAAGCCCCTGATTCAATATGCGGCGGAGGAGGCGGTGGCGGCGGGTATCACCGATCTGATCTTCATCATCGGCCGCACCAAACGCGCCATTGCCGACCACTTCGACAAGGCCTACGAACTGGAAGTCGAGCTGGAAACCAAGGGCAAGCTCAAGGCGCTGGAAGACCTGCGCGGAATGCTGCCGGTCAACGTCAACTACATCTACATCCGCCAGGCCGAGGCGCTGGGCCTGGGGCACGCCGTGCTGTGCGCGCAGCCGGCGGTGAACGACGAACCTTTTGCTGTGCTGCTGGCTGACGATCTGATCGAGGGTGAACCGGGTGTGACCAAACAGATGTGCGACCTCTACAACTACTACCAGTGCTCCCTGGTGGGGGTGCAAAACGTCGCGCCGGATGAGACCAGCGCCTACGGCATCGTCGCCGCCGAGCCGATGGCCGAGCGTCTCTCGCGCATCACCCAGATCGTCGAGAAGCCCGCCCCGGAGGCCGCGCCTTCCACCCTCGGTGTGGTGGGGCGCTATGTGCTCACCCCGCGCATCTTCCATCATCTACGCCATATCGAACGCGGCGCCGGCGGCGAGTTGCAACTTACCGACGCCATCGCCGCGCTGCTCAAGGAACAACAGGTGCTGGCCTACGAGTTCACGGGAAAACGCTACGACTGCGGCAGTAAGCTGGGCTACCTGGAAGCCACGGTGGAATACGCGCTCAAGCACCCGGAAGTCAGCGACGAATTCCAGGCCTATCTGGAAAAACGGTTCTGCGTGCCGTGCCGATCTGCGTAAAGCCGGCTGCCAGCCGGCGCTGCATGGAGGCTACCCGCTCATGATTTTTGCCAATCATGCTGCGAGATGAAGATGAGCCGTCACTTTGTCTCTTTTTTGCTGTTGCTTTGCTCGCTCTGGGCATGGGCGAACAGCCCGGCGCTTGCCCGCGAGCATCGCGCCACCCATCTGGGTAATCCGGCGACACGCTTCGCCGCGCCCCTGAAGACGCCGGATGACCTGCGCCGGATGCTGCTTTCAGAGGCATTGCGGGCAGATGTCGCAATGATTTTGCGGCAGAGCGATTACCTGGGAGACCTCCAGGATTTCCGCGACGCGGTGGCTAAAGCCACGATCCACGAGTTGTTTATCCCCCCGGGTACGCTGCTTCCGTCCATGTCCACGCGCTTGCAGGGGCGGCCGGTGCTCCTGCGGCAGGTACGTTGGGCCGGGGCCAAGCCGATCGCGGCCTATGAATTCACCTTCGATTCGAAAGGGCGGCGTTACCGAGTCGTCACCCCCAAGCCCTGTAGCAACTTTTGGGTTGAAGAAGTTTTGCCGCGTCCCGCCCCCATTTTGTCGCTGGCCTGCGAGGCGCCCGCGGAGCAGCCCTTGCCGCGGTCTGTTTCGCTGTGCCATCACCTTCGCAATAGTGGCAATGCCACGGCGGCCAAGGCCACGCTGTCCTTGCCTATTCCCGCCGGCGCCTCGCTGGTGAGCACGACGGGGACGGCGGAAGTGGCCGCCGATCGCATTACCTGGAGCGTGTCGGATCTGGCACCCGGCGGCAGCCAGGCGCTGTGCGCCACTTTCGTCGCGGCAGAACCCGGCACTTTGTCATTCGCGAGTGTGGCCGTCGGGGAGCGCGCCGCCGAGGTACAAAGCCAATGCACGACCCGCATCTATGGCATCCCGGCCGTCTTGCTGGAAGTGGTCGATCTGGCTGACCCCGTTCTCGTCGGCAAAGAGGTGGTCTACACCATCCGGGTGCTCAATCAGGGGTCGGAGCCGCTCAGCAACATCAGGATTGCGGGCGTGCTGGAAGACAGCCAGGCTTATCTGTCCAGCAGCGGCATGACCGCGATGGCAGTGGCCGATGCGAGGATCACGGCAGAGCCGCTGCCCCGCCTGAACCCGAAGGAAGAAGCGACATGGCGTGTGGTCATCAAGGCGCTCAAGGCGGCCGATGTGCGCTTTGCCGTGGATTTGCGGGTGGATCAGTTCTCGCGGCCGGTCATGGAAACCGAGGCGACCTTGCAGTATTAAAAACTGTTAACGGAGCCGCAGCCCGCTATCTGGGCTTGTGAAAAATCTGCCCCTCGTGGAAGCCATAAACCCCCGCTTTGCGGTCGGCGTAATAGCGTTCCAGCGTGTGCTGGATGGTGCGGAAGGCCATCTCTGCCCAGGGAATTTCGGATTCGCTGAATAGCCGCGCTTCCAAGCTTTCCTCGCCGTGTTCGAAATCCAGATGCAGCAACCTGGCGCGGAACACCAGGTAGACCTGATTGATGTCCGGCAGGCTGATCATGGAATACAGGGCGAGCATATCTACCCGCGCGCCGGCCTCTTCCAGGGTCTCGCGCGCGGCGCCCTCCGCCGTGGTCTCGCCGTTTTCCATGAAGCCGGCGGGCAGGGTCCATAGGCCGTGTCTGGGCTCGATGGCGCGCCGACATAAAAGAATCTTGTCTTCCCATTCCGGAATGCAGCCCACCACCAGCTTCGGGTTCTGGTAGTGGATGGCGCCGCAACTTGGGCAGACATGGCGCGGGCGGTTGTCGCCGGCGGGGATTTCGATGCGCAACGCGGCACCGCACTGGGAGCAGAATTTCATGGAGGGCAGGTTCATAGAAAGCGCATGGAGAGGTCGATGGCGCGCAGGTTTTTGGTGAGGCCGCCGATGGAAATGCGCTCCACCCCGGTTTCGGCGATGGCGCGCACGTTTTTCAGCACGATGCCGCCGGAGGCTTCAAGTTGCGCCCGCCCGGCGGTTTGCTGAACGGCGGTACGCATCCCGGCCAGGTCGAAATTGTCGAGCAGGATCAAGGTTGCGCCAGCGGCCAGGGCCGCGTCCAGTTGTGCCAGGGATTCCACCTCGATCTGCACGCTGACTTTGCCGGAAGCCAGCGCGAACGCCGCCACCAGCGCGGCCCGCACTCCCCCCGCCGCCGCGATGTGGTTTTCCTTGATCAATATTCCGTCATACAAGCCGATGCGCTGGTTCTCGCCGCCGCCGCACTTCACCGCGTATTTCAGCGCCAGGCGCAGACCGGGCAGGGTCTTGCGGGTGTCGTAGATGCGCGCGTGGGTGCCGGCGATGGCATCGACATAGCGCCGCGTCTCGCTCGCCACGCCGGACAGGGTTTGCAGAAAGTTCAATGCGGGGCGTTCGGCGGTCAGCAGCGCCCGCGCCGGGCCGACGATTTCGCACAGGGTTTGTCCAGCCACGATGCGCTCGCCATCGCGTGCTTGCCAGGTGATACGAATCGCGGGATCGAGCGCCGCGAAACAGGCCTCGAACCAGGCCATTCCGCACAGCACGCCATCCTCGCGGGTGATGACACGGGCCTTGGCCTGATCCGCGGCGGGGATGAGGCGGGCGGTGAGATCCCCCGTGCCCACATCTTCTTCGAGCGCGGCGCGGACGTTGGCGGCGATGGCGTGTTGCAGGGAGGGGATCATGGTGTAGGTGAGTGAAGTGAACGGCGCGTAGCCGAAAATCGCGCCAAAACAACACCGCCGCCCGAGGCGGGTCGCCTTGCCCGGTTGCTGGCCAGTTGGATTGTAGGGAGGCGGGACGCGGCTGTCATATCTCCCGCAGCCAGCAAACAGCCATGCATGTGAAAGAAATTCCGCCAGCGGGAGTCAATTCCAATAGAGGTATGAGTCTGAGCTTCCGGTTTTGACCTTCGAATTTCGAATCAAAACGGCTGGCGCCTGTGGGGCTTGTGGACAAAGGGGGGCGCGGTGGATAAGTCGCGGGTTTTTGC
>Ga0210026_1000580_pt1 | contig 41226 bp, 35 predicted proteins | sample CryGeymeta201509_FD_183977 | JGI IMG/M metagenome (GOLD analysis project Ga0210026, IMG submission 183977) | Groundwater microbial communities from Crystal Geyser aquifers in Utah, USA - Crystal Geyser metaG 2015-09 (SPAdes) (version 2) | ecosystem: Environmental > Aquatic > Deep subsurface >...
TCAGGTAATAATCTCCATAATATGTTTGTTGAATACTAAAAACACTTCAAACATAGAGATTATTACCTTTTTTTGTATACTAAATTTTCACTTTCGAAAAACCCTGCCATTCGGCAGGGCTATTTTAGATGTAGCGAACTGCCTTTGCAGACTGTTCTTGAAGATGGTCAGGGTCAAATTTTTTGTTAAGGTCTGCTGGGTGACGTGTTGTTCATAGATGTACGATCACGCTATGATTTAGTTTGTTATCAAAGTATCATAACATTGCTCATTGCTTTGTATCTATATCTTTATTTTTTATTCTTTGTCAAAAATATTGACCTGACGCGAGTGAAAGTTTTGATAGTGTCGGTGAGTTTGATTGTGTAAACAATATTTTTGCTTTTACGTGTTTGTTTGTTGTCGTTTTGTTTTTTGAAGTTGCTTTTGTGTTTGAATCTGTTTTTTTAGAGGTTTTTGGTATCATGCATCTAGAAGAAAGAATAAAAATCTATTGCTACTATACAAGGTGTTTGCTTAGATTGCAAATGAAGTATGTTTTTTTGTCTTATAATCTCTTGCGAGATTTAAAAACTATGGTATAGGTTTGTTAGGGTAGAGGAGAAAACTGTTTTTGTGTGATATAATAATGCACTTTTGCAACAGAAAGTCATTTTTGTGCTTTTGTTGTCTGCATAAAGTCTTCCATTAGTTTTGGTTCATATAAGCTATATCATGGTACTTGTACATACGGATCCAAAATCCAAAGTTTGTTTGCTCGTACAAATCACATATTTGTATGTCCATACTCTCTTCCTGCTTGTGAATCAGAATGCCATGTAATGCTTACGACATTTGTTCCTAGTGGAAATGTAGCAGGATTGAGAAGTTCTTGTCTATTGTTTTTTGTTTTTAAAAACCAATCCAATGTATACTGAGGGACAGTTGACGCTCCTACATATATAGCATCTTGTAATAGTCATGCGCTTGCATGATCTTTATTTGCAATTTTGTATGCTCACTGGCCATATGGTATATTGATACCCAAAGACAATAAATTCATGCGTTTGGTTTTGACGCATGCGGTTACATCCCCAATTCGTTCTTCTGGTCGAGATGTAATACTATCAACATCAATGTATCATTCTTGGGTTATAATTTGTACACGGTCTCACTCTTGAACATATACAATACTATCATCGTATGGATAGACATATGTATTTTTTTGTCTGTCTCGTCTTATTTTGTGTGTTTGTCACTGCGTATCATACAGCAATAACGATAACAACTCGGCTGTCTTACGAGGAGACACACGCAAAAAGTCTGTGAGTTTTCTCGAGGTTTTTGTTCTAACAATTCATGTGTCTTTGTCAATATATCTGGTTCCCTGTGAAACAAAAAAATCATCTGACATAGTTCATGTTTCATCGAACGGTGTATTTTCTGACTGCTTTTGGGTTATGTATGCTAGTCTTTGAGTGGGGAAATGTGTATGACGATATCGAGGAATATCATAGGATATTCATGTTGTTGCCGTTTGGGTGTCTTGTTCTTTTGTGCCTTGTTCTTGTGTGTTTTGTCTTTGATGGTGAAATACATCTTGTGGATCTGTGCTTATGCGAGCTCATGATACAAATAACGCAGTTTGCCCATCTTCATACGTAAATGTTTTGTTAGAATGTGCTGTTATCGCAAAAACATTGTTTGGTGTCAGATTCTTATCTTTTTTTGGTGTCTTATGTTGTGTGAGGTCTTGTAGGTAGAGTATGTTGGCATGTTTTGAGTTGGGCTCAATTGCTGGTATATCATAACTTATATATAATGGTTTTTTTGTGTCAAATCACTTTTGAGCTAATACATCAAACACATCTGCAAATTGTTGATTTGCTAGGATGGTAATGTGTATTGTGTTTTGTTTTGGTGTATTGAGAGTGTCGCGAAGTGACTGCTGTGAGATTTGTGTTGTTGCTAAACATTGTAAATATGTACTCGTTATTGTTTGTTCTGTATTGTTAGATTCTGTAAGGTTTAATAGTGAGTTTGCATAGACTGGTGCAATTATAGCAGATAGTTGTACACAACAAAAAACACAGATACTCGTTACAGCATGTCAAAATCCCTGTGTTGTTTCGGTAGTTTTTTGCATAAAATTTTCTTCGAAATAAATTTGAGTGTTATTATTTGGTTTATATGTTTTTTTGTGTTTGGCTTTTCTCTTGAAAAGCCAATTACTTTGATTACTCTTTGCCTCAGCAATAATAAGATGCTGACTTTATATAATAATCATTTTTTTGAATGGACACAAGTTGATGCAAAGATCGTATGCAAAAGGCTATTGACTTTTTTGAAAATGAACTTGCCTGACTGCAAATTGGAAGAGCAACGAGAGGTTTAGTTGAAAATATTTCAATTTCGACAAGTTACGGATCAATGCCTATTGGACAATTAGCTAATATTACCGTCCCAGATACACAAACTATCAAAATTGAATCACGAGACAAATCTGTCTTACCTGCTATAGAAAAAGCTATTTATGATCTATGAACATGACTTGCTCCAAAAAACGAATGAGCTTGATATATCATAGTCAAAGTACCTGCACTTACTTGAGAAAGAAGACAACAATTAGCAAAACAAGTCCATGCAATGGGAGAAGAAATCAAAGCGAGAATGAGACAAGTTAGACATGATGAGATGAAAGCAATTAAGCATGCGTTTGAACAAAAAGAATTGTCAGAAGATGAAAAAAAACAACAAGAAGATGCTATTGATGATATTACAAAAACATACAACAAAAAAGTTGATGATCACATCAAAAACAAAGAAGATGATATCTTAAAATAATTTTTATACTCCGTTTTTTTACGAATGAATCCATTGTCCCTTTTGGTTAATGAGCTGTTGTTCCGTCCTATTTTTAATCTTTTGATGTTATTGTTAACATTGTTTGGTGGAAGTATGTGACGAGCAATTATTGTCTTGACCTTGGCTATTAGAGCTGCTATGTTCAAAAATAGTGCAGCTACTATGCAAATGCAACAATCTATGTGAGATAGTAAAATGCGAGATAAACAGAAAAAAATACAAGAACTTCACAAAGATGATCCTCAAAAACAAGTGAAGGAGATGATGAATCTTATGAAAAAAGATGGAATGGGCCCTTTGAAATGATGTAAAGCAATGTTGTTACAAATTCCTATTTTCTTATGATTATATGGAGTTATAAGTAACTTTGCTACATATTGAGATGCTTGAGCAACTAAAGCATGGCTTAGCTTTGATTTGCCGTATATTGAACAAATCTATAGTTTTTTATCATCAACTACTGCAAAATATCTTGATATATCTTGATGAAATGTTGATACGCTATTTTTTGGTATTGATCTATTGGAAAAAGGTAGTTTAGTGTTAGCATTGATAACTATGGTATTGATGGTTTGAAATATGTTTATTACTAGTATCGTCAAACCAGCACCAAAAATGACACAAAAACTTCCAAACGGTCAAGCTATGCCAGATATGTCAAAAGCTATGCAACCGATGATGTATGGTATGTGAGTGTTTATGTGAGTAATAGTTTACTCTCTTGCTGCATGAGTTGGTTTATATATGATGACAACAACATTATTTAGTTTGTGACAAACGCTTCGATTTAATCGTACATTGCTACAAGCAAAACGACGTGCAAAATTTCATCCAGAAGCTGGAGAAATTATTGGAGGGTAGTTTAGACTGCTAGAAAATTTTAAATGTATTAAAAAGAACAGCACACGCTGTTCTTTTTTCTAAGTTGTTTTTATTTGAAATTATTTCTGTTCTTTAAAAAATTGAGGAATATTAAATTTATCTCGGTATTGATGACTTCATCAATATTTGTTGCTTATTGTCAATTTTGCACTTGAGTTACCAGGAGTAAAGTCTCCCTCTAAATTAAGAAATAATTTTCAATATTTATCTCAGTTTTGTTCAAAGGTAGCAGAAATATTAATAGAGGTAAATCCAACTTCTATCTTGGTTTCATTTTTACCATCAATAGGCACTAAATTAAATGAGCTGGCAATACTACGTGCGAGTTCATCTCATTTTTGTTTTGATTGAAAGGTTCAAATTGTTGTGTGGTCTCATCTGTTTACTGTAACGTTTAGTGTACCTTCTAGTAAGTTTAGAAAAAGAGATGCTTCAATATTTTCTAATTTTCATGTAATTTGAATCTCTCACTTATCTGTTGCGAACGTTGATTGAGTTACTTCTAATGTTTTTGTATTTCAAGGCATTTGAATATTATATAATTGTGGTAAAATTGGTGCCATATTTTGTTAAAAGATAATATATAAAAATAATACTCTAGATTCAGAGTATATTATTGGTAAGAAATACGAAGATAATGTCAATGCTTTTTATAATATTTTACCTTATTTGCTGTCTCAAGCTAAATAATTGATAGAGAAAATTGGAGAGCGGAATATCAAAACTTCCATATACTTCGATTTTTTTTCACCCGAATGATTCTTTAAAGTTGCTCACTGCAGCCAAACTATGGTCAGGATATCAGGTTGGACTTCATCCAAAAAGATCAAGGTAACGCAAACCGCGTTCTCTCGCTCGTTGCATCACGTGAAATGTCAAAAAATGGTGTCATCAAATATTGCGTAATTCTTTTTCTCTTGTAGAAAATCCATACAAATAGTACACCGTATCCTCTTGGTAAATATAAATACCTCCTGCAATGATAACGTTGTCTTTTTTGGCAACATATATGTGCCCACAATGTTTCATTTGTATATATTCTACTAGCCTTTTGAATGTACCGCTAGGTATAATGTTGAATCACTTTGTGTCTGCAATATTTTGTCGTTGCGAATAAAAAAAATCACAATCATGCATAGTATGGAGTTCATGAATAGTAATGTCTTTTTTGGAAGCTTTTTTTATGTATCTTTGCGCTTGTGAAGACATATCTGCTATGAGTTCATCATTACTTTGTTGCACGTTTATTATTATTGTTGCTGGTGGCATATTTTCCCTAATAGTTTCGTGTAGTCATAGTTTTTTGAGCCAAAACTGTGCTTCTTTTCTTGTTGTTTTGATGGCTTGCGCGTGAGCTTGAGTTATGGTATGTGGTGTTTTTATCGTAACAAGATGGTTGAGGCATCATCGTTGCATACAGATTTTACTTGGATCAAAACGGTAACGTTTACGAATAGTTTTTATTTCTTGCAATATGCTCTCCTCATCGTCCGGTATATAGATTCACATGATTTGTAACCACGATATCGAAAACGGTCAGATATTTTTTTCTTTGTGGATACAAAAATGACTTTTACCAAATAGCGATATAAAAGATGTAGGATTTTGGTAGACTTTTGTTTGAATGTCTTGCCATATTTTTGATTGATAGAGATTGTGCATAGTGGCTCAAAGTGCAAAATTTGCTTTTTTTGATAAGTCTAGTATACTTATAGTGATGTTTTTATTCTTTTCAAGACCTCACGTATGAAAAAAGCATTGTTGTGTGCATTTGTGTGTCTTTTAAGTCTTTTTTGTTTGTATACTCCTACATATGCAGAGACGAACGATTTTTATATCATACCAAAAGTCGAAGAGGATCCAAGTGATATGGTAGAAAGAATATCGAACTCATGATGAAAAGTTCGAGATCAATATGACTACGAAGCATATGAAATGTGATGATCTCAAAAAAATAATCGTAACCTCTGACAGCAGATGGCGTCTTGAGTGATGACGCGAGATACGTTGATAGATTATACTGTCTATGCCTTGAGGTTTATGTCTCAAATAAGTCTCATTGTATGAGCACTTATGTTTATATACAATGGGTATCAATATGTAGCGTATGGAATTAGTTGAGAAAATCCATCAAGTGAAAGTATTAAACATGCAGTTATCTGAATCCTTATTGTTATATTTTCTTACGCATTGATGAGAATTTTGACAAGAGCGTTTCTTACATAAATATTACAAAATATTGACTTCAGGTTCAAGGTGTACTCAAAATGTCTGTTCTACTTGCGTTTGTATATGCTCAATGAGCATTAGCATATCTTGTGGAGAGGCATTGCCAAGATTAACAAGAACTAACGCATGTTTTTCATACGTTGCTGCATCTCATATACGATAGTTTTTGCCTACAGTTTGTTCAATCAGTCGTCAAGCTGATACTTTAATGTGATTATGATGAGGGTGTCCGACGATGTCAGGATACTTTTTTTGTAATCAGAGAAATTGTTCCTCATCAATCAATGGGTTCTTGAAAAAACTTCACGCTGTTCCTATTTTATGTCGATCTGGTAGTTTGGATGCTCTTATTTTTTTGATTGCTGAGCAAATATCTTTGGGATCTGTACTGTCTGTCTCTTGTGTAATTGCCCCATATTGGTTGTTGACTGTATATGCGTCTTTTTTACACAATGTGAAAGAAACATGAGTAATACAAGCTATGCCATACAAAGATTGTTTAAAAACACTATCACGGTATCAAAACTCACATTGCTTGTTTGTAAGTGTCTGAATGTGTCATGTATTCATATCAAGATATTCTACAGACTCTATAGTATCTTTTGCTTCCACTCCATATGCTCATATGTTTTGTACTGGGCAAGCTCAAACCTGACCAGGAATGCTAACCAGATTTTCTATGCCATACAGATGTCTGTTGTATGTACATAGATTGACAAATTCGTCCCAATTTTGCCCCGCTCATACGCGCAAAGTTGTACTATTGTTTGTTTCTTTGATAATATTGATTCATTGGATATCAATATGAACAATAATTCCATCAAAATCTTTGGTAAAAAAAGTGTTGCTTCATGCTCATAGAAAATAACGTTTATTCTCAATAAATATTGGATTTTTGCTGAGTGATTGTAGTTGTTCTACTGTTTCAATACGAATAAAATATTTTGCGATAACATCGATTTTAAAACTATTATATTCACGCAGAGATATTGAAGACTTTATGTTTACTAAGGTCATTGAGCGAGTATGATTGATAAATCACTTACTTGAGAAGTACCTTCGTATTGTAATCAAATGACTTGAAAAATCACTAGATATTTTTTCTAGAATTTTCGTATAAATTTTTTCGTTTCTGTACTTGTAATCTCAGAAAACACTCTAGAATATTTTTTTTGATATCTTGTTTTCATTGTAAAAATGAGTCTATTATTTTTTGTTGTACTCGGTCACTCATTCGAATACTATTGTCAGCTGGGGAGTTTTTATTAATTTGTTGGGAAAATCTTTTTGTAAGCTCTTGAACGTTTGTACAAATATCTTGCAAAAAAGAGACATGTCCCTCTCCGTTTTCTGTAAATAGTATTTGATACATCTCTGCTATAGTATGTTTTTGAGATTTGAGTTTTTTGTAATATAGATATATCCATCGTGCTTTTGCATACATATATCATTTATATGTTCAAATATCTATCATTTCTTTTTGATTAATAGTAACTGTTTTTCTTTTTGCAAAATATCCAAAATCATGTTCCTCAAGCATATGTTTACTTCGAATTGCTGGTATATTGTTTTTTTTAAAATTTTCTATGCTGTTTGTAAGTTGTATACTATCAACGATATACGTTTCTTGTTCAATTTTTAATAGTTCTAGATACGTTTCGAATAGTTCGATATTGTTTTTTTGATCATCACCCATAGATGTAGCTATGTTTTCTGCTACACGAAGCTCCAACAAGAAACGTTTGGTTTCTTCCGTGTTAGGATCTTGTTTTTCATTTGGTACATCTGTTGAGTTTTCTTGTGCTATGATTTGTAAAGGTTTTGATACTAATTTTCAAAATCGTTTTTTCACTTGCTAGTGTTTTTGATAAAAGTGTATGTTTTTATGTATGCAAATAAAACAGCATAAAGTCAATATAAGATTGCAAAATAAATTACTAAATACGTCTATCCAACATATTGGAAGCGTCTGCTATATTTTTTTGTATTCGGTCGAGAAGTTTTATAGGTTTTATATTTAGTTGTTCTGTATTTTGTAGTGATACCCATTTGATATCTAAAAGTTCAAATGCATGTGAGCTAGTATCTGCATCTTGTAGATTTCATGTATATTTTGTTACGAGGTACAAAAAATCAATATTTTTTTTTGTGATACCTTGTGTGTTTGTGTGATCAAACTCTTGTATTCCTATAAAAATTGGTGAGAGGGGAGTGATAGAAAGTTCTTCTTGTATCTCTCTAACTAATGCTTTTTCAGTACTTTCTCCTTGTTCTATGTTTCATCATGGTAAACAATAAAAATCTGACCCATCGTTACGTACGAGGAGTATATGATTGTTTTGTAGTATGATACAGCGTGATCTCAGTGTGTGCATTCTAATACAAAAAGTTAAATTGAGAGTAGTCTTGTTTCTATTTTTCTCACCCCAAATTTTGGATTCTCAAATCTCACAATACAAACTCCATTCCAAATTTCCAAAATTTCTCATGTTCCAAAAAGTTTATGCTTTACCCAATCTCATACATCAACATCTGGTCCAGTATTGTGTGTGTGACTTGTGCTTCATCATCAAAGATCATAGCTTTTGAGTAAATCTTGTGGTAATTCTTTCAAAAATCTAGATGCTGGATTTGTTTGCATACGTCACCATTGCATTCTTGATTTTGCCCATGACAAAAAAACGTGATCTTCAGCCCTTGTTAGAGCAACGTACATCAATCTTCTTTCTTCTTCAAGCTCGCGTGGATCGAGGTGGCTTTTTCATAATGGGAAAATATTTTCTTCACATCATACAATAAAAACATATGGAAATTCTAATCATTTGGATGAGTGAATTGTCATCAGTTTGATAGCATCTACTTGATCTGGATCTTCAGTTGCAATATCGGTCATCAGTGTTACTTCCTCCATAAAAGAACGAAGTGCATCTGCCCCAGACATAAAAATACTTCTATTCGTCTCCGTATTAGTATCGTCCATTTCGTCAGACGAAGTATCTTGTGTTGCGTATTTTTCTGCCATATTTATAAGCTGTCAGATATTTTCGTACCTTTCTTCACCCGTTTCTTTTCCGTCTTCTTTGATAAGATGTTGTTTGTAGTCGATATCTTTGATAATACGTTCAATCATACGCGCAGGGTCTGTCGTTTCAAGAAGTTGTTGTCGAGCAAAAATTGATTTACCAAAGGTATATAGCGCATTTTTTGCTCATCATCAAATAGAAATCGGATATGACTCTAACCCCAAGATCGTTTCATACATACTCATACCACGCTCGTTTCCATAAGACATAATTCTCTCGACGGTTGTTTTCCCAAGTTTTCTTGATGGCGTGTTGATGATTCTTTGGAGTGCAATATTATCTTTTGGATTGAGCAAAAATTTGAGGTATGCTATGATATCTTTGATTTCTTTTCTTTCAAAAAATTTATATGCACCAAAGATTTTATATGGAATTCATTCTTGTACCAAAACTCTTTCAAATGGTCAAGATTGAGCATTGGTTCTATACAAAATAGAAAAATCTGACCGCTTTTTTTGTTTATTTACCTGAAGTCTTGCAATAAACTCTATGATGTTGAGTGCTTCGTGCATGTCATCTGGATGTGAAAATATGACAATATTGTCTTCTCATGTTCTATGTGCTTTGATATCTTTTTCGTATTGATTTGTGTTTTTTTTGATGATTGCACTTCAAGCCTGCACAATATGAGGACGTGAACGATAGTTTGTTTGGAGTTTGAACATGACGATGTCAGACCAATAATCTTTTAGGTTCAAAAAGTTTTCCATCAAAGCTCATCTCCATCAATATATGCTTTGAAAGTCATCTCCAATAAATGTAATATTCGCATCTTTTCACCCTAGCATTTTCATGAGTTCAAATTGTATTCGGTTGGTGTCTTGTGCTTCATCTACCATAATATATGCAAATTGTTTTTGTCGTTTGACGAGAGTTTCTGCACTATTTTTGCAAAGAAGATATGGTAATAACAACAGATCATCAAAATCTACTGCGTTTGCTTGTATCAATTGTTTTTGATATTCTCTATACAATGTTGCCATAGCATGATCGTAGTCGTTTTTCACATGAGAACCAAACATTGTATAGTCTAATCCTTGTGACTTTGTTTTGGAAATAAATCACTTTGCTTCTTTGGGTTCAAAAAGTCATGTAAAGTTCTTGTCCTTGATTATCTGTTTGATAACACTCATACTTTCAGATGTATCATAAATGACAAAGTTTTTGGTATATCACCAATCAAGTATTTCAATATCTTCTTTCAAAATTTTTAGAAAAATTCCATGAAAGGTTCCAATCCATTTGAGGTTTCGAGGACGTATGCGTGGCATGTTAGCAGTATATTGAGCCGGGAGAGATTCTATAATATTTACAAGTCTCTCTTTCATCTCATTTGCAGCTTTGTTTGTAAACGTAACCGCAAGTATGTTTTCGGGCCTGACTTTGTGTTCCGTCATCATAAACGCTATTTTGTAGGTGAGTGTTCTTGTTTTTCAACTTCATGCTCCTGCCAAAATCAATGATGATGTCTCAGTATAAATTGCAGCTTGTAGTTGTTCGTCGTTTAGTTTTTGTGCCAAATACTCTTTCATGTATCTACAAAATATAAATTACTTTGATGTAAGAGTAGTGATCTATCATGCGCTTGCAAATGATATATAAACAAAAAAAACATGATGCGAATAGCATCATGTTTTTTTTGTAATAAATACTTTCCTATTTTTTAATAATCGTTTCTACAGCTGCAAATTTGTGTACTGCACGTTTATTGATATGTATAAATACTTCATCTCATACTTTTCAGTGAAAATACGAAATAGCTGCTTCATTGAGAAAATACGATCATGTATTTGTGATCGCAACAAACAGATTGTCATCATTTTTAGATAATGTTGCTTTGAGTATTTTTCTTGCAACTGCATCTACGAGTTTGTATACAAGGTCACCATTTTCTAGAATTCTGAGTTTGAGTGTGTCTCATGGAACAAGTTTTGATTTGCTTGCATAATTTCTCGGTACGGGAAATTTTTCTTTTGTCTCTGTAATCATGTTTTTCCCATCAAAAAGTCATTCATGACAGCTAATTGTTTTTTTATCCAGATAAGAAATACGATGTGTATCATGGATTTTTATATATTTTGCTACATCTTCATGTATCGCAGATAGCAAATGTTCAATACCTGATAATTGTCATTGCATTGCTTGCAAATTGTCGAGAATTTTTTCTACGTGCTGTGTTTTTGAAATACTTTCGCAACAGGCAGTATCAATTTCGTCAGAAATACGAGATTGGTGGAGGAGAGATGTGCTAATTTTGTGTATATGTTCCAAACTGCTTTCTTTTGTATGGATAGGGTTTGATTGATTTGTAGAGGAAACAGACATTCGAATATCAAAAACTAAAAGCGTATGCTGTTTAGTATATTCAAAATGACTCCAGAAAACAAAAAATGACACGGTGGAAAGTATTTATAGTTGCATTTTTGTAAAATAGTTATGAAAATAGTCATTGTGTTTCTGTTAGACTTTCTTTGTTGGCTGTTTCTATAGTCTGTAATATAGCTAAATACTGCACTATTGCATCTCGACCAACATATAATGGTATTTTGAGTTTTTCTGCTTTGTCTTTTTTGCTTCATGCATTCTCTCATATCAAAACAAAATCTGTTTTTTTTGATACTGTGTTTTGTTCCTTTGCTCCTTCTTGTTCCAATATAGCAACAATATGTTCTCTTTTGTATGGAAACGTTCCTGTTATGACAAATGTTTTTCATGCCAAACTGCTACCAATAACTTTGTGTGTTCATAGATTATATCGTTCAACTCACCAAGCATCCAATTCTTCAAAAACCTCTTTATTTGTCTCACAAAACTCAACTAAGTCAGTAATTATTTTTGTTCCTATCCCATAAATATCCTCCAAAAAATCTTTGTCTGACAAATATGCACGTATTTGCTTATACGTTAGTAGTGTTTTTTGTTCTTGGCTTGTGTCTTGATGTGTCTGTTCTGCAATATGCTGTTGCAACACTTTTGCTATTTTTTTACCAACTCACGGCATACCCAATGCATTCAAAATCCTTCGAAGTTCTGCATGTTTTGAAGATTCTAGTCCAGAAACGATATTGCGTATTTTTTTGTCTCCAAATCAAGGAGTTCTTGAAAGAGAGAATTGTACGTCTGGTAATAACATACGATAAATATCAGTAAGTTTTGTAATAATGTTTTGCTCAATAAGGATATCAATGATGCTTTCTCATAATCAATCAATATCCATACAGTTTTTGCTGACGAAATGTTTGCATTGTTCTCCAAGTTTTGCTTTGCAGGTGCTATTATAACAATACAGAAAATTGTCTTTGCTCACAAGAGGCTGTTCACATGAAGGACATTGGTGAGGTGGGATGATCTGCGTTTGGGTGTTGTCTCTTCTTGCAGGTATTGTTGCAACAATGTATGGGATAACTTCCCCACTTCTTTGGACAAAAACTCGATCGTTATTGAGTATTCATTTTTGTTTGATAAAATCCAAGTTATGTAAACTCACGCGAGAAACAATAACTCAGCTCAATTGTACTGGTTCTAGCAATGCAACTGGTGTTATGATTCCTGTACGACCAACTTGATATTGAATATCTACAATTTGTGTAGCTTTTTGCTCAGCTGGAAATTTATATGCGATCGCTCGTCTTGGGTGATGATTTGTTGTCCCTAACAGATCACGATATTTTTTGCCGTTTACCTTGATTACTAGTCAATCAAAATCTATATCATGTGTATCCAATAGTTGTTTGCTTGTTGGATCTGCGCAAATAGCTATCACGTCGTTGATATTTATTTTTTGGTGTGGTCGGTCTGGCAAAAACGGTAAACCTAGGTCAGATAAAATTTTTTGTAATGTATCATATGAGCTTATATTTTTTTCAAATTCTTCATCAATACTAAATTTGCTTTGTACATCCAATACATCATACACATAACACACAAGTCATCTTGTTTTTACTAGAGCACTGTCAAGTAGTTTGACGCTTCACGCAGCTGCGTTTCTTGTGTTTGCAAAAGCTTGCAATCCTTCCTTTTCTCTTTGTTTGTTGAGTGATATAAGTTGCGACTGTGGCATCAATATTTCTCATCTCAATGACAAACGTCAATCTAACAAAAATGTATACTGATCGCTGGCGATTCTGTCTGGAATGTTTGCTATCGTACGTACATTTGCTGTTATGTCTTCTCCCATATATCAATCTCAGCGTGTTATTGCCTGGACAAAAACTCAATTTTTGTAAATAAGTTCTACACTTATTCCATCAAACTTTGGTTCTAATGAATAAGTAACATCATAATTATCAATCTGTTTAGCAAGCTCTTTGTGTATTCTTTCATCGAAATCTTGTATATCTTGAGTATTGTAGCTGTTATCTAGAGATAAAAGCGGAATTACATGCTCTGCTTTTTCAAATCATTCTGAAACTGTTCCCGATTGCATATCAAGATTTTGTGTTGGACTCAGGGTTGATATGATTGTTGGATAGTTTGCTTCGATTTTTTTGAGATAGACAAAAAGTTCATCCCATTCACTATCACTGATGATTGGTTGTGCATCTTGATAATACAATTCGTTATGTCATAGTATACAATCGATTAGATCTTGATAGATTGTCTCTAGATCTTGTTGTGTTAGAGTGGATAGTGTAGGATGGCTTTTGATGAATTCTTGTAGAGTTGTTGTAGTTGTAGAAAGTGACATGAATATCTTGTGGCTAAAGATAGACATAATAATAACACTCTACTTCCCAAAATCTAGAATATTTTTTAGTTTTTCAATTGTTGTATTCCGAAATGTATATATCTTTCAATTTTCTTGTTTTTTGCTGTTTTTAGTATCTTTTGAAGTGTCTTTTTGTGTAGTTCGACTATTTCTTTTTCCATAAATACCATTTTTTTTGTTTGCTATTGCTTCAATAATTAAATGATATCCTTTTTCAAAGTCTTCACCGTCTACATCATATTCTAAATTCGTTAGTTTGCTATATAATCTTGTTCCATTATCGAGTCTATATCTGCCTATTATTTGAACGAGTTTTGCAAGAGCATTGGTATCTCATTTCCTATATGCGAGTACTGTTTTTTTTAATTCTTCATCATCGTTCATTAAAAGCTCAAATCATGCTCCTGAGAGATACAACCTGTGAGTAAACATTTGATCTTCTCATAAAATAAAGTCACCATTACTAAAAAGATTTGCATTTCAATTAGGATCTTCATTTTGGAGTCTGTTTCTTTGTTTATTTATAAGATCATGTATTGATGTATCATAATGAAGACTCCTATATTGTGATTCGTACATTCTTGCTATTCACTCTTCAAAGTAAGGTCATTTTTTATTATTATTAAGCACATTATAAAGAGAAAATCATGACCTTGATTTGGTATAAGATTCTCATTTTTTTGTTAACAATAGTATTTCTTTTTCAATTCAAGAGTTAGAGTGTATGATTTCATGAACAACCATAGATTCAATTACAATATCCATTTGTTTTACTCATCATTCTACTAAGTTTGTGATTCATTCTTTTATGTTGTCCACAAATATTATACTTTTATCTAAGCTATAATCATAATATCAAAATGTTTTTGATAAGAATAATTGTTGTATAAGAGTATCATCTATTTTCTTCAAATCTTCTTCATCCTTTTGGCGTAAAAATATTATATTTTCTGGAAAGATAAATCCGTTATCTTCAATAAAACTTTGTACTCTTACTAAATTAATATTAATTTCTTCGAGTATTTCACTCTCACGATCTTTATATCGATCAACAAGTTTTTTTTCTGACAGTAATAGATTCTCTGGTCTTCAGATAATTTTTTCAATTTTAGTTCAATCATAATGAGTATATGTAGATGTTTTTTCCATAAGAAATTATATATAAATTACAGGTATTATATCTTATATCTTATATTATAGCAAATTTCGATTCAAAAAAATCTCTCACGAAGTGAGAGATTTTTAGTAGTATTGTTTTCTTTTTAATAATCAATTATTTTGTAGGCATAAGAACTGTATCGATTACGTGGATTACTCCATTTGATGCTTTGATATCAGTTTTTGTAACTGTACTATTATTTACCATAACTGTGTCTCATACTTTTACCACAACGTCAGTTCATTGTGCAGTTTTGAATTTTGTATCTGCAGTCAAAGCCATGATGTCACTAACCATGTATGTTCCTGGTACAACATGATAGAGCAATACGTCTTTTAACATTTCTTTGTCTGCAAGCAATTGATCAATTGTCATGTTTTTTTCTGTCAAAAGTTTAGCAAATGCTTCTTCAGTAGGAGCAAAAACTGTAAATGGTCCTTCTTCCATCAATGTTTCTGTTAGTTCAGCAGTTTTGATAGCTGTTACAAGTGTTGGAAATAATTCAGATGAAACCGCAGTTTCAACAATATCTGTCATATCGTTCATTGTCTCTATTCATAGCATTTCTTTGACACTCATAGGTACAAGAACTGTATCAATAACATGAATAATTCCATTTTCTGTAACAATATCAGTTGTTACAAGATTTGCGTTATCGATCATAACTTTTCCATCTGTTGTGATAGTAAGTTCTTCTTCTCCAGCTGTTTTTACCATAGTTTTGTTGTTGAGCATCATAACGTCATGTGCTCTGATATCTCAAGCAACTACATGATACATAAGTACTTTTGTCAGTACTTCTTTGTTAGCTAGAAGTTCTTCAGCTGTCATATCCAAGTCCGTAAGAAGTTTTTTGAATGCTTCTTCAGTAGGAGCAAAAACTGTAAATGGTCCTTCAGAAGACAATGTTTCTCCTAACTCTGCAGCTTGTACAGCAGCAACAAGCGTTGGAAACATTTCTGTTGCAATAGCTGTTTCAACAATGTTTTCTTCTCCATACATTGTTGTTTCATTTTGAATTGCAGTTGTTAGGTAGTTTAGTACTGCCATAACTTTTGCATTAGTCTTGTATTTTGCATGCAACCCACTTACTTTGTTCAAAATATTAGTTTGAACGGTTGTGTTTTGTTTTGCTACTTTCATAGCAACTGCATCGATTCTTTCTACAAGTGTTGTATTTGCAATTACGTCCCCGTATACTGATAAATCAGCAGCTTGTGTTTGTCCAAGACTTGCAATTGCTGTAGCAATAATTCAACCTGCTAGCAAAAGTTTCTTTGTGTGTAATTTCATAAATATTATAGTAGTGTATAAAAACGTAATCTTATTATATACATTGATGTTACAATTGTGTAACGTGAGAGTATTTTTTCAATAATACTTCCAATTTATGCGTTTTTATTAGTCTCTAATCTATACCCAAATCATGTTACAGTTTGGATATAGGTTTTTCATATCTTTTGTCTCAAACGAGCTATGTGTACATCCAATGATCTTGAATGAGAGTACATATCTTCTGCTCACCATACATGATCTATCAAAGAAGCTCTGCTGACCGCTTGTCATTGTTCAATCACCAAAAGTGAAAGTATGAGCCACTCTGTTTGGGATAAACTCAATGTGACGTAATTTTTACTAACAGTATTTGCTTGCATATTGATGAAAAGGTCTCAGACGTGAATGATGTCAGAGGTGTTTTTTCTTTGTAAAACTGATTGAATGCGTAACCAAAGTTCTCTGAGCTCAAAAGGTTTGACCAAATAATCATCAGCTCATCATAAGAATCCTTGCTCTTTATCTTCGATTTCTCACTTTGCTGTCAACATAATTATTGCAACATCACTGCTTGTTCTAAGTGTGCGCAATACTTCAAACCCACTCATATCAGGTAACATAATATCCAAAAGAACGATGTCGAATTCCTGTTGTGTATACATTTCTAATCCTTCTTTTCATGTTGATGCTATAACTCATGTACATGATTTTGTTTGTATATATTCTTTGATAAGTTCTGCAATATATGGCGTGTCTTCTATGATCAAAATAGAATACATGGTTATCGTTTAATGGTAAATATATTTTGATTGTTTTTGTAAGAATAGGTGATTGTGTAGCCAAAGATGTCACACAGCTTTTTGACCAAAGATAAACCAAGTCATGATCAAGGAATATGTTTTGCCTGTTGCCAAAAAGGCTCTCGCATACGGTCATGATTTTTTTGGGGAATAGGTTTACCGACGTTTGCAATAGAAAATTGATCTTTTGTGTACGAAATACAAATATGTCAGGATTGATGTGAGTACTTGCATGCATTATCCAAAAGGTTACGAAGTATCATTTGTACACTTCGTAAATGACCGTAGATAGTCTCTGATGAATCTTTTGTACGTATGTGTTCAATAATTAGATTTCTAGAACTATATTCTTCATGGTAGATAGAAACGAGCTTGTCTAAAAGAGTTTCAAGAGAGATTTCTTCCATATCAAAAGTTTTTTGATCTGGGTTTTTGGTTAGGTGAATCATTGTACTCAAAATTCAAGACAATTCCTTGATTGTTACAAAATTCTTTTCAAGAGTTTCTTGATATTTTTTGGTTTCGAGTGCAAGTTCTGTTTGTCACTGCAACACGGTAAGCGGTGTTCTCAGTTCATGTGAAACATGAGCAACAAATTCTTTGATTACGGTGAGTTGCCCTTCAAGTGCTGACGTCATATATGCAACAGCTTTGTGAACAACAGATATGCTATCATCAGGATGAAGATATCATAGTTTTGGATTGTAATTAAGCTTGTCAATTGATATTTTTTCCAAACTTTTTGCTATAAGTGATAGGTTACGAAACTTTATGTCAACAAACCACAAAATACAAATGTATGAACTGACTCCAAAAAACAAACTCAATAATGTGGTGAGTAAAATAAGCCTATTTTGTCTGTAAATTGAGCTACTAACGTCAGTTACCGCTACCGTATCTTGTCCAAGAGTATGTAGGTAATAACGTCATTGAAATGAGTGTGCTCCATAGACAAGTTTGCTGTGTGCCAATGCTTGTATTAGTTTTTCGTTTGGGTCTAATTGTATGACAGTTTTGAAATGATCATTGAGTATATCAGGATTAACAGTAAGATTTGATTGCAGTACAGATTGCATATGTTCTATAGATTTTGTATGCCAATAGTTATAAAAATCAATATTGATAATGAGTCAAAAGAGTCCCAAAACGCAAGTGACGAATATACCACAAAATACAGATATTGAATGTTTTGTTGTCATAAAAAATACACAATATCTAAAAAAATACCTGACTATATTGGCTGATTGTATATAATGTATGTTACGAGCGTGTAACGGGAGCTTGTAGTCCTTTTTTGGATGCGTGTGCAATGAGAGCAATTTTGTAAAGAAGTGTTAATTCTATCATATTCATAATAATTGCACTTCAACCATGACTAATAAAAGGAAGTGTTAATCATGTATTCATCAAAATTCTTGTATTTACTCATATATTAACGAACATCTGAATAATTATCAAAATACATATTCCTACTCCAATCAGTTTAAGATGTCTGTCTTTATATCCCATAATTACATAGACAAAACTTACGGCTAATCATCAATAAAAAAACAATAAAATCATATTACCAAAAAATCATATTTCTTCTGAAAATGCCGCAAAAATAAAGTCACTTTGTGCTTCGGGTATAAATCAAAACTTTTGTAATCATTTACCATATCATTGTCCAAAAAAACCTCCACCCCCGATTGCAATCAGTGCTTGTTTATTTTGTCGTCCAATTCATCTGTCAGAATCTCTTTTTTCCTCCTCCGTTGCAAACAATGTAGAAAAGTAAGAAAATCTTTGTGCAAGATAAAAAAATCTATCCTCACGAGTTGTCTGTGTTTTTACTAATATGAATCATCAAACCACAATCCCCAAGAATCATATTCCCATCAACGATCAGATATACTTAAACTTTGCACCAGCATATCGAGCCAAGACAAGTCAGGTCAATCACAGAACCAAAACAGTTCACAAATCTGGAATAAACAAAAAAACCAAAAATATCAGAAAATGTAAGACTATAAACATGATATAAAACTTTTGTGTATTGAGTGTTGATGTTTTTCTGACAAATCGTGAAGAAATAAAAACTATATATGCAAGTTTAAACATCTCTGAGGGTTGTATATTTGGGATTCACGGCACGTCAATCCATCATCTTGCTCAGTTGTATTTTTCTGGGTCTCATCCAATACCCGGGACAAATACCAAAATCTGAATAATAAATGCAAGCAATGACACAATTGCAACAAATGTATGATTTTTGAGCCGTTTGATGGGGAAAAAATATACAAAAAGAACAATGAAAACAGAAATTCATATATTATTGAGATGTTCCCAAAAATAGAAATAATTGCTTGGGTCTCATACCATTCTTCATCATGCGATTGCCCTCAACGTCGTTGTGAATGATTCATAAATACTTACGCTAAACATCGCAGCGATCCCAAATAACAATAATAATCATCAAAATACTAATATAAGGTAGGGCATAGTTTACATACATGTATGTTTAAAGTGTGTTGTGAAGTATATTTTTTAGAGTTTTAGAAAATGTCACTCCACAAACTATAGAAAAGCGGGCTCATTTTGCAAAGTAAAAACACTTTTGGTATAGTTGACATATGTGATGACTTTTTTATGTAACAAGAATATATGGTATCAGAATTTTATCCAGTGTGAGAATGATTTGAAACTGTTTCTTTAGAAGAAATTAATCGTCAAAGCTCGTATCTCAAAAGAATAGAAAAAAAGTATCTGACGGAATCGGCAGATTTACATCGTATATTGTGAGTTTTTTTGCCACAATACCGTATTTTAGAAATTGAAGATAAAAATATTTTTGCGTATAGTAGTATCTATTTTGATACAAAAGACTTGTTGTATTATCATCAGCATCATCAAGGCAAAAGACGCAGAAAAAAAATAAGAACGAGAATGTACCAAGATTCTTTACAATGTTTTTTGGAGATAAAACTCAAATCAAAAAGAGAAACTATCAAAAAAAGGATACCCGTTGCTAGCAGTCAGCATGGTGTTTTTGATGAAACAGCACTAGAATTTGTTCTTAAACAACAACAAAAAATATATAAACATACATTTGCCGAGTCAGTCAGTCCTCGCCTAGAAGTACGTTACAAAAGAATTACATTGGCAAATAATGACTTTTCTGAAAGATTAACGTTCGATTTTGATTTTGATTTTATAGATTATCAAACTAAGTCATGTGTAAGTCATCAAGATATGCTCATTATCGAATCAAAAGCACAGTCAGAAACTACACAAAGTAAGTCTATTCTCAAGTCGTTGGGTGTCAAACAAATAGATTCTTGTAGCAAATACTGTATATGAGTAAATTTATTGTGACTTTCTCACAAAAAAAATAGGTTTTTGCCAACTCTCAAAAGAGTTAGATCTTGTGAAGGGTAGAAAATTTCTATAAAACTTGAGCGTCTATGTCTTGCGTTTCTATATCGATAAATTCTCTTGAATGATCGTCTACTTTTTTGATCATCAGGTGTTTTCGATTTGCTGTTGTATAGGTGTGTGTTCGTTTTGGTCGTTCAATTATACAGTATTCTGCATCAAATATCTGATCAATAATTCATTTTTTTTGTGCATCTTCGAATACTTCTAGTCTATACATATCAATATGCAAAAGTTTATTCTCATATATATGCATATATGTATATGTCGGGCTTTTGACGCTGTGTGATTCGATTCCTAATCCTTGCGCAAATCATTTTACGAAATGAGTTTTTCATGCTCAAAGCATACCGCTAAGTGTAATATATTTTGTTCACGATGCTGCAAGTGAAGAAGCATATTCCATTGTTTCTTTGATCGAATGTGTGATCATGCATAGCATGGAGAGATAAAAATATGTTTATAGAGAGAATATTAGCTTTAGACAAGTGTATCTTCCATTTTTTGCTCTACATATGCTTTTAGTTTTGGAAGTTCATCTAGGTTAGGATACGTTTTTAATAAGTATGCTGCTGCCTCATGTACTTTTTCTATAAAAGATAAATCTGACATAATTGCAAGGGGAATATCGCTAATTCACGATTGTCTTGTTCCAAGTATTTCTCCCGTTCAACGATATTGCAAATCAATATCCGCAAGTTTAAATCAATCACTGGTTTGTTCCATTGCTTTTAGTCTTTGATATGTGTCTCATGATTTTGTTTTTGTCTCCAAAAAACAATACGATTGCAAATCATTTCTTCAAATTCTCCCACGAAGTTGGTGTAGTTGTGCCAAACCAAAACGCTCCGCGTTTTGTATAATCATAATTGTTGCTTCTGGAATATCTACTCAAACCTCAATGACAGTTGTTGCAACAAGTATCATAATTTTTCATGATTTAAATGCTGTCATTATCTCATCTTTTTCTTTTGCTTTCATTTTACCGTGCATAAGTCAGACTTTGTGTTGTATTTCTCAAAATATTTCTTGCATAGCATAAAACGATTCAATCGCAGATGCGACTCAATCAATTTTCTCAGATTCTTCCACGAGGGGAGTTACAACGAACACTTTTTGTCAGTTTTCAATTTTTTGCATAATTCGAGGTTTGAGTTTTGTTCGGTCTTTTTTGGTTACTATTTTGGTGGTGATTTCTTTTCTTCATGCTGGAAGTTCATCAATCACACTGACGTCAAATTCCCCAAAAAATGCCAATGCCATAGATCTTGGAATTGGCGTTGCAGACATTTGCAAAATATGTGGACTTCAATGTTGTTTCAAAAATGATCTTTGTTTGACTCAAAACTTGTGTTGTTCGTCGATTATAACGTATTGGAGTGATGCAAAAGACACAGTGTCTTGCAAAAGCGCATGCGTTCATACAATCAAGTCTATTTGTCAGTTTGCAAGCTGTTGTTTGGTTTGTTCTTTTTCTTTTGCGGTAAGTTTTCACGACAGGAGTGCAACACGTACACCCAAAGGCAAAAGTATTTTTGCTATTGAGCTAACATGTTGTTGTGCGAGTACTGATAGCGGTACCAAAAACGCTACTTGTCCACCAAAAAACTTGATAATATATCGAGCTGTGATGACAGCAACAATGGTTTTTCATGATCAAACGTCTCATTGGAGTAATCTCATCATTGTATGATGTTTGTCATGTTGTTGCCCATGAAAGTCTTGTATGATTGCTTTGATTACCTTTTTTTGTGCAGTTGTAAGTGCAAATGGTAAAGTGCTCGTTATGTGACCTATCAGTTCTCGATCTGGTGCTTGTGTCTGTTGTTTTTGCGTATGAGTACTCGTATGTTCTGCATGACTCGTTTGATATTCCTGTCTTTTTTGCATACTGTAGATTTGAATTCTCAATAATCTATCAAAAAAAATCCTATACATAGCTTGTTCTTGTTCTTGGTAACTTTGCGGGTAGTGCATAGCACGTATTGTTTCATGAACTCACATAAGATTATACGTTTCCAAAAAGTCGTCTGGAAGATATTCGTGAAAGACTTGTGGTATGATAGTTAATGCTTTTCGTGTGTTTTTTGCAAACCATGATGATTTGATTCACATTGTCTCTGCATAGACAGGAAAAATTCTTCACACATTGTGTGATGTGATTCATGTAGTATTTTCATCAGATACAATGAATTCGGGATGTGCAAACTGTATCTTTCCAAACGCAAACTTTGGTTTTCAAACGATAATATATCGCGCGTCAGGCTCAATTTTTTTGTATTGAAAATAATTATTAAAATACGTTGCTTCTGCTATATCTCCATTAGAATCAGTAATTTCTATGCTATACAGTTTTTTGTTTCATCTTGGTTGTACTGTTTTGTTGGTCACAAGTACTTTGCAACTTTGTGCAACTTTACTTTCAAATTCAAGCGTTTCAAATGTCTTGAGCGTTCATCTATCCTCATATGCTCTCGGAAAGCACAACAAAAAATCCTTGACGGATTGAATTCACGTTTGTGCAAGCAAAGAGATGTACCTTGGAGAGGTTTTGAGTAGTTGTTTGAGATCAAGTGCCATACAATCAATCGACAATAAACTCTATCATTTTATAGAGAAATGGTATTGATTACAAGGTGGAAGTAGATCTATCTTTTTTTGACGTAACTAGAACTTATAAGTACGTATAAAATAAATATTCATAAAAAAGAAGATAATATTGTTGCCATGGCTGATGATTGGTTTTTATCTCTAAGATAGTTAGATAATGTTTCTATGCAAAATCTACCTGGTGATTTATGACAACGTCTAACAAATACTGAATTAGCTAAGTCTGGATTCTCGCTCAAGACTTTTTCTGAATTCCTGGTTGAACTTATTCACCAACTTTTATATGAATTTTTGTCTAAATATATTACTTCGTTTGTATTATATGGATTAGATATTGATTGAGCTAACTGTGGACGAAAAACCGAGAATATAATTGATGCCACTATTTGAGTAGTTATTACAATACAAAGATATATTCCGTATTTTTTTTTGATAGAAAACAATACTATAATTAAAATAAGCAGATCAAGATATATCGTCACTCAGAATCACATAAATCTACTTCGATTACTGAAAGTAGTAGATAAACTTGTTGCTAATAAGAAAATTCATGCAATATATATTACAATCTTTTTTTTATGACTATGACTAAAGAATAAGACAATACATGAGGCAATAAAATATATAGTAATCAATAGTGGTAATATATTTTCTCAAATAAAGTTTGGAACTATTTTTTCTCAGTATATGTTTATAAAAAAATATATCAAATAGAGGAAAACAAAAAAGAACGTATAATTCCTAAAGAAATTTAGAGATCTGTTATACATAATAATATTTATAAGTCATAATCATGGTAATACAAGCATAGCCAAATACTTATTCTGAACTATAAATCTAAATATATCTCAATAATTACTGATAATATCTTGGTGATATAATCATAATAAAAGTATAAAGATGCAGACTATTCATAAGAATAAGTTTTTATGTCTAATGTTTTTAAATCGTAAGAGATATCGTATGCTACTTGCTGTTCATATTTTGATAGATAGAGTATATAGTTTATGAGAAATTTCAAAATTGTTATATATATCCATATGGTCGTATAAAATCAAAAGACTTATAGCTCAACTAACAAGAATAATTGAAATAGGACGTATGTCTTTATATTTTTTGTAAACAATATAAGAACTGCATGACATAATAAAAAATGCAACTGAATATCAAGCAATTGAATACAGTATGTTGTCACCACCAAATTCAACTCAACTTCCTCATTTTCCTCGAAGTGTCTGATATGAAAAATGTGTATGTACATGAAAAAGTGTATAAATCATCCCTATTAACAGTAGGATTGCTCATACTATTAATACTAACTTTACCCATCATTTTTTTGCCATATTTTATTGTTTGTAGTTGTACTAAAAGATGTTCTTTACAAATTTACTTCTTCAGTTTTATCCAATTCTATAAGATCTTCGACAAAAATATTAAGCTCCTCGAACAAAGAGTCACTATTTTTCTCTCTGAAATTAAATTCTAATTTTTGGTATTCTGCAAATAATTTTTCCTCTCCAGCATCTCAAAGAGTATTTTGTAATGATTCTGACTGCGTTGCAATCTTTTCTATAAACGCAAAGAGTTCATCTATTTTTTCTGGGTTTTGGATGCCAGCTTGTTGGGCTAGTTCTTGTTTTTGATCATCTGAGAGTTCATGTATTTCTTGAACGATTGAGTTGTTGTACTTATATGACATTGGTAATATTGTATAAAGTTAAACTATATATTTATTTTTTGTATCTAACATTAATTATACGTGATTTGTTATCATATACTATTTTAATCCCATCTCACTTATATGTGAATCACTTTTCATTACTATCTAGTTCTCCTGGTACATTTCATCACATTGTCCCTCATTTTTTATATACTTCAAAGTTTATTCAATTTCCCTCAATGAAGACAGTCTCATTCTTGTCCATTGTTATTGTTAATCCTCAGATAACGTTAAAATTTCATGGGTATAAGGTAGAAGTCGAACTTCAAAAACTTCATCTTGAACTGTTTATGCTAGAATTATTTATGTTAATATTATTAGAATATACAAAATCATCTCCTACTCTAAAATCTCTATCTATATCTGAAAAGTTGACTCATTGTATAGTAGTATTACTGCTAAAATTATTTGATGAAGAACCGTAGTTCTTTTCCTTTCAGAGGCTTTCTCCATTTATCTTACAACTTCCACTTCAAGTAACAACAACATTTGGATTGTTAGACCCACTTGTTTTTTTTGCTTTTATACTTCAACTTCAACTTATATCTATCTTTTCACTTACATCTAGTTCGTCACATGTAATATCTCAACTACCACTAAGTTTAATTTTATTAGTTTTAAGTTTTCCTGTTATATGTATGTCTCAGGATGCGCTTATATCGACTATCTCTAATGCCTCTAGGTTTTTACAAGAAATATTTCATGATCATGATATTTTAACTTTATTTGTTTTTATATTTCATTCAACGATAACGTCTCAACCTCCACTAATCTTGATGCTTTGATTCTCAATATCACTTTTTATAGACATATCAGTTGAACTATTTACATTAATATTTTGCGTATATACATCTTTTTGCACTTCTTTTTTCTCATATTTTTGAGTAGCTGGTTCTGTGTTTTTTGTTGTTTCTTTCGTATTTGATAGTAGTTCCCTTATCAAATTGTAAGCTTCTGTTTGGTTTTTCAGGATATCTTCTATGTTATTATGTAGTAATTCTTGTTTTGTATATTGTATGAGAAACAGTTTGTCGTTTTCTTCCATTATTTCTAATATTCAAAGAAAATCATCGATTCTTTCTTGTTTATCTCTTCCTGAAGTATTGTTTATTGACTTAAAGTCACTCATAATCTTTGTTACAACTTTTTTAATATCTAATGTAGTTTTTTTTCAACTTTCTGTTTTTTGACCTACAAGTCATAAGCTTAGACTTTTTAATATATTTGATACAAAAAGAGCAAAAAGAGCAATGTCTTTTTCGCTTTCAAATTCTTTCATATTTGGTATTTTGAGGTATGAAAAATTTGCTAGCTTTATATTGATGTCTAACTGAAAGTTTCCTGTCAGACTATCTTTATAACTACTATATTGTTTGTTTAAAGACGTATGTCATAACAGATTGTACATAGACGAGATGAAGTTTTTGTCGAAAGCTTGTATCTGCTTTTGCTTATACACTTCAGATCAAGATCCTTGTAAGTTTTCTCCTAATTCTTTTAATCAAGATTCGTATTTTTTATCAAAATCTTGCATTCATAATAAATCTTCAATTGTAATGTTGTGTGCTTGTAGACTGCGAATTTGTTCATCGCTTGCATGAGTAAATAACTCATCTAGTAATCAAAGTTTTTGTTCTAAGTGTATGCTATTGTCTACGTGTGTTATATCTTCTCACATAGCACTTGGTTATAGTAATTTTGCTACTAACTTGTCAAATGTTTCTTGGTAAGCTTGTTTTTCTGCTTGTTCTTTTTTGTTTTTGTTTGTTTCTTTTGCTTTTGATGCAATCTGGTTTATCTCGCTCTTGTATATTGTTTCGACCTTTTCGATAGTATGTAATAAGTCGGTTCGTATGTTTTTCATAGTATTCATCTTGTCCTTAATGTTGGTTATTCTGTTGTTACCTCATTCTCTTTGGCTTGGGTTTGGAATCTCTCATAACAGCTTAGTCATGAGAAGTAAGATATCATCAACATGCTCAATATGTGTATATAAATCTGATTCTTTTTTTAGTAATGATTCATTTCCTTTAAAATCATCTTCAAAAGATTCATAAAGAGAGTTTAGTTTGTTTGTTAGCTCGTTATACTTATCTAATCTTTTAGCTTTATTACTGTTTTTATTGTAAAACGTATCCAAAGCATTGTATGCTTCTATATATTCACCAAATGCTTGTCTATTCCCTAGTCATTCAATCTCGTTCTTGTGTTCTTGAATAAGACCAAGAACTCATTGTAGCTGATTTTGCCTCTCATTCTCATTCAAAGTATATCTATTTTTATTTCAAGCTTTCTCTCAACTGTTGTTTTTTCAATCGTTTAGATTGTTAAACAGGTCTTTTTCTCTTTGTTCATATATTTGCTTGACTTTGAGGTATTCATCTAAGAGTTCTGAATTATTATTCTTTCTTCTAAAATCTATTAAAAATCACCCAAAGTTTTTTCATAGCTCTTCTGACTTTTCTGCAAGCATCTTAACGGCTGTAAAAAGTTGGTCTTTGTTTCTGATGTTTGCTTTGTTTGCAAGTTCTTCTTTTTCTTTTGCGCTCAAATTATTGATTTTTTTTAATGTTTCATAATTTTGATTTTGTTTCATTGGTATCATAATATATAAAGTATTGTACGATTTTTTGATTTGGGTTATATAGTATTATCTTGCAACAATATTTTGTGGTCCATCTCAATGAGCTCATTCTTTTTTTAGATTTGCTTCGATTTCAGCCGCATTTTTTTTAATTTCTTCTTGTCTTGCTATTGCTTCTCTTTCTTCACGTTCTTTTGCTTCAATGGCGTCTATTTGTCTTTCTAGGTTTGATATTTTTCCATTTACTGTGCTTATTCTCTCATCTAGATCTGCAACACGTTGTGAATATGATCATTGTGTTGTTGTTGAGATGTTGAGTGATGTTTTGCCTGCTATGTCTCTAAGTCACTCATAATGTCTGATTTTGCTTTCCAAACTAGATGTTAGATCTGCTAGGTGTTTAAATTTTTTTTGTTGTTCTTCTATTTCTTGATTTAATGACGAATATGACTGCTTTAGCTTTTCTAGTTGTTTATTGTAATCTGAATTATCATGATTTTCTATTGTATCTCCGTTTGACAATCCTGCTGATATATCTTCTCCTAATTGCTGTGCATTCTTTTCATAATTATTGAAAGCTACCTTATATTCTCTCTTCACATCTACAAACTCTAAATACGTGTTGTTATAGTCTGAATATGCTTTGATGTATGAGTCCATACTGTCTGCTAAACTTCCAAAATTAACTTTTTGTTCTATATGATTTAGTGTTTTCTTTCCGCTTTCTATAGCAAAATTAATCTGACTCTTTTTAGATGAGACTTCGTTTTCATGTTTTAGTTTGTCTGGAAGTGCTTCTAAGTGTTTTTGTTCTTTATATGAATCTATAGTTCATTGTAGTCAACGTATTGTATGGACAAAATTTATGCACGACTTGTATGCTTCCTCAAACTTTCTGTATGCAGTGAGTAGTGTGTCGAGATTTTCAATACTAGATTCTCACTTCGAATTTATGTCAGATCGATTTTTTTGTTCGTCTTTATATAGTTCCATTGCTTCATTTTTAAGTGATTTTGCATTCTTTTCTAGATTTACTAAGTTCGAGTTTGTTGATATGGTCAACAACTGTGGGTATGTCTCGCTACTTCTGTTTACAGCTATAAGTTTAAATTCAAAACTATCTTCACTAGTTGTATTTACAAACCTTTTTTGATAAGATTTTTCTGACTTTTTGATGGTTTTTTCTAGATTGTCCAATGTGTTAATCGTTGTTGTAAGTTTATTGTCTGATACTTGTACTTCTTGCAGATGTTGTGGTGCAAGTTTTTGTGTAATTCCAATTTCTTCACTGTTATCGTTAATATCTTTCAAATTATTCTTTGTTAGCTGCAATAGATTTGTTTTTTGTTCGGCGAATGTGTCTGGGTTATGTAGAGAACTATCAAATCGCAATGTGTTTGTCTCATGGATAGCTTCAAGTCTGTTTTTTAGTGTGTTTACATCAAGTAGCGTACCTTTTTCTTGGATCTTTTGCATCCCATCCACTGCATTGATAACTGTTGTTAAAGGTACTATCTGTTGATAGTTACTTTCGTATGCTGCAAATGTATCATCAAATTTCCTTGTTACTTTGTATTTTTCTGACTCTGTTGTGACAAAATACTTAGCAAGTGGAGATCAATATTCTAGTAACTTAGTTTTGACATCACTCACTGTTTTCATCTTATCAAACTCTTCAAATCAATCTCATGTGAAATCACTTGCGTCGTTTGTAATACTACTTCCAGGTAGATAGTCAACAAAATCATGTATTCTCGCTATTGTGTCTAATGCTTTTCCTTTTTTTTTGCGTAGAGATTCTATTGCCTTCAATATATCTTCTGCTTTTTGATTAAGTGATCTATTTTTGTTATATGCTGCCAGTCACAATCAACCTGTTGTCAATACTAATGCAATGATTGCGCCCAAAGCTCACGTAGGAAATTCTTCTGGACTTTCATTGTTTGTAGAGACTGCATTGGTTGAGTTTTTGTCGTCGTCTGCAGTATTTGTATTTGAGTTTGATCCGTTATTATTATCTTGTGTTTCTGTAGTATTTTGTCAATTTGTAGTTTGTGAGTCTTTTAGTTCAATATTTGTAGATCCAAACTTCGAAGATATATCCAAAATCAGCTGTTGTACTCATTTAACGACTGCTTGTCAGTTTCATTTTTTTACCTCTCATTTTGTCTTATCACGTAATTTCTCTGTGTATTCTTTAGTAGCGTCTTCTTGTAGTTTTCAGTCTCGAATAACTTGGCAATAAAAACTTGGTCCTGGTGACTCTGGATAAGCTTTATCATTTTCTATTACTTCGACTAAAATATATAGTCATTTTTTTTCTGCAATTGCATTAGCATTGATTTTCAAGGTATCACGTAGTTCTTCTGATCATACTTTATCGTCTCATGTAGCTAGAAACAAAACACCTCATTCAATATTGTTTTTTTTCATGCTTTTTTCGAGATTGAGTAGCATGTTGGGAGTTATACTACTGATAGTACTATGCGTTTTAATATCCTGTTTAGCTTTGTTTGCGTTTGTTACTTTTTTTGTAATTCCAGTGATTTTATCACTTGTAGGATTTGAAGGAGGATTCTGACCCAATACGTTTGTTATGTTGGTTACATTTACTGCAACAAGAAATGCAGCTGCAGCCAATAAACTCTTCGTTGATTGTAACGATGGTAACTTTCCACTTATTCCTTTTCAAAAATTTCTTACTGCGTTCATGTTTTTTGTTTAATATAAAAATTTGTAAGGTTGTTTAGATTCAAACTTTGAAAGGGTTATTATTGCGTTTATATTCTTCTCACCTTGGATCGTATTCATTCGCATTCATGTCAAAATAACTATGTGACTCATCTTTAATAATTTCTATATCATATTTATCAGAACTAACTTTTTTCCATGCTATGGTTTTTCATACATCAGGTCTTGTTAATGTATACTTATATGATTCGCATACTTGAAATTTGACTCCAATTAATTCAGAGTTTGCAAGTATATCTATTATTTCTTTTTTATCGTGAGATATTTGATGTGGAAGTTTATTTTCTGATCTTTCAAATGGTTCTTCTAAAAATAGTCATTCCTTTAGAAGTGATTTAAGTCATTGTGAATCTAAGTCTCATCATTCTGTTTTATATTTTCATACAATTATTTTATATTTTGATGTTTTTACTTTTTTTACAAATCACATTAGTCCATGTTCTTTGGCTAGAGCCATTAGTTCAGTCCTTTTGTTATAATCTATTTCTCAACCTTTGTATGTGATACTCGCTTCTCAATTTTTAAAATTGTCTGTAAAAGCATTGATTTTCTCATCCAAACTTTTTGGTGCTAGCATACTATTGATTGCTTTTTTTGCTGCAATTCAAGATTCTTGGATTGTATCTCATATATTTTTTATCTTACCTCATACATTTCTTACTTGTTTTTGTACTGCTCAAAGTCAGTTTTTACCCATATCCAAGACTCTATTTCAAAGTGAATCTGCTTTTTCTAATACATCTAGTTCATCCAATTCTGCCATTAATTGTTTTTGTTTATCTGCATCTGTTTTTTCTTTTTTTGATTCTTCTATGAAGTGAGTGTCTAGAAAAGCTTCTTCTTCTATTATATACGCCTCACTAAATACATCTTTTCAATTCTCGTCTTTTTTGTATCTATGTATGACACGATAATTTCAGTTTGACTCTTGAGTTCATTTCCATGGAGCAACTGATATAATTCAATGTTCTGTCATGTCTTTACCCAATGGTACAGCTCTTCTGTTCGTATCCATTCATTTTGTGACTATTGGATTTTCAAAATTAACAAATTGTTTCATCTTGTTAAATTCTTTTTCTTGTAGTTTTCCCATATTGTTTTTAGATGCTTCTATTGTCTCTTGTGCTTTTTTATAGTCTTCATCTTCGTCATTCAATATGATAAGTGATTTGTCTATGAGATTTCATTCTTTATCTTTATCAAATTTGTCTGGTTTATAGACTGTAAGTTCTCATTTAACTCAAAGTACAACATATCATCATTTTGATAAATCATACCCAGTCTCTGATTTTTCTTGTTTTGAGATAACGTTTCAATTCTCATCTTTTTTGACATCTACTACTAAAACATTCTGCATCATTGTTCCTTTAGGAAGTCATGATTTTATTTCAAAAACTTGGCTGTATTTTCATATTTGTGTATATCTCTCTTTGGATCCAATAACTCTTTTGACTAAACCAAACCGATCGTCATTCAAGTCAACAAACTGCTTTTTTATTTTTTCTCCTTCATTATTTGTGTAATGTGCAAATGTTTTATTACCTTCTTGCTTTATGGTATATTTGGGATCAAGAAGCGTAGTTTCATCTGTCTTTGTGTTGACCAAACAATATTGGCTTACCTCATTACCTTTATCGTCAAAATGATTCACTAACGTATATCAATAATTTGTCGTCATAGGTGTCAGTTGAGATTTTTGTATTTCGATAGTGTTGTCTCATATTTTCAGTTGTAAAGTCTGCAAAGTTTCTGCAGCGCTAGTAGCTGTTTTTTCTGTATTTTTGGCAGTATGCTTAGCTTGTGAAGGTGCATTTGGATCTACTACTAAATGTGCTTTTGGTGCTTGTGTAGGAGTCATATAAGTTTTTGTCTAATATATAAAGATGATTATTTCGTTTCTCAAAAATTTTGTCAAAGTTCCTTACTACGTTGGTATCTTGTTTGCATCTCTTCTGGGAAAAGTTTTAGAGTGTCATGAAGAACATCTAGCATAGTGTAAGAAGATATCTTAATAAGATCTATCAATCGTTCATGTTGTTCTTTGATTTTATTTTCTATTTTCAAATTATTTTCTATTTTTCAAGGTTCTAACTGATTTTTGAGACGATTTATAGTAATTATGATGTCGTTTTTTTTCTGCCTAGTTTGTATTTTAGAAACATCATTTTTATGATATTTTATTTCGTAGTTCATATCTTCAATATTTTTTTCATAATTTTGAATCATCCTTATTTCAAATGCATCATTTCTATCCATATTATTGATTTCTTCTTCCTTTCTTCTAATATTATTTTGTAATTCAATGATTGTTGTTTTTATTTTTAATGCATACCATTTTGATAAATAATTTTCTGCATTTTGAATATCTTGTGTTTTTTTTTCAACAAAAGCTATAAGCGATGTTATTTTGTTGAATTGATCTTCATTTTCTCACAAAAGACCAAGAGATTCTGTGATTGTATAGGTCGGTATTCATTTTGATGCATCTCACTCAAACCTGAGATTATCAACAATACTTTCCAAAACTTCATATCATGACTCGAAATTTGTTTTTAGAACTAAATCTATTGCTCTCATGACGCCATTGGGTCAGATAGCTTCCGAATTGTTTCTATGTTCCATAATTTTTTGTCTAATATATAAAAATAATTATTTTGTTTCTCAAAAATTTTGTCAAAGGTCCTTACTATGTTGGTATCTTGTTTGCATCTCTTCTGGGAAGTTTTCTAGAGTATGATTAAGTATTTTGAGCATAGTGTAAGAAGATACTTTACTTAATTCAGTTAGTTCATTGTAATCAGCACGCAATTTTTTTTGTATATCTCCCTCTCACTGATCAACTTGGGATTCCAATCTTGCGATTCTCTCAAATATCTCATCGCATCTTTGTATTACTGGACTTGTTGATTCATTAGCTTTATATTTTTGTATATTATTTCTGATGAGATCTATTACTTCTTCTAATCCACTTATCTGTTTTTCATATAACAAAGATTTTTCTTTATTTAATTTCTTAATTTCTTCTTCATACTCTAATATTGTTTCTTCTTTCTCTAATATTTTTGGTATTGATAAATACTTATTTCGATTTTTCATAAAGTTTTTTTCTGCATATTGAACATCTTTTGTATTTTTTTCTACAAAAGCTATAAGAGATGTTATTTTGTTGAACTGATCTTCGCTTTTTCACAAAAGACCTAGAGACTCTATTATTGTATAGGTCGGTATTCATTTTGATGCATCTCACTCAAACCTGAGATCGTCAACAATGCCTTCCAAAACTTCATCTCATGACTCGAAATTGGTTTTTAGAACTGAATCTATTGCTCTCATGACGTCATTGGGTCAGATAGCTTCCGAATTATTTTTATGTTCCATAATTTTTTTATAAAAAATAAATTGTAATATAATCGAATTATACTTTACTTACACTAAAAAAACAAATTTTGTAAGTTTTTTTTGTTTAGTACAAAATCTATATAGAAGTTAGCACTGTGGGTTAAATATAATTAACAAAAATTGTATCTAAAAAGATAGATACATGAGCAAATTGTGAAATACTATTATATATTTTCTTCGAATGTCGTTGTTGGCGATTGTTTGGAAGTATCAAATCTAATTTTACTATGACTTGATATTTTTATATTATGTATTATTTATCGAAAGTCAATGCTTTGATTCTGTATTTTGTGATTGTTGAATATATGTCTCTGTTCCTCTCCACAATGTTTCCATAGCGTCAGCTTTTGAAACTACAATTGGTCAAAGCGTTCATATCTTAGAGAGAAAATATCCACCATATAAGTGGAGTAGGTGATGTACCAAGAGGGCTCAATTGAAAATATATGATATACTTCATGGAGAATATTCTTTCTTATTAGACTCTTCATATATTTCAAAATCAAGATTATCTACTAATTCTCATCCAATACGCTGGATAAATCACTCACAATCATATGTTGAAAACTCTTTTTGACGCAAACATTGTATAATTCACTGTCAAATTGTCTCATCTAAATCATACATTTTTCACTCAACAAGAATGCTGACTCCATTGAACGTATCGTCTACCTCTGTGTCTCACAACTGGAATGCTGTCAGATTTATCTTTTGTTGTCATATATGCAACAGTGCTTTTTGTAGTTCAATAGTTGGTTTGTGTGATGGAAGTGCTTCTTTGTACGGTTGGAGTGTGTGTCGTGTTGTCTCAGGAGATATTTCCAAGGTGATTCTCATATTTCCCTTTCGAAAATAAAACGTAAATTATTCTTTTGGCAAAAATAGTGGTAAAATTTTATCCATAAAGAATTCATTAGTAAATTTATGTCTCATAAATGGACATCAGACTCTCTGTTGAGTAATATTTAGCTTTTCTATCTTTTTATATAAATCCTCAGAGTAAGTAAGCTTATCCTTCTCATCTAAAATAAATGATGATGTGTCTTCTGTATATAGCAAAATTTCTCACGTTGTAATATTAGCAGCTTTAGAAGATTCTTGTAACATGTTTTCCACTCATCAAATAATTGTTTCTCTTGTGGGGTTAGTCGTGTATTTTTTATAGTATAATTCTGTATAAGCTTTTATACTCTGACGAGTTAGGTCAAATGCATCTTTTGTTCACATAACAAAAAGTGTTCAGATATGAATATTGTTTCATAGGTTACTTGCGATTTGCTGATTTACCTGTCGATTCATTCATATGGCTTCTCTCATTTTTTCATAAATTGGATTAGATCTTAGTGAGTACTCTAGTTCTGCAAAGTGTTCTTTATTGTCAGGGTATATAGTGCTCATTGCACTAAATAATGCACTATTAGCAATGTATCATGCATTTTTTTGTATGTCAATTCATTGTGAATTTACAGCATCTAAGACGAGTTTTAGACATTCTCATAAATAATCTTGCATTTGTTGAGCAATACCAGTAAACATTTTGTATTGTTCTATTTTGTTTGGTCTTTCTTGTATTTTTGCGTTATCTGTAGCATCACTAATGCGTTTAGTGATGTTTTTTGATACTTTATCTGACATGTTGTATATAATTTCTATAAATTAAAAAACTCATTCTATTTACTATATTTGATATACATTCCAACAACCCATTTCCAAAAAAAGTCTGCATATCATTTCGCTTTCATATATGGACATCAGACTGCTTCTTGAGTGTGAGGTTGTAAGTTTGATATTGCGACAAGTTTTTGTGATGGCTGTAGAATATTGTTATCATCTAACACAAAGTATTCTACATCAAAGTTGCTTTTACTTAGTCGTACTCACATATTCCCAAACATTCAATTTGATATAAATGCTAAGTTTTTGAGTCAGGGTAAAATTCATTTTTTTATTTGTTCAGTGGTTGGCTCTATATTATTTTTCATATATAATGTTTTATATACTTGTATAAATCATTCTACAAACCTCACTGCATCTTCCATTCATATATGCATCTTGAGATTAACATTTTTGTTTCCTCAGAGATTTGTGTTGGCTATTTCGTCAAGGTCCGGACGGTTTATAATTGCTTTGTCAAAATCTGGATATAAGGGGTGTAATTTGAAACTTTCTTCAAGGTCATCAACTGTCTTTTTGCCAAGAGGAGACTTGTAGTATTGCTTCATAGTAACATTATGAGCAGTCAAAAATACAGTATAAAGATTTCCTCTAGTTATATTTCCTTGATCGCTAAATATTTTGAGTGCTCGACTAAATGTTTCCTCTATTGTTATTCACTGGTGTTCTGCAATTTCTTCTAGTTTGCTATACTGTGTTTTTTTTTCTGGCATTTCGATAGTTATTTTGTTTGCTGTTGTTATATCTTTTCGTGTTGGCATTTATTTTAGTAAATTTCTTCTAAAGAACTAATTTATATTTTTTGGAGTGAAAGTCAATTACTTATCTCTCAAAAGTATGTATAATAAAAATTAAACTTATAACTCTGCTTCTTTCTTGATTTTGATCGTTTATTCTCTATCACAATTGTATTTTATATGATCAATGTGTCTTGTATGAATATACAGTTTGTTTGATGTGGAAATATGTGAAAAGAAGTCTTGATAATGTTATGAAATTATCTTGATGAGGTAGTCGATGATTCTTCAATACACATTGTAACCAAATCGTGAATCTTTGATGTTAGTCAGTTATTACCAAACTTGCAACAACGTTGTACGTATTCGGATGTGCAAAACGATGCTGATATAGTGTTTTTGGCGATCAAACCGCAACAGCTGTCAGAGATTGATTTTTCTTGTTATAGTGCAGAGACGCTTTTTGTTTCTATGCTTGCATGAACAAGTATCAAGTCACTTAGTGATGCAACATCAAGTTCACATATTATGAGAATTATGCCATCTTTGATGCTTCGCAATTGAAATTCTCGAATAGCAAGTTATATGCCCTCCAAACCAGAAAATACTCAATCTAGATTTGTTAGTTTTGTATACGATGCATGTAAACATCAAAATAATCTTCGAATATGTCCTCAAGAAGAAGATATCAATAAATTTACGGCTCTTGTAGGGTCTGCGCCAGCGTATTATTACCTTTTTGCAGAATATATGGCTCAAGCGTGACATAGTTTGTGAATTGATGCAGATCTATCTAAAAAATTTGCCTGATCGGTATTGCGTTGAGCCCCAACATTGTTGGACAGTCTTGATTTGCAAGACCGCAACGATTTTCTATGATTAGTTAACCGTGTTGCTTCACGTGGATGAACAACCCAAGCTGCTATCAAAACCTTTGAAGATCTATGATTGCAAGACATTGTACAAAAGGCTGTACAGTCAGCAAATGAGAGGGCAGGGGAACTTGCTACTTGAGGTTCAACCTCCCAAACGTCTTCTCAGCAAGATATAATTTCTACTCTTCAGAAATCACTAAAATCTACCAAAAACGCTGCACAATATATTGCTCAATGTTCTCATCAACAAAGAAATAAACTACTCAATGATATTGCAGATGCATTAGAAAACAATGCTGATAGTATTTTGGATGCAAACCAGCTTGATTGTGCAGCCTGTGAAACTTCCGATCCATTGTACGATAGATTATTGCTTACTTCAGACAGAATACAGAGTATGGCGCAGTGATGTAGAGATGTTGCTTTGTTATCAGATCCATTAGATTATACACAAAAGATACAACAAACAGCAACGCCGTCAATTTCTATCCAAAAAGTTGCAGTTCCACTATGAGTTGTGGGGTGTATATACGAAGCAAGACCAAATGTTACGATTGATATGATCGCGCTTGCTTTCAAATCTTGAAATGCTCTAGTTCTCAAATGAAGTCATCACGCCCACCACTCAAACAAAGCGTTGGTCGCAATCGTTCACGAAGTGTTGGTAAAACATACAATTTCGTCAGATATTCTTTTTTTGTTTCCTCCAGAAAGGGAATATTTACCAGTTTTGTTGCAGGCAGAGGAGAGTGTGGATGTGATTATTCCTAGATGATGAAAAGGACTCATCGATGCGGTACGCAAACAAAGTTCTATTCCACTATAGAAACTGGTGCAAGCGTTGTGCATATGTATATTGATGAGAGTCTCAAAGAATCTGATTTTGATCAAACAATCGACTGTATTATCAATGCGAAAGTTCAAAGACCGAGTGTCTGCAATGCTGTTGATATGATTTTGGTTGCAGAGTCAATGGTTGCAATATTTATCCCTCGTTTGCTATCTGCTTTACAAAAACACGCTGTTATGATACATACAGATGATATTATCAACAAATATACCAAAAATTATCCGACACAATTGATTGGACAGCAACTCGATGAAAGTATGTTCGACAAAGAATATTTGTGATTGTGATTGGGCGTAATGTGCGTATCTAATGTCAAAGAAGCAGTTATACATATCAATACGTATTGATTACATCATTCAGATGCTATTTTTTCATCAGATACAACTGCTATTCAGTATTTCCTAAATAATATAGACTCTGCTGTTGTCTATGCAAACACATCGACTCGTTTTTCTGATGGATCATGTTTTGGTTTTGGTTCAGAGATTGGTATTTCAACACAAAAATTGCACGCAAGGTGACCCATGTGATGTGCAGTTTTGACAACCTACAAATATGTTGTAACTTCGAACTTTGCAGTGAGAAGATAGAAATTTTTTTACTATGTATAAATTATTTTGCTAAAATCTACCAAAAAAACTATCATTGTCAAAATTGGAACGAATTGATTGCTAACACCGTCTTGAGAACTTGACCAAAAAACTATGCATGACACAGTAAGTCAATTGATTCTTTTGCAAAATACTTATAATGTTGTGCTTGTTTCTTCTGGAGCTGTGTGATGTGGAAAAGATGCCATAGCATATCCTCGCCACAAAAAACCAAGTTCTACGTACAAACAGTTTTTGGCAGCGGTGTGACAGCCTTTTTTGATGCATCATTATCAACGTATTGCATGACAGCTTGGATGTACAACTGCACAGATTTTGTTAACGAGAAAAGACTTTTTGGATAGAGATGCCTACGTGAGTATCAAAGAAGTGTTTGTATCTTGCTTTGCCCATCGTGTCTTGCCTATTGTCAACGAAAATGACGTCATTTCAGATGAAGAGATCGTATTTAGTGACAACGATCAGTTGGCAGCATTTGTGTGAGTGATGCTTGATGCTAGTGACGTTGTCTTGTGTTCAGACACTGATTGACTGTATACCTCTCACCCATCAGAGCCAAATTCTCAAAAGTTAGATACTGTTGCTAAAATTGATGAAACTATTCGATCATATGTCTCCGAAAAAAAATCATCTGGATGAACTGGAGGTATGTGATCGAAATTGCAAACAGCTGAGTTGTTGACGAACGTATGAATCAATATGCATATTATTGATGCCAAGAGACCATGAGCAATTATACAAAAACTACAAGACACAATTGGAGGAACTACATTTTCTGCTCTCATACATACCCCTCACCCAAAATGAATCAAAAAACGACTTGTAGCCTGAGCAAGTGCAAAAGGTAGTGTCTATTTGCATGGATATATAAGTGAAATTGTTCGTTTGTGACGTCATGTTTCTTTGCTGGCAGTTTGAGTTGTTCGCATGCAATGAACGCGACAAATATGAGATGTTATTGACGTGTATGACGATTCTGATATATTATTAGGAAAAGGGGTTGCAAAAATAGATGCAAGAGATATACTCATGATATTGCAATGAAATCCTGCTCAAAAAAAGTGAAAAGTTTTGATACATGCGGACTATTTTCAGAACACATTTGCTTTTACACAGTAGATTGCTACTACTTTAGGTAGTTGATTTTTTTTATACTTTACATATATCCTAGTGACAAACACTGAAAAAAAAGTGACTTTTGCTGATTTGTGATTATCAGAAGCTACACTACAAGCCTTAGAAAAAAAATGATTCGTACATCCATCTCCTATTCAAGAACAAACAATTCCATTGTTGCTCAAAGGTACAGGAGATATTATCTGACAAGCAGCGACATGAACATGAAAAACAGCTGCATTCTGAATACCTATGATCGAAAAGATTGAACCAAATGCTTGATACGTACAAGCATTAGTTCTTGCTCCTACAAGAGAACTTGCTAATCAAGTGGCAGAAGAAATCAAATCGTTTCAATGAACAAAAAGAATTCAAATTTGTACTATTTACGGTGGACAGCCATATGATAGACAAATAAAAGATCTCAAACGTTGAGTTGATATTGTTGTATGAACTCCGTGAAGAGTTATTGATCATATCAAAAGAAAAACACTTGTTTTGGATAAAATAAAATATTTTGTTTTGGATGAAGCAGATGAAATGCTAAATATGGGATTCTTGGATGATATCAAAGAAGTTCTTTCTACAGCAAATCCTGAAGCTCAAAAATTGTTATTTTCTGCAACTATGCCAAGAGCAATTATTGAAGTAGCAAAAACGTACATGAAAGACTATGACATCGTACAAGTAAAAAATAAGGAACTTACTAAAGCATCTATTACACAATATTATTTTGATGTACATTATGCTGACAAACTAGAAATTATTCGTAGAATAGTCCACTCTGAACCGGATATTTATGGAATCGTATTTTGTAATATGAAACGTGAAGTTTCAGAGCTTGTAGAATTGTTACAATCTCATGGATACAAAGTAGACTGACTGCATTGAGATATGCAACAAGCTCAAAGACAAAGAGTATTAGATCGTTTCAAGAAAAAGAAAATTACTATCTTGTTCGCAACTGATGTTGCTGCTAGATGAATCGATGTTGATGATCTAACTCACGTTATTAATCACTCTTTACCACAAGATCCTGAACAATACGTTCATAGAATTGGAAGAACATGAAGAGCTGGTAAAGAATGAATAGCAATATCATTGGTTACAAGATCAGATAGATGAAAACTAAATTATATTACAAGACTTACAAAAGCTACAATAGAAAAAGGAGAAGTTCCAAGTATTGAACAACTCGTTGCTATCAAAAAAAATGACCTTAAAGTTTCACTTGAAGATATTATTGAAAATAACCATCATACTCCATATGAAGTTATGGCAGAGGAGTTGTTGCACAACACTGACCCAAAAATGCTTGTTGCTTCATTGCTTCGTCATTGATATCATTCTCAACTTTCATCTTCTGAGTATAAACAACTAACATCTGTTGGGGGAGGACATGACTCTAGACAAGGTGGTGGTCGTGATTGAGGATCAAGATTTTGATCAAGAGATTGAGGATCAAGAGATTCAGGAGTTAGTGATAGTTGAGATCAAAATCTGTTCGTTGCTTTGTGAAGATCAAGATTCCCTTCAGTTCAAGATTTAGTAAAACATTTGGAACAAGAAACAGGAATACCATCTCGCAATATGCAAAACGTCAGAATGAAAGATGACTTTTCTTTTATAGAATTGCCTGCTGAGCAAGCAGAACAAATGATATATCATTACAAAAAAATTGATAAAAGAAAACCACTTGTAACAAAAGCTAAACCAAGAAGATAATAAAATAATGATTGTAATTTACAAAATGAACATCACTCGTTTGAGTGATGTTTTTTTACTATATAGGAAATTCTAAAAACAAAAGTTGAAGAAAAAAGGTGATATTTTCAAAGTACAGAATATGTTGAGAGGTGTAATTTAAAGATGCTTTTCCTACTTTTTCTTTTTAAGTAACGAAAA
>Ga0210026_1000581_pt1 | contig 41170 bp, 40 predicted proteins | sample CryGeymeta201509_FD_183977 | JGI IMG/M metagenome (GOLD analysis project Ga0210026, IMG submission 183977) | Groundwater microbial communities from Crystal Geyser aquifers in Utah, USA - Crystal Geyser metaG 2015-09 (SPAdes) (version 2) | ecosystem: Environmental > Aquatic > Deep subsurface >...
CAAAATGGTATCAAAAAAAGTGTCGAAGTCAGGAAAGTTACGGAAAAATTTAGGCATAAAAAAAGCGTTCTACTCTAGAACGCTTATGCTTTAAGGTATTATTTAATTAGTCTACCTCAAAAGTGATTTTAACATTCACTCTAAAATCTGTTACCTCACCATTTGTTACACTGGCGCTTTGGTCTTGAACATACACAGAACGTATGTTTTTTAAACTTTTTGCAGCATGAGCTACTGCTTTTTTAGTGGCATCTTCCCAACTTTTTTCTGAGTTGGAAAGTACTTCAATTACTTTTAATACGGCCATAGTTTTAATTTTTAAGATTTATAATAGAAAATATTGTTCTTGTTTTTTTAAGACACGTAACCTCTAAAAAGGTCACCCATTAATGGCTTCAACCATAGATACTTTTCCAGGGAGCATTTCTTTAAGCATGTTTTCTATGCCACTTTTTAAAGTGTAAGTTGATGATGGGCAACCACTACAAGCCCCTTGAAGCATAACACTTACTTTTTTACTTTCAGCATCATAAGAAATGAATTGAATATTTCCGCCATCGCTAGCAACAGCTGGTTTTACATATTCGTCAAGAATGTTTATTATTTCTTTTGACGTGTCATCAAGCGATTCAAAATGAGAAACTTTTTGAACTTCAGAATTTTTTGAAGTTTGGGTTGCTCCAGTAATAACAATATCATTTCCGTTTTCAATGTAACTTCTAATAAATTCACGAAGTTCCATAGTGATGTCTTGCCAGTCTGCAACCTCATATTTGGTAATAGAGACATAGTTCTCATCAATAAACACACTTTTAACAAATGGAAAATGAAATAACTCTGTAGCCATGGGCGATATTTTAGCGTCGTCAATAGTAGTAAATTCAAACATGGAAGTTACTAATTTTTTATTGGCTACAAATTTAATGACTGCCGGATTTGGGGTGCTTTCAGCATAAACGGTTACTGGTGTTTTTTTAGTTATTTCAGATTCTTCTACTACCAGTCCACCATCATTTAAATAAGCTTCAATTTGCTCAGCAACTTCGTCTTGAACATCTTCCCATTCAACAATGCTATAGCGTTCAAGTGCGATAAAATTCCACGAGATATATACTTTTTTAACAAAAGGTAAATAGAATAATTGTTGCGCTAAAGGCGATGATTTTGCTTCATCTATACTATTGAACTCGAAGCTTTGGTGTTTTGTAATAATCTGATTGATGTCAAATTTTACAATCGTTGGATTTGATGTTTCTTGCACGGAAACCTTGAAAGTATTCATTTCAGCTAATTTTTTGTAAAAATACAAAAGATAACTTTACTTATCCATATATTTGGGTATTGTTGATGATTATATTGTTTGATGGATAAAGCTGGACTTTATCTTTTTTATGTGTAATTTTTTTAAAATCAAGGCGTTTTATTAGTTTCTAATCTACCTTGAATAAAAATGTATGAAGTTTAAATATATCTTTTTTTTATTTATTGGATTTTTATTTTCTAAGATGGCCATTTCGCAAGAGGGTCTTCCAATTTATACCGATTATCTTACCGATAACTATTATCTAATCCATCCATCTATGGCTGGTGTTGCCAATTGTTCAAAAGTAAGGCTTACGGCACGACAACAGTGGTTTGGGCATGAAGATGCCCCCAAACTTTTAACCTTAAGTATGAATGGAAGAATAGGTGAAACACAATCTGCTTATGGAGGTATTCTTTATACTGATAAAAACGGATATCATTCGCAAACCGGTGCCTATGTTACCTATGCACATCATTTAATGTTTTCTCGAAATCCAATTGATTTAAACATGCTTTCCTTTGGTTTAAGCGCAGGTTTTATTCAGTATAAATTAGACGAAACCACTTTTTTGCTTGATGGCCCAGACAATATCATTGATGGCATTGTACAAAGCGAAACCAATTTTAATATAGATTTAGGGATTTCATATCATTTTTTAGATTACTATGCTCATGCAACAATAAAAAATGTTTTAAAGAACTCTGGAATTAATAACGATATTGAAATTACCAGCAATTTAACACGTTATCTGTTTTCAGTTGGTGGCGTTTTTGGAACACTGGGAAGCGATTGGAGTTACGAACCTTCTATCATGTTTCAATATAAAGACGGCACGCAAGAATCTTCTATCGATTTAAATGGCAAGGTTTATAAAGACATGGATTTTGGTAACATTTGGGCAGGTATTTCTTATAGAAACAGTTTTGATGGTGCTCAATTTTTAGATGGTTCTGGGGTGAGTAGTCAAAAATTAAGACAAATTACACCAATTCTTGGAGCCAACTACAATGAGTTTATGTTTGCTTATACTTATACCTATCAAACCAATTCCCTTGTTTTTACTAACGGAGGCTTTCATCAATTAACCCTAGGCTATAATTTTAGTTGTAGAAAAGAAAAATACGATTGTAAATGTCCGGCCGTAAATTAATATCATGCCAATAATAAAACCCTTAAACGGAATTTCTCCTCAAATTCCAGACGACTGTTTTATAGCTGAAAATGCGACTATAGTGGGCGAGGTAACCATGGGAAACCAATGCAGTGTATGGTTTAATGCCGTCATTAGAGGCGATGTTCATTTTATAAAAATGGGCAATAAAGTTAATGTCCAAGATGGTGCCGTCATTCATGCCACTTACAAAACATCACCAACCACTATAGGAAATAATGTTTCAATTGGTCATAACGCTTTAGTTCATGGCTGTACCATTCATGACAATGTTTTGGTTGGAATGGGAAGTATTATTATGGACGATTGTGTGGTAGAAAGCAACAGTATTATTGCTGCTGGCGCAGTTGTTACAAAAAACACCAGAGTAGAATCTGGCAGCATTTATGCAGGCATTCCCGCTAAAAAAGTGAAAGACATCAATCAGGAATTAATATCGGGTGAAATTAACCGTATTGCAGACAACTATGTTAAGTACGCTAGTTGGTATGAGTAATTACCAAAACAGAACAATATTTTTTCTTCTAACCTTAAGCTTATTTGCATGTAAAAGTGCTGACATAAGCAATCATAAAAGTTTAAAAGTATCCTTTTTAAGTGAATATGTTTTACCAGAACAAATTCTTGTAGATGAAACGCTTGTGGGTGGTTTATCTGGTATTGATTATTATAAAGACACCTATTATTTGGTCTGTGACGATTCCAATAATCCTAGAATTTACGAAGCCTCCATTATTTTTGAAAGCCATAAAATTTCTAACGTTCATATCGATAAAGTGGTTCTTATAGATAATGCCAATGATTTTCTGGATTTAGAAGCCATACGATTTGATCAACGCTCTAATCACATATTGCTGACGAGTGAAGGCCATATCATTCAGAATAAAAATCCTTTATTTTTTGGCATCGATACTATGGGTAAAATAAAAACTAGGTTTGAAATTCCAGAATCTTTTAAAGCCAATAGTTCTCAAAAACCCAGACACAATGGAACTTTAGAAGGTTTATGTCTTTCATTTGATAGAAAGGGTTTTTGGATTGCTATGGAGTTGCCTTTAAAAACAGATGGGCCCGAACCACAAATAACGGCAACCAAATCGCCAGTTAGAATTACGTTTATTAATTCAAAGACCAAAACACCAGAAAGGCAATTTGCCTATTTTTTAGATCCTGTAGCCAAAAAACCTGTTGGCAATTTTTCTGTAAATGGTCTTACCGATTTATTGGAATACAATAAAGATATATTTTTAGTGTTAGAGCGCAGTTATTCCAGTGGATTAGGAAATCAAGGAAATACCATTAAACTCTTTAAAGTAGATGCTACTTCTGCTTCTAACACTTTAAAGGAGCATAGTTTGAAAGATTCAGGGTTTGTGTCTGCAACAAAGAAATTGCTTTTAAATTTTGAAGATTTAAGAAATCAACTAACCAATCAAAGCATTGATAATATTGAAGGGATTACGTTTGGGCCTAGATTGCCTAATGGGAATTTGTCTCTAATCTTAGTTTCGGACAACAATTTTAATAGACTGGAAAAGCAATTAAATCAATTTATTTTACTGGAGATAATAGACAATTAGAAAGGAATTTTTAAAAATCTAAATACTTAACATCATAAGTATTATTTAAGATAGTTTTTAAAATGTCTGGATTTCCATTAGTGTAAAACTCATTTTTTGAAACAGCATGGGATAGGTTTAATAACGAATGTTTTTCTAAAACAGCTTTTGTTTGTCTCGCTACAGCCTCACCAGAATCAATTATTTTTATATGTTTAGGAAGCAACTCCAGTAATAATGGTATGAGATAGGGATAATGTGTACAACCTAAAACCAGATAATCAATATTAGCGTCTAACATAGGTTTTAAGTACATCATTAAAAGATTTTTTATCTCTATAGAATCTATTTTTCCCATTTCAATTAAGTCTACAAGACCTTCACCCACTTGTTCTATTACTGTTAGGCCATGAGCGTATAAGCTTGTAGTGGTATAAAATAACTCGCTTGAAAGCGTTCCTTTGGTGGCAAGAATGCCAATGGCTTTGGTTTTAGAATGAAGCGCTGCGGGTTTTATAGCAGGCTCAATGCCAATAAACGGAATGTCATAATTTTTTCTAAGCAAACCAATGGCATTGGTTGTGGCTGTATTGCAAGCAACCACAATAAGTTTACAACCTAGTTCTATTAAAAACTCCGTATTCTTAATACTTAACTGTATGATGGTTTCTTTACCTTTTGGGCCATAAGGCGCATTGGCGCTGTCTGCCATGTATAAGGTATTTTCATGGGGTAATAACGCATAAATTTCTCTCCATACGGAAGAGCCTCCAATACCTGAATCGAAAATGCCGATAGGATTAATATTCATAGATAACAAAAATAAAAAAGCTGCCTGGTAAAAAGCAGCTTTTTATAAATTAAATTAGAGTAAAAATATTAGATGCCTAATTCTTTTTTAACATCATCAAGTAAGTTTTTACCATCGGTTAAGATGGCTACACCTTGAGCAGAATCTAAAACATAATCAAAACCTTGAGCTCTTGATACCTTTAAAATAGCTAATTTTGCTTTTTCGGTAATAGGTTTTAAAAGATCCATTTCTTTGGTTTGCATGTCTTGTTGTGCTTGCCCTTGATATTGTCTTATGTTTTCTTGCATGCCTTGAATTTCCTGACCTCTTTTTGCGTTTTCCTCGTCTGTTTTTGTTGGGGCTTCAGCTTCGTATTGTTTTATTTTGTTTTGATACTCTGTCGCCATATTTTGTATTTCTGTTTGATATGATTTGGTTAAAGTTTCAAGCTGAGCCTGAGCTGCTTTATATTCTGGCATGGCAGTTATTAATTCTTGGGTATTTATATGTGCAATTTTACTTTGAGCTTGTGTAAAACTTACAGTGCCAATACATAGTGCCGTTGCTAATAAAAGGGTTTTAAATTGTTTCATTTTTTAAAAGTGTTATTAATTGTTATTGTTTATACTATCTTTTGCTTTTTGTCTTTCTTCTAGAATTCTTTTTTTTCTGTCTTCCAATTCTTTTTTTCTAGCCTCTCGTTCAGCTAATTTTTTTTGTCTGTTTTCTTCTATAAGTTGTTCTCTTGTTTTGGTAGCTTCTAACGTTTTTTCAATGGTTTCTGTTGAATCTTTTACGGTTTCTGATTCACTGTTTTCTTTAACAGGGTTTCTTTCATCTAGCTTGGCTTGTCTCGCTTTTTCTCTATCTTTCAATATTTCTTGACGTTTAGCCTCAGCTTCTAATTTTTTGGCTTCTCGTGCTGCTAATATTTCTTGTCTTCTTTTTTCTACTGCACTTTCACGCTCTGTTTTCTTGTCTTCTAAGGCTTTTTCCCTTACCTCTAGTTCTTCGTTTATTTCTGGCAATAATTCTTCTTCTTGGGCGGCTTTCTTTTCGGATTTTGTTTGTGCTTGTTCCCGTTTGGATGACCTTGTTATGCTTCTTAAAATTTGCTCACTTAAATCAAATTGTTTGGCCGAATACAACATGGTAGCACCTGCAGATTTATCAAAAACAATGTCATATTTTTTGGTTCCTGCCAAATCTTGAACTGCGGCAAATATTTGATCTTGAATGGGTTGCATGAGCTGTTTTTTCTGAATCATTAAATCGCCATTGGGACCAAATCTTTTTTGTTGATAATCTAAAATTTCTTTTTCTTCAAAAGCAATATCTTCTTCCCGTTCTTCAATAATTTCCTTGGTTAAAAGTGGTTTTTCATTGCTTAAATCTTTTCGTTTTTGTTCAATGGTTGCTAATCTTTCTTCAATTTCTGCTTTCCATTTTTGAATCTTTCCTTCTAGCTGTGATGAAGCTTCTTGGTATTCGGGAACATTTTCTAGTATATATTCTGTATCTATATAGGCAATTCTTACACCTCTTTGTGCCTTGGCAGAAAAGCTTATTAAAAACACAAATGTCAGTAAAAAAAGAACGTTGGTTTTCATGTATCTGTTTTTAAAAATGTTGTTTTTAAATTCTAAAAACAACAAAGAATTGGTTTTGAAATTGGTCATCTTTTGAATTGATTTTTCAAAATTAACGAATTTTAACCTTAAAAATTTCAATTCTTGTTTCATCTGATAAAATTTATTTGTTTTTCAATGGTCAGATGCAATGCTTTTTTAAAACATTTGGCACAGTTATCAATAATTTTTAGTGAGCATTTCAAATCATCAAAGTATTATTAGAAAATATCGTGCCAAAATTAAAATTGTTGTCCAATAATAAAGTGTGTTTCCCAACCATGCTTACCAGTTTCGCCTGGAAGCGGATCAAAACCATGTCCAAAATCTATACCCAACAATCCAAATGCAGGCATAAAAATTCGAATGCCTAAACCTGCTGAACGAGATATATTAAATGGATTAAAATCTCTAAAACTATTTTGAGCTGAACCTCCTTCTAAAAAACCAAGGGCATAAATTTTTGCTGAGGCTTTAAGAGTTATAGGGTATCTTAGCTCCAAAGAAAATTTATTATAAACAGTTCCACCATCTGGATCTGATAAAGATTGATTTGGATAACCACGTAATGCAATGGTTTCTCGACCATCTAAACTAGTGGTACCTAATCCATCTCCTCCTACAAAAAAACGTTCGAAAGGAATATTGCCTCTATCATTATTATAAGCGCCTAAAAAACCGAATTCAACACTTGGTCTTAACACTAAATCTTTTGTTAGTTCTGTGTACCAATCTGCTTTAAATTTTATTTTATAAAATTCTAGCCATTTGTATCGTTCTTGATCGATTTCTCCAATTCTATCAGAAGCATTAGTTCTTAAAGCTGTATTTTGGGAAATATCGTCTCTTATAATGATTAGATCTTCTCGTTCATTCTTTAAAGAAGCATAATCAACCCCATCAAAAAGAGAATATGGTAAAGTTAGTTTTGCAGATATACTGAAATTTGATCCCCCTGTTGGGTAAATAGGGTCTATTCTCGTGTTGTTTCTATTTAGGCCAATGGTGTAAGATAAATTGTTTGCAAAACCATCTCCAAAAGTAAACAAGCCTGTATTGTAATTGTTTAAGTCGTAGCGTTGATAGCTAACGGCTTGAGATAAGGTGAAATAATCATCTGGAACAGATAAGCGTTTAGCTAAACCAAAGGTGATTCCTGTGATATTAAAACTTCTACTTTTATCTGCACCTCTGGTTCTAGAATCAAATAAAAATTGTTTTGTGTGCGATATGGATGTTGAAAATTGTACAGGTCTTTTCCCACCTAACCAAGGTTCTGAAAACGAAAAACTGTAGGTTTTAAAAAAACGACTGGCTTGTAAGCGTAAGGCCAATTTTTGTCCGTCTCCCATAGGAATTGGCTTGTAAGCGTCCTTTTTAAAAATGTCTTTAATGGAAAAGTTGTTAAAGGAAAGTCCTAATGTTCCAATAAAGCCACCTCCGCCATAACCGCCTTGCAGTTCTATTTGGCTAGATCCGGTTTCTTTAACAGAATATTCCATATCTATGGTGCCTTCATTAGGGTTTGGGTTGTTAAAATTAGGTGAAATTTCTTGTGCATCAAAAAAGCCTAATTGACCTAATTCTCTAACGGTTCTAACCACGTTGGCTTTGCTGTATAACTGTCCTGGCCTTGTTCTTAGTTCTCTATAAATAACATGGTCATTGGTTTTGTCGTTTCCAACAACACTTACTTTATTGAAATAAGCTGGTTTTCCTTCCACAATTCTTATTTCCATATCTATCACGTTATTCTCTGCACTGACTTCAACTGGATTAATGCTTGAAAACAAATAGCCGTTATTTTGATACCAGTTGGTAATGTCATCGGCATCGGGCTTTGAATTATCTGCAATTCTTTTTTGAAGCAACACACCATTGTAGGTATCGCCTTTTCTTATTCGTAAAATTCTACTTAAAAATTCATTTGGATAAACGGTGTTTCCGATAAATGAAATATTTCCAAAGGTATATTTTTCGCCTTCATTTACTTTTATGTCTATAGAAATGGTTTTGTCGTTATTAACAATGATGCTATCGGTTATAATTCTTGCGTCTCTATAGCCGCTTTCCTTTAACTTATCAACAACACTTACCAAATCTTTTTGATAGGCTGAATCTATAAACTTTGAACGCTTTAATATTCTTAAACGATTAATTTTCTTAGTATTTGTCATGGCTTTTCTAAGGCTTTTATCACTTAGAATTTCATTGCCAGAAAATTCAATTTTTTTTATTTTTACTTTTTCTCCTTTATCTATGTTTAAAACCATGTTAACTCTAGCTTTTTCAATAGAGTCTTGTACTTCAATGGTTCTTATATTTATTTTGGTGTTTAAAAATCCTTGCTTTTTATATTTGGTAGCTAAAAAGTTTTTGGTTGTTGTAATGAGGTTTTCTGTTACTTTAACACCTTTGGTAAGTTTGTTGTCTTTGATGATGCCTTCAATTTTACCCTTTTTCTCACCATTAATTTTCACTTCATTAAGTTCAGGCAAATCAGAAAGTCTTATTTCTAGATAGGCAACGTTATCTTGAATGTTTATAATATAAATTTCGATATCATTAAACAGTTTTGAGTTCCAAAGTTTTTTAATAGCTGTGCTGATATCTTCTCCTGGGATTTCTATTTCTTTTCCTTTGCTTAAACCAGAATAGGTAACTATGGTTTGTTCACTAAAACTAGAATTGCCTGAGACGGTAACACTACCTAAAATGTATTTTTTTCCTTTATTGTATGTAATTTCTTGAGCTTGAAAATTAATGCTGCATATAAAGATTATAATGGTAATGCAGAGCTTTAAAAATGTTTTCAATAGTAATGTATTAGCTAATTTGTTCACTTGTTTTCCCAAATCGTCGTTCTCTTTTTTGATATTCAATAATAGCATGATACAAATCCTCTTTTGTAAAATCTGGCCAAAGAGTGTTTGTAAAATACAATTCAGCATATGCAATTTGCCAAAGTAAAAAGTTGCTTATTCTTTCTTCACCACTTGTTCTGATAAGCAAATCTACATCTGGTAAATTTCGCGTGTAAAGATGCTCATTAATAATTGATTCATCAATTATTTCGGGCGAAATTATATTATTTTTAACTTTAATGCTAATTTCTTTTACGACACTTACTAGTTCTTCTCTGGAACCATAACTTAAAGCTACCGTTAAAGTCATTCTGGTATTTAACTTAGTTTTTTCCATAACTTCCATAAGTTCTTTATGAACGCTTTTGGGTAAAGTACTTAAATTACCTATGGTACAAAGTTTTATGTTATTGTCTAGAAGGGTTTTGATTTCTTTCTTCAAACTTGAAATTAGCAGTCTCATGAGGGTTTGGACCTCTAATTTTGGTCTGTTCCAGTTTTCGGTAGAAAAAGCATAAAGCGTTAGGTTCTCTACGCCTAATTCTGCGCAACCTTCTACAACTAGTCTGACAGATTTGGCGCCATTTTCGTGTCCAAAAGCTCTTGCCATTCCTTGTTTTTTTGCCCAACGCCCATTGCCATCCATAATCACTGCAATGTGCTTGGGTAACCTGTTTTCGTTTATTTGGGTTTTTAAACTCATTAATTTATGCAATAACAAGGATTTTTCCCAAAGGTGTATGTAAGGGTTAAACCAGTAAATGTGTACCAGTCATTATTGTTTTGGTTTCCAAACCTATTGGGTTGAAGCAATGAGTCTTCAGGATAACTTCCATCTATATTATCTGAAAAAGTATAGCGAGCACCAACTTCAAAGCCAAGAATTATATTTCCTAAAATATTAGTTTTAAACCCTAAAACCATTGGAATTCCAAAAGCCCAACTTGATGAATTTTGTGCTGTTTGTATGCCATTTTGAAAAAAGGAATCTTCCATATTGGAAACGGTAATGCCCGAATAAAGATAAGGTGTTGAAACTTTTTTACCCGAATGCAGATTGAAATCTAAGAATGTAAACTCCATACCTGCCGAAATTTCTATCATTTGATTTGTGAAGCTATAATTTCTTTGTTGTCGTCTTGGATCGTTAGATTTTATATCTTCTCCTTTTAAATCAGTAAAAATAACCGAGATTCTGTATGAATGTCTTGGGCTTCTGTTCCATTTGTATAAACCGCCAACGGCCAATTGGTTTGGCGAAATATAGTTGGTTGCACCAACATCGCCTATAAAATTACTGCCACCAACAAATATTCCTAATTCATTGATTTGGGCGTGGCTTGAATGAAAGCTTATAAAAGTTAAAATAATAATGACCAGATATCTCATAGATATTCAAAAGTTTGCAAATATAATAAATAAGATTAGGTGAAAACAATTAGTAGCTAATTGAATTAGTTTTAAAACATAAATTCTTTCAAATTATTGCTTAATTGCGTTTGTCTTCTCCCCAAAGTAGTTTTTTGCGAAGCGTGGTTAAGAAACTTTCGTTTAAAAGATCAATCATTTTAATTTTAAATGGCGCTTTTTTTATGGTTATGATGGTACCATTTTCTAAGGTAGCAATTCTAGAATCTAGAGACACTAAATGGCTTTCTTCCCTACCAGTTACTTTTAGTTGAATTTCTGTTGTATCTGTAATGATTAATGGTCTTGCGCTTAGGTTATGAGGTGCAATGGGTGTGATGACAAAACTATTGGTGTCTGGCGTTATTACTGGTCCGCCACAGCTTAATGAGTAGCCTGTTGATCCTGTAGGTGTAGAGACTATTAATCCATCGCTCCAGTATGATGTTAAGTATTCGCCATTTAAATGGGTTTCAACCGTTATCATAGAGGTCGTGTTTTTTCGACTTACTGCTATTTCATTAAGAGCAAAATTTAAAGAACTGATGTCTTCATTTTTACAAGAAGTTTCTATGGTTAGTAAGCTTCGCTCAGAAAGGCGATACTTGCCATCTATAATATTTTGAATGGCTCTTTCAATATCATTGACTTGTATGGTAGCTAAAAAACCTAATCGGCCTGTGTTAATTCCAATAATTGGTATCCCTAAATCTTTAACAAAGGTTATTGCCCTTAAAATAGTGCCATCGCCTCCAATACTTATTAAAAGGTCAAAAGAGGTGTTTAAAGTGTCAAATTGTTTATTGTGTAAATAATGAATTTTGTTAGGATCGCTATCGTCAATAAGTTTGTAAAATTCACTTTCAATGTAGGCATCAATCTTTCTTTTTTTTAAGTAATTAAATAACGTATCCACTGAAAAAGTGGTGGTTGCATTGTAAAATCTTCCAAAAACAGCAACTTTCATAATCTACATATTAAGATATTTATTCAAATATTCTGAGCGTTCTTTTAAGCTTTCAATGTAACTGTCTTCTTCATGTCCTGAAATAATAGAGTAGCTGTAACGCCTAAAGGTTTGAATGATATTGTTTAATCCGGTGTTTCCAATTTTAAGAGTGAGCTCAATAACATCGCTATTCATTTTTGATACAAAAGCTCCTAGAATTTTGCCGTTATTAGATTCTACAATTTGACTTATTTCACTAAATGAATAATCATTAAATCCTTTTTCTATGACTAAAATGCTGCCAGGCTCATAGAAAAAAGGTGTTTCATTGAAAAGTCCAATAACATCTTTAAGTTCATAGTAACCCAGATAATCATTTTTATGGTTTAAAACAGGCATCACGTTGGTAGAATTTTTAGCAAAAGCTTCCAAAACATCTAACCAAGTAGTATCGTCCCTAACAAAAAAATCTTCGAGGGCATATTTATAATCATTTAGTGGTTTATCACTGTCAAAGCAATGTACGTCTGTTTCAGAGAATGAACCTAAAAAAACACCATCTTCATTAGTTACAGGTAAATGAGAAAAGGTTAATTGGTTGAATGACAACTTTAAATCGTTTATATTGCTGCGGCTGTTTAGAGGCTTTATGTCGTTAAGAATGTATGATGTAAGATTCATTACTGTCTTTTTAGGGTAAACAAAATTAATCAAAAAAAAAGGACATAAGCCTGTTCTACTTTGTATTTTTGCCAATTAAAACGTATTCCATGACTAAGTTAAGCGTAAATATAAACAAGATTGCTACCTTAAGAAATTCTAGAGGTGGTAATGTGCCTAATGTGTTGCAGTTTGCAAAAGATGTTCAGCGTTTTGGTGCCCAAGGCGTAACCATTCATCCAAGGCCAGATGAACGTCACATACGTTATCAGGACGCCTACGATTTAAAAACTGAAGTTTATACAGAATATAATATTGAAGGAAACCCTATAGATTCGTTTATGGAATTGGTCTTAAAAATAAAACCTACTCAAGTAACATTGGTTCCAGATGCAGACAATGCTATTACCAGTAATGCAGGTTGGGATACCATTAAACATAAGAATTTTTTGATGGACATCATTAAAGAATTTAAACAAAATAACATAAGAACCTCAATTTTTGTCGACCCAGTTTTAAAGCAAATTGAAGGTGCCAAAGAAACAGGAACGGATAGAATAGAACTTTATACCGAAGTTTTTGCGCATCAATATAGTCTCGAAAATAAAGACGCTATAAAACCTTACGCCGAATGTGCCGAACTTGCCAATACCTTGGGATTAGGTATTAATGCAGGTCATGATTTGTCTTTAGAAAATATTGAGTTTTTTAAAGAACATATTCCAAATCTTTTAGAGGTTTCTATAGGCCATGCTTTAATTGCAGAGAGTTTATATTTAGGAATTGAAAATGTGATTCAAATGTATTTGCATAAGCTTCAGTAAGATTTTAGTATTTAGTTAATAAAAAAAAGCGTGGTAGAAAAAAACATCTTATATTCAAATATTTTAGGCAAGGGGAGACCATTTGTAATTCTTCATGGTTTTTTAGGAATGAACGACAATTGGAAAACTCATGGGAAACAATTAAGTGAATACGGCTTTGAAGTGCATTTAATGGATCAACGCAATCATGGAAGCAGTTTTTGGGATGACACCTTTAATTATCAGGTTTTATCAGACGATTTAAAACAATATTGCCATGCCCATAACCTTAACAATATCATATTATTAGGTCATTCTATGGGAGGAAAAACAGCCATGCTGTTTGCAACACAACATCCAGAAGTAGTTTCAAAATTAATAGTAGCAGATATTTCCCCGAAATTTTATCCCATTCACCACCAGACCATTTTAGAGGGCTTAAATGCCTTAAATTTTGATGATATTAAAACCAGAGAAGCAGCAGATCAAGCAATAGGAAAGTATATCACAGATTTTGGAACACGGCAATTTTTACTTAAAAACTTATATTGGAAGGAGAAAGGGCAATTAGCATGGCGTATCAATTTAAGAGTTCTTACAAAAGAGATTGAAGAAGTTGGTGCAGCCTTACCATATCCTGCAATATTTACAAAAGACACCTTGTTTCTGCGAGGAGAAAAATCAAATTATATAACCTTAGATGATGAAACTTTAATAAAGCATCATTTTCCAAAGGCTATGATTAAATCCATAAAAAAGGCCGGACATTGGCTACATGCAGAAAACCCCAAAGATTTTTTTGAAGCTTTAATAAATTTTGTGGATTAATTTATTTTGTATCTTTAAACAAAACTTAGGCATATGAAACTCTTAATAAAACTATTGGTTAATGCCATTGCTGTATTTGCCATATCATATCTTTTAAAAGACTATGGTGTAACTTTGGATTCTTATGTTACCGCCATTATTGTTGCTGTTGTGCTATCCATTTTAAACTTAATAGTAAAACCAATTTTAGTGGTTTTAACCTTACCCATAACCATTGTTACTCTTGGCTTGTTTTTACTTGTTATCAATGCTTTAATAATTTTATTGGCAGGCAAATTAATTGATGGCTTTTCAGTAAGCAGTATTTGGATTGCAATACTTTTCAGTATCCTTTTGTCTATCTTGCAATCTATCTTGCATTCGTTTTTGAAAGAAGACAAAAATTAGAATAAACTCCATATGTTAAAACTTTGATGGGATGTAAAAATATTATATTTTTGCATCCCAATTTTAGTTATATAAATTGCTGATTATTAAATATTAAATACCCTTTTTGGGCTATATACCATTAAAAATGAATATTACAAGAGAAAACCTTGATGCGTTAAACGCTGTTGTGAAAGTTGATATTGCTAAAGAAGATTATAGCGATAAGGTCGAAAAAATCTTAGCCAATTATCGTAAAACAGCAAACATACCTGGTTTTAGAAAAGGACACGTTCCTATGGGAATGGTTAAAAAACAATACGGTAAGGCTGTTCTTGTTGATGAGGTTAATAAACTGTTACAAGACGCTTTGAATAAATATTTAACAGAAGAGAAATTGGATGTTTTAGGGCAACCATTACCAAAAACCCAAGATACTATTGATTGGGATGCCGAAGGTTTTTCTTTTGAATTTGAATTAGGTTTAGCACCAGAATTTGAAATAGAATTAAAAAGCAAAAAGGCCATTACGCAGTACAATATTGTGGCCGATTCTAAAATGATTGATGAACAAGTTGAGACTATTCAAAAGCAATACGGTAAGTTGGTATCTCAACAAGTTGTTGAAAACGATAGCGAAATAACTGGGACTTATAAAAATGATGATCACGACATTGAAAACACCATTACCTTAACGTTAGATAAGTTTAAAGAAAAATCAACGTCTAAAAAGTTTGTTGGCGCAAAAGTAGGCGACATCATTTCGTTAGAAACCAAAGGGCTTTACACCGATGAGCATGATTTAATGCATGCTTTAAAAGTTGGGCATGACAAAGTACATGGTTTAGACATTTCAGTAACATTTACCATTACCGAAATAAACAAACGTGAATTGGCTGAATTAGATCAAGAGTTGTTCGATAAATTATTTGGTAAAGACGTTGTAAAATCCGTTACAGAATTAAAATCCAAAATAAAAGAAGACGCTGAAAAGCAATTCATCCAACAAGCAGACCAAAAGCTTCTAAATGATGTAACAGAATATTTAGTTGATAGTACAAAGTTTGATTTGCCAGCCGAATTTTTACAAAAATGGTTGCGAACAGCGGGTGAGCAACCTTTGGATGTGGAACAAGCGAAAGAAGAATATGATAAGTCTGAAAAAAGTTTGCGCTATCAGTTAATCGAAGGTAAATTAATTACCGATAACAACATACAAGTAACTATTGAAGATATAACCGGGCACGCCAAAGAAATGATAAAAGGACAAATGGCTCAATTTGGTCAATTAAACCCTTCTGATAAAGAGTTGGAAGATATTGCTGCTCGTGTGTTATCAAACAAAGATGAAGCAAGACGTATTTCAGAACAGTTGATTAGCCAAAAATTGCTAAATCTTTACAAGGAAAAAGCAAATTTAAAGGTTATAGAAGTCACTTATGAAAATTTTATCAAAGAAGCTTATAGTAAGAAATAAGCCCTCTATTAATAAATAATAATTCCTTATATTTAGGTGCCCAATTTTTTATAAAATAAAGCGCCTATTTTTTTAGAAAAATCTTAATTGTGAAAAGGGTATTTATTTTTCATAATTAAGATTTTCGCATCCTGAAAAAAATCAGGATTTCAACAAAAGTTTAATAATAAAATTTAACAATGGATTACGCAAAGGAATTTGAAAAATTCGCCATAAAGGACCAAGGGATAAGCAGTACTTATTACAATAAAATAATGAGTAGTATGTACCCAACAAATTTAACCCCTAACATTATTGAAGAACGCCAAATGAACATCGCTATTTTTGATGTATTTTCTCGTTTAATGATGGATAGAATTATTTTTATGGGAACAGCTATTAATGACCAAGTAGCAAACATTATACAAGCACAGTTATTATTTTTAGAAAGTACCGATGCTTCAAAAGACATTCAAATTTATATCAATTCACCTGGAGGAAGTGTGTATGCAGGTTTAGGGATTTATGATACCATGCAATTTATAAAACCCGATGTAGCAACCATTTGTACAGGTATGGCGGCATCTATGGGAGCTGTTCTATTATGCGCTGGAGCTAAAGGAAAAAGAAGTGGCTTAACGCACTCCAGAGTCATGATTCATCAACCTTTAGGAGGCGCGCAAGGTCAAGCCAGTGATATAGAAATTACTGCAAGAGAAATATTAATCTTGAAGGAAGAACTATATAAAATTATCAGTAAGCATACGGGTCAAGATTACGACAAAGTGTATGCAGATAGTGATAGAGATTACTGGATGAAAGCTGATAAAGCCAAGCAATACGGTATGATTGACGAGATTTTGGCTCGTAATTAAATAAAAATTTGTAACTTTAACGAATTGTTATAGAGGGATTTATAGCATTTTGTTCCCTAGAATAGATAAAATTTAATGGCAAAAGAAGAATTAGAATGTTCGTTTTGTGGTCGTAAAAAACCAGAAACAAACTTATTAATAGCAGGATTAGATGCTCATATATGCGATAGGTGTATTGAGCAAGCGCATGGTATTGTAATAGAAGAATCAAAACAAACAGATAGTAGTGACTTATTTGCAGAATTAAAACTACGCAAACCACAACAAATAAAAGACTTTTTAGATGGTTATATTATTGGTCAGAACATGACAAAAAAAGTCATGTCTGTTGCCGTTTACAATCACTATAAAAGATTGCTGCAGCCTATCACCACAGATGATATTGATATTCAAAAGAGTAATATCATTATGGTTGGTCAAACAGGAACCGGTAAAACATTGATTGCTAAAACCATAGCAAAAATGCTTAACGTGCCTTTAGCCATTGTAGATGCCACGGTTTTAACAGAAGCAGGTTATGTAGGAGAAGATGTTGAAAGTATTTTAACTCGTTTGTTGCAAGCTGCAGATTATAATTTGGAAAAAGCAGAAAAAGGCATTGTATTTATTGATGAGATAGATAAAATTGCTCGTAAGAGTGATAATCCTTCTATTACCAGAGATGTATCTGGAGAAGGTGTGCAACAGGCATTGCTTAAACTTTTGGAAGGAACCGTTGTTAATGTTCCACCCAAAGGTGGTCGTAAACATCCAGATCAAAAATTTATTGAAGTTAATACTGAAAACATTTTGTTTATAGCTGGAGGAGCTTTTGATGGTATTGAACGTCATATTTCAAGAAGATTGAATATGCAAGCCGTTGGTTACAGTGCATCCATGTCTGATGAGGTTGTGGATAAAGACAATTTATTGCAATACATCATTCCAAAAGACTTAAAAGATTTTGGCTTAATACCAGAAATCATAGGAAGATTACCAGTTCTTACATATATGGATCCATTAGATTCAAAAACATTGAGAGCTATTTTAACTGAACCAAAAAATGCCATAATTAAACAATATAAAAAATTGTTTACCATGGATGATATTGATTTTACAATTACAGATGGTGCTTTAGATTTTATTGTAGATAAAGCCATTGAATACAAACTTGGAGCAAGAGGATTACGTTCACTCTGTGAAGAAATATTAACCGATGCCATGTTTGAACTTCCTAGTAGTAACGAGAAAAAACTTAATGTTACGAAGCTATATGCAGAAGAAAAAATCTCAAAAACTACCATTAAAAAATTGAAAGCGGTATCTTAAAAATAATAAGTATCTATATAAATAAAGCCGTCTCACAACCAGAGGCGGTTTTTTTATTCCAAAGAATTACCTAAATCAAACAATCGTTATTTATACCATTTTGCATCATAAACGTACTGCTCATGATTTTTGAGCCAAAAGCATTATTACGGTAGTTGGTTTCTTTGTCATAAGGATTGGTAGTTAACGCTAATCCTTGACCTATACGGAACATGATATTCCGTTTTAAAAAATAGAAGTTGTAATGACCATATATGGCGTAATTATTTCCTAAAACATCATTTTTTAAATTCTGATAAGAAAATGACAAACCATAATCTGGATAATTAAATCGCTGTTCCCAATCCTGATAACCATATGTTTTTTTGTTCCAGCTTAAGATGACACCTTCAGGATGACCTGTTATCAAGTGAAGAATATCGTTATTTTGAAGTGCTATGTTTCCTTTAAAATAATTGACATCCACAAAGGAAGTGTTTTGTTTTTCTTGCGAAAAAGAAACACTACAAAGAAGCCAAAAAGCACTTAAAATGAAATATCGCATGAAAAACTTTACTTATGAGGCAAAAATAAAGGACTATTTAAAACAACTGTGATGCTATGGCTTTTATATTATAACTCTTCCCCATGGAATAATAATGCAAGACTGGAACACCAGCTTCTAACAATTCTTTCGACTGTTTGATCGCCCATTCTATACCCACTTCACGCACTTGATTATTGTCTTTACAAGTTTCTACTTCTTGAATTAAAGTTTCTGGTATATCAATTTTAAAAACCTGTGGCAACAATTGTAAATGTCGCTTTACGGCAATCGGTTTTATTCCTGGAATGATTGGCACATTAATTCCTGCCTGTTTTGCCTTATCAACAAATTCAAAGAATTTAGCGTTGTCAAAAAACATCTGCGTTACTACGTAATCAGCTCCTGCATCAACTTTTTCTTTAAGACGTTTTAAATCGGTGTTTAAGGATGGTGCTTCTAAGTGCTTTTCAGGATATCCAGCAACTCCAATACAAAAATTGGTTTTATAATCAGATTCTACCACATCATGCAAATATTTGCCTTTATTTAAATCGCTCATTTGTTTTACAAGACCTGATGCATAAGCATGTCCACCTTCAGCAGGTTCAAAATATTGTTGATGTTTCATGGCATCACCACGAAGCGCCATGACATTATCAATGCCCAAATAATGGCAATCAACCAAGACGTATTCTGTTTCTTCTTTTGTGAATCCGCCACACAACACATGCGGAATGGTATCTACGTTATATTTATGTTTTATGGCCGCACAAATACCAACGGTACCTGGACGCATGCGGGTAATTTTTCTATCTAAAAGTCCTTCACCCTTATCAATATAAACATACTCTTCTCTAGAAGTTGTAACATCTATAAAAGGCGGATTAAACTCCATCAGTGGATCTATATTATTATAGAGTTCCTGGATATTTCTCCCTTTTTGAGGTGGAATAATTTCAAAGGAAAACAAGGTTTTTCCGTTGGCTTTTTTTATGTGATCTGTTACTTTCATTTTCCCCTAAATCCCCAAAGGGGACTTTCATTTAATATTATTTACTTTTTTTATTCGCCACAAATACACGAATAAATTTCTAAAACTTTTAATTATTTTGGGAGTTACCACAAGGGTCGCGCTTTCCGCTTCAAGTCCTCGCTCGTGCCTCGCTGTGGGCTTTCCACTATAATCGCTAACGCAAATTAAAGCAATAACTTTTTAATGGCTTCATAGTCCTCTTCATATTCCCAATAAATCCATCGCCCATCAACATAATCGGTTAAAATATATTTTTCACTAACCGATTTTATTCTGGAAACAGGTATGATTTTCTTTGAGAAATTATCCGAAGAAATTGGTTCCATCATTTCTTTATCCTTGGCATTATAGCCATGTGAAATGATGTAACTACCTAATGTTAACTCTATAAATTTGTTTTTCATTTCTAAACAATATTAGTTTTGTCATTGCGAATGAAATGAAGCAATCTGTTCCTGTGATTACTTTACTTCGACTGCACTCAGTATAAACTTGTTCATTCCTCGTAATGACTTTTATTATTCATCTGCAATCGTTGGATGCAACCATTTTCTAGCTTTCTCTTTAGAAATACCTTTTCTAACAGCAAAATCGGTTACTTGATCATCGGTTATTTTACCTAATCCGAAATACTTCGCTTCCGGATTTCCAAAATAATAACCTGAAACTGCTGCCGCTGGCCACATCGCTAAACTTTCGGTTAAGGTGACACCAATCACTTTTTCGACGTCTAATAACTCCCAAATGGTTTCTTTTTCCAAATGGTCTGGACACGCTGGATAACCTGGTGCTGGACGTATGCCTTTATAACTCTCCTGGATTAAATCATCGTTGGTCAAATCTTCATTTTCGGCATAACCCCAATGTTTAGTTCGCACTTGTTTATGCAAATATTCCGCTAAAGCCTCTGCAAACCTATCAGCAATGGCTTGCGCCATAATACCATTATAATCATCGTCTTTTTTTCTGTAACTATCAGCCAATTCTTGTGCCCCAAAAATAGCCACAGCAAAAGCTCCCATATAATCGGTTTTTCCAGTTTCCTTGGGCGCAATAAAATCGGCTAAAGCCATGTTTGGAATGCCTTCACGTTTACTTAATTGCTGACGCAACGTTCTGAAAATAGCGATTTCTTTTCCTTTTTTCTGTACAGAAATATCATCATGATTGATTGTATTCGCTTCAAACAATCCGAAAACCGCTCTTGGTTTTAATAATTGCTTGGCGATGATTTCTTCAATCATTTTTTGCGCTTCCTTAAACATGATGGTTGCTTGCTCGCCCACAACTTCATCGGTTAAAATATCTGGATATTTACCATGTAAATCCCAACTTCTAAAAAACGGACTCCAATCTATAAATGGTACTAATTCCTTCAAGCTTAACTGCTTTAAAACCTGAATTCCTAGTTCCTTAGGCTTAACAATTTCAGAAGTTTCCCAATCTATTTTAAACTTTCTTTTTCTAGCTTCAATAATGGAAATATACGATTTCTCTTTGCCTCTTTTTAAAAACTTGGTTCGAAACTCGTCATAATCCTTTTTTAAATTGGCAACATATTCGTTGACCGTTTTTTTGTTCAACAAATCACCCACAACAGTAACAGCTCTAGACGCATCGTTCACATGAACCACAGCATTTTTATATTGCGGATCTATTTTTACAGCTGTATGTGCTTTTGAAGTCGTTGCGCCTCCAATAAGTAATGGAATGCTGAAATTTTGGCGTTCCATTTCTTTGGCTAAATACACCATTTCATCAAGTGACGGTGTGATTAAACCCGATAATCCAATAGCATCTACATTATGTAAAATGGCCTCAGAAATAATGCGTTCTGGTGGCACCATCACGCCTAAATCGACGATTTCGTAATTATTACAAGCCAACACGACGCTTACAATATTTTTTCCAATATCGTGTACATCGCCTTTAACGGTCGCCATTAAAACTTTACCAACTGGTTCTTGCAAGTCACCTTTTTCAGCTTCAATAAATGGGTTTAAATACCCCACCGCTTTTTTCATCACCCTTGCAGATTTAACAACCTGAGGCAAGAACATTTTTCCAGCACCAAACAAATCCCCCACCACGTTCATGCCTATCATTAAATTGCCTTCAATAACGTCAATAGGTTTTTCTGCCTGTAATCTAGCCTCCTCAACATCTTCAATAATAAAGGCATCAATACCTTTTACAAGCGCATGGGTGATTCTATCTTGAACAGGATTTTCACGCCATGACAAATCGGCTCCAGCTTCTTTTTTAGACCCTTTAACGGTTTCGGCAAAATCTAATAAACGCTCGGTAGCATCGTCTCTTCTATCTAAAATAACATCTTCAACATGTTCTAATAAATCTTTTGGGATATCATCATACACCTCTAAAAGTGACGGATTAACAATTCCCATATTCATACCCGCTTGAATGGCATGATACAAAAACACCGAGTGCATGGCTTCGCGAACACCATCATTTCCTCTGAACGAAAACGACACATTACTTACACCACCGCTGACGCTGACGTTTGGTAGATTTTGGCGTACCCATCTAGTAGCTTCAATAAAATCGATGGCATTTCTTTTGTGCTCATCCATACCTGTCGCTACCGGAAATATGTTTAAATCGAAAATAATATCTTCGGAAGGAAAACCTACTTTATTGACTAAAATATCATAAGAACGCTTTGATATTTCTAATCTGCGCTCATAATTATCGGCCTGACCGACCTCATCAAAAGCCATAACAACCACAGCAGCACCATAACGTTTTATCTGCTTGGCTTCCCAAATAAATTTATCTTCACCTTCTTTTAAAGAAATGGAATTCACAACACATTTACCTTGAACTACTTTTAAACCAGCTTCAATGATTTCCCATTTAGAGCTATCAATCATGATAGGGACTCTGGAAATATCCGGTTCAGCAGCAATCAGGTTTAAAAAACGCACCATGGATTCTTTACCATCAATAAGACCATCGTCCATATTAATGTCAATAATCTGCGCGCCACCATCAACCTGATGTCTGGCAACCGCTAAGGCTTCATCAAATTTTTCTTCTTTTATAAGTCGAAGAAACATTCTTGAACCTGCTACATTAGTACGCTCACCAACATTTATAAAATTGCTGTCTTCGTTTAGGATTAGGGGCTCCAATCCTGATAAGCGCATGAATTTTGTTTGTTTAATTTTTATCATTATTTATTGAGATGCTGAAACAGGTTCCGTATGTCGACGTGGTTTATATTTTGCTGCAATATGGGCTATCACTTTAATATGCTCAGGCGTTGTACCACAGCAACCTCCTATAATATTTATTAAATTCTTTTTTAAATATTCTTCAATTTGCTCGCCCATTTCTTCGGGAGATTCATCGTATTCACCAAAAGCATTTGGCAAACCCGCATTAGGATGTGCAGATATAGCAAAATCAGTCTTATGGGCAATGGCTTCTAAATGAGGTTGCAATAAATTGGCGCCTAAAGCACAATTAAATCCAATAGACAATAAAGGAATATGTGACACGGAAATCAAAAAAGCCTCGGCTGTTTGTCCTGATAACGTTCTTCCTGAAGCATCAGTAATAGTACCACTTAACATAATGGGGATATCTATGTTGCGTTCATCTTTTACTTCTTCAATGGCAAATAATGCTGATTTGGCGTTTAGGGTATCAAAAACGGTTTCAACCAATAGCAAATCAACACCACCATCTATTAACGCTTCCACTTGCTGTTTATAGGCGATACGCAATTCGTCAAACGTGACAGCTCTATAACCAGGATCATTAACGTCTGGCGACATGCTTGCTGTTCGGTTTGTTGGTCCGATAGACCCCGCAACAAAGCGTGGTTTATGTGGTTCCTTTGCCGTGAATTGATCAGCAACCTCTCTGGCTAATTTAGCGGATTGGTAATTGAGTTCATACACCAAATCTTCCATTTGATAATCGGCCATAGCGATGGTAGTGCCAGAAAACGTATTAGTTTCTACAATATCGGCGCCAGCTTCAAAATATTTGGCATGTATGGTTTTAATAGCTTCTGGCTGTGTAATGGAAAGCAAATCGTTATTACCCTGTAAAGGTGTTGGATAGTCTTTAAAACGTTCGCCCCGAAAATCTTCTTCAGTAAACTTATATCGCTGAAGCATGGTTCCCATGGCGCCATCTAATACTAAAATACGTTGCTGTAAAGCTTTTTGTATGTTTGACATTTTTGATAATTTATATCTGTATGTCATCAAGAAAAGTAAAAGAAACACTTTTCGTTATCTTTCTAATTATAGTTTAAATAATTAGTAGAACGTAGCACCTTCTTTATCCAGATAACTACCGAAAAAAGGGTTGCCAAGGCTTCAACGGGTCTATTCCCTCTACCTTTCTTGATAACATTATTAATACGTTTATGAACGAGCGAACAAAAATACTAACAATATTTTTTTTATCCGCACTATTTATGAAAAATTGCCTTAATTATTCAAATAAAGTTGAAGACAAATACCGGTCGCCTCTATCGCAAATAATAGAAACAATAACACCACTTTCTAAAGTTTCAGCTAATTTTAAAGCCGTAAAAACGGAGCCACCACTACTCATGCCTGCAAAAATGCCTTCTTCCTTTGCTAGTCGTTGGGTTGTTGCTTTGGCATCTTCTTCACTCACATCAATCACTATATCTACTTTAGACCTATCAAAAAATTTAGGCACATAGTCTGGCGACCACTTTCTAATACCCGGAATTTTTGCGCCATCGGCTGGTTGTGCACCCACGATACTGATGTTTTTATTTTTCTCTTTTAAATACGTTGAAACACCCATGATAGTACCTGTGGTCCCCATGGCAGAAACAAAATGCGTGACTTCACCTTGGGTATCTCTCCAAATTTCTGGGCCCGTGGTTTTATAATGCGCTTTCCAATTATCATCATTTTCAAACTGATTTAAAAGGATATACCCTTTTTTATCCCGTAATTGAAATGCAACATCTCTGGAGCCTTCAATGCCAATATCGGCAGGTGTTAAAATAACCTCAGCACCATAAGCTCGCATGGTTTTAACACGCTCTTCGGTAGAGTTTTCAGGCATTACTAACACCATCTTCAAACCCAATAAATTGGCTATAAATGCTAATGCAATACCTGTATTGCCGCTTGTGGCTTCCACTAATGTACCTCCTTTGCTAATGTCACCTCGTATTAAAGCTTCAGAAATCATATTAAAAGCCGCTCGATCTTTAACACTACCTCCCGGATTATCGCCTTCAAGCTTTAATAACAACTTGACCTTTTTATTTTGAATTAAATGACTTGCTTCCACCAATGGTGTATTGCCTATTCGGTCTGTAATACTAGTGTATCCCATTTTTCTTTGGTCTAATTTTAATTTCTGTTTGATAGGTTACCAATGAATTTTCTGGTACCGATTGGGTTATCCAAACATTTGCACCAATCGTGCTATTTGCCCCAATAACGATATCGCCTCCTAAAATGGTAGCATTGGCGTAAATAGTGACATTGTCTTCAATCGTTGGGTGACGTTTGATAGATTCCATACTTTTCTTCACTTGAATACCCCCTAAAGTAACCCCTTGAAAAATCTTGACATTATTTTTGATGATAGATGTTTCTCCTATGACAATTCCTGTTCCATGATCTACAAAAAAAGATTCTCCAATGGTTGCACCCGGATGAATGTCTATCCCTGTTATACCGTGTACATATTCACTCATCATTCTAGGAATAATAGGGACATTTTGTACATACAATTCATGACTTAACCTATAAATTGAAATGGCATAAAAACCTGGGCATGCTAAGTAAACTTCCTCTAAACTTTTTGTGGCAGGGTCAAAATTCACAACGGCTACAGCATCTATATCTAGTTTAGCTCTGATGAGTTGAAACTTACTTTTAAATTCCTCCCAAACAGTTTCTCCATTTTCAATATTAAAATTACAGGTAATCTCTAAAAAGGTTTTTTTTAACAACTGAAGCTCATTCTCGTGTTCATCAAAAATGTAATAGAATAATCGTTTTGTGAATGTTTTTACAACATCTTTTAAACGCACATTATATTTTTTCTGAATTAACTTATCGTTCAATTCTTCGCATGGATCCATCATATAACCTATTTTATATTATCTAAATGATTGTCGTTATTCAATCCTGAAATTTACAACAATAATGATTTAGATAAAAAATCTTTTTATTGAATGGATTGTACCACCGCTTTTGGAGCTTCTTTACGAGTACCATCAAAACCATCAATGCCACTTACCGTAGTATATTTTAACACATACTTTTTACCAGGGTTGATGATTCTGTAAGCTGCTTGACACATTAAGGTAGCTTCATGGAAACCACAAAGAATTAATTTTAATTTTTCAGGGTAAATATTAACATCTCCAATAGCGAAAATACCAGGTATATTAGTTTGATAGTTTAAGGAATTATCAACTTTTATAGCATTTTTTTCGATTTCCAATCCCCAATCGGCAATAGGTCCTAATTTAGGAGACAAGCCAAATAACGGAATAAAATAATCGGTTTCAAATTGCGACTCTTCGCCTTCTGTAGTTATGACAACGGCTTCCAATTTATTTTCACCAACCAAACCTGTCACTTCTGAAGGTGTAATTAAATTGATTTTGCCTAGGCCTTTCAATTCCGTTACTTTTTCAACAGAATCTAAAGCTCCTCTAAACTCATTCCTTCTATGAATTAGAGTCACTTGAGAAGCAATATCGGCTAGAAATATGCTCCAATCTAAGGCAGAATCGCCGCCTCCAGAAATAACTACTTTTTTATTTCTGTAAACTTCAGGATCCTTTATAAAATATTCAACACCTTTATCTTCATAATGTGTTATGTTATCAATTAATGGTTTTCTTGGTTCAAAAGAGCCCAATCCACCAGCAATAGCAACCACTGGTGCATGATGTTTTGTACCTTTGTTGGTGGTTACTATAAATGTACCATCTTTTAATTTATCAATAGTTTCTGCGCGTTCTCCCAATGTGAAACCGGGCTCAAACTGTTTCCCTTGCTCTAATAAGTTTTTAGCTAAATCACCCGCTAAAATTTCTGGAAAACCTGGGATATCGTAAATAGGTTTTTTTGGATATAATTCTGAACATTGTCCTCCAGGTTGTGGTAAGGCATCAATTAAATGGCATTTTAGTTTTAACAATCCTGCTTCAAAAACCGTAAATAAACCTGTTGGTCCTGCACCTATAATTAGTATATCTGTTTTAATCATTTTTAGACTCTTTTTTAGCAATTAATCCTTTTGTGAATTCATTTAAAGTTTCCACCTTTTCTTGAAAATCACCTTGTATTGTATTCCTGTATTCATTCAAATTTTGAACCAAATCATTGACATTTTCAGGAATGACATCCTCGAAAAATTGACGTAAACGTTTGGCGGTTGTAGGCGACTTTCCGTTGGTTGAAATAGCAACTTTTACATGGCCTTTTGTTACGATACCACCCATATAAAAATCGCAATACGGTGGATTGTCGGCAACATTAACCAAAATTCCTTTCTTTCTACAATTTTCGTACACTTTTACATTGACATTAGGAACATCGGTGGTTGCAATAACCATGTGCTTACCTTTTAAAAATCGCTTGCTATATCGTCTTTTTATTAATTTTACATCACCTTTTTTAGCTAATTCTATGGTGCCTTCTCTGAACATTGGAGATACCATAGTGACATGTGCATTTGGACTAGATTTTAACAGAAAGGTTAATTTTTCTTCAGCCACATTACCGCCGCCGACAATAAGCACATGAAGATTATCTAACTTTAAAAAAATAGGGTATAAATTATTTCTTTCCATTTAAAAATTAATCATTTTTTAATGCTTTTATTTCATTTAAAACAGACGACAAAGTTACTCTTTCTTTCACAACATCGCCAATAACAATGATTGCTGGAGATGATAACTGTTTTTGTTCTACAACTTTCTCAATGGTATTAATGGTTCCAAAACCAACTTTTTCATTTTTGGTAGTACCATTTTGAATGACGGCTACAGCTATTGCATGCTTATTTTGAGACTTAAAAACCTCAACGATTTCATTGAGTTTTCCCATGCCCATCAGAATAACAATGGTTGCTGTCGATTGAGCAGCCAAAACAACATCATTTGATAACTGATGTGATTTTGTTGTACCTGTTATGACCCAAAAACTCTCAGATGCACCTCTTTTTGTTAATGGAATACCTTGATATGCTGGCACCGCAAACGATGAGGATATTCCTGGAACCACAAAGGTTTCTAAATCGAATTGTCTAACATAATCAATCTCTTCGGCACCTCTTCCAAAAATAAATGGATCGCCACCTTTTAATCTAACTACATGACCATGATTTTTTGCTCTGCTTACTATTAACTCATTGATTTGTTCCTGTTGATATGCATAACAACCCTTACGTTTGCCTACAAAAATAATTTCTGCTTTTTTAGAAGCATAATTAAGCAATTCTTCATTAATGAGCGCGTCATACAAAATAACATCGGCACTTTCAATGGCTTTAATAGCCTTTAGTGTGATGAGTTCAGGATCTCCAGGTCCAGCGCCAACTACGGTTAATTTTGGTATTTTAGACGTTACTTCCATTTCAAAAATTGGGTGTTAGATAACATTATTTCAAACACAGCTTTTTATTGAATCCCTCTAAAGGCTCTTACTTTAGCTAAAAACTGATTCGCATTTTCAATATATTTTGAAGCAAATTCTTGGGTAGGCGCGTATTCCTTAATTTGGTAAATCAATTCTGAAAAGGTCGTTCCTAAGTTTAATTTTTCATTAGACCCGAAAGTGTCATCAAACTGGCTGATGATACCTGCCTGTGTATTCGTGCTAATATTTTCAGAAAGCAATAATGCTTTTGCAGAATTTACCATAGAACTGTATGCATGGTAAATAGCACTTGAATAGACCTTATCATTAAACGAAAATATTGCGTTCTCAATTTTTTCTTCACTTTCTAAAAATAAGGTTGAAATTAAATCAATAACAACACCTGCACATTCACCAACACCTATGGCTTTTTCATACTTTTCATTGGTTCCCCAATCAATAAAATCGGCTTGGGTTAAATTGGTAACGTCTTGGAGGTCGTTTAACAAATCGTAAAAATAACGTTCGCCTGTTACTTTATAATACGCTACAAACGTTTTACCTTGAGCATTAGTTTCGAAATCATTTAAAATTCTGCGCAATGCTTCGGGACCTCTTCGACTTGGAATCTTTACCACTTTATCTGCAAAAATACCATTGCCATCACCTAAATTTCCGCCACCTAATAACACTTGTAATGCCGGAGCAACCAATTTATCTGGTGTACGAACCGACATGCCTTGAAACCCAATATTGGCCATGGTATGTTGCCCGCAAGCATTCATACAACCACTAATTTTAATCAATAAATCTTTATTTTCTAAATACTGTGGATATTCGGTTTTTATAACGCGCTCCAATTCCGCTGCAATTCCTGTACTACTGGCAATTCCTAAGTTACAAGTATCCGTTCCTGGGCAAGCTGTAATATCAACCGCTTTGTTGTAACCTGCTTCGGCAAAGCCAAGTTTATCTAATTCCATATAAAAAAATGGCACTAATTCTTCCTTAACAAAAGGGATTAATATATTTTGACGCAATGTTAAACGAATTTCGCCTGCTGCAAAGTTCTCAACCAAATCGGCTAATAATCTTGCTTTATCAGTATAAAAATCACCCAAAAGTACTTTAACACCAATGGCCACATAACCTTCTTGCTTTTGAAGCACAAGGTTTGTCGATTTCCAAGTTTCAAAAGCTTTTTGATTTTTTATCTCCACTTTTGGAACATCAACTGACACAGGTTTTGAAGGCTTATACGATTCAAAATCTATGGGCACCGATTTAAACTCTATGGCATTTTGTTCTTCTTCAACTAATGTTTTAAAAGCCTTTAATTCTATATCTTTTATTAAGAATTTCATTCTGGCTTTGGCTCTACTTTTACGTTCGCCATGACGATCAAAAATTCTTAAAACGCCTTCCATTGTAGGAATGATTTTATCAGTTTCAATAAAATCATATAACACATCGGCATGACGTGGTTGAGAACCCAATCCGCCTCCTAACATAACTTTAAAGCCACGTACACCATTTTGAATTTTGGCAATAAAGCCTAAATCATGCATATATGAAAGGCCCGTATCTTCATCAGAAGAAGAAAAAGAAACCTTAAATTTTCGTCCCATTTCCTGGCATATAGGATTTCTTAAAAAGAACTTGAAAACGGCATCTGCATAAGGTGACACATCAAAAGGTTCATTGACATCAATGCCAGCAGTTTCTGAAGCAGTGACATTTCTAACGGTATTTCCACAAGCTTCTCTGAGCGTAACATCATCTTTCTCTAAGTCGGCCCAAAGCTGTGGCGTTCTGTTTAAATCGACATGATGAATTTGAATGTCTTGACGGGTTGTGATGTGCAAACGCCCACGAGAATATTCGTCAGACACCTCAGCAATTCGTTTCAATTGATTGCTTAATACTTTTCCAAAAGGCAGTTTAATACGAATCATTTGAACGCCTTCTTGGCGTTGGCCATACACACCACGTGCCAAACGAAGACTTCTAAACTTTTCTTCATCAATCTTACCTGTATTGAATAACTCAATTTTTTTTGCTAATTCAATAATATCCTTTTCGACAATAGGATTTTCTATTTCCGTTCTAAAACTTTGCATGACCGTACCTGACCTTTCCTTTTTTGGAAAGAATTTTTTAATTATTTTTTATTGAATAAACCCTGCTCCAACAGTGTTATTTGTATTAGTATCTATCAATATAAACGACCCATTTGTTCTATGATTTTTAAATGGATCATAAAAAATAGGTTTGTTTAGTTTAAATGTTACTTGAGCAATGTCATTCACATTTAACCCTGTTACATTCTCTTCAATACCCGAATAATCTGGATTAATTTTATGATGGATTTTATCAACTTTAGCTAAGACTTTGTTAATACCGTGTTGCACAATATATTTACCTCCATTAGTTAATTGATTGGAATCCATCCAACAAATATTGGCTGTAAATTGTTTATCAATAGTAGGTAAATCTCCATCTTTTACAATCATATCTCCACGACTTACATTAATATCATTTTCTAATGTAATGGTTACAGAACTACGTCTTGAAGCCGTTTGATATTTTTCATCATAGAAATAAATATCCTTTATTTTTGATTTGGTTTGTGAAGGCAACACCACAATATCATCGCCAACGCTTAATTCACCACCATATACTTTTCCTGCATAGCCTCTAAAATCATGAAATTCTTCGGTTTTAGGACGAATGACATATTGCACAGGAAACCTTGGAGTACCAACATTAAAAATATCTTTCTTATCTAAGGCTTCTAAATGCTCCAGTAAACTTTGACCTGTGTACCAAGACATTTTATTTGACCTGTTTACCACATTATCTCCTTTTAAAGCACTTACCGGAATGAAGGTTATTTTTTGATCTTGATAATCTCTTTTGCTCATCAATTCAGAAAAATCGGCTTTTATTTTATTATAAACATCTTCTGAATAATCAACCAAATCCATTTTATTAATGGTTACCACCACATCTTTAATTCTCAATAAATTATTGATAAAGAAATGACGATTGGTTTGCTCAATGACACCTTTTCTGGCATCAATTAATATGATGGATGCTTGAGATGTTGACGCACCAGTTACCATGTTACGTGTGTACTCAACATGACCAGGCGTATCGGCAATGATGTAACTTTTTTTAGCGGTTGAAAAATAGATATGAGCCACATCAATGGTGATGCCTTGTTCTCTTTCCGCTACTAAACCATCCGTTGCTAAAGAAAAGTCTAAATAATCATAACCTTTTTGTTTACTTGTTTTTTCAATGGCTTCTAACTTATCTGTAGTTAGTGATTTTGTATCGTAGAGTATTCGCCCTATCAAGGTACTTTTTCCATCATCTACGCTTCCTGCAGTTGCAATTTTTAATACTTCCATCTTTATTGCTGTTTGCCATTAGCTTTTAGCTGTTAGCTATTCACTTCTGGTAATTTTATAATTTTATTTTAAACATGTGCTAAGGGCTAAAAACCAATAGCTAATAGCGAAAATTTGCTAAAGCAAATTTTAAAAATACCCTTGTTGTTTACGTTTTTCCATAGCGGCATCAGAACGTTTATCATCAATTCTAGCACCACGTTCTGAAATAGTAGAATCTCTAATCTCTCTTACCACGCTTGCAATATCTGTAGCTTCAGAAAATACGGCCGCTGTGCAACTCATATCGCCAACGGTTCTGAATCTTACCATATGTTCTAACACTTCTTCATCATCTTCTTGATACACAAATTCTGAATGCGACCAAATTAATCCATCACGTAAAAAGACTTTTCGTTTATGAGCAAAATAAATGGATGGAATTTCGATATTTTCTCTTTCTATATAGGACCAAACATCTAATTCTGTCCAATTTGAAATAGGGAACACACGCACGTTTTGTCCGTGCTCAATTTGACCGTTTAACATATCAAACAATTCTGGTCTCTGATTTTTTCCATCCCATTGACCAAAATCATCTCTCACTGAAAAAATACGCTCTTTAGCTCTTGCTTTTTCTTCATCACGTCTTGCTCCTCCTATGCATGCATCAAACTTAAATTCTTCAATAGCATCCAAAAGTGTAGTAGTTTGTAGCGAATTCCTACTGGAGTATTTACCAGATTCTTCTTTTACTTTACCTTCATCTATAGAATCCTGAACATGTCTTACTATTAATTCTAACCCTAATTCTTTTACGAGTTTATCCCTAAATTCAATCGTCTCTGGAAAATTATGCCCTGTATCAATATGCATTAATGGAAAAGGTATTTTCGCTGGATAAAAGGCTTTAACGGCTAGTCTAACCAAGGTAATGGAGTCCTTTCCTCCAGAAAATAAAAGCACTGGTTTTTCAAATTGTGCTGCTACTTCTCTCATGATATAAATGGCTTCATTTTCAAGCGAATTTATATGGTATGTATCTTTCTTCATTGTATTCATTTATCTATTATCTTAAGCATGTAAACCACACTCTCTATTTTCTAATGCTTTGGTTGGGTCAAAATATTTAAATTCGTTTGGCAACTTATTTTCTTCTAAATAGGTGTCTAAATCTACATCAGACCAATAATAAAACGGGCTTACTTTTAAAACGCCATCTTTGCTTATACTAAAAATTCCAATACTGTCTCTAAATGCAGTTTGTCCTTGACGCAGGTTGGTAAACCATACGTTTGGTTTATGTTCTTCCATAGCACGTCTGAAAGGTTCTAACTTTACTTGCTCTGTAAATAAAACATGTTCTGGAGCATCAACACTTGGAATTCCCATAACAACATCTCTGTGCGCCGCCGTTTGCTTTGGCACATATAAAAAGATATTTAAGTTTAAATCTTTAATGACTTTTTCGGCATGTTTATAGGTTTGTGGTGTGTTGTAACCGGTATCGCACCAAATTACGGGTATTTTAGTTTCAACAGAATTTACAGCGAATAAAATAGCGGCTTCGTAAGGTCTGAAATTAGTTGTAACAACAGCTTGATTACTAATTTCAAAGGCCTTTTTAATAATTTCAGAAGGCTTTGCTTCTTTAAAAAGACTATTTAATTCATTTATTTGTTCTTGCGTTATCATACTACTTTTATTTATTTTCCCCATTTAATTGAATTCCAAATACGTTCATGGAAAAAGTATAACACCATTTTAGTAACTAATTCTATGGAGCCAATTGAAAATGCCAATTCTAATTTACCTGTTATCAACCAAGAAATTAAAATCGTATCTAAAGTCCCTACTATTCTCCAACTTATAGATTTTGCAACACTTCTAAATGGTTTTTCTTTAACGACATCTTCTTTGTAGGTAGATTTCTCCTTTTGTATCGAATCTGTTAACACCTGTGTAATCATTTTAAATTGATTTATATAATTCCTATCGATTTAATAGGAAATACAAAAATAATATTTTTAATTAGATTCCGTAAATTATTATGAAATTTTAAGGAATCTGAAATAATTTATACTAATAGGCAATAAAACGTTTAAAAAAAGGAGTGTTTTCTAAGATATTCTAACCTATTTGTTACAAGATAAATCTTCTAAGGTATTATTTCTTAATACATTTAAGGTATTATCTCTTACCTGAATCATGAGTTTATGAACACTGCAGGCATGCTCATTAGGACAGTCATCACACTTTTCATAAAAATTTAAGCTCACGCAGGGCAGCATGGCAATGGGCCCTTCTAAAACACGCATCACATCTGCCATAATAATTTCTGAAGGCAATTTTCTTAAATAATAGCCGCCATGTTTTCCTTTTTTAGACCCTAAAAACCCAGCTTTTCTTAGTGAAAGTAAAATGCTTTCTAAAAATTTTTGAGGAATCTGTTCATTTTTTGCTATTTCACCTACCTGAACAGGTGTATCGCCATTTTCCCTGGCAATGTAGCAAAGTGCTTTGATTCCGTATTTTGTTTTTTTAGATAGCATGGTGCTAAGATAATAATAAGAATAAATTTATCTTTTAAAAACTTCTTTAAATTGATAAAAAAACCGTTCTATTAGCCTCAAGTCTTCCGTAATGATTTCAGCAGAGCCTCGCATTTCCTGTTTAAATTCTATCTCCTTGTTGTAAGAAGTGATGAGTTTTTTGGGAAGTTCAGCATCAAGTAGATAAAGACCAACCATATCGGGAATTAATGAAATCGTTTTAATCGTTCCATTCAACACACCAAATTCGGTATCTGGATAATTTTCCAGTTTGATGTTGACACGTTGGCCAACTTTGATTTTTCCCGAATTTTGGGCAGGGGTCTTTAATTTTGCTATGAATGATGAATTCCCGCTCGGAATAATGGTAAACACCAAATCACCTGAATTGACCGTCTGATTGATGTTCCAATAATTTAAAAAAGACACATTGCCATTGACATTGGACTGAAGAACATATTGATATTCCCAATCTTTAATGGCCTTTTTAAGTTGGTTGAACGATTGCATGACATTTTTTAGCAATACCATTTCTTCCTTTACTTTATTTATTTCGGTGCCTTTTGAGCTTTTATGCGCATTGCTTATATTTTCCCTTATTTGTGATATAGTGGATTCAAAATTTTTGAAGTTTCTTTCGGCTTGTACATATTCGCCTTGCTTGTATTCAAATTCTTGTGCCGATATTATCCCTTTTTCAAAAAGAATCTTATTTCTATCCAGTTCGTTCTGTTTAAACTCTAGCTCCGACCTGTTAAGGTCTCTTTGGGATTGCAGACTGTTTAATCTTCTATTTAGCTCAAACAGAGAGTTTTTGTTTGCCAATTCTTCGATTGTAAAAGGCTGCAGCTCTTTATTAAGTTTGTACTGAATATAATTGTTTTCAAACAATGCATAACTTGATTCAATATCCCCCAAGAATAAAAGTGGTAAACTATTCAATGGAAAGTAAAAGGTTTTATTATTGATTTTAATAGTATCAATAACAGCCTTTAACTTAAAAACATCACTATAATTGGCCGTATTCTCAATTATTGCCAATGGCTGGTCTTGTGTGACAACTTGATTGTCCTTTACCAAAATCGCATCCAATTTACCAGTGGTTTTAGCATATTCCTTTTGTGGCGGGATTTGCGTTGTGATAATGGCTTCCGATAGTATGATATCAGGATACTTGATAAACCATGAAAGAAAGAGCAAAAGCAAAATCAGGACTAAAAACAGCACATTGCCCCATCGAATCATCCAATGGGGTACCTTGGTCAATATTTCCAGAACCTCCTCGCTCCTTAGCTCTATATTTTTCAATAGCTTTTTATTGGTTTCTGACATATTTACAATTGCTTTAACATTAATTTCCCAGCTCCAACTGATTTTTTACCAAATTGAAATAATCGCCTTTTAGTTTTATCAGCTGTTTATGGTTGCCCACTTCAACAATCTTGCCCTTATCAATAACGACAATCTGATCGGCATTTTTTACCGTGCTTAACCTATGCGCTATTATAACCACGGTTTTGTTGATAAAGAACTGGTTAAGGTTTTCCATAATGATCTTTTCATTACTGGCATCCAGGGCATTGGTTGCCTCATCGAAAAACAAATAATTAGGGTTTTTATAAACTGCCCGGGCAATAAACAGTCTTTGTTTTTGACCGGTACTTAACCCAACACCTTCCATACCTATTGTTGTGTTATATGAAAGAGGTAATGATTCGATAAAATCTTTGATATTGGCAATGGTAACCGCTTTCTCCAGCCTCTTTTTATCAATATGATCTGATCCCACGGCGATATTATTTGCTATGGTGTCATTAAAGACATAGCCTTCCTGCATAACGACACCGCATTCTTTTCTCCATGCCTTTTGTGAAATATTGGTCATATTATAGTTACCAAGATTGATCTGGCCCTTTACAGGGCGATAAAAATTTAAAAGAAGTTTCATTAACGTGGTCTTCCCACTGCCGCTTACCCCTACAATTGCCGTTATTTTATTGGCCGGGATCGTTATTTCCAAATTTTGTAACACCATCTGGTCTGAACCAACGTAACGGAACCACAGGTCCGAAACAACTAGGTCTTTACAGTCCCCTATATCCATGATCTTATCAACATTGTCAGGTTCCTCATCTTCCCTGTTGTGAATTTCTGACAAACGATCGAGAGAAATTTTAGCATCCTGCAGTTCTCGAATAAAATTGATAAGCTGTGCTATGGGAGAATTTAATTGACCAACAATGTAACTGATGGCCAGCATCATCCCTAAGGTGATATCCCCATCTATGACCAACTTGGCTGAAAGAACCGTGATTAAAATATTTTTGACCTCATTTATAAAACCCGAACCAACACTTTGGTACTGCTCCAATGCCAAGCCTTCCATTGATATTTTGAACAACCTTGCCTGCAAAAACTCCCAATCCCAACGCTTTTGTTTTTCGGCATTGTGCAGTTTTATTTCCTGCATACCATTGATAAGTTCAATGACCTTACTTTGTTCCTGACTTACCCTAGAGAACCGCTTGTAATCCAGATCCTTTCGTTTCTTTAAAAAGACGGCAATCCAAACAAAATAAAATAGACTGCCCATAATGAAAATACCGAATATTGTAAGGTTGTAGTATAGAAGGACAAGGCTAAACACTATAAGGTTTACCATGGAAAACAGTCCGTTTAATGATGAGGTTGTCAAAATACGCTCGATACGTCTGTGGTCATTGATGCGCTGCAAGATATCACCTGTCATACGGGTATCAAAAAAAGCAATGGGAAGGTCCATGAGCTTGATAAAAAAGTCCGAAACCAAGGAGATGTTGATACGTGTGCTCAAGTGCAACAAGATCCAACTGCGGATGACCTCAATGGATGTTCTGCCAATGAACAGTGCCAATTGCGCAAAGAGGATGAGATATATAAAATGAACGTCCAAATTTTTGATCCCAACATCAACGACACTTTGCGTCAAAAATGGAACTATGAGCTGCAACAAACTGCCAGCAAGTAACCCAATGACCAATTGCCATAGAAATTGTTTGTATTTAAAGAGGTATTTGAACAGGAATTGAAAACCAAAGGCCTTTTTTTGGTCGTCAAAATTAGTATCATAGAATTTGGGTGTTGGTTCTAACAACAATGCAATGCCTTCTTCGGTGTTTTCATCTGCATTGTTGCCAATCCACGATTTTAAAAATTCTTTTCTTGTATAGGTCAATAAGCCATGTGCGGGGTCTGAAATATAAAAGCCCCCTTTGCCTTTGGCATTTCCCCCAATGGGGGAAACATCAGTACTTTTAATTTTGTAGAGCACCACAAAATGCACTTTATTCCAATGCAAGATACATGGCAAAGGCGTTTCAGAAAGTTTTTTTAAATTGAGTTTTACGCCAAGTGACCGAAAGCCAATTTTTTCTACAGCGTCGCTAATACCCAATAAGGTACTACCTACCCTAGTAGTTTCGGATAAGCTACGAATCTGCTGAACAACGATAACCTTTTTATAGTATTTGGCAATGATTTTTATGCAGGTTGGGCCTCGGTCTTTTTGTTGTTAGGAAATTTAGGCAATACCACTTGTAAGAATGCGGTTATTTAAGGAATATTTCTGCCAATTTGTATTCTAAATCATTAAAATCTTTGCCCTCTGTACTGGCACTTAAGTAACGACCAATAATATAGCCTTCTTTATTAATTAATATATAGGCAGGAATAGCTTTAAAATTGTAATTTGTGCTATTAAACAACACATTATTGCCAGAATACACTTGATGCCAAATATCTATACCATCTTTTTTAACAGCTCCCTTCCATAAAGCTTTATCCCGATCACTGGAAAGTCCAACCACTTCCAATCCTTTGGGATGGTATTCAATATACAACCTTTTCAATTTTGGGTTGGCTTTCCGGCAGGGGGCACACCAACTGGCCCAGAAATCCAATAAAACATACTTTCCCTTAAATTGACCTAAATTTATTTTTTTGTCATTAATATCAATCAGATCAAAATTATAGGCAATATCACCTATATTTGAAGAAATTGAGCTATTTATAGCCCTTATTTTTTCTTCTATCTGATTCCCATAAAGATTGTTCTTAACTTCAGGTGTAAATTTGCTAAAATAAAGTTCTAAGGAATCTTTTTGGGTTTCATTAAAATAAAAATTAAGCCAATATGCGCTTAAATCAGAATTTGGATTACTTTCAATAAAATCAAAATAGACATTTTTTATTTTTTTCAGATTGTTTTTTTGTTTTAAGGAAATTTCTTCAATTTGTCCATTGATCAATTCGACATTACCCCCTTCATATTTTTTCTTAATTAAATCTTTTCTTTTACGCATTAAAATATTTATGTCAGAATAAACATCATCAACACTTTTCAATAATTTTTCATCTTCCTTTTGAGTTTTAGACCCTTTTACAATTGCTTCCTTAAACTTGTTTTCAACAAGATTGACATAATTGTTTTTAGGTTCTATAAAAAATGAAAAAGTATTGGGGTCTTCAATGTCTTCAATATTTCTCAAATCATTAAAAATTCCCACACGTGTAGCTCCCTTAATATATCCATTTGATTTATATTCAATACCCTTGACTTTAAAGGTGTCTATTACTCTGCTATTACTGGAATCCTTATAAACTAAAATCAAGTATTTTGCGTTTTCTCCTTTAAAGTTAATATGCAAAGTGAACTCGTTATTTTTTTTTTGATTGGTGCAGTTCATTAATAAACCACACAGACAAACAGCAGTTATCATAAGTGTTATCCATATTCTTTTTTTTTCTTTAGCTTTAAACATATTACGGTCTATTTAAGGTATAGACAGATTGCCATCTAAGATAGCAATCTGTCTTCGCATACCAAGTTATTCATTTTTTAAATTAGGCGAATTATGTGGCACAATAACCTGCTTCATCTCCAAAAGGTGATGGTATACATCTATCACAATATGAATTAGGGCATTGGCTATTGAAATTACATGTGGTCAACACCAAACAGTCATTTGGGGCCTCAACACCCCCGTTAATTCCCCGCATCTCATCTCTTGTAAGATGTTCTTTCATTACATTTAAACTAATTTTTTCATAATAAAAGATATTAAATTAAATGCCTACTCTGTTATAGCTTTTCGGCTTCCACTATTTTAAACATAGATTTTTTTTCTCCAAACGATGTATCATCCAATAATTCATCAATAAAAAAGGGTAAATCCGCAATGTCATACTCTTTTGGATAGCGATATCCATTCACGAACAAACAAGGCGTGAAATTGAAGTTATTATGTTTGCACCATTCATGTTGGGTTTTTAGAATTTGTTCAATTTTGGCTGTGTCTGTATTTATTTGAAACTTTTCCAACAATTTTTGGGAATCTTTAGTTTTATACCAATCATCCATGGCCCGATAGTAAAATTCTTCGCCTTGACTTAACTTTATGTCAATTATGCCCGTGGTTAACTTTCTAAAGATTTCAATTTTGGGATTAGCATTATATAATGTAGAAACTTTTACATAACCATTGTACTTTTTTAGAATGGATTTTAGCATATAATGTGGTTCTTGGCAGTAGCCACAAAATGGGCTTGTTACTATACCTATTTCGAGAGGAGCACCATCATTTCCGAACGCTAATGGAGTATCCGGTAAAACAAATTTTTCATTGGATGTCAGTATTCTTTTAAATATGGAATAATTTCTTTTAAAACGATTGGCTTTTACCTCTGCTTCTTTAAGTCTATTGAGCTTTTTTAGAGAGTTTTTTAAAAAGTACCAAATTGTAAAAACCAAAGTTGAAGTGAACAGGTATAATGTTATACCAAAGAAATTGATACTAAAATCAAAAAAAGATTGTAAATAGAAGGTATAGCCGAGTTCAAACAGCAAAATCCCAACTATTGATAAGCAAATGGGACACCATTTTTTCTCAACAAATTTTTGATAGTATAAAGAGAGCAAAATAATTGGGACCGATGACAGTAATATTAACTTCTGGATAAAGAAATATTCGGCAAAACGGTTTGTAAGACCCATGATAAACAATGCTATAATCTGAACGGTGAAAAACGTTATGCTCAGGTCGCTATAGCTAATTTTTTCAAACAGCTTCCATTTGGAAGAATTTATAACGGAGTTACAATCTGTAAATGAAGACGCATTACAAAAATTATCCAATAAACTGTTTTTAACATTAAACAATTCCTTTAAGGCAGCAATGGAAAGGATGACACCAATAACCGGAAAAACATAAAAAATCAAAAACCATTTATTGGGCAGATGTATTGATATTAGGGATACAAAAAGTAGTGCAGAAAGCAACAGAAGGGAACTGTTTATCCAGTTTTTGGATTTCTGTTTTACTGCACCCTTATCGTTTTCCACAAGTAAAACAACATCATCCCATAACAACACAAAATCATGCTTTGTAACTAAAAGTTTTTGTTCTGTACCATTGGTATAAGAAATTTTATTTTCCTTTCTCTCAACAAAAGACAAAAAATCGGTATGTCCTTTTTTTAATTTGGCAATAAAATTATTTGGCAATAAATCAATTTCCGCTTTATCAACCTTAAATGCGGCATTGTCAATATTGAAAAACGTTAAGGTATCGCATAATGCCAAAAGCGAAGGATAATCAGGATGGGAATTGAACTGAAAATCAAATTCTTCTTTATCTATAGAAATCTTTTCAGCATCTAAATATTGCAAAAGGGTTTTGAGAGGATTCATAAATGATTGGATTGATAAAGTTTTATAAACTTATTTAAATCAAATCATTTCAGGCAACAAAAACGCACACTAAAAGTAAGCAAAAGTAGAAAATTTTAAATAAATCCTTTTTCTTTGGCAGCCAAAATCATGTCACGGTCACTCATGTGCCAGTCGTCAAACTTTTCTTTTATCCTTCTTTTTCGTTTTTCAACACCAGATTTTGAGAGATGCAATAATTCCACCAGTTCCTTCATTTTGGCACCATTGGAGATTTCATGAAGTAGTTTAATGTCAACATCACCTAATGTTGTCTTGTTTAAGGAATTGCGTTTTAACAATGTGGCAACCGTAT
>Ga0210026_1000587_pt1 | contig 41052 bp, 34 predicted proteins | sample CryGeymeta201509_FD_183977 | JGI IMG/M metagenome (GOLD analysis project Ga0210026, IMG submission 183977) | Groundwater microbial communities from Crystal Geyser aquifers in Utah, USA - Crystal Geyser metaG 2015-09 (SPAdes) (version 2) | ecosystem: Environmental > Aquatic > Deep subsurface >...
TGATGAACTTAATCTGTTATTTCAGTAATAATAGCATCACTCCACATTTTTTCTAGCTGATAATATTTTCGTAATTCCGCTAAAAATATATGAACGATTATATTTCCGTAATCAATAGTCACCCAACGTCTTGTATCCATACCCTCGCGTCTTACAGGGCGTTCTTCTAAGTCCTCATTTACTTTTTGAACCACATTACTAGCTAAGGCTTTTACTTGTGTGTCTGAGCCTGCATGGCAAATAATAAAATAATCGGTAATTGAACTGATAGCACTAACTTCTAATTGAAGTATATTTTCTGCTTTTTTTTCAAGTAAAGCTTCGTTTATACAGTTTAATAAAGTTTCTGTCTGCTCTAATTTTGATGTGATTTCTGTAGTCATTAATGAGATATTGATAGGTTGAATAATTGATAGATCAATTTAATTTCAATTGTTTGTAATCTGATCCAATCACGATAGTCGCATCCAAATAATAACTTGGAGCCAATTGCTGAATTATGTTTTTTTCTTTAACACCTAAGGCATTAGCAACTCGTTTGGCATTTTCTAAATAACCACTACGGTCAATAACTAGTGTTTCTTGAATATCATACGTTTCAAAATTACCTGACTCAACCACATCAAAACCACTTTTGCGCAATTTTTTTGTGAAAGAAGAGGCTAGGCCTGAGACTCCACTCCCATTTAAAACTTCAATTTGAATAACTTCTCCAACAAACTCTGAACTTCCTTGTTCACGCGTATTTTCAATTCTAGGAAATACAACTCTTGTTATAACTCCAATTAGTAATAAGACAACCAAGATTCCAGCAAAACCAAGAACAGCATTAATAACTAAATCCGAAGATTCATTCTTCATTATAAAAATGGGTGAGTTTGAAAATTAAGTTTACCAACCTAAACGCAAATCGTTTCTGAAAGAATTGTTAAGAGTAGGATTAAACATACCAAACCCAGAATATGGAGACTCTTGATAGCTAAATCGTATAGATGTGTTTTCAGAAAATTTGTAATTCAATTCTGCATTTCGAATAATAAAATTTGCTCCATTACTTTGCATTCCTGGAAATGTGTTCCCAAAAGGAGAGTGAGCTAAGGCCATATCTAATCTACCACTAAAATTTGGGCTAAATTCAAAAGTCATAGTATTGGTGTACATATTTACGTTAGCATTATAGACTCCCATACTCATAAATGAAGCTTCATAAGAGTGAGACATTTTCATGTTGAAGAAATTCGATAAACTACCAATCCCTTGATTTTTCTCAGCTTTGATAACAGAGCCCGTATTTCTAAACGGTGAGGGTTGAGTCGCTCTAAATTGAGCATGAGAATTTTGGCTTATTAGCAATAAAGCAAAAATTGAGAAACTCAATAAATTAAATAAGTAAGTTTTAGTATTCATACGGCATTTGTTTTAATCCAAAATAGCTTTACTCAATTACTTTTAACGAAACATATATAGTTATAGCCTAATATAACGAAACTGACATTCTTTGTGAAATTAGTATAAATGAATAAATTGAATTTCTTTTAAAATTTCTTTAAGCATTAAATAATGCTTGGACTTGCAAGTTAGTAATAAACTTGTTATCAGCTCGTTTTGTGATTATATTATTCTGATAAAACAAATAGATTCCAAATATTAGTTCATTTATAAAGCATGAAGCTTACTGATTTTAAGTTCGATGCGGATAGCCTAATAGTTCCGCAGTACGGCACCGAACCTCGTGATGCCGCTAAATTAATGGTTCTAAACCGATATAATAAAAAAATCGAACATAAGACTTTTTCTGATTTGCCAGACTATTTAAATGAAGGCGATTGTTTAGTTTATAATAATACAAAGGTTTTTCCAGCTCGTTTAAATGGTAAGAAAGAAAAAACAGAAGCAACGGTTGAAGTTTTTCTGCTTAGAGAACTCCAACCCGAAAATATGCTTTGGGATGTTTTAGTAGAGCCAGCTAGAAAAATTAGAATTGGTAACAAATTATATTTTGGAGAAGAATTAGTTGCAGAAGTTGTAGATAACACAACATCAAGGGGAAGAACAATTCGTTTCTTATTTGATGGACCAAATTCGGAGTTGTATGAAACTTTAGATACTATAGGCGAAATGCCTCTACCGCCATACATACAACGAGAATCAACAACTGCTGACAAAAGTCGTTATCAGACTGTATTTGCAACTGAACGTGGTGCTGTTGCTGCGCCAACTTCAGGAATGCATTTTACAAAAGTGCTTATGGATAAACTTCGTAATAAAGGGGTAATATTAGCTCCTGTAACGTTACATATCGGTTGGGGTGCCTACCGAAATGTAGAAGTTGAAGATTTAACCAAACATAGAATGGACTCAGAAAACTATTTCATTTCTGCTGAAAGTTGCGATGCAATTAACGAAGTGTTACTTAACAAGCGAAAAAGAGTGGTAGTTTTAGGTAGCTCAACAGCTAGAGCATTAGAAACTAGTACTACTGCAGCTGGCCAACTCAAACCATCAACAGGGTGGACCGATAAGTTTATGTATCCGCCTTACGAATTTAAAATTACACAAGGGTTTATCACTAATTTTCACCATCCCGAATCAACTTTACTAATGCTTGCGGCCGCTTTTGGTGGTTATGAGTTCGTAATGGAAGCTTATCAAGAAGCGATTGATAAAAAATATCGTTTTCAGGCTTTTGGCGATGCAATGTTAATTCTTTAACAGCGAATATTACCTTGAGTAATGCTTCTTATTGTTTAATACTTCCTGCAGCTGGTAGTGGAAATAGAATGAAAAGTGATATTCCTAAACCACTTTTACAACTAGCTGGGAAGTCAGTTCTATATTGGTCAATAAAAGTTTTTGCTGCAATACCAGAGCTGAAACAGCTTATTATTCCTACTCAAGAATCAATGTTCGAGCAGATTTCGGCAATTCTACATGCAGTAATAAAAGACACAAAGCGAGACGATATAAAAGTAAATCTAATTGCTGGTGGTAAAGAACGTTTATTCTCAATAGCGAATGCTTTGCCATTTATTGAAAATGAAATCGATTTGGTTATGGTTCATGATGCTGTTAGGCCACTTGTTTCTATTCGTGCAATTCTAAATTGTATCGAAAAAACTAAAACCAATAAAGCTTGTATTTTAGGTTTACCTTTGAGAGAGACAATTAAACAAACAACTAAAAACGGTCAAATTGTTTCAACTCCAGATAGAACTACACATTGGTCCATTCAAACACCCCAATGTTTCAGCAAAAGTCTTTTCATTAAGGCTTATGAAATTGCATTAAAAAAAAATTATTTTGGCACAGATGATTCATCTGTTGTCGAATTTGCAGGTTTTCCAGTTATGATTTGTGAAGGTAATTCTGAAAATATTAAAATTACTTACCCTATAGATCTGCAACTTGCTGAACTACTAATGTTGAATCGTGAATATTAAAGACTAAGGAATAGAATGATTCGAGTTGGATTTGGTTATGACACACATCAATTAGCAGAAGGTAGGGAATTTATACTTGGAGGTATTAAACTTGAGTATGAAAAAGGCTTATTAGGTCATTCTGATGCTGATGTGTTATTGCATGCAATTACTGATGCAATTTTAGGTGCCGCTGCTTTAGGCGATATTGGCGCTCATTTCCCTGATACAGATAGTAATTTTAAGGATGCTGATTCTAAAAAATTACTTAAAAAAGCATACGAATTGGTTCAACATAAAGAGTATGAATTGGTAAATATTGATTCTACAGTTATTTTAGAAAAACCAAAACTAAGACCCTTTATTGATGAGATGAGAAATGTAATTGCAGAGTGTTTAGACATTTCTATTGATGATATTTCGATAAAAGCAACAACAAACGAAAAAATGGGCTTTGTTGGTAAAGGGGAAGGATGCGTTGCAATGGCTGTTGCACTTATTCAAAAGATAAATATGAGAATTTGATAGAAAATTTTTGTTCTTAATTTTATGTTTGATCATTTCACCCAATTTGTAGTCGATTGGATTCAGGTTCAGCCGATTTTTTTAATTTATTTATATTTTTTTTTGATTTCCTATTTAGAAAATGTTTTTCCTCCTATTCCAGGTGATATTTTAGTCGCATTTGCAGGGTATTTGGTTGCAGAGTCTGTGATACAGTTTTCTCTGGTTTATCTTGCTACAGTTATAGGTTCTGTGATAGGTTTTTATCATGTATTTCATTGGGGCAGCAAATGGGGGCAAGCGATTTATTCCGAAACAGAAAAACATTGGGTGTTAAAATTTTTAGATATTAAATATATTGAAAGAGGTCGATCATGGATGGGAAGATTTGGACAGCTTGTTGTTCTTGCAAACAGATTTTTAGCAGGAACAAGATCTGTAATAGCTTTAATCGCAGGTATGTCTCATCTATCTAAAGTAAAAACAACGATTACTAGTACAATAAGTTCATTGATATGGAACGCCATTTTGATAGGTTTGGGCTGGGTAATACACAAAAATTGGCAGGAAATAGGTGTTTATTTGGCTAATTATGGTAAAGTGGTTATAGTGATTATTCTATTAGTTGCAAGTGTAAAATGGTATTTAAGCAGAAATAAAGTGATTAATGAAAATAAAATTGGTTAAAAATTAAACTTCTGAGTATATTTTAATTCTGTGCATATTGACAAGTCTTAAAATACTTGTTATTTTTGCCTTCCTTTGACGCTGGTGTAGCTCAGTTGGTAGAGCAGCGGTTTTGTAAACCGCCGGTCGTAAGTTCGAGTCTTATCACCAGCTCCAGTAGAAAGGGGAGATTCCAGAGCGGCCAAATGGGGCAGACTGTAAATCTGTTGTCTGACGACTTCGCAGGTTCGAATCCTGCTCTCCCCACTTAAAGCGGGCGTAACTCAACTGGTAGAGTGTCAGCCTTCCAAGCTGAATGTTGCGAGTTCGAGCCTCGTCGCCCGCTCGAAAATGTATTAGACAGAATTAATTCTGGTGATAGTGTGCTTCTACGCTTCTCAAAATTAACTTTGTCTGAGACTCTGAGGTGCGAACTTCCTAGAAAGGCCGCTGTAGCTCAGTTGGTAGAGCACTTCCATGGTAAGGAAGGGGTCACCGGTTCAAATCCGGTCAGCGGCTCAGAAAAATTAACCACTATCAATCTATCCAATCCTATAAGAGGTAACTCAAAATGGCAAAAGAGGCATTTAATCGCAGTAAACCCCACGTTAATATTGGTACTATCGGTCACGTTGACCACGGTAAAACAACTTTGACGGCGGCAATCACAAAAGTATTGAGCGAAAAATTTGGTGGTTCAGCCAAAGCTTTCGACGAGATTGACAACGCTCCTGAAGAGAGAGAGCGTGGTATTACCATCGCTACTGCTCACGTTGAGTATGAGACTACAGCACGTCACTACGCACATGTTGACTGTCCAGGACACGCCGATTATGTAAAAAACATGATTACTGGCGCTGCTCAAATGGATGGTGCTATTATCGTAGTTGCTTCAACAGACGGACCAATGCCTCAAACACGCGAGCACATCTTATTAGCTCGTCAGGTTGGTGTTCCTTCATTGGTTGTATTCATGAATAAAGTGGATATGGTTGATGATGAAGAATTACTTGAATTGGTAGAAATGGAAGTTCGTGAACTTCTAGATAAATACGAATTCCCTGGTGATGATACTCCTGTAATCAAAGGTTCTGCACTTGGTGCATTAAACGGCGATGCAAAATGGGTAGCAACTGTTATGGAATTAATGGATGCGGTTGACTCTTTCATCCCAACTCCAGAGCGTGCTGTTGACAAACCTTTCTTGATGCCCATTGAGGATGTGTTCTCAATAACTGGTCGTGGAACAGTAGCTACTGGTCGTATCGAGCGTGGTATCTGTAAAGTTGGTGAAGAAGTTGATATCGTTGGAATTAACGAAGACAAAATGAAATCCGTCATTACCGGTATCGAGATGTTTCGTAAGTTACTTAGCGAAGGTCAAGCTGGTGATAACGCTGGATTATTACTTCGTGGTATTGACAAGAAAGATTTAGTACGTGGAATGGTTATTTGTAAACCAAACAGCGTTAAACCTCACACAAACTTCGAGAGCGAAGTGTACATTTTAAGCAAAGATGAAGGTGGACGTCATACTCCATTCTTTATGGGTTACCGTCCACAGTTCTATTTCAGAACAACGGATGTAACAGGTATTTGTACCCTCCCAGAAGGTGTTGAAATGGTAATGCCAGGCGACAATGTAAAATTAGGTGTTGAATTAATTCAACCTGTTGCTATGGAAGAAGGCTTACGCTTTGCTATCCGCGAAGGTGGACGCACAGTTGGTGCCGGTGTTGTAGCTAAAATTAACAAGTAAGTACATCATTTACTGTAAATTGAGGCGAGTTATAATTGCTCGCCTTTTTACTGTTTACGGGTGTAGCTCAATTGGTAGAGTAGCGGTCTCCAAAACCGTTGGCTGGGGGTTCGAGTCCCTCCACCCGTGCAAAAACAAGAAGTGTTTATGAATAAAATAAAAGATTTTTATCAGAGTGTTAAAAAAGAAATGTCGAAAGTGTCCTGGCCTGAGCGTAAGGAGTTAGTAGATAGTACAACAGTAACTGTTGTTTTTTCAATAATTTTATCTGTTTTCATATTTTTGATGGACAGAGTTTACAGCACAGCATTAGAATTATTATTCAAATAAAGAAAATAAGAAATGGCAACCGTTAATGATAAAAAGTGGTTTGTAGTCCGCTGCTTCTCTGGTCATGAAAAGAAAGTCAAGGAATATCTTGAGCAAGAAATCATAGATCAGGGACTAGATCACAAAATATCTGATGTTCTGATTCCGACGGAAACGGTTGTTGAAATAAGAGCGGGAAAGAAACGAACACGAGAAAAGAATTTCTTCCCAGGCTATATACTCATTGAGGCTATATTTGATGACGTTGTCAATCAACTTATCAGTAATGCGCCCAGTGTTTTAGGGTTCCTCAAAAATGACAAGAATAGTAAAGTACCAACTCCGTTAAAGACAGAGGAAGTAAATAGAATTCTTGGAAGAGTAACTCAAAACAGAGAAATAGCAGATGCGGGTGGACTCGTTGAAATACCATTCCGCGAGGGTGACCTTGTAAAAGTTATCGACGGACCATTCAAAAATTTTGATGGTACTGTTCAGGAAGTATATCCCGATAAACTTAAGCTACGTGTACTTGTGAGTATTTTCGGTAGAAAAACTCCTGTAGAAGTAGATATCAGTCAGGTTGAGCCCGAATAAACAATAAATCTGGTCATTTAACAACAGGTTCTTAGAATGGCTAAGAAAGTCGAAAAAATAATTAAGTTACAGGTTGTTGGTGGAAAAGCGACTCCCGCTCCTCCAATTGGTCCTGCTCTTGGTCAAGCTGGTGTAAACATCATGGAGTTCTGTAAGCAGTTTAATGCTAGGACTCAAGATAAAATTGATGTAGTTACTCCAGTTGAAATTACGGTTTATTCAGATAAATCGTTTACGTTTGTAACCAAGACCCCACCGGCAGCAGTTCTATTGAAGCAAGTTACTAAGCTGCAAAAAGGATCTGGCGAGCCTAACCGAAATAAAGTCGGTCAGGTAACCTGGGCACAATGCTTGGAAATTGCTAAGGTGAAATTGCCGGATTTAAATACAACAGATGTTGATGCTGCAGCCAGTATGATTGCCGGAACAGCTCGCAGTATGGGACTCACAGTAATAAGAAATTAACCTAAAAAAGAAATACATGTCTAAAAAAGGTAAAAAGTACTCTGCTGTAGTCGATCCAATCGAGCAAAATAAAGCCTATACTCTGGCAGAGGCTGCTGAATTAGTAGTTAAAACATCCACAACCAAATTTGACTCCTCAGTCGATATTGATGTGCGTTTAGGTGTTGATCCTCGTCATGCTGATCAAATGGTTCGCGGAACAGTTTCCCTTCCTCATGGAACAGGAAAAACAGTACGTGTTCTAGCTTTGGTTAACCCATCGAAGCAGGAAGATGCCGTAAATGCAGGTGCTGATTTTGTCGGATTGGATGATAAAATCGCAGAAATTGAAGGAGGATGGCTCGATTTTGATGTAATCGTTGCAACCCCAGATGTGATGGGTAAGCTTGGTAAATTAGGTCGCGTACTAGGTCCTCGTGGTTTAATGCCTAATCCCAAAAGTGGAACAGTCACAATGGAAGTAGGTAATGCTATTCGTGAAGTGAAAGCTGGTAAGATTGATTTCCGTGTTGATAAATATGGAATTCTACATGCTGCTATTGCTAAAGCAAGTTTTGACGCTCAAAATGTCAAAGAAAATGCTGAAGCATTTCTTCAGACTGTAGTAAAACTAAAACCATCGTCAGCTAAAGGTATTTATATAAGAAGTATTTACCTGTCCACTACAATGGGGCCTAGCATTCAGGTAGATCGTTCTGCTGCTCAATAATGACTCATTAAACAAGAGATTATACCAATGGCTACCAAAGAATCTAAACAAGAAGTTGTAAACGAAATTGTCGGAATCCTTAAAAATTCCGGAGGCGTTTATGTTGCTGATTACAAAGGAATCAGTGTTAAGCAAGTGAGTGCAATGCGTGAAGCTTTCAGAAAAGAAGGTCTTTCATACAAAGTCTATAAAAATACACTTGTAAAACGCGCTATGAGCGAAGTAGGCGGATATGATGATATATTTCCAATTTTGGAAAGTCAAAACGGCTACATTTTCGCTGGCGAAGAGCTCGGAAAACCCGCAAGCATTTTATCAGAGTTTCTGAAAACAAATAAATTCCCACAGTTCAAAGGTGCACTTATAGATGGCGCACTTTATGATTCAAGTACACTTGAAGCGCTTTCAAAAATGAAAACGAAAAATGAGATACTTGGAGAAATTGTGGGCTTGTTATTGTCTCCAATTACAACTGTAGTTGGTGCACTTCAGGCTCAAGGCTCAAATATTGTTGGAGCTCTTAAAACAATTGCAGAAAAAGAAAATTAACATCAATTATCAAACTCAAACTGGAGTAGTTTAAAATGGCTGAATTAAATGTATTAGCTGAACAACTCGTAAATCTTACTATCAAAGAAGCTAACGAGTTAGCAAAAATCCTAGAAGATCAATACGGTATCAAACCCGCTGCTGCTGCTGTTGCAGTCGCTGCTGGTCCTGCTGCTGCTGAAGTAGTAGAAGAACAAACTGAATTTACTGTAGTTCTTAAAAGTGCCGGTGCTAACAAAATCGGTGTAATTAAAGAAGTTCGTTCTTTAACTGGTCTTGGCTTAAAAGAGGCTAAAGAATTAGTTGACAACGCTCCTGGTAACCTTAAAGAAGGCATCGGTAAAGACGAAGCTGAGGCTATCAAAGCAAAATTAACTGAGGCTGGTGCTGAAGTCGAACTTAAATAATTTATAACACTTCGTTATGATTATAAGCCAATGCTGATTTCTCGGCATTGGCTTGTTCTGTCTGTATGTCAGACAGATTTTTTTATTTTACCAATATCCCTCTAACGTGGCCTTCCACATAAATACGCGAGGTTTTCTTGAGTACAACAGCCGATCTTAAGCCCTCTAATTCACGCATCAGTTTTGCTAAAACTAAACATGTTGCCGATTACCCGGATTTCTTAGACGTACAACTCGATTCATATAAACGTTTTACACAATGGGACACATCTCCCGAAGACAGAGATTATTACGGTCTACAGCAGATTTTTGAAGAACATTTTCCTATTCAAGATGCTCGTGAACAATATATTCTCGAATTCATAGGTTACGATTTTGATACTCCAAAATATTCTATTAAAGAATGTCAAGAACGTGGTTTAACCTTTAGTACACCTCTAAAAGCTCGTTTACGCTTGTCCTCTGTAGATCAGTCTGATGAGGCTACAGAAACGATAGAGCAAGAAGTGTTCTTAGGTGATTTGCCATGGATGACAGAGAGAGGAACTTTTATTATAAATGGTGCGGAACGAGTAATAGTAAGCCAATTACACCGCTCCCCGGGTGTATTTTTTGGTCAATCTGTGCACCCAAATGGAACACAACTCTATTCTGCACGAGTTATTCCATTTAAAGGTTCTTGGATAGAATTAACAACAGATATACGTGATGTACTTTGGGCTTACATCGACAGAAAGAAAAAGCTTCCTGTGACTACATTGTTACGTGCGCTTGGTTTTTCAAGTGATGCTGATATTCTTTCTCTTTTTGATATCTCAGAAGAATTGTCTTTTAAATCAAAAGCGAAATTTATGGAAGAGCTTGTCGGCAAAAGACTTGCAGCCGAAATTTCTCAAGAGACAATTGAAGAAGTTATTGATGAAGAGACTGGTGAAGTTGTTTCCGCTAAGAAAAGAACGGTAATTTTTGAACGCGAGCACGAATTAACTGAAGATGATTTTGGTTTACTTGATCAAGCTGGTATCAAATCTGTTTTAGTGTTAAAAATTTCAAATGAAGACGCTGATCGTTCTGTTATCTTAAATACGATGAAAAAAGATGTTTCTTTTAATGAAGAAACAGCTTTAGGTGAAGTTTATCGACAATTACGATCAGGTGAAATGCCTGATATGGAAACGGCAAGACAAGTCTTAGAACGCTTATTCTTTAGCGATAAGAAATATGATCTTGGAGAAGTAGGTCGATATCGTTTAAATAAACGATTAAGACAAGAAGTTGACATGGATTTAACGGTTCTTAGTAAAGATGATATTGTCAATATTACTCGAGAAGTAATTCGTCTGAAAAACCTAAAGTCGCAAGTAGATGATATTGATCACTTGTCTAATAGACGAGTTCGTACTGTTGGTGAACAATTAGGTCAGCAATTTGCAATTGGTTTAGCAAGAATGGCTAGAACAATTCGTGAAAGAATGAATTCTCGTGATGCTGAACAATTTACGCCTCAAGACTTGGTAAATGCTCGAACTATTTCAAGTGTAATTAATACATTTTTTGGAACAAACCAGTTATCACAGTTTATGGATCAAACTAATCCCTTGGCTGAGTTAACTCATAAACGTCGTATGTCTGCGCTTGGACCTGGTGGTTTAACAAGAGAACGTGCTGGATTTGAGGTTCGAGATGTTCACTATACTCACTATGGTCGTTTGTGCCCTATTGAAACACCTGAAGGGCCAAATATTGGTCTTATTTCCTCATTGTGTGTGCATGCAAAAGTTAATGATTTTGGTTTTATTGAAACTCCATACAGAAAAGTTAATGAAGGAACTGTAACCGATAACGTTCAGTATCTAACGGCAGAAGATGAAGATGAGACGATTATTGCGCAGGCTAATGCTCCATTGAACGTTGATCAAAAATTCGAGAATGACTTAGTATTCTCTAGAATGAGAGATGGAAACGTTGCTTTGGCTAGAACTGACGAAGTTCAGTTTATGGATTTGGCTCCAAATCAAATTACATCAGTTGCCGCAGCAATGATTCCTTTCATTGAACATGATGATGCTAACCGCGCATTGATGGGATCAAACATGCAACGTCAAGCAGTTCCATTAGTTCGTCCTGAAGCTCCAGTTGTTGGAACAGGCTTAGAATCTAGAGCGGCTAAAGATTCACGTGCAATGGTTCTCTCAGAGGGAAATGGCGAAATCGTTTATGTTTCTGGAACAGAAATAAGAATTCGTTATGATCGTACTGAAAATGAGCAAAAAGCATATTTTGATGATGGCGTTGTTTCTTACACTTTGCGCAAATTTGAACGCACCAATCAAGACACTACTGCTAATCAAAAACCGATTGTAAAAGTTGGTGATAGAGTTGCAAAAGGGCAAGCAATTGCAGATGGTTGTTCTACCGATCAAGGAGAGCTAGCATTAGGTCGTAATATTTTAGTAGCATTTATGCCTTGGAGAGGTTATAACTTTGAGGATGCTATTGTTATTAGTGAACGAGTTGTTAGTGAAGACATTTATACTTCAATTCACATTAGTGAATTTGAAATGCAAGTTCGTGATACTAAACGTGGAGAAGAAGAACTTACTCGTGAAATACCAAATGTAAGTGAAGAAGCTACTCGTAATTTGGACGAAAGAGGCATAATTCGTGTTGGAGCCAAAGTAGCACCTGGCGATATACTTGTTGGTAAAATTACTCCAAAAGGAGAAACGGACCCGACACCTGAAGAGAAATTATTGCGAGCTATTTTTGGAGATAAAGCTGGAGATGTAAAAGACGCATCACTTAAAGCCTCCCCTGGCGTAAATGGTACTGTAATAGGCACAAGTTTGTACAGTAGAAAACGCGAAGAAAGTTTTACACGTAAACAAGAAAAAGAACTTGTTGAAAAAGAGACTGAATCACACAGAAAATTAATTGAAGATTTAACATTTGATTGGGCAACAAGAATGAGTGAATATCTTAGTGGTATTACATCTTCAGGAGTTGTCTCTTCACAAGGTGTTGAAATTGTTCCTGAGGGACTGAAATACACTAAAGATTATTTCCTTGAATTAGATCCACTACAATTGAGTTTAAGACTTAAATGGTCTTTAGATGATGAAATTAATGGATTAGTACAATTACTTTGCCGTAATTACAGATTAAAACGTAAAGAGTTTGATACAGCATTTAAACGTAAAAAATATGCCATTCAAGTGGGCGATGAATTACCACCAGGTATTGTCCAAAAAGCAAAAGTATTTATTGCTAAGAAACGCAAACTTCGTGTTGGTGATAAAATGGCTGGTCGTCACGGTAATAAAGGTGTTGTAGCTAAAGTCGTACCGTTGGAAGATATGCCATTTATGGAAGATGGAACCCCTGTTGATATTGTTCTAAATCCACTTGGTGTACCATCACGTATGAACCTTGGTCAGATTTATGAAACCATTCTTGCTTGGGCTGGAAAACGTTTAGGTATCAAATTTGCAACCCCAATTTTTGATGGTGCTAGTGAACAAGATGTTAGAGATTACATGTTAAAATCTGGATTACCAGAAGATGGTCGTATTTATCTTTATGATGGTCGTTCTGGTGAACGTTTTGCTCAGCAAACAACAGTTGGCTATATCTATATGCTAAAATTAAATCACTTGGTTGAAGATAAAATGCATGCTCGATCAATCGGACCATATTCACTTATTACACAACAACCATTGGGAGGTAAAGCTCAATTTGGTGGTCAGCGTCTTGGTGAGATGGAAGTTTGGGCGTTATATGCTTATGGTGCTGCAAATATTCTTCAAGAGATGTTAACCGTTAAGAGTGATGATGTTAAAGGTCGCTCTAAAGTATATGAAGCTATTGTTAAAGGTGAGAACCTACCTGAAGGTGGAACACCTGAATCCTTTAACGTGTTGTTACGCGAACTTCAAGGTCTCGGCTTAGAAGTTGATATTGATTAAGAAGAGATTCACTTCACATCAAATAAAGCATTAAGAAATTAATAGAAATCACTTATGACTAAAGATATCAACAGAATACGGATCTCATTGGCCTCAGCCGAGCAAATTTTGCAACGTTCAAGAGGTGAGGTTTTAAATCCTGAAACGATTAATTATCGCACATTCAAACCAGAAAAAGATGGTCTTTTTTGCGAGAAAATTTTCGGACCTATTAAAGACTGGGAATGTCATTGCGGTAAATACAAACGCATTAGATACAAAGGTATCATTTGCGATCGTTGCGGAGTTGAAGTAACACGTAAAGCCGTTCGTAGAGAGCGTATGGGACATATTACTTTGTCTGTTCCCGTTGTGCATATTTGGTACTTCAAATCTATGCCGAGTAAAATTGCATATTTACTTGGGCTTTCTACAAAGAACCTTGAAAAAGTAATTTATTACGAAAATTTCGTAGTTATTCAACCTGGTTTAGCTCGTGACTTAGGTTACAAAATGGGCGATATGATGACCGAAGATGAGTATTACGATATTTTAAGTAAACTACCAGAAGATCATTATGAATTAGATAATGATGATCCTGATAAATTTATAGTTAAAATGGGTGCAGAAGCTGTAGAATCTTTATTACAGCGCATAGATTTAGATAAAGATGCTTACAAATATCGGGAAGCCGTTAAAAACGAAACTTCAATGATGCGTAAGAAAAAACATCTTAAGCGTTTACAAGTTATCGAATCATTCAGAGCTGCAAATGGCCATGCAGAAAATCGTCCTGATTGGATGGTTATGCGTGTTGTTCCTGTTATACCTCCAGAACTAAGACCTTTGGTTCCATTAGAAGGTGGTAGATTTGCAACATCTGATTTAAATGATTTGTATCGTAGAGTGATTATTCGAAATAATCGTCTTAAAAGACTTATAGATATTAAAGCTCCTGATGTAATTCTTAGAAACGAGAAAAGAATGCTTCAGGAAGCTGTAGATTCTTTATTTGATAACTCTCGTAAATCAAATGCTGTTCGTAATAATAATAGACCTTTAAAATCACTTAGTGATATGTTAAAGGGTAAATCAGGTCGTTTCCGCCAAAACTTATTGGGTAAACGAGTTGATTATTCTGGGCGGTCAGTAATTGTAGTTGGTCCTGAGTTAAAGATGCATCAATGTGGACTTCCGAAAGAAATGGCAGTTGAATTATATAAGCCTTTTATCATTAGAAGACTTATAGAGCGTGGATATGTTAAAACAGTAAAAAGTGCAAAAAAAGTAGTAGATCGCAGAGACAATGTTGTATGGGATGTCCTTGAAAATGTAATTCAAGGTCACCCTATTATGTTGAACCGTGCACCTACGCTTCACCGATTAGGTATTCAAGCTTATCAACCCATTTTAATTGAAGAAAAAGCAATTCGTTTGCACCCATTATCTTGTACAGCATTTAACGCTGACTTTGATGGTGACCAAATGGCCGTTCACTTGCCCTTGAGTGATGATGCTATCTTGGAAGCAAAAACATTAATGCTTGGTTCTCACAATATTCTATCTCCTGCAAGTGGTGGTCCAATTGCAGTTCCTTCACAGGATATGGTTTTGGGAATTTACTATTTAACAAAAGTTGATGATGGTAAGGCTGGAGAGGGTAAAACATTCTCAGGTCCTGACGAAGTTATTATTGCATACGATCAGAATGTGATTGATTTGCATGCGAAAATCAATGTTCGTATTACACACACTGTTAACGGTGAGCAAAAAACGGAAATGATTAAAACTTCAACGGGTCGTGTTTTATTTAATCAAGTAATTCCAGAGCCTTTGGCTTATAAAAATCAAACTTTTGGTAAAAAGGAATTACGTAACCTAATTTCGGAAGTATTTAAAACAGTTGGTACGCAAGGTGCAGCTCACTTTCTTGATGAGATGAAAACATTAGGTTATGAAACAGCTACTCGTGGTGGATTATCCTTTAACTTGAGTGATATTATTATTCCTCAAGAAAAAATTGACCTCATTGATAGAGCTCAGCGTGAAGTTGAAGAAATCCAAGAGCGTTATGAAATGGGTTTCATTACTGACAACGAACGTTATAATCAGGTTGTTGATAAATGGACTTCTGTAACAAACCGAGTTGCTGAGACCTTATTTAAAGCTCTTCAAGAAGATAGAAACGGTTTTAATCCTGTTTACATGATGGCCGATTCTGGTGCTCGTGGATCGAAAGAGCAAATTCGACAGCTTGGTGGTATGCGTGGTCTTATGGCTAAACCTCAAAAAAGTACAGGTAATGCTGGCAACGAGGTGATTGAGCAGCCAATTTTATCGTCATTCAAAGAAGGGTTAACTGTACTCGAGTACTTTATTTCTACTCACGGAGCTAGAAAAGGTCTTGCCGATACCGCTCTCAAAACTGCTGATGCTGGATACTTAACCCGTCGATTAGTTGATGTGGCTCAAGATATTATAATCAACGAAAATGATTGTGGAACTTTGCGTGGTATTAAAATGCAAGCGCTTAAAAATAATGATGATGTAGTTGAAAGTCTTGACGAACGAATTATGGGACGTGTATCAGTTCATGATATTTTTGACCCATTAACAGATGAATTACTTTGTGAGGCAAATCAACTCATTGATGAGGAAGTTGCCAAAAAAATTGCAGAAACATCAATTGAAGAAGTTGAAATTCGCTCCGTCTTAACATGTGAGACCCCTCGTGGAGTTTGTGCTAATTGTTATGGTCGTGACTTAGCTAGAGGTAAAATGGTTCAAACTGGCGAGGCTGTAGGTGTTATTGCTGCTCAGTCAATTGGTGAACCAGGTACTCAGTTAACTCTACGTACATTCCACGTTGGTGGTACAGCTTCTCGTATGGAACAAGAATCACAACATGTAACAAAATTCGAAGGTAAAATCGAGTTTGAAAACATTCGAGTCGTAGATTATGATGATGGTGAAGAAGTTAAAAGTGTTGTTCTTAGTCGTGCTGGTGAAGTCAAAATCGTTGATGATTCAGGTAAGGTATTAATTAGTTATCATGCTCCTTACGGCTCAGAAATGCTGGCAGCAGAAGGTGATACGGTTCCTAAAGGGGTACCAATCTGTAAGTGGGATCCATTTAATGCATTAATTATCTCAGAAGTTAATGGTACTATTCAATTTAAAGATATAATTGAAGGTGCTACATGTACTGATGAGACTGATTCCCAAACAGGTCACCGTGAAAAAGTGATTACTGAGCCCAAAGATAAAAGTATGGTTCCTCGTATTCTCATCAAGAGTATTGATGATCGTATTAAAGAAACTACGCTCCCAGTAAGTGCTCACGTAATTGTTGATGAAGACGATATTGTACAATCAGGTCAAATTCTTGCTAAAATTCCAAGACGTTCTGGTAAATCAAAAGATATTACAGCAGGTCTGCCAAGGGTAACGGAGCTTTTCGAAGCACGACCACCATCTGATCCTGCTATTGTTTCAGAAATCGACGGTATTGTTAAAATGGGCTCTCGTAAACGAGGTTCGCAGGAAGTGATTATTACCACGAAAGACGGTACTGATTCTAAAACCTATTTAGTCCCATTGGCTAAAATGATTATGGTTCAGGAAAATGACTTAGTTAAAGCTGGTCAACAACTTTCTGATGGATCAATCATGGCACAGGATATTCTAAATATTCTTGGACCTTATGCTGTTCAAGCCTACTTAGTGAATGAAATTCAAGAGGTATATCGCTTACAAGGTGTAAAAATAAACGATAAGCATATTGAAGTAGTTGTAAGAACTATGATGCAAAAAGTTGAAATTACTGATCCAGGTGATACCACATTCCTTGAAGGTGATAAAATTGACCGTTTTGAAGTGACTCGTATGAATGATAAACTTATCGGGAAATACGTTGTTACTGATCCTGGAGAGAGTGACATTCCTCACGGTTACATTTTAGATCGTCGCGAAGTCCGTGAAATTAATGCAGATTTAATTGCTAAAGACAAAGTTGAAGTAAAAACAAGAGAAGCAAAACAAGCTATTTCAAGACCTATATTACTTGGAATTACTCGTGCTGCTCTATCAACTGAAAGTTGGATTTCAGCTGCATCTTTCCAAGAGACTACGAAAGTTCTTTCTCAAGCAGCTATTGAAGCTAAAGAAGATTACTTGCTTGGTCTTAAAGAAAATGTGGTTGTTGGGCAAAAAGTTCCTGCTGGTACAGGTCTTAAAAAGTATCGCAGACTTATTGTTGGAGCAAAATCTGACATGCAGGATGTGGATGCAGCAAGCCGTGTTTTCCACGCACTTGGTGCTGAAGAAGAAGAGTAAAACTTTACTTTATAAATATTTAAAGCCTTGTTCAATTTATTGAGCAAGGCTTTTTTTATAATATGTTGTTTCATTATAATCAATTTAGTGCAATTGATATAGTTTCATGAAAATGAAAAAGTAAATTATTCAAAAAGCGTGTTTGTTATAACGAAATTATGTTTAATTTTATATAAAGTTTATTAATAAAAATACAAACAACAGGCAAAATAGCAATTTGTGAAGTTGGTGAAGAGTATTCGCAACCAAAGATCATTTCCTGTATTTGTAATTCAACAAATAATAAAAGATAATGGTATCAGATTCTTCGTTTTTAGTGGAATTAATTCAAACAAAAATGCCTTATGGAAAATATGAAGGTAACTATATTCATCAAATTCCGGTTCACTATTTAGAATGGATGCAAAGACAGGGTTGGCCAAATGGAAAATTAGGTCAGTTTTTGGCTACTATGTATGAAATCAAAATTAATGGCATTGAACAGATTTTAGAACCAATAAAAAATATGGTGAGACAACAAGCGTGTAAAAGACAAGAGGATTGGTAGAATTCCTAAAGATGAAAGGTTATGGGAATCGGGAGTCTGAGGAAACTTTGGGTAGAATGCAGCTATTTGGATCTTGCCTTAGAATTGGGGGGTAATATTTTTTTATGATTGTTATTTGGGTTAAGCCTACAATCTTAAGCATTTAGCTTGAATCTATTGTCAGACAGTTTAATCGTTTTGATTATTAACTATAATTAGCGCACTCCAAAAAGTCGATTGTGTCGGTTTTTACACACTCAAATTGTGAGTAATCGCCAATTTTTTTGCAGAAGCCTACTTTTTAATCTACACCCGAGCGTTAATCGTCAAATAATTTTTTTATTCACTCCTATTTCCGTAGATAGTCCAACAGCGTAAACCTCCACGAGTTTGAGCAATGAGTTCTGGGAATCCATCAAAATCAATATCTGCTAAAATTGGAAAGTCGATAGCATAAGTAGGTAAATCAAAATAACGATTGCCATTATATAATTGCCAAGCATATAATCTACCGAATCCTGCTGTTGCTAAAACTTCTGGTTTTTTATCTTTCTGTATATCAGCTAAAAGTATTCCTGCATTATTAGATGAAGGTTGTCCCATACTTATTGTAAATCTAAGTTCGCCTTTTGTATTCAATACATAAATACCACCATCACTACTTTGAGTTAGAATCATATTTTCAGAGTATTTATTTAAAGAATCCGTTTTTATAGTCAAGTTTTCCACAAAAATTGGACTAGCATTTATGGAACTATTGGAGAGGTAGCGAGCAGATAGCCTTAGGTTGGAAGAAATAGAATCATAAGGCGTATTTCTAAACACATTTAAACTATCAATGAACATTCTTTCGGATCCAAGTTGATAAAGGAATCCATCAGCACCGCCCATTAATAAGTCATTATTTACAAGTGCTGGTTTTGATGTAAACGTTGCTGAAATAAAAATTGGGAACCCAGTTTGGAGTTTTCCGAGTGCATCAAATGCAAATAGACCATTATCAGCTTGCGCAAAAAGTAGCCATTTCCCATTCTGTCGTTCAAACACAGGTTGTAATGTAATTTCAGAAGTTACCGTTACAGGCCAACCTTTTAAGGCAACTCCTCTACCATCAAGTGCATGAATTTGTCGGTCTGCGGAGGTTACAATCATTTCTGAATTTCCATCTCTGTTTATATCAGCTATTAGAAGTGGAGATGAGATTTTTTCAGAAAGTGCTATAGGGAATTTTGGAAGTAATGAACCTGAGCTATTCCAGCCATAAATTTTATTTTCAGCTGCAACAAAAATGGCTAATTGCCCATTGCCATACCAATCAAAAACGATTGGACTTCCTATTGGTGTATCATCGGAAGTTGATGCATTAAAATATGATGTGCCATCACTCGCTATCCCTAAAACATTTCCATTTTCAGTTGCAATAACTATTTCAGGGCGTTTATTTCCACCAATGTCTGCAATAATTGGGGTACCTGTAATATCGGCACCATCTAAAGGAGCAATCCATTTTTCTTCAAAAGGTTGAGTCGATCTGTTTTTGGTAAAACCATTAATGGTAATAGCTAAAGAGTTAGACGAAACATCAAGAACAGATTTCCCTGCTAAGATTTCAAATTTTGAGGTAAATGCTTTTAAGTCCACTCCATTTGCTAAATAATGATTTACAAAATCTTCGAAAGGTTGAGATTCCAAATAGAAAAAGCTACTTATAGGCTCGCTCAAAGTGTTTTTACTTTCAATGTAGGTTTTATTGTAAGAAATAACTCTTCTTCGACTTCTGTCTGAGCGAACTCTTTTTGTAAGTCCCAGTCTTGGTGACATTACTAAACTTTCTGAAGTAATACTAATGTAGAAGGTATCGTAGGTCGAAAGTCCACTAGAAATTGTTTTCGAAATTGATTCTGAACGGAAATAAAAGGTTCGATCTGTCTGATAGACTAAACCCATTCCTTCAAGTTTTTTTAACCAATCATAAATTGCTCTTGTATCTTTTATTTTTCGAATAACTAAATTTTCGCCAACACCAGCCAAGCCCGAAGGTGCAAATCCCGCAAGGGCTATTTCATCATCTAAGGCATCACTTAGTTCTTGTAATAAACTACTTGAGTTCTGTAAAGTCGAGTCAAGTTTAGAAATGGGATTATGTGTTTTAATTGGTTTTGGTTTTGAAAAATGAATTGAAAAATAGGCGACATCAATCGGAACGTATTGATCTAAGGTAATTTCAGAATTTGTGAATGAAATAGATGAAGTAAAATTCGTTTTTACCTCAGATAAAGGAATTAACCCATTCATGGTAAATTCAATAGTTTCTGACTCATTAAAGGCGAAAGAAAAAGAGGCTGTTTCTAAACCATCAAAAGCACCTAAACTGTTTGGTTTATATTTTACTGCGGTATAATGAGATATAAATTGATCCATTTTTGCGGCATTTACTACTAAGACATTCTCATTTTTAAGCATATTATTCTGAATTTTCAATTTTGGTTTCCCAAGATTAAGGCAAGCAATTATATCTTCTATAGCCATACTGCTTTCAGATATATAAAGAATATCTCCATGTTCTAGCACAAAAAGGGTTATAGAGTCAATAAAAAGCTTATATATACTTATTCCGTTATAGGTGTAATGATCTTTGAAAAGTGGTCGGGAAAAGAACATTCGAAGTTTATCTGTAATCCCAGATATATTTTCAGCAATCCATACGGTTTTTACTTGATCTGACTCATTAGGATAAAAAGCAATTGCTTTAGTTGAAATGGATTGAGAAGCAGCTAGCTCTAATTTTTTTGTTATAGGAAGAGCAGAGGTTGTAATATCATCAAAAAAGGATCCTGCTTTTGAATCAATAATTGAATTAACAGTAGATCCATTTTCTGGAATGTAAACGGCAAGAATAGAATTAGGTAATGATTCATACCATGCTTGTTTGGGTAAACGGCTACAAGAAAAAAAAAATGAACCGACAATCAAATAAGTAAAAATACGAGTAAAAAATGCTTTCATAAAGGATAATGACCAAAAGATAAAACAAGCAATTAATAAGGTTATGTAGAGTGCTAAAATACCCAAAAATGATGTAAAAAGAGTTTAGAACCGATTTAAATCCAAATTTATAGAAGTGATTGGTGAAAGAACCAATAATGATTGAAAAAGAATACAATAATACTAATTGAAAGCAGTATTTTTAGCAAACCCCGATTTTAATTATACGAACTTTAACCTGTCATTAATGTCATTTTTAAACCCTGCTTATCTCTGGTTTATCCCAATTTTATGTATTCCCCTAATAATTCATATTCTGAATTTTAGAAGACCAGAGCAATTAGCTTTTTCTTCTGTGTTCTTTTTACAAGAGTTACAACGAACAGTGGTGAGAAAATTAAAAGTGAAAGAGCTTTGGTTACTTTTTTTAAGAACCTTAGTCTTAGCCTGTATTTTAGTAGTTTTTGCCCAACCTGTTTTAGATAAAAGTGAAGAAGGAATTAGAACGGAGAATCAGAATACGATTGTATTGATGGTTGAAACGGGAATAGGTGTAGATAGAGTTGATGAAAATGGACCTGTGTTAGAGCAATTAAAACGATTAGCCATTGAGCGAATTCGAATGTTGCCTGAAGATGCTGAAATTTATATTTCAGGAACTACAGGAAATCCATTTATTCCCAAAGCCAATTCAAAGAAAGAAGCAATTCGAAAAGTTGAAAAACTAAGTATGGATTTGAAGGCTTCAAATGCAGGTGAATTAATTAAATTGTTTAGCGACAATGGGTTAAATCAAATTTTATGGTTTTCTGATAAACACCCTCAAAAGTGGGATTTTGCATTGAATCGAAATCAAAGAGAACAAAAAGAGGTTTTGCCAACTCAAATAGATCTTGTTGTTGCTGGTGCTGTGAGTAATGCAAATGTTTTTATTCAACAGGTTCAATTAGAGAATCAAGTTATAGCATTAGGAAAGTCCTTAACTCTACGTGTCGATGTTTCTGCAACCGGAATAGACAGAATGGTCAATTTAAGTGTTCGTTGTATCGTAAATAATGAAATAAAAGGGGAGTATCAGTTTGATCTAAATACTGGTGAGGTAAAGCGATTCAATTTTGATTTGCTAATGGATAATTCTGGTTTCACTGAAGGCTATATTGAAATTCAAGGAGATCCCTATTTGTCGGATAATTTAAGACCGTTTGTTATCGAAATTCCAGAAAAAAGACATATTGTAGTTATCTCCGAACAAATTGAAACCGATGAAGATTTGGTATATATGAGAGCTTTATTTGAGGCTGCCAATAATTCTAAAACAGATGTAGATTTTACATTCCTTAATCTGAATACATTATCTCTGGAATCTGAAAATGAATATGCTAGCATTATATTTCTAGGCTTAAAAGAAATACCTAATTTCTTAGTGAACAAAGCCAAAGAATGGGTTGCAGCTGATAAAGGACTTTTAATTTTACCATCAGTTTACGCCTCGTTGAGCTCTTATAATGAACTGTTTTCAGATTTAGGCCTTTCGATGAGATATAAAGGATTTGCTGGTTCGTTTTCATCAGCATCTGCTGTAACACAGATTCAAATTTCAGATAAAGAGCACCCTGTTTTAGACCAACTTTTTGAAGTGGCAAAAAAGAATGATATTAAGTATGATAAGCCTACAGTTTATTCATATTTAACGATTACTAAAACTGCTTCTGCTTTTTCCAATGCTATTTTAAAAACCACCGATGATTTACCACTAATAGTTGAAGAACGCTTGCAACAATCTAAAATAATTGTCTCTGCAATTGGCTCAGGTTCTGCTTGGTCTAATTTCTCAACTAATGCGTTTTTTGCTCCATTTTGGTATAAAACATCACTTTATATCACAACAAGTACAAATGGTGGTTTAAATCAACATAGTTTAGGTTTCCCTGTTAGTGATAAAGTTTCAGCACAATCTCAGGATGTTTTTTATTCGGTTGGAGAATCCTTTTCAGAAAAACCAGTATTAAGAAAAAGAGGTATGAGTTATCAAACAGAGATAAACTCTTTCTCACTTAGTCCTTCCATTTTAGAACTAAGAAGCCCATCTAACTTAATCGCATCTAAAGGTTTATATTTGTCTCCTCAATATTCTGAGTTTAAGCATGTTAATGAGGAAGAAATTCAAAAAATATTTCTCCAATATGTTAAAACTATTCACGTTTATGACGTTAATACATCTACAAAAGATCAAATATTACAGACCGTCTCAAGTGCAGGAATCAATTTTTGGCCAATACTTGCAGGTTTGGGAATTTTATTGTTATTTCTAGAATCTATGGTCGGTATTTGGTATAAAACGGATTGATTTTTAAAAAAAACAGACAAAAAAGTACTTTTTCACTATGACTGAATTCTTTTTGGTAAGCACATTAGTCTTCTTTATTGTAGTATCGACACTCCTAAGTGTGGTTACTTTAGGAAATGCTTTGCGTTTGAGAAGAATCAAATTAAGTTGGAAATCAGGACACTTGATGGGTTATCCCGTATTCAGTGCCGTATTTTTGCTTTTCCTAGTTCTATTTTCTGGAGTTTCGATTGTGTATTATAGTAGTCCAGATTACGCCCTATTTCTGAGTTATCTTTGGATAGGATTAAATTGGTTCATTTCATCTTATTTGATGTCGAAACGATTTATCACGGAGCATGGAATTGTGAAAAATGTGAACGATCCATCTCAGACAATTGGATGGGGACAAGTAACCGATTATTTTGAACAAAATCATGAAAAGTATGTTCGATTTATCTTTGTCTATCAAGTCATTATTCAGCATAAAAAAGAATTACATCGTATCGAACTGGATGTACCTAATTCATATATTTCAGCATTTAAAGAACTTATTTCACTTAAATTAGCACGAAGATTCGACTGGACCTATCATCAATATTCAGATTACAAATCTATTTTATAAGCAAAGTTTCATGGTCGATTATGATCAAATTCACTAACACAAAACCTAAAGAAATCAACGATTGAACGATTTTAGTTTAACTATTAAGGAAAAAGAAAAAGTAATTCTTGTAGGGGTATTTGGTCCCGATTTAAGCAGAGAGCAAGCGCAAGAACATTTAGACGAATTAGAGCGATTAACGGACACCGCTGGAGCAATAGCCGTTAAAAAAATTCTTCAAAATAGGACAAATCTTGACCGAGAATTCTATGTTGGGAAAGGAAAAATTGAAGAAATCAGTTTGTTAATTACACTTTTAGGAGCAGATTCAATCATTTTTGATGATGATTTAACTCCATCACAAGCCAGAAATATTCAACGAATTACCCAAGCTAAAATCATTGATAGAAGTGGTTTAATTCTAGATATCTTTGCTTCTAGAGCTAAAACATCATCTGCCAAAACTCAGGTTGAGTTAGCTCAGCTAAATTACATTTTACCCAGATTAACTAGAGCTTGGACACACTTATCTCGCCAAAAAGGTGGAATTGGCACAAAAGGTCCAGGTGAAACTCAGATTGAAACAGATCGTCGGCTTATTGGTCAACGAATTGCTGTTTTAAAAGAAAAACTTAAAAAACTTGATTTACAACGACTAGTTCAGCGGAAGGGTCGAGCTGATATTAGTAGAGTTGCCATAGTGGGTTACACCAATGCTGGAAAATCGAGTTTATTAAACCAATTAACAACCGATAGTGTATTGGCTGAAGATCGTTTATTTGCCACTCTAGACTCAACCGTTCGTCGACATTTAATTGGCAATAAAACTATTTTATTATCTGATACAGTTGGATTTATTCGAAAACTACCTCACGGATTAATAGAAAGTTTTAAATCGACTTTAGACGAAATTAGGGAATCGGATCTATTATTACATGTTGTTGATGTTTCTTCTCCAACCTTGGAAGACTATATAAAAGTAGTTCGGAAAACACTTGAAGAAATAAAAGCAGATGAAAAGCCGACAATTTTAGTTTTTAATAAAACAGATTTGTTAAAAGATCCCTTTCGCCTTGCTGAATTAAAAATAAATTATCCCAATGCCGTCTTTATTTCAGCCCAACAACAAATTGGTTTTGATGTACTAGAAAAAGCAATTTTAGAACACATGGAAAGTGACTACGAAACCGTAACACTTAGAATCCCTCAAAAAGCGTATAAAATTGCAGCCTTTGTTCATCAAGCAGGAACCGTTTTGAATACTAAATATGTAGATGACTCAGTTTTAATAAAGGTAAATCTCAAAAAAAGTGATATACTAAGCGCAGAAAGAGAATTAACTGAATTTGAAACGGAAACAAGAACTGCTTTTGAAGAGTATGAATTCAAATGATTATAAAAGACAGCATTTCTGAAAATTATCCATTCGTCTGCCATAATGAAAGTCCATTAAGAGCATTTGATTTGATGAAAGAACATAAAGTTTCATGTCTTCCTATTTTAATAAACGAAACTAAAGAATATGTTGGGCTCGTTTCTGAAATAGATACCTTAAATGATATGGGGCTTAGCACAGTAATGGAGCTAATTACAAAAGAAAAATCGTATGCTGTTTTCGCCGATGATTCCATCTTACAAGGCTTACGCTTACTAGAAAGTGCTGATCTTTCAATTGTACCTGTAATAAACTCTAAACATATTTATGTTGGTTCATGTAAAAAAAGTGATTTGTTAGCAGCTTTAGAGAAATCGTTTCATATTCATGAAAATGGAACCGTTTTACTTATTCTTGCTGAACGTAAATCATTTGCAATGAGTCATTTAACTAGAATAATTGAAGAAGAAAGTGCTATTGTTTTAACATGTACCTTAACTGAAGTAATTGAAGAAGAAAGTTTAGTTCGTATTTGTGTGAAATTGCAAAGTATTGAATCATCAAAAGTTATTTCTGCTCTTCGAAGACATGGTTACGTTATAGAATCTATCTCAGATTCAAATTTTGATGAGGAATATTCGGATAAAGCTGATGCATTTCTTCACTATTTAAGTATTTGATTCGCTTCATTTGGAACAGCATTGGAGAAAAGTTATATTTACACAGTTTTGTAACCCATTGTAAACCGCCCCGGCTTTGAAATCAAACTTTCTTAAAATTGTTCTTCTCGGTGTTTTTTTAGGATTAACACCATTACAGACCTATTCTCAACAGCAACGATTCGGAAAACTTGATTCTTATTATTCCTCACTAATTTGGTATGAAATTGGTTTTTTTGAATGGAGTAATAAAGAAGTAGGAGGGTATTTAGTTTCAGATTATTATGAACCCGAAAAAAAGACAGCTGATTATATCTTATTAAGAACGGAGCAAAATTTAGATACACTTTCAGCCTCTATTTATGCTGAAACGTATATTGAAAAATGGCCTCGTGACCCTGCTTCTTTGGCGGTTAAATTAGAATTGGCTCATAAAGAACAAAAAGACAAGCATTTCAAAAAAGCCATTCAATTATATGAAGAGGCTTTAAAACTAGATACCGACAAAAAAGTTGGGGATAAAATCTATTATTGGTTATCTGAGTCGGCAAGAAGTGATTCAAATGCGTTTAATGCAAGAGCTTATTTATTAAAACTCGCTGGTGAATTTCCAAAATCGGCTCTAGCACCAACTGCACTTTATTCAAGAGGGGCTTTATTTTTATCAGAAAAAAATTATGTTCAAGCTTCTAGTGCTTTTGAATTGTTGCGTAAAAGATACCCAAATGATAAAATGACTCGCAAAATTGGAACCGCTTTAGGGGAAGCGTATTATCAGCAAAAATTATTTGATAAATGTATTACTTCTTTAAAAAGTGAACTACCCGTTTTGCAAGGTGAAGAAGAAAGTAAAGCCGTATTTTTAATTGCAGAATCGTATAATTATTTAAACGATTTTGATCAAGCTTCAGCGAACTATCTACGCTATGCTAATTTGAATAAAAATAAACCTGAAGAGCGTTTTGCTCAATATGGTTTGGGCTGGGTTTATCATAAACAACAAATTTATCATTGGTCGGCAGAATCTTTTGCGAAAGCAGCAAAAGGAGATGATGAAACAGCTCGGAAAGCTCTTTATTATAAAGCTATCAATGAAAAATTAGCGGGCTTATTTCCACAAAGTATGCAATCTTTCGAGGAGTTTGGGAAAAAATACACCAATGGAATTTGGATAGAAGAAGCTTATTATGAATGGGCGATTTCAAGTTTTGAATTTGGAGATTACCCAAAAGCAATTGATATTTTACTACAAGTCATTCGAAAAAGAGATTCCTTTAGGCAACGTGGAAAATTATTGAGTTTACTTGGAGAAGCCTATTTTGCAAACGGAGAATACACCAGAGCCCTTCAAGCATTTGAGGAAGCAGAAAAATCGGTAGATATTAATCCTGATATAAAAATTCAGGCTACATTTCAAAAAGCATGGTTACTTTATCGAAATCAAGCATATAAACAAGCACAGCCTATTTTTGAGTCTATTTATAGAAAGAATCCAGATTTTAAATTAGCTGCAGAAGCGTTGTTTTGGTCAGCAGATTGTTTTTATAGCGAGGAAGATTACGGTCTAGCTGGTGCTCAATTTCAGCAGTTTGTAACTACTTATCCTGATCATAAATTTACAGGTGCAGCTTTGTACAGTGTGGGTTGGTGTCATTTTAAAATGGGTGAGTTTGAAAAAACCATAGAGCCTTTGCAAAACTTTTTAGCCAATTATAAAGCGCCACCAATTGCACTTTTCCCTTATGATATTGATGCTCATTTGCGAATTGGAGATGCCCATTATGCCATTCGTGAATATGATTTAGCTATCGAGCATTATTCACATGCAATTGGGGCTGAACCAGGTGGCGATTACGCATTATTCCAAATTGGGAACTGTTATTACCGTTCAGAACGGACTTATGAAGCGGTAACAAATTTTAGAAAAATGCTTCGAATCTATCCGTATTCAAGACTTCGAGAGCAAGCTCAATACAATATTGGTTATGTCTATTTCTTGATGGGGAATTACGATCAAGCCATTTTAGAACTCAGTGGAGTCTTGAAAAAATATCCCAAAACAATGTGGGCGGCTAGAGCACAATATAATATTGGGGATGCCTATTATAATGCAGGAAAGTACAATGATGCCGTTGAAGCTTATAAAAAAGTGCTTGCAAATCATCCCAAAAGTGATTTTATTTTAGAAGCTATAAACGGTATTCAATACGCACAATTAGCTTCTGGAGTGCAAGATTCCTCAGAACAATTATTTGAATCATTTATTTATTCAAATCCAAGTTCTCGTGCTGCTGATAGATTGCGCTATAGACAAGCAGAAAGTTTGTTACAAGCCGGTGATTATCCCTCAGCAATTAAGTCCTTTACGGAGTACATTCGTATCTCTACAAGTAAAAAATTAATTTCTGATGCGCGTTATAATTTAGCCGAAGCGTATCGATTGAATAATGAAGAGGGCAAATCCATTAAAGAATTGCAGGGTTTTATTCAAGATTATCCCGATGTTGAAAAAACGCCCGTAGTTCTAAGTCTTTTGGGAAGAGTGTTTTTGAATAAAAAAGACTACGATATGTCTGAAAAATATTTTTTAGAACTTGATAAACGATTTACTTTGTACAAAGCAGAAGCCCTAAATGGTTTAGGATCAGTAGAAATTGGAAGACAAAACTACGAGAAAGCAAGAATGTATTTTGATAGTGGCTCAACGCTTTTTACGAACAACGATGCCATGAAATTAGGTTTAGCAAAAGTCAATTTTGAAGAAGAAAGAGATGAAATTGCAGTTCCACAACTAACAGAAATTGCAAAATCAAATACAGGTGCAGAAGGCGCAGAGGCGCAGTTTTTATTAGGAAGAGTCTATCAGGATAAAAAACAATACACGGAGGCTTTAACTGCATTTTCAAAAGTTAAGATTCTTTATGAGGCTTATGAATATTGGGTTGCAAAATCACTTTTAGAATCAGCTGTTTGTTATCAAAAGTTGGGAAACCCTGTTGAAGCGAAAAAGACCTTAAAGATTATTACAGACCGATATAGCAATACTGAAATTGCAAAAGATGCTGAAGCCATGTTGCTTAAAATGTAAGTAACCTGAGTTCAGGATAAGAAATTAAAAATGAAAACAGGAAAAAATAAATTTCGTTATTCCATGCTTGATCCGATTCGGTGAACCACGAAGTACTATCTGTGTCTACTTTGGGGTCAAATTCGTAATTGTTCAATAAAACCAATTGACATTCCCTATTGTTTATGCTGGTTTTGATTAAAATCATTGTAATAATCCTTATACCGAACTCAGGTAAGTAAGAAATCAATCTCGAACTAAGGTTAGTACCTAAAGAAAGTTATAAAAAGCGAACATGAGGATTTTAGAAAAGCAAAGATTTATTTAATTCTAATCTCGCCAAGAATAGAAGATTGAATCTTACCAAACTCGTCTTGCTCAATTGATTCAATCCGTAAGCCAATACTTCTTGCTAATTGTTGAGCATCAAAATCGGTGTAAAGACTATCTTCTTTGAATTCATTAATAGTGCCAACGATTTGCCACTCTCTGGTTTTCGCATTTAGTGATGAAAGTCTAAGTTTTTCTGGTGCAATTACTTTTGCTCTGTTCAAAAGAACAGCTAAACGCAAGGTGCTTCTGTCCCAAAATTGAATCCATTCACCTTTATTTTCTTTAAGTTGTATTTTTGAAACTAAAAAAAAATCACTTTTGGCTAAGGATTTGATTCTATCTAGGTTAAACTCACTTTGTCTAAAAGCTAAACGAAGTTCATTGCGTTCTTTTGATAGTAGATTGTATTGTTTTGCAGCGAGTTCAAGTTTTTGTTTAGCTAGATAGGTTTCCCATTGTAGATATAAAATAGTTCCGGCACTTATAAAAAGTAAAATACTTAAAGCCCAAATTGAATAGGTTCTGAATTTTTTATCTTTTTTATCTTCAAGTGCTTGTAAAACATCAACTAAACCTTCACGGTGATGTGAGGCGTGTAATTCTGATGTTGAGCCATCGGTTGACTCCTCTGTTACTAATTTTAATAATTGTTTGGTCTCATCGGTTGACTCTGGTTTTTGATGTAACTCTTTTTCGGTTTCTGAGGCAAAGTGTCTAGCTTTCGAAAATGCTTTTAATTGATAATAAGTTTCAAGTAAGTCTTTATCTCCTTTTGCAAGGCGTTCCTCAAACTCTTTTCGTTCTGGGTCGGAAAGTCTGTCGTTTAGGTAGTCATCGCAAAGCTTTAGGAGTGAACTCATTTTTCTGAAGTTTTTGATTCATCGGTAATTTCTGTAAAATCAGCATCTTCGATTTGGTCTAGTCTTGGACTGCTACTGGAATTTCTGGGAGAAGAAAATGGGTTTCTTGGTTGCTGGTTTTTGAACGTAGTTGTTAAAAAGCGACGAATTAAGTTAATTGAAAAATAGACCAATACCGCTAATAAGATAAATCTAAAAAACATGTTAGCAATTATTTGGGTGATAAATAAGTTGTTTGAGCTTTTAAAGGAGCTTCGAATACATTTCGTATAATATAGTCAAGATGATCTGTATTCGTTACAAAGTCAATTTCAGAGGCATTAATAATTATTAATTGTGAACGATTATAGTGATGAAAAAAATGATTATAAGCTTCATTTAATTCGTTTAAATAATCTGGATCCATGTCTTTTTCGTAGGATCGTCCCCGTTTGTGAATATTATGAAGAAGCCTGTCTAATGAACTTTGCAGATATATAACTAAATCAGGTTTGGGCGCTTTAAAACTCATTATTTGGAAAATTTTATCATAAAGAGCTAATTCATCACCATTTAAATTAATTCGGGCGAAAATACGATCTTTATCAAAAATATAATCGCTAATAACAGAGGAATGGAAAAGATCTTTTAAGTAAATATTCTGTTGTTGCTGAAAACGACTTGCAAGAAAAGTAAGCTGAGTTTGGAAAGCGTATCGCTCTCTATCTATGTAGAATTTGTCGAGAAAGGGATTATCTTTAAATTCTTCTAATACAAGTTTTGCATTACGTTCTTTAGCAAGCAAATTTGCAAGGGAAGTTTTACCGGCACCGATTACACCTTCTATGGCAATAAATTCGTATGTATTCATCAGATGATTAAGTCCAGCTTAAAGGTAGTTTTTTGATAAAACCCTCAGGTGCGTGTAAAAGCATTTCGGTGATATGCATATTTGATACAGGATCAGACCATTTGGGCTCAATTTCCTGCAAAGGTACTAAAACAAATTGACGCTTGGGGTATTCTTTGTGTGGAATTTGTAACCAATCAAGTTGAATCTGAACTTTTTCCATGGCGATAATATCGAGATCAATAATGCGATTACTCCAACGAGGAGCCATCATATCTCGCCCATACGCTCTTTCGTATTCTTTTACGAGTATTAGTAGGCTTTCAGGGGTTTCGCAAGTTGAGAGCCGAATTACTGCGTTATAAAAAGGTTTGTCTGCTGGTCCTAATGGCGCTGTTTCAAAAAGAGAGGAACAGGAGATTGGCGACTCGGAAATGGAGTTTAAAAAAAAACGGGCGTCTTGCATATTTTTGAATCGATTACCTTGGTTAGAACCTAATGCAATCCAGACAAAAACAGGTTGGACACCCGCACCCATACGAATCAAAATTTAAATGGTAGATAATTCGATCTGATGTTGCAAATCTTTAACAATGCGTTTTATTTTAACGTTTGTATTTGTCTGATCTGTCACAGAAGAAATGGCATGGATAACGGTTGAATGATCACGACCGCCAAAATGAAGGCCAATTGTTTTATACGTAGCTTTGGTTAACAATTTTGATAAATACATGGCAATTTGTCTTGCTTCAACCACTTCTTGCTTTCTGGTTTTATCTTTTAATTTTGTTGGGTCAATCCCAAAATATTCAGCTACCTGATTTTGGATGGTTTCAATCGAAATGTTTGAGCGATTATCTTTAATCATGTCTTTGAGCATTCTTTTTGCCATTGGCAAGTCGATATGATCTACATTTTGCAAAGAAGACATGGCTAAGAGTTTAATAATAGCTCCTTCGAGTTCTCGTACATTCGATTTAAAGTTCAATGCAATGAATTCTAAAATATCTTGATCAAATTCAATTCCGTTATCATTCGCTTTGCGTTCAAGAATAGCATAACGAGTTTCAAATTCTGGCATTTGAATATCAGCGCTTAAACCCCAGTTAAATCTCGAAATTAACCGTTCTTGAATATCTGGAATATCTTTTGGGGCGCGGTCGCTAGAAAGAATAATCTGTTTCCCATCTTGATGCAAGGTATTAAAAATATGAAAGAACTCTTCTTGAGTACGTTCTTTACCACTAAAAAACTGAATATCATCTACGATTAACACATCAACAGAACGATACATCATAGAAAATTCAGCTATTCTGTTATTTCTGATAGCGTGAACAAACTCATTAGTAAAACTCTCTGATGTGATATAAAGAACGGTTTTTTCACCATTATAAGCTTGTTTAACTTTGTTTCCAATACTTTGAATGAGGTGAGTTTTACCTAAGCCTGTTCCACCATAAATAAAAAAGGGGTTAAACGAATTCGCTCCAGGATGTTCGGAGATTGCCAAAGATGCAGAACGAGCAAGACGATTGCAATCGCCTTCAATATATTTTTCAAAAACATATTGAGGATTCAGATTAGAATTAATCTTCTTTTTTTGAATACCTGGAATGATATAAGGATTCTGCAATTGTCCTGGATAGAATGCATGAGAGCCTTCAAATTGATTTTCTTTTGATGAAGGAGGAGTTGGTTGCTGTGGTAAACGTATCGTTTTGTTGTCGAGCATATCTTCTGCTTTCTCAACAACAACCGAATATTCTAATTTTCCTTGCGTTCCTAGGACCTTAGTAATAGTAGAACGAAGTAATTGATAATAATTCTCCTCAAGCCATTCATAGAAAAACTGTGAAGGAACCTCAATGGTTAACATGGTTTCAATTAATTTGAGCGGTTTTATAGGCTCAAACCAAGTTTTATATTTCTGAAAATTAATATTGTCCCTGATAACATCAAGGCACTGCTGCCATACAAGCGAAGCCTGTTCTTTACTCAACGGAAAACCTCCTGGTAAACGCTAACTCTTTTAAAATTTACTAACTGTTTTAAGGTGGTTGATTCTATTGAACTGGAGGCTAAATTTGAAGATAATAATTTACTTATCCACATATGTAGTCTCAGTATCCATCTCAACTAAGCCCTAAAATCAGGAATTATTTGCTCTGTGTCAAATTGTTATTAAATTGTTAAGTAAAAGTTATCCACATATAAAAAAGCGGTGTAAGTGATTGTGGCATAATGATATAAATAATAATGAAAAAAAAATGAATTTGGCTATTGACACATCATACGCGCTAATTTCGCCGATTTTGCCCTCTAAAATGTTATCAACAACTTGTGGATAAATATTTTTCCACAAGTTATCCACATTTTAAAATAGCTATTGACATTTAGATAAAAACATCTTCACCTTAAATAAGATTGTATCATTCTAGGCTTACCAGAAAGGTCTAAGATTAATTGAGAGTTCCACTTAGAGCGATTGAATAAATTCAATATAGGTTCTGATAGATTCTCATTGATTTCAAGATAAAGAGCTGAGCTATTTTGTGGTTTTAATTGTCGAGTGGCAATCGAAATGATAGATTCATAAACGCGAACTGGATTTTCAGCAAAAAGTGCTAACGAAGGTTCGTATTTCTTAACCTGAATATCCATCTCTTCTGCTTCTGAGAGCATTATATAAGGTGGATTAGAAATAATTAAGTCAAATTTAGTTGAGTTTGCAACATGGTCGGCAAATAGATTTCCTAAGCTAAAAGAAACCGTAACATTATTTTTTTTAGCATTTAGTTTAGCTACTTCCAATGCTTCTGGGCTAATGTCTATCCCTGAAATCTCCCAATCGGGTCTTTCCATTTTTAAACAGATAGCAATACAACCTGAACCTGTTCCGATATCTAATACGTCAGCATTAGGGAGATTTTTATGGTTATTAAGAACGAGTTCAACCAATTCTTCTGTTTCAGGTCTTGGAATGAGTACATGTTTGTTTACACTGAACACTCCATTGTAGAAATCAGTCTCACCAACAATGTATTGAAGTGGTTCATTTTTTGCGCGGCGCAAGACTAAACTACGCAGGGTTTCCAACTCAATCGGTTTGAGTGGTCTGTCGTATTGCAAATATAAATCAAGACGCTTTAGCCCAAGACTGTGTGCAAGTAACCATTCAATACTTAGCCTTGGGGAAGGAATTTTTTTTTCAGAAAAAAAGGCAGTTGCCCAATCTAACATGGAGAGCACGGTCCATTCCTTTGGCGGCTCAATAGTCATAATTAATCTTTGTCGTCGGGTTGTTTTACAGGAATTTCTTGAGGCGTTAAACCGAACCTCTTTGCGAAGTCATAAATAAAATCGATGACAACATCAGATAACGTTTTATCGGCATTGGTAGTTGAGCCTCTAAATCCCATTCGACCGCCTGTAGGCATTAATTCGAATTTGATGGATTTGTTTGAATATTCAGCAATGCAAGTAAGTGAAGTACTAGAGTTTGTAAGACGTTGATATTGTTCGAAGACACAAACGATAGAATAGGCATCTTGTTCAGGAATATGGAACTGATAGACATATCTTGGTTTCAGGTCTTCAATAAGTTGGTTTCCCATTCGTTTTACGGTATCAACTGGACCGAGAACGACATATTTACGAAGTTTGTTCATTGTGTTAGTAGATTACTTTGAAATAAAATTTTTCAATTATTTAAAAAACTTGGCACAATATACTATCTCAGATAATTTAAGCAATAGCTATACACATTTTTTTAATGTAAAACGTTATTTTCTACGTGTTTTTTCAATCAATCTGTATATTTACCGCATGAAAAAGCATTTCATTTCATTTATTTATTTACTAGCGCTCACAGTTCCTCAAATTTTATCAGCTCAACTTTGGGTTGAACCAGAGTTAACCGAGGTAAAACAGAATGGCACACCTTATGAAAAAGGAGCTAGAAAAGGGATTGGATTTGAATTAATTCTTAATGATTTTGGGTTTTCTATCGGTTCTCAATTTAGATATTTAATCTCAAGTTCGCAGGAGTACACCATTAATTTTGCAATTGGATCATTAAGAGATGTTTCAGAGCAAACGTTCACTACGTATTTTAGCGAAATTATTCCAAATAAGTACAATAGAGTGTTAAACTTCCCATTGTTATTTGGTTTTAAACAGCGGATATTAAGTTCTTACATACAAGATAATTTGAGATTTACCATTCAAAGTAGTATGGGACCTAGTCCTGCATTTGTTTATCCTTATTTTATAGATGTTAACGAAAACGGTTTTAGAGATACAAATTTAGAACCAGTAATAGACGCTTTAAGCGAATGGGGAAGAGGAGCTTTTAAATTCGGTGCTGCCTCAGAAATTATGTTGGGAATGGATTTTGGACAAGATAATAAAGGCTTTTCTTGTTTTAGGTTCGGAATTGTTATGCACTATTTTGGATCAGGTATTCAAATTATGGAACCGAATAAGCTTGAAATAACACGAGTTGTTGGAAATGAGATTTATGGGAATATAGTTCCTAGTGCGAAACCTCAGCATTTTTTCATCTCGCCACAGTTTAATTTAGTAATCGGATCTTTCTGGTAAATGTTATTTAATGCGTTTGTATAGGAAAATCAAACCTAGTAAAAATGGGATTAAGCTGATTTACAATGTACAGATTGTTTAGTATCACTTCAGTTTTGTAGTCGTTAATTTTACGAAGAGATTTTCACATTACATCATTTAGTAAACGCTTCAAAATGTCGGGTTTTACAGTTTTCACCCATTCAAATTGTGTTAATTTTTCGATTATCATACAGTAAAAACTTTTCAAATAATGCTAATAATATACTATACCATTGAGTAAAGCATTTTTGAACTCAAATAGTAAAAAAAAAAATAATGTATCAAGAGACGTTTATTATATCAAGAAATGGATTTGATTTTGAATTTATCCGTTGGGGAAATATAAAAGAGCCAACGTGGTTGTTTATACATGGTTTTGGAGGAAGCGCTCGAACTTTCAGTAAAGTAGCAGCTTATTTTGTAGAAGCAGGGGAAAGTTTACTTACAGTTTCGTTACCCTATCATGGAAATAGTTCAGATGCGAGTAGTGAAAATCAGCTGTTTGATATAAAAGTACTTTCCAATGTATTTTCTGAAATTGTGAAAACTGAGTTTGGAATGAAAAGCTATACGCTCGTTTCGCATAGTTTAGGCTCGCGAATTGTTCTGTGGCTTGCAGTGAACAAACAAGAAGAAATAAATTCCATTCATATCATGAATCCTGCTGGTTTTTATCCTTGGGAGATTCGTTTTTTTCAATTTTTTTCTCGGGGATGGAAAGCAAAGCTACTCGATGTTAAAATTATTGCTCGTTCAGTTACTTCATTATTAATACCCAACCCTGAACAAAGAGTAATACAAGCATTCAAATGGTTAGCAAAGAGTTATCCAGAAATGTGTTTACACAAAACAAAAGTGTTTATTCAATTGTTTAAAATCAGAAAACCAGTACATATCTATTGGGGAGATAAAGACAGATTGTTGCCACTCGATTTTGCAAATGAAGTGAAACAGCACTTTGAGAAAGGTAAAGTACATATAATAAACCATTGTGGACATTTACCCATGATTGAAAAACCTGAAGAATTGTCAAAATTACTTTTAAAAAATAGGAATCTAGATTTAATCGATTCCATTTGAAAAAAAAACGTTTTTTTCCGTCATTGGAAGCGTTATCATAGGATAATGTAATATACAGCTTAATAAATAAGACTAACTAGTCTTTATATATTTACCTTTGAAATAACCAAATTTCTGAACTCAGGAAGGAATATGAAAAAATCATTTTTAGGACTTAAAACCTTTGAACTTGTTGGTCTTATAGTCGGAATACTCGGTTTTATCTTTTTTATTTCATCACCATTTGCAGGATTAACCTTAGCAGGTCACTTGGCTTTAGCTATATTTTGGTTAGCGGCTTGGTTTTATATTTCTCAACCGATTCCAGTTTATGCTACCTCTTTATTAGTGATGCTTTTGGCATCACTTTTACTCTCAGCTGAAGGTCCAATTTACAAAAGTGCTAAACAAGAATTTAAGCCCGTTGCAAAAGACTCAACTGGAAGTTTTATTATTTCAAAAAGTGCCCTTATCGATGGCAAATATGTGTATAAATACGATGGTAAACATTGGGAAACAATCGTTGTAAAGCCAATAATTGTATCAAATACAGAAATAAAAATTACTACTGATGAATTACAAAATGGCGATCAAATCGGTGTAAACCTTACTAAATTAACAGCAGGATATTCGCCTTTAAGTTATAAAACCATATTTGGAACCTTAGCAAATCCAATTATCATATTATTTTTAGGCGGATTTATGCTTGCACAAGCAGCAGTTAAATATCGTTTAGATGCAGCATTAACAGCTTATTTATTAAAACCTTTTGGGAATAAGCCTTCATTTATTTTGTTCGGATTAATATTAGTTACGGCAATTTTGTCGGCATTTATGAGTAATACTGCAACTACTGCTATGATGATGACGGTTATTTTACCCATTATTGCTGTCATTCCATCGAAAGACAAATTTAAGTCAGCTGTTGTGTTGAGTATTCCTATTGCAGCAAATATTGGAGGGATAGCCACTCCAATTGGAACACCTCCAAATGCCATAGTTATTGCAGCATTAGCACAACAAAAAATGGGAATAGCGTTCTCCGATTGGGTTATAATGGCATTGCCTTATACCATTGCGATGTTAGCAATTGCTTGGTTTTTATTACGTATTCTTTATAAACCTACCATTCAAACTGTAAATCTTAATTTGAAAGCCAAATTCAATAAAGAGCCTAAAGCCATAGCGTTATATGTTATCTTTTTTGTAACGGTAATGTTGTGGTTCACTGAGAGTTTACATGGAATTCCATCTGGTTTAACTGCTTTCATTCCTCTAACATTTTTAACATTTGGTAAGATTTTAGACACCAATGATATTAGATCTTTGTCATGGGAAGTTTTATGGTTAGTATCTGGAGGTATGGCGCTTGGAATGATTATCGATAAAACAGGATTGGCAATTTGGTTATTGCAATCTATTGAATGGTCAAATTTTTCGATCATCTTCTTATTCTTCACGTTCGCAATTGTAGGTTGGGGATTGGCTAATTTTATGTCTCACACAGTTACGGCAACTTTATTGATGCCTTTGGGAATTTCATTAGGATTATCTGGAAGTTTAGGGGCAGGTTACAGTACGGTTGTAACTTGTATGGTTATTGGGATTGCAAGTAGCTTGGCAATGATTCTACCAATTTCGACACCTCCAAATGCCATTGCAATGTCAACGAACATGATAAAAACAAAAGACATGGCAGTTTTTGGTCTAATTATTGGCTTAATTGGAATACCTTTAATGATTGCATTTGCATGGTTCTATTGGAATTTATTTGTATAAGGAAAACACACTATGAGTACCCCGTATTATATTTTAATAATTGAAGATGAAGCTCCTGTTCGCGATGCCGTTCTTCGTGAAGTTGAAGCATTTGAAAATTTTTTCCCAGTTGAAGCGGTTGAAAGCGCTGAGGAAGCTAAAGAAGTAATCGAAATGATTGAAAAAGAAGGTGGCAAAATTGCTCTTATTTTATGCGATCATCTTTTACCTAAAAAAAATGGAGTCGATTTCTTAATTGAAAGTATGGAATACCCGATTACTCGCTTTGCAAGAAAAGTTTTAGTAACAGGTCAAGCTGGTCACGATGATACCATTATGGCAATCAATAAAGCAGGCTTAGACTTTTATATTAGCAAACCTTGGAAAACCGAAAATTTTCTTCATGTTATAAAAGAGCAATTAACCACATTTGTGCTGAAAGAGCAAGGATTTAATGCCATTCCATTAATGGGAATATTGGATGGCGTTCGCATAATGGAACATGTTCGAAAAACAGGTTATCAAGGAAACGTTTAATTTTTTTTGAAATTTTGAGTTGTTATTCAGAACTAGCCATTTTGTTAAGGTTGTTGGTTCTGTTTTTTATTCAAGAAAGCAGTTTTTTTACTTGATTCTATAAAAAAGGCGAAGAAATTGGTAATGTTGAGTCTTTGTTCAATCAAAGCTTTTCATTATTAGGCATTAATTTATGTAATTAAATTCTGTAAGATTTCTAGTTCTTTTTTTTACAAATTAAATGCACGAAACTACAAATTGAAAAGTTTAGATGTAACTATGTTATAAATGGATTATGAAAAATATGGAATCACGATTAGATAGTATAGATCCATTAAAAATCACAACTGATTTATTAGCCCTATTAGAGAATGAGTATAGTGATAAATACGAGATAAAAACTTACACAACGAATGAATTAATTTTTAAAGAGGGTGTTTTTAATAAGTATTTGTATATCCTTTTAGATGGAACCATAGAACTCGCTAAATACGATCGATTCGATAAGCCTGTAAAAGTTGATTGGATAAGACCGGGGTCAATGTTTGGAGTGCTCTCGTTCACAATGGGAAGACCCGCATTGACCTCAGCAAGGGCAAAAGCGAATAGTAAAGTCCTGATGATTGGCTTAGCCTCTTTTGAGCGAATACGAAGAGAATCTAGAATTTTCTATGATTTAATTGGTCGGCTTTATATGCAGAATTTAATTGAGCGATATGTTCATGTTGTATCAATTCATATGGAGCTAGATGAATTAAATTCTAAGATTGAAAAGGAAAGAAATACCTTAAAAAATACACTTATTGAGCTAGAAGCATCTCAGAGTAGATTAGTAAATCAAGAAAAAATGGCGATTTTGGGTCAGCTTGTTGCTGGTTTTGCGCACGAGGTAAATAACCCTGCATCTGCTTTAATAAGTGCTTTAGACTTTTTAAGTAATGGTTTACCAACTCAGATTGAGAAAATTCCTAGCCCAAGAATTCCTGCTCAAGGTGTATTTCGTTGGGGCTTAGAGCAAGAACCTGTTTCAACTTTAAAAACGCGTGAATTAACCAAACAAATGGAAGTAGATTATCCTCTAATGGATAGAACTTGGGTTCGAAAAATCACTCAACTTTCTTTAGCAGCTCAAGATGAAATTAAAAAACAGTTTCATAAAGAATTAAAAAAAGGTGACATTCAACCTTTAAATGAATTAATGCGGTTAATTGAATTAGGAATTGCTTTTAAAGGGATGAAACTTTCTGCAAAACGTATTGCTGAATTGGTGCAGAGTATGAAAAATTACGCGCGTCAAGGCGATTCTCAGGTTGAAGAATGTGATATAAGAAATGGGTTACACGATACAATGTTAATTCTTTCAAATAGGCTAAAGAAGAGAAGTGTAATTCTAGAATTAGATAATGTTCCTAATGTAAATGCTGTTGTTGGTGAACTTAACCAAGTTTGGACAAATATTATTATTAATGCTTGTGATGCAACTACAGATGGTAGTAAGTTGAAAATTTCTTGTGGTGAGCTTTCAGGTTTAGTTTGGGTTCGTTTTGAAGATGATGGACCTGGTGTACCTGATGAAATTAAAAGCAAAATATTTGAAGCAAATTTTACAACTAAAAACTCAAGTGGTCATTTTGGTTTGGGTTTGGGCTTAGCCATAACCCATCAAATTGTGAAAAAAAATAATGGGGAAATTGAGTTGGAACGATCTTCAGATTTGGGTGGAGCCTGTTTTACGGTTTGGATGCCCGAGGCTTAAGAAATTTTGAATTGCTTTATTTCGGATGCTAGAAGCTAGAAGCTAGAAGCTAGAAGCTAGAAGCTAGAAGCTAGAAGCTAGAAGTGTAATTCATAATTCATAATTCGTAATTC
>Ga0210026_1000594_pt1 | contig 40618 bp, 40 predicted proteins | sample CryGeymeta201509_FD_183977 | JGI IMG/M metagenome (GOLD analysis project Ga0210026, IMG submission 183977) | Groundwater microbial communities from Crystal Geyser aquifers in Utah, USA - Crystal Geyser metaG 2015-09 (SPAdes) (version 2) | ecosystem: Environmental > Aquatic > Deep subsurface >...
CGCGGGCTTTAGCCGTACCGGTCAATTACGAAATTTTACATGTTATTCCGATTAAGTTTGGAGTGGATAATCAGGGGGATGTTAAAGATCCGATCGGTATGAACGGTATTCGTTTGGAAGTAGAAACTTTAATTGTTCAGGGACTTAATACGCAAATTAAAAATTTAACAAAAGCAATTTATCGGACCGGTTTAGAAATTGAAGATTTGGTAATAGCGCCACTGGCGGCAGCGGAAGCGGTCTTAAGTGTTAAACAAAAAGACCTCGGTGTCGCTTTGATTAGTTTAGGTTCAGCCACTACTTCTTTAGCGGTTTATGAAGAACGTAATTTAATTCATACCGCTATTTTACCGATTGGTGCCGAACATATTACTTCTGACATTGCTATTGGTCTCCGTTGCCCTATTAATTTGGCGGAACGTATTAAACAAGAATATGGTACAGCCACTCCGGAAGATGTAGATAAAAAAGATGAAGTTGATATTAGTCAGTTAGTAAAAGAAGAGGAAGTTAATGATGATATTAGTACTATTTCTCGCCACTATTTAGCGGAAATTATTAATGCTCGAGTGGAAGAAATTTTTGAAAAAGTTGATGCTGAATTTAGACGGATTGATCGCTCGGGTCTTTTACCAGCGGGAGTTATTTTTGTTGGTGGTGGTTCAGAACTGGATGGCTTAGTAGAAGCAGCTAAGAAAAAATTACGTTTGCCGTCTGCACTTGGCGCTGCCAAGAATATAAACGTCGTGATTGATAAGGTGAAAAATCCGGAGTTTGCCACGGCCTTAGGTTTAGTTATTTGGGGTAGTCATACCGAAGGAGAGGCAAGTGGCGGTAATAATTTACAAAAAAGTTTAGGAGGAATTTTAGATAAAACTTTAGGTTTGTGGCATAAAATAATGCCAAAATAAAGATTAAAAATAGTATTGTAATTTTATGGCTGAAGTTAAACCAGAAATAGAGACATTTGCAAAAATTAAAGTAGTTGGCGTCGGCGGTGGCGGCGGTAGTGCCATTAATCGAATGGTGGCTGGCGGCATCAAGGGTGTTGGTTTTGTCGCGGTTAATACCGATGTTCAAGCCCTACATTATAATAAGGCCAATGAAAAAATTCATATCGGTAAAACCGTGACGCGCGGTTTAGGGGCGGGTATGAATCCGGATTTAGGGAAATCGGCGGCCGAAGAATCACAGAATGAACTGCGTGAGGTTTTGAAAGATTGTGATATGGTTTTTGTCACTTGCGGTTTGGGCGGCGGCACCGGTTCGGGTGCTTCTCCTATTGTGGCGCAAATTGCCAAAGACTTGGGAGCCTTAACGGTTGCGGTTGTGACTAAACCTTTTATGTTTGAGGGCGGCCAGCGTAAGAATATCGCTGATCGCGCTTACGCCGAGTTGGCCGATAAGGTTGATACCATTATTACAATTTCTAACGATAAGTTATTACAAGTCATTGATAAACGGACCTCACTTTTGGATGCTTTTAAAATTGCCGATGATGTCTTGCGTCAAGGAGTCCAGGGAATTGCCGAAATTATTACCGTCCCCGGTATTATTAACGCTGACTTTGCCGACGTTAAAGCGGTTATGAGCAATGCCGGTTCGGCCTTAATGGGCATTGGTATGGCTACCGGCGAGAATAAGGCCGTAGAGGCCGCTAAGGACGCGATTAACTCCAATCTCCTGGATATGTCTATTGATGGTGCTCGGGGCATTGTCTTCACTATTACCGGCGGTCCTGACTTAAGTATGACTGAGGTTAGTGAGGCGGCGAAGGTAATTACCTCGGCTGCCGATGAGGATGCTAAAATTATTTTTGGGGCTGTGGTGGATGAGAAGATGAAAGATCAGATTAAGATTACGGTAGTAGCAACCGGTTTTGATGGTCATGGCCAAACTAAGAGTAATGAAATGACCACTTCTTATACTCCCAACTCTTTTATTACGGAAAAAGATAATGCTAAAGAAGAGTCCTCAGTTATAAATCATTCGGATAAGAGCAAGGGAAAATTTTCCTCAGTATTTAAAAATATTCCCGCTAAACCGGCTTTAGATAAAAAAGCGGATAGACCTAAGCTGGATGATGATGACGATGATTTGAGTGTGCCGGCGTTTATTCGTAAGAAGATGGGGTAACTTTAGTCAAAAGATTGGTATTTTATAACAAAGCGAGGCTTAAAATGCCTCGTTTTGTGTATAGAATGTGTATAGTAATAGCGTGCGCGATTCTTGCGCGATTATTCTAAGCATATAAAAAAGCCATTGATAAAAAAATATCAATGGCTTTTGCATGTCCCTTAGGCGGGAATCATGCTGAATTTAATGAATCCTTGTCCCGATGTTTTGGGTAGGACAAGAGCCAGTACTTGAAACTTCAAAATATTTTCTGTTTTATTCCAATATTTTGAACTTATTTCGTTGGCATTATACACATTTGGCTCTGAAATATCATTGCCATAATGCATTGCCACTAACTTTTCTCCGGGAAGTGTTGCTAAATCAACCTGGTAAACGCTCCAACCGGGAAAATCTGGGATGGGTGTTGTGGCTTTGGTTAATAATGTGTTGTCATTATTTGTTATTTTAACAAAGGGTTTTACTCCTTTATCTCCAGTATTAACGTATATCGACAGATTGTTACCGCTCAGACTTGAACGGACATAATCATCCCCCACTACTCCAGGTACGAGTGGTTTAGGCGCTGGTGTTGTGATCGGCACGACTGTTCCATTATTTAGAACTCTGAATTTGATCAGAGTTGGATTAGTCGCAGTAGTGAACTGACCTAAATACGATCCCCAGACCATATCGTCTGGGTTTCCATCTCTTAATTTCCCTATACCCATGTTGTATAGGGTATCTGCTGGTAGATACATAGTTAACTTTATGTATTTACCAAATTCTGTGCCGGTCGCTGGTGATAATTCCCCATCAACTACATTGTAGTTGGTGTCGATGATAGCTACTGGCATAGACACAATCCATGAACCAATAGGATCGCCAGTATATACCCAGTTTCCAGGAAAATTGAGGTAGCTAGTTTTTAAAGCACCCCAGGTGATTTTAAAACTATTACCAAACTCCTCGACACTTTCAACCCATAGTGATTTTACAACATCAAAACTTTCTATAATTTCAATGTCTATGGTTGTCGTGTGGCCTTGGCTAAGGCTGTCGTAAGCAGTAATTGATAATTGCGTCTTAGCACCAATAGCTAATTTGTAAATATGACTTGCATATTGGCCCGTAGAAATTGTTTTGTCGTCAGCAAAGTACCAGGTCCAGCCGCTAAGAGTGGCCTTCCCGCTATTGTAAGCTACGAACTCTACTATAGAGCCCTGTGCTATCTTCACGGTGCCAAGTACTTCCTGGCCACCAACCTTCATTACGATTTTTACATCAGGCTTTAATGTGTCAGGTCCAATCAGGTTATCTTTTTCTGAGCACCCTATAGATAGGATGAAAATAGATAGAAAGATAAGAACGAAACCACTTTTTGCACGTGTTCTCACGATGTTTCTCCTTTTTTATTGTGAAATATTTATTTTATGTTAAAGTTCTTAATAATTCAAAGCAAAAAACTCAATTACTGTTAGAATTTTATCTTTAAATAATCATTATATATTACCCTGTTTAACAAATTATGTCAAGCTGATGCACGCGGAGTTCAATAAGTAAGTGCAACACTAGTCTGCTACCGCCTCGGTGGGCTAAACGAGCTAAATAAGAAAAGGCTATTTCCCTAATATCTTCAGATAAATTTTAATAAAACTTTTTAATGATTTTGTAAAACTCTGTGCATAACTTTAGTTTTTTTTAATATTTTTTTAAAGATTAGCTAAATTGACCCAGCCCCCAAGTTTTGCTAAAATATAGCTATACACAACATTTAGTGGATGTTAATTAAAAAAGCCACTAAATATAGGATTTTTAAATATGAAATGCCCTATCTGTTATTTTCCCGACACTAAGGTCATTGATTCACGCATCGCCCCGGATGCGATGTCTATTCGTCGCCGTCGGGAATGTTTAAAATGTGCTTTCCGTTTTTCTACTTATGAAGAAGTAGAATTACTGGATTTAGTTATTATGAAGCGTGATGGACGGAGAGAAGCCTATAGTCGCGATAAAATGACCGATGGTTTAAAAAAATGTTGCGCTAAACGACCGATTACCGAAGATCGTTTTAAAAAATTGATTAATTCTATTGAAAGGGATTTACAGCGTTTAAAAAGTACGGAAATTACTTCACGTCAGATTGGTCAGATGGTGATGAAAAATTTAAAAAAAGTAGATCAGATTGCTTATATTCGTTATGCCTCGGTTTATGAATCGTTTAAAGACGCTCACGAATTTCGTAAAGAACTTAATAAATTAATTAAAGAAAAAAAATAGTATGTCCGCTACCATTACTAAAATTATTAAGCGCGCCGGTGAAATTGCAGATTTTGACCAGTCTAAAATTACGCGGGCTATTTATAAGGCAGCGGTTTCGGCCGGTTTTGATGACCATCAATTGGCTAAGAAATTAACCGACCAGGTCACGATTCGTTTGAATCAAAAATTTCATCAGAACAGTATCCCGGCCGTTGAAGAAGTTCAAGATATCGTTGAGGAAGTTTTAATTGAAAGTAAATTAATAAAAGTTGCTAAAGCTTACATCCTCTATCGCGACCAACATCGTCAGATTCGTGATATTAATGCCACCGCTTCGGATGATAAATTAATGGAAGATTATTTAGGGCGAGCCGATTGGCGTTTGAAGGAGAATAGCAACATGAGTTTTTCCGTACAGGGTTTAAATAATTATATTGCTTCTTCTATTTCCGCTCGTTATTGGCTAGATAAAATGTATCCGGAAAATATTCGGGCTGCTCATATTAATGGTGATTTTCATATTCATGATCTTGGTTTGCTTGCGCCTTATTGTTGCGGTTGGGATCTTAAAGATTTACTCATTCGTGGTTTTAAAGGTGTGAGCGAAAAAGTTCAGAGTAAACCCCCGAAGCATTTTCGTAGCGCTCTCGGTCAAATTATTAATTTCTTTTATACCATGCAGGGTGAAGCGGCCGGGGCTCAGGCCTTTGCTAATTTTGACACTTATTTAGCGCCCTTTATTCGTTATGACAATTTAACTTTTAAAGAAGTAAAACAGGGTTTACAGGAGTTCATGTTTAATATTAATGTTCCAACTAGAGTCGGCTTTCAAACCCCTTTTACTAACGTTACTTTGGACGTTACCCCTTCGCCGATGATTGGCGAAGAAAATGTGATTATCGGTGGCGAAATAATGCCGGAAAAATATAAAGATTTTCAAGAGGAAATGGATATCTTTAATCGCGCTTTTGCCGAAGTAATGATTGCCGGTGATTCTACCGGACGAGTTTTTGGTTTTCCTATCCCCACCTATTGTATTGATAAAGATTTTGACTGGAATAAGGAATCTATGCAGCCGGCCTGGGAGATGACGGCTAAATATGGTATTCCTTATTTTTCCAACTTTGTTAATTCTGACATGAACCGTGATGATGCTCGTTCTATGTGCTGTCGTTTGCGTTTAGATAATCGTGAATTGCGTAAGCGTGGCGGTGGACTTTTCGGTGCTAATCCTTTAACCGGCTCTATTGGTGTAGTAACTATTAATCTGCCTCGCCTCGGTTATCTTTCTAAAAATAAGGAAGAATTCAAAAAGCGCTTAGAAGCTTTAATGATTTTGTCTAAAGATAGTTTGGAAATTAAACGTAAAGTTATTGAGAAATTTACCGATGATCGTCTCTATCCTTATTCCATGTTTTATTTAAGTGATATTAAAGAGCGTTTCGGTTCATATTGGCAGAATCATTTTTCCACGATTGGTATTAATGGCATGAATGAGGCGGTCTTGAATTTAATGGGTAAAGATATGGCGACGCCGGAAGGGCGAGCTTTTGCCGAAGAAATATTGGATTTCATGCGCGAGAAGTTAATGGACTTCCAAAATGATACTAATAGTCTTTATAACTTAGAAGCGACGCCGGCCGAAGGAACTACTTATCGTTTTGCCAAGAAAGATCAGGAAATGTATCCCGGAATAATCTGTGCTAATACGGAAGCGGTTAAAGAAAAAGGTGTGCCCCCTTATTATACTAATTCCACTCACCTCCATGTCGGTTTTACCGAAGATATTTTTTCCGCTTTGGATTTACAGGATAATTTACAGACTAAATATACCGGCGGTACTGTTTTGCATGGTTTTATAGGTGAACGATTGCCTAATGGTGACGCGGCGAAGAAGTTAGTGAAATCAATTGTAGAAAATTATCGTTTGCCTTACTTTACCGTTACTCCGACTTTTTCCATTTGCCCTAAACACGGTTATTTATCCGGTGAGCATAAATATTGTCCGAAATGTGATGCGGAGATTGGTTATCATGAGGAAGTACCGGATGTTTCGGTAGCGAAGGAAGATTTAGAAGAAGTAGCTGAGACTGTCGCTAATACTTAATTTATTTATTTTTTTATTTTTTAATATTATGAGTCCTATTAAAATCGAAAGACAGGAGTGTATAGTTTATAGTCGAGTGGTTGGCTGGTTAACGCCGACTAAGAACTGGAATCTCGGCAAACAAAGTGAATACGCCCAGCGCCAGACCTACGAAATAAAAAATTAATTTATTTTATGATTATTGGTGGTTTAGAGAAATTAACTCTCTTAGACTACCCCGAGCACTTGGCGGCGATAATATTTACCCAAGGATGCAACTTTCGCTGTCATTTTTGTTATAACCCATTGCTTGTCCTGCCCCGGAACGGGTCGGATGAAAAAGAAAAAGGTATGTCTGAATTTTCTCCCCAGAACCTTTTTCTTTTTTTACGGGAGCGAGTGGGTCGCTTGGAGGGAGTCGTTATTACCGGCGGTGAGCCGACCTTACATCCTGATTTACCGGAGTTTATTTCTGATATAAAAAAATTAGGTTATCTGGTCAAGTTAGATTCTAATGGCACTAATCCGGAGATGTTGAATCGTTTGATCAAAGAAAAATTGATTGATTATATTGCGATGGATATTAAGGCGCCTCTGGATCGTTATGAGGAAGTTGTGAATACCAAGCTTGATTGTAATAAAGTGCAAAAAAGTGTTAAAATCATTATAGATAGTGGTTTACCTTATGAATTTCGCACCACGGTAGTCCCCGGTCTTTTAACTAAAGAAGATTTTAGGCCGATGGGAGAACTGATTAAGGGTGCAACTAAGTGGTATTTACAAAACTTTAAATCTGATACCGACTTAGTAGACGCTACTTATCGCGGACATCAAGCCTATACCGCCCAAGATATGATAGAATTTGCGGCTATTGGCAAAGAATATGTTGATTTATGTGAGGTTCGTGGTGAATAATCTGTTAGGGAACAAGCTATTTTGATATATAACATTATGAGAGAAATAGCAGTTTTTGCTCAAACAACTTTTCGAAACGAATTCAAGAAATTCGGCATTAAAGTCGACGATCGTCGTCGACATATGTATTTGATTGGAAAAACCGGTATGGGTAAATCTACGATCTTAGAGAATATGATTGTGGATGATATTCGGGCTGGTCATGGCGTGGCGGTAGTTGATCCACACGGTGATTTAGCGGAGAAAATAATTCAGTTTATTCCTGCATCACGTATTAAAGACGTTGTTTATTTTAATCCTTCCGATATAAATTTCCCCATTGCTTTTAATGTGGTGGAGCAAGTTGAACCACATTTAAGGCATTTAGTCGCTTCGGGTTTAATCGGAGTTTTTCAAAAATTATGGGCCGATTCTTGGGGGCCGCGTTTGGAATATATTTTGCGTAACGCGATTTTAGCTATTTTAGATTTTCCCGGCTCTACTTTGTTGGGTGTCGTTCGAATGCTATCCGATAAAAATTATCGGAAACGAGTGGTGGCCAATATTAAAGATCCGGTGGTGAAAGCTTTTTGGGAAAAAGAATTTTCCGGCTACGCTGATAAATTTGCTTCAGAGGCGGTGTCTCCTATTCAGAATAAAGTTGGACAATTTTTGTCTAGCTCTTTAATGCGTAATGTTATCGGACAAGTCCGTTCGTCCATAGATATCAGAGATATTATGGATAACGGCAAGATTCTGATTATGAATTTGTCTAAAGGCCGGATTGGTGAAGATAATTCGGCGCTACTGGGAGCGATGATGATTACTAAAATTCAATTAGCGGCCATGAGTCGTGTGGATGTGCCGGAAAATGAACGACGTGATTTTTATTTGTATATTGATGAATTCCAAAATTTTTCTACGGATAGTTTTGCCAATATTTTATCGGAAGCTCGTAAATATCGTCTTAATTTAATTTTAGCGCATCAGTACATTGAACAATTGAGCGAAAAAGTTAAACCAGCAGTATTTGGTAACGTGGGGACGATGGTGGTTTTTCGGGTGGGAGCGACTGACGCCGAGGAATTAGTGAAAGAATTTACCCCGACTTTTACGGAAGAAGATATTGTTAACCTGCCTAAGTATGAAATGTATTTAAAACTGATGATTGACGGTCTCGCTTCCTCACCTTTTTCCGCTCGCGGTTTGCCGCCCTTAGCAGAAGAGGAAAAAACCGGTAATGCCCAAAAAGTTATTGATTATTCTCGAGAAAAATACGCCTCTGAGCGCGAAGAAGTAGAGGAAAAAATTATGAATTGGCATTTGGGTGAAGGTCCTGGTAGCGGAGTGACCGGTACAGCTACTAATACTACGCCGGCTCGGACAACGGGAGCTAAAATAGCGCCAGCTAAAATAACAACAGCACCTATCAATAATATTAATAATAAAAATAGTGCTCCTTCGGTTCATTCGGCTCCTTTAGCTCAGTCTTCAACGGCTGTGTCGTCAGCCTCGCGACCTAATGTCAGTAAACCTGTTACAGAAGCTATTAATCCGTCTAGTAGTCCTCAAGACAACACACCCGCTACTCCGAAAGTCCCAGTTATGAATGCAACTAAAAATAATCGCCCGACTTATGATACGGTTTGTAATAATTGTGGTCAGACGACCGCAACAGTTTTTGAACCGGACGGTGTAAGACCGGTATATTGCCGAGAATGTTTAGGCAAGAAAAAAGAAGAAAAACGTTTAGAACTGGAAGCACGTCGGGCCGCTAAAATAGTAGAGCGGGGCACTTTAAATAGTCCGAGTGTACCTAAAGCGGCGGAAATTTCTTTAAATAGTTTGAAAAAAATTAATCCCGTTGATTTTAAGGGCCGAGAAATGAAGTCATCTTCGTCTTCACAGTCTAAACACACTTACAAAGAAAAAGTTATTAAGGAAGGTGAAGATATTTATTTAAGTAATAATTAGACGATTAGTTTTGTCGCCCCGTGTTATGTATTTATTTTTTGACACCGAGACAACGGGGTTGCCCCGAAATTATCAAGCCCCCCTTAATGATTTTTTTAATTGGCCTCGTATTGTGCAGTTGTCTTGGAGTTTGTATGATGCTGATGGTCATCACTGGGAGAGTAATAATTATATTATTAAACCGGATGGTTTTGTTATTCCTCCGGAAGTGGCCAAGATTCATCGTATTACGCAAGAACGGGCTATGGCGGAAGGTGTGCCCCTTCTTGGCGCCTTAGAACATTTTGTGCGTGATGTAAAAAGTTCCGGGCATTTAGTCGCTCATAATATTGATTTTGATGAAAAAATAGTCGGTTCGGAATTATTACGCGCTAAAATGGAAAATCCCGTCCCGGCGGCCGATAAAATTTGTACGATGAAGTCTAGTGTAAAATTCTGTAAAATACCTAGTGTCCGCGGTGGTTATAAATGGCCAAACTTAACTGAGCTTTATCAAACTCTTTTTCAGACAAATTTTCCGGACGCGCATGATGCCGTGGTTGACGTGAAAGCTTGTGCGGAATGTTTTTTTGCTTTAAAAAGAAAAGGAATATTGTAATGCCGACCCTAGTAGGGTCGATCTCAAATTGTAAGCGCTATGAGTGAAAATATTGAGTATCTGAAAATTGGCAAGGCCTCTGACTTAACAGGTAGAGATTATAAAATTTATCGCCTTTTGGAAATACTGCCGGGGTTTTTATCTATTGGCTCCCTTATTCTTTTAGCTGTTCTCTCTTATTTCCAACCGATTTGGGTCGCTTATTTTGTTATTGCCTTTGATGTTTACTGGTTGCTTTTGGTTATTTATATGGCAATTTTTTTAATTACTTCTTATCGTCAATTACAGATTGGTTTAAAGGTTGACTGGCATCAGAAATGTGAAGAATTAAAAGGTGGTATTTTGCCAGACAATATAGCCGCTGATTCTTTAGCGCGACAGGGTGTGGACTATAACGAGATATGGCAATTAATTGTTTTACCGAATTATAACGAAAGCGAAGATATCCTGCGCACCGCTCTGGCTTCTTTAGTGACAGACGGTTTTCCCACCCAACAGATGATAGTGGTGTTAGCTATGGAGGAAAGAGCGGGGGAGGAAGCTAAAATAAAAGCGGCCAGAATGGAGCAAGAATTTGCCGGACGTTTTGGACGTTTTCTGATTACCTGGCATCCGGATGCTTTGACGGGAGAGATAAAAGGTAAGGGGGCTAATCAAGCGTGGGCAGCTAATATAGTAAAGAAAGAAATCATTGATAAGGAAAAATTAGATTATAAAAAAATATTAGTTAGCGTTTTTGATATAGATACTGTAGTTCGAGCTGGATATTTTTTTGCTTTGACTTATAAATTTTTAACCGTTAGTGATCCTTACCATACTAGTTATCAGCCGGTGCCGGTTTATCATAATAATATTTGGCGGGCACCTTTTTTCTCGCGTGTCGCCGCTACTTCTAATACTTTCTGGCAGATGATTATGCAGATTCGTCAGGAGAGTCTGGTAACTTATTCTTCTCACTCCATGACTTGGTTTGCTTTAAATGAAATAGGGTTCTGGGGGACAAAAAATGTTTCGGAAGATTCCCGTATTTTTTGGCATTGTCTGATGTATTATAATGGACATTATCAGGTGGAACCTATTCATTATGATGTTTCCATGGACGTTACTCATGATGAAAGTTATCTTAAAACCGCACGCAGTTTATATAAACAGCAACGACGTTGGGCCTGGGGTGGAGAAAATATTCCTTATTTGTTATTTAATGCCGGAAAAAGATGGCAACATCCAAATTTAGATAAGGGGCGTATTATCGGACATATTATGATTCAGATTTATGGCTTTCATGCTTGGGCAACTAATGCTTTGATTATTGCCGTTATTGGTTGGTTACCTTTATTCTTAGGGGGCGATCGTTTTAACTCCACGGTTTTGTCTGGTAATTTGCCGGCCGTGACGCAAACTTTAATGAGTGTAGCTATGGTGGGTTTAGTTTTATCAGCCGTGGTATCAGCTCTTCTCTTACCGCCTAAGCCGGCCCAATATAAATTTTGGAAAAAGATTTTAATGACTTTAGAATGGATTGCTGTCCCGATTACTATTGTAATTTTTGGCGCTGTTCCTTGTTTGGAGGCGCAAATTCGCCTGATGTTCGGAAAATATATGGGATTCTGGGTAACGCCCAAGTCTCGTTAGCATTTTTATGCTATAATATTTTACATGGCTAAAAATAAACCTCATCCTCGTCTATTAAATCCCTTAAGTCCTGACCGACCGAGTAATTTTTTTTATCGCTTGGTTTCCAGTCAACGTTTTTTGGCTATTATCGGTTTGGTTTTTCTCGTCTTGATTATGTTCCCTTTAGCTCGCATTTATAGTCAGAGACTTTTAGTGGAAAATGAAATTTCCGAGTTGCAAAAACAGATTGATGATTATGAAAAAAAGAATCAAGATTTAAGCGGCTTACTGACTTATTTAAATTCTGAGCAAGCGGCAGAGGAGGCGGCGCGTTTGAATCTAAATTTAAAAAAGCCCGGTGAGGGCGTAATTGTAATTGAAGGCGACAAGAATGTTATTACCGATAGTATGCCAGGCAACTCCACCGAAACTATTAATAATAGGACTAAGTGGTGGAACTATTTTTTTAATTAGATGAGTAATTCAATTTTTATTAAAAAGAATTTTAAAAAGGGAGCCGAGAAGGGGGATCGAACCCCTGACCTACGGTTTACGATACCGTCGCTCTACCAGCTGAGCTATCTCGGCTTGTTAATTGGCGTTTTGCTTGGAGCGGGTAAGCGGAATCGGACCGCCTTCTTCAGCTTGGGAAGCTGACGTAATAACCATTATACGACACCCGCCTTATAGTGAAGTCTGCTTAGGCAATAATCGTATTATAAGGTTATCTGCACACTTTAGTCAATCCGTTTAAGATATTATTATGTTTATCAAGAATAAAATCAAAACTTTTTCTCGGAACTTTATATTCCGTTTGGGCGTTATCGCCGTATTGTTGTTGATGAGTGCCACCGGCGTGCAAGCTGCGAGTGGTTTGGAAATAGATTATAACCCGGCTGCTTTTACGGCACCGGCGACTCTTAACATTTCTAATGATTTAACGGCCGCTAATTTGCCTTGGCAAAAAACGGCCATTACTCCGGTGTATCAGTATTCTTTAATCAGTAAGGGATTACATGACCCGATTTATTCTTTTAATCTTAAAGTTTATTACGACGGTGACAATAATAATCACAAGCAGATTTATGTTCAGGACTCTTTAAGCGGGAACTGGAGTCCTTTGGTAACCGTTGATTCTCCCGAGGGTAAATATGTGAGTGCGGTAACGCGTAGTAAACAGGGTCGCCTGATAGTCTTAGCTGATGAGGGCGTTATGACGGTCGGTAAGGCTAGTTGGTATAAATATAAAAATGGTTTATTTGCCGCCTCTCCTGATTTTGCTAAAGGCTCAGTCCTGCGAGTTTATAATCTAGATAATAATAAGTCGGTAGATGTTACAGTTAATGACTATGGCCCCGATCGCTCTATCTTTCCCGATCGTGTTATTGATTTAGATTATGTTGCCTTTAGTCGGCTCGCCTCTCCCGGGGCCGGTGTTATTTACGTTAAAGTAGAACCGGTGACAGTGGTGGAGTCAGACACAGTCAAGGCTACGCCACAAAATACCGCTACGCCAAATGTCACCGCCTCTTCCTCTATCATTGTTTGGGAAAAAACTGGCGAAATGTTATGGGGCAAGGATGAAACTAGGGTCGCGCCTTTAGCGAGTTTAACAAAATTAGTGGCTGTAAAAGTATTTTTAGATACAAAACCGGATTTAAATAAAGTTGTTACTTATGAATATCAGGATGAAAAATATAATTATGAATATGTTAAGCCTTGGGAGTCGGCGCGTTTAACCGTCAAAGAGGGAGATACCTTAACTATCGGCGATCTTTTGTATAGCGCTTTGGTGGGTTCGGCTAACAACGCCGTAGAGAGTTTAGTTCGTGTTAGCGGCTTAAGTCGTATTCAATTTATGGCTAAGATGAATGCTAACGCCACTGCTTGGGGCGCTACTAACACTCATTTTGTGGAGCCGACCGGATTATCAATTGAAAATATGAGTTCTCCTCGTGACTATGCTATAATAACTAAAGAGGTTTTGGATAATCCGATTATAAAAAAAGTTTCCACAACTTTGCGTTATAGTTTTAAAACTATTAACACTAAAAAGGCGCATACTCTTAACAACACTAACCAACTTTTGCGCGCTGGTACCTATGATATTTCCGGTTCTAAGACCGGTTTCCTAAATGAGGCGGGTCATTGTTTGATGACAAGAGTCGCAACCGCCCAGGGAAATTTAATTTCCATTAATTTTGGTTCAACTAGTAAAGCAGCGAGTTTTCGTGATAATGAATTATTAATAAAATACGGTTTAGCTCTTTTAGCTAATAAGTAACAGTCTCCAATGATTCACTTAGAAAACATTTCTAAATCTTACGACCATAAAAATAATGTCGTTAATGATGTTAGCTTAGCGGTAGAGCCGGGTGAGTTTGTTTCTATTGTCGGACAAAGCGGTGCTGGTAAGACTACCATCGTCCGTCTTTTAATTGGTGAAGAACATCCTGATTCGGGGCGTCTTTTAATTGGCGACTGGGATATTACTAGAATTAGTCGTCGTGAAGTCTCTTATTTACGACGTCAGATTGGTGTAATTTTTCAGGACTTTAAACTTTTGCCGAAAAAAACTTTAGAAGAAAATATTGCTTTTGCCTTGCAGGTTTGCGGCGGTAAGCCGGCGAAAATTAAAAAGATTGTTCCTAGTGTATTAAAAATTGTCGGCTTGGAAGATAAAGGAAAGCGTTATCCTCATGAAGTATCCGGTGGTGAACAACAACGGGCGGCTATTGCGCGCGCTTTAGTACATCAGCCGAAAGTTTTATTAGCCGATGAACCAACTGGTAATTTGGATGCCATTAATGCTGATGATATTATTAATTTACTGCTACGTATTAACCGTTTCGGTACGACTGTAATTTTAGTGACGCATAACAAAGAAATTGTTAATCGTTTAAATAAGAGAGTGGTGACTATGGACCATGGAGTAGTGATTAGTGACTTGGCGCATGGTAAATATTTGCTTTAAGATCTTATGCTTTTTCTTTATCGTATAATTAAATTTAGCTTGCAAGATATTTTTCGTAATATTTGGTTGACCTTGGTAACTATTACGATTCTTTTGTTGGCTCTTTTTGCAATTAATACTTTAGTCACGGTTCGTTTGGTGAGTGATACGGCGGTAGCGGCGATTAAAGAAAAAATTGATATTAGTTTGTATTTGCAGACTGATGCTCCCGAAAGCTCTATTTTAGCCTTACAGGACAAGATTATTGCTTCACCGCGTGTGAAGAGCGTGGACTATATTTCCAAGGATGAGGCGATTACCTCTTTTCGCGAGCGTTATGCTAACGATCAGGCGATACTAGGGGCCTTAAAAGAGTTGGGTCGCAATCCTTTGTCGCCGAGCCTAACAATTATTCCGAAAGATTTTAATGAGTCCAATTTAGTTATTAGCGAGTTGAGAGTATTAGATAGCTCTATTATTGAGTCACGTGATTTTTCCGATAATAGTATTATTTTAAGTAAAATCAATAATATTACTAAGCGGGTTAATGAAGTTGGTTTATTTATTATTTCTATTTTTATCTTGACCAGTTTATTGGTAGTTTATAATGCGATTCGGGTCGCAATTTATACGCATCGTCAGGAAATAGAAATTATGCGACTGGTGGGGGCCTCCAATTTCTTTATCTACATGCCTTATTTATTCTCCGCTTTTATGTATGCCTTGTTTAGTGTTTTAATAATTATAGGTATTTTCTATCCCTTTTTGACATTACTCCAGCCTTATTTGGAAGCCTTTTTTGTTGGTTATAACATTAACATTGTTACTTATTTCTTGGATAATTTCTGGTTTATTTTTGGCGGGCAATTCTTGGTAGTCTTATTCATCACGGCTCTGGCCAGCCTCTTCGCAGTTCGTAAATACGCTAGAGTTTAGGCAATTATCTTATTTTCTTGACAGGTTTAGGCTTTTCTAATATTATCTGAGGGAAGTCTTTTTGACTTGTTAATTAAAATAGTTTGGAATTATTGAACCATTATGATATTATTATAATAATATTAATTATGGTTCGTATGAAAGCAGCTGATAAGCTAAAAGCGATAAAACTTCGCAAAGAGGGGCATTCTTACTCGGAAATTTTACGAGAAGTTCATGTTACTAAATCTACTTTATCGTTGTGGCTACGTAAGATTGGGTTAAGCCGTGCACAACGGCAACGTTTAACCGACAAAAAAATGGCCGCTATGAGACGAGGGTGGGAAAAGCGTCGTCAGACAAGGATTCTGTTAACAGCAAGAATTAAAAATAAGGCCCATTTAGAAATTGGTAAAGTTAATAAACGAGAATTGTGGCTATTGGGAGCCGCCTTGTATTGGGCTGAAGGTTCTAAGCAAAAGGAACACTGTGTGTCTACTAGAGTTATTTTTAGTAACTCTGATCCGTTTATGATAAAGGTATTTTTGGTTTGGTTGCAAGAATGTTGTCATGTAAATTCTGAGGATATATTGTTTTCAATTTATTTTCATGAGTCTGCCCTACATGAGAAACAGAAAATTCAACAGTATTGGTCTCAAGTGACTGGTTTTTCTATTTTTAAATTCAAACAGATTTTTTTAAAAAGACATAAGGTGAACACTAATAGAAAAAATATAGGGAAAGATTATTTTGGATTATTAAAAATTATTGTTAAAAAGAGTACGAATTTAAATAGAAAAATATCAGGATGGGTAGAAGGTATTTATGATAATTGCGGGATCGTCTAATGGTCGGACGCCTGCCTTTGGAGCAGCGTAATCCAGGTTCGAATCCTGGTCCCGCAGCAAATTAAAATCACCACTCTTTTGAGTGGTGATTTTAATTTTGCGCCGAAGGCGCTGGAATTCGAGACGTTCCCTGGATAAGTGCCGAAGACCAGTCCGCGATTGATTACGAAACTGTTTTTTATTGCACGCCTGATTTTTCCGTTCGAAGCTATGATTGAATATGAAATTTATTTAGTCTGTTCTAACTATCCGTCAAGTATTAAGTTACTAAAGCTATTCAGGACTTATTGACATATTATTTACAGTTGTATATAATAAAGTCATATGATACATCCTATACAAGAGCAGCTGCTCAAGCTCTCCAAAAAACATAATCTGGCGAAATTGAGCCTTCGGGATATGGCTAATCGTATTGGCCTGCCGGAAGCTTCGCCACAGAAGATTAAGCATCATCTTACTCAATTGGAAAAGAAAGGTTTTCTGGCGATAAATCGAGCCCGTGGTGTAATGCAACGAGCCTCTGCTAAACCGGATTGGGCTAAAGGTTTGCCGGTTAAATCGTCTACCATATTCTCTATTCCCATAATAGGGACAGCAGATTGTGGTATTGCGACGATATTTGCTGAAGCTAATTTTCAAGGAATCTTGAGAATATCTAATAAGTTGGTCGGTATAGATTTTCCTGATGATCTTTATGCTGTGAAGACAGAAGGATCGTCTATGAATAAAGCAGAAGTAAAGGGAAAGAAGATTGAAGATGGTGATTATGTTATTGTAAATGGTGTAGATAAAGATATTTCTAATAATGATATAGTTTTGGCTATTATTGATAGTAAGGCCACTATTAAACGCTTTATAGATGATCGCTTACATAAGCAGATTGTTCTTAAGGCTGACTCGTCATTTGATTATGACCCAATATATCTCCATCCCGATGATGATTTTAATATTAGCGGTAAGGTTGTCGCCGTAGTAAAGAACCCTGGTTAAGGGATTGTTGGTGAGTATTAAAAATATGATTTTTTAATAAAGCCCCTCTATAAAAGAGGGGCTTTTTTGCCATCTTGACAACGCAACTAAGTTGCGTTATTATTTTGTCTATGACACACAAAATAAAAAACTCCAATCATTTTCTAAATAGTAAATTAGCCGACTGTCGCCAGACTAAGACTCGTCGTGGTGTCTTGTTAGTATTAAAAAATAGTCAGCCTTTGGCCGCTCCAGAAATTTTAGACATCTTAAAGGAAAATAATATTGTAGTTAATAAAACTACTGTTTATAGAGAGTTAGACTTTTTATTGAATAAGAAGGTGATTGCCGAAGTTATTCTCAAAGACGGGCTGAAACGTTATGAGCTACAGGTGCCGGAACATGGCCATCATTTGATTTGTCTGCAGTGTCAAAAGATAGAGAGAGTGGCTTTGGATAATGATTTAGATAAACAAGAAAAAGCAATTACTCGTTCTCGTGGTTTTAAAGTATTAAATCATTCTTTGGAATTCTACGGTCTGTGTCGACATTGTGTTAAGAAATAATTATTTTACGACTAAGATTAATGTTTAAAAAGTCATTTATAGTTAGATTAAGTTTATTAATTCTGCTTGGAGTCGGATTTGTTTTGTTATTTATCTTTTTAAAACCTCAGGTTAGTAATCCTACTGCTGGACCCGAGCAAACAGCGAAATTGCGCGTAGCAACTAGTTTTTATCCTTTATATTTTTTGGCGCAAGAGATCGGCGGTGAGCAGGCCGTGGTCACAAATGTGACGCCGGCCGGAGCCGAGCCGCATGACTATGAACCGACTCCTCGGGATATTGCCGCTATAACTAATAGCCGTCTGCTTATTTTAAATGGTTTGGGTTTAGAACCTTGGGAGAATAGTATTAAGAGTAATATTAATCCTGCTCAGACAAAAATTATTGTGATGGGAGATGAATTGCCCGTTTCAGAGTTAAAAAGTCATAAGAGCCATGATTTTGATCCTCATGTTTGGCTCAGTCCGATTTTAGTCACGCAAATGCTTGATAAAATTACCGCCGGTTTTATAGAGGCGGACCCTGAGAACGAAAGTTATTATCAAACACAGGCTGTAGAGCTAAAGAAGAAATTATCGGATTTAAATTCGGCTTATGTAAATGGTTTAAGTAATTGCCAGAAGCAAGATATAGTTACCGCTCACGCCGCTTTTGCTTATTTAGCAGACGCTTATAATTTTCAGCAGATAGCAATCGCCGGTCTTTCGCCGGAAGTTGAGCCTTCACCCGGTCAGATGATTAATATTGTTAAATTGGTTCGTGAGCATCAAATTAAATATATTTTTTTTGAGAGTTTAGTCAGTCCAAAATTATCTAACACTATTGCGGCGGAAACTGGGGTCGCCACTTTAGTTCTTAATCCGATAGAAGGTCTCACACCGGAGGAGCTAAAGTCCGGAAAAAATTATTTTACAGAAATGGAGAATAATCTAATTAACTTACAAACTGCTTTGGAATGTCAAATGTAAATCACCAAAAAAATATAATTGAAATTAAAGATCTCTCTTTTGCCTATGGTAAAAATGAGGTTTTGTCTAATGTGAACTTAAATGTACATCAGGGTGATTATCTCGGTTTGGTCGGTCCTAACGGAGCCGGTAAAACTACTTTACTAAAAATAATGTTAGGTCTGTTACAGCCGATGCAAGGTAGTATTAAGTTATTTGGCACTAGTCGTCAAGACTTTAAAGAATATCGGCGTTTGGCCTATGTTCCTCAACAAGCTACTAACTTTGATGTTAATTTCCCGGCTACGGTGTATGAAGTAGCGGCAATGGGGCGTTATGGTCGGCGCGGCCCGGGACGTCGTTTACGGGATACGGATCGTGAAATTATTTATCAGTCTTTAGAGCGAGTGGGCATGAAAGAAAAAGAAAATTTATTGATAGGTGATTTATCGGGCGGGCAGAAGCAGAGAGTCTTTATTGCTCGCGCTTTAGCCGGCCAACCGGAAATTATGTTTTTAGATGAACCGACTACCGGTATTGACGCTAAATCGCGTGATGATTTTTATACCCTCTTACGGGAATTTAATAAAAGTTTAAATTTAACTTTGGTTTTAGTGACTCATGACATTGAAAGAATTACTAAAGAAGCGATGCATATTGCTTGCTTAGATCATACTTTAGTTTGCCATGATTCACCGGCTGATTTTTTACGAGCCAGTGAATCTTTACATGCCCTTAAACAAGATATTAAAATAATTTCCCACCATCACAATCAGTAGAATTAATTTATGTTTTTAGAAATTTTTCAATACGATTTTATTGTGCGCGGCTTAATTGCCGGAGTTATTGTTGGTCTGATTGCTCCTTTGCTTGGCGTCTTTTTAGTTCTACGCCGCTATTCTTTAATCGCCGATACTTTAAGCCATGTTTCTTTGGCGGGTATTGCTCTGGGACTTATTTTCGGTTGGAATCCGGCTCTGGCCGCCCTTGGTACGACCGTTATTGCCGCACTCGGTTTGGAAAAATTACGTGTGTCTAAAAAGATATATAATGATGCGGCTCTAGCCATGTATCTATCAGGCAGTCTGGCTTTAGCGGTGGTGTTATTAAGTTTGGCTAATGGTTTTAATGCCAGTCTATTTAATTACTTGTTTGGCAGTATTGTGACGGTCACGATTTATGATATATATATCATGTTAGTTTTGGCGCTTGTTGTCGTAGTGTCTTTCTTTTTATTTTTTAAAGAAATCGTTTTCATAACTTTTGATGAAGAGGCGGCGCAAGTGGCCGGCTTGCCGGTTCGCCTGGTTAATACCGTTTTTATAATCTTGGCGGCTTTAACAATTTCTTTAGCAATTCCCATTATTGGCGTCTTACTTATCGCCGCCATGATAGTTATTCCGGCTGTCACTGCCTTGCAACTGCGTCAGAGCCTTATTCCAACTATTTTTTATGCGGAAATTTTTTCTTTGTTAGCGGTTCTGGCAGGTTTGTTATTATCTTTTTATTTCAATTTAGCGACGGGCGGAACTATTGTCTTAGTAATGCTTTTGATTTTTAGCCTTGTCTTTATCGTTAAGCCGCGCACTTAAACCCAATACAGAATAAATAATTTAGGTATTAAAAAAGACGGCTTTTGACAGCCGCTTTTTTAATTTAGTCGTTTTTATCTATTCAAGATTATTTATTCTAAACAGCAGTTCACTACTTTTTTCACTAGAGCGCCCAGCTTATCGGCCACGCTACTTGTCTTAGTGCTAATGGCATCGTCGTCTATTTTTTTTACTTCACCTAAGTCAACTAATTTCATATTCAGACCCCAGAACAGAGAATATAAATCGTATGATTTTTTAAACATATCTTGCGCTTCCTCTTTATTGCCTTTTCCTTGCGCTTTAGTTCCTACTTCCATTAAGCGATAGGAGGCGGCTAGTAAATGTTTGGAGATGCACCAGACTTCGCCTTCATATTCTTTGATGATTTTTTTCAGTAGTGACTTACGCATTTCGCGCACTTCTGCTAGAAGGTCGTAATATTTTGGATTACCAGTTTTAGCCCCGGTAAAGAAGAAGTGCTCCTCAATACTCACTAAATTCATAATGGCAATACTTAAATCTTGGTCGGAAGAAAGATCTAACACATGATCTTTTTTCATTTTATCTACTTTCTCAATCATCTCGTTTAAATTCATTAAATTGTCTGACATATTTTTGAAATTAGAAATTTATTTAGTGATGAAATAGAAGAGGCCGCTTAGGATCAGTAGAGTAGAAACGGGCATAACCACTTTCTGAAAAGGGAAATAGGCATGACCGTGTTTCTTTTTAATGCTGTTATACCACATAGTGGCAGCCACAAAAGAGATGGTACCAATAGTTGTTCCTAGTATAAGCTTGTCCCAGCCCCACAGAGTTTCATTAGGATACCCGATTAAACCTTGTGTCCATAAGGGCCAGAGTGTGAGAGCGTAGAAAAGAATAAAGGTTAGAATATTACGCCAGAATTTACTGCCCAAACTCCAATTTTTTTGATTAAACCAAGTTATAGTCCAAACGGAGACAGAGATTAATAATCCGCCTATCCAAAGTCCGGCGATAGTATTATCAATCCCTAGGTATTCGCTGAGACCCAGACCCGCCCCGACGGCTACGACACAAATCGGACAAATAGCTTGAGCCGGAAGAGCGCTGAGAGCGAGAATTGGTAATAAAAAATAATATATTTTTTTCATTTATTTTGAGAAGTAATTAATTATATCTTGATCACCCATTAAACATTCTGTGCCGGTAAAGAGAAAGGGGACGCCTAAACCATTTTGAGTGTCTAGTTTACACTGTGTGGCGTATTTACCCATGAGCCGGGAGTTAGCTTGGTTGTTATAGACTTCCAGTTCGCGAAACTTAAAACGCTCTTTAACGTTATTTTCCGCGATATAATCATTGACAATTTTGCAATGTGGACAAGTATCGCCGTAGAAAAGGATCATATCTTCGCTATTGGCTTTATTTTTGTTAAATATAAAGACGACCACGATTACGATAACTGCCATAATTAGCCAGAGAGGCCAGTATTTATTGATATTTTTCATAGTTTATTTTAATTTATTTATTTTAATTTATAATGATTAATGATAACATATTTAACTGTGTTTTTCTATTTTTTTTATAATCTCCAAGATTAAATTATCGGTAGAAATTTCTCTGGTTTGATCCGAACCACGGTCGCGCACAGAAAGAATAGAGGCGTTCATTTCTTTGTCGCCAATAACTAACATATAAGGAACTTTTTCCGCGACAGCTTTTCTTATTTTATTGCCGACAGTTTCATTGTTTTCATCTACTTCTACCCGAATGTCCGCATCTTTAAAAGCTTGAGCTATTTTCTGAGCGGCGGGAGTATGAGCTTCCGCGACGGTTACTATTTTTACTTGTGTTGGTGATAACCAGACAGGAAAGGCTCCGGCATAATGCTCAATTATTACTCCCATAAATCTTTCCAGTGAACCTAAAATAGCACGGTGAATAACTACCGGAGTTTGCTGACTACCGTCGGCGGCGCTGTAATGCAAATCAAAGCGTTGTGGCAACTGGAAGTCTAGCTGAATAGTGGCTAATTGCCATTGCCGGCCGATAGCGTCTTTAACTTTTACGTCAATTTTAGGTCCATAGAAAGCACCGTCGCCTTCATTGATTATGTAGTCAAGATGAGCTTTCTCTAAGGCGGTCTTTAAATTATTTTCCGCTTTATCCCAGACTTCTTTTTCGCCGAGAAATTTTTCCGGGCGAGTAGATAAATGAATCTCGTCTATTTGTAAATTAAAAACTTGATAAATAGTTTTAATTTTTTTTAACAATTCGGCAATTTCCGGTAAGATTTGATCGGGGCTCACAAAAATATGAGAATCATCCTGTGATAACGAGCGGACACGAGTTAAACCATGTAGGGTGCCGGACTTTTCGTTACGGTAGAGGGTGGTTGTTTCGGCCAGGCGTAAGGGTAGGTCGCGGTAGGAATGAATATCACGCTTGAAAATTAACATATGAGCCGGGCAATTCATCGGTTTAATACCTAAATCACAATCATCGTCGGCGTGATGAAGAATAAACATATCCTCCTGGTAATTATCCCAATGACCGGAAGTTTTCCAAAGTTCAGCGTTTAGAAGTTGTGGGGTTTTTACCTCTTGGTAGCCTTCGCCGTAGGAATACTTACGTGCAAATTTAAGAAGTTCTTGAAAGAGAATCATGCCTTTAGGTAAAAAGAAAGGAATACCGGGAGCATATTCATGCATCATGGTTAGGTTTTGTTCCTTAGCAATTTTACGATGATCGCGTTTTTCTGCCTCTATCATCATTTTTAGATAATCATCTAAATCTGCTTTAGTATCGAAGGCTAGACCATAAATACGGGTGAGCATTTTATTTTTTTCATCGCCGCGCCAATAAGCGCCGGCTAGCTTATTTAATTTAAAGCTGCCGGGCTTAATTTGGTTGGTGTTTGTGACGTGACCGCCACGACAAAGATCAGTAAATTGCCCCACTTTGTAAAAACTCACGATTTTTTCTCCTTTAATTTTAAGATCGCTAATTAATTCCGTTTTATAAACGTCGCCGGTCGCTTTTGCTTCTTTTAAGGCCGAATCAATATCCTGTTCCGTTCGTTCAAATTTTAGATTCTGTTTAGCCAAATGAGACATCTTTTTTTCAATTTCCTTCAGATTAGTGTCGCTAATTTTTATCTCGCCGAAATCAACATCATAATAAAAACCATTATCAATTGCCGGGCCGATTGATAGTTGCGCACTCGGCCATAACTCTTTGACTGCTGCTGCCAAAAGATGCGCCAAGGAATGGCGTTTATATTCTAAACTTATTTCTGCTTTATTATTTTTTTCTTGAGACATATATTTCTAATTTATTTATTATTGTAAATTATTTATTAATTTAAAAAGTCCCCTCCTCGCAAAAACAGAATGACTGCTTTTGCCAGGACGGGACTTTAGGAGCTTATTAGCTTTTAGTCTCGCGGTTCCACCTAGCTTTTTCCGTCTATAATAACGGAAACTCTTTAAAACTGACATCAATATTTTTTTAAGATAGTTTAGCCTCTTAATTCGGTTTGGTGGACCGAATAATTGATGTAAATTTATTATAAGCTAAGATGGTGGTTTTGTAAATGGCTTGCACTCGTCCATGTTACAGTTGACACTATAAAGTGCCAAATATGAAAAAACCTAGAAGAAGAATGTGGATAATAGATATTGGGAAGAAAATATCCAGTAAAGATGCTAATAAAGATGCTAATATAGACAGATTTAAGGAATTAATTAATAAGTCTGTCGATATTATGCAAAATAAAGCTGAGAATGAACTCAATCCTCAGAGATGTCATTTGTCCGATGAGGCAAAAAAGAGATTAAAGTGGATGTATATTGTTCAATTTGAATGCAATAATAAAGTAGCGGCAGCGGCTAGAAAGATCGGGATATCAAGACAGTGGCTATCCAAAATACATAGTATTTGGAAAAAGTCTGATCGAGACCCATGCTCTTTAGAGCCAGAATCAAGAGCTCCAAATAATACTGATAATCGGAAAAGAATTAGTGCTGAAGTTAAAGATAAAATAGTTGAGGCTCGAGAACAATATCATTGGGGTAAAGATAAACTAATAACTGTTCTAGAGACGGAATATAAAATATCGGTCGGTGCCTCAACTATTAATCGCCATTTAAATAAGAAGGGGTTAATTAATGTAAAAATATCTAATCGAATTAAACTGGCTCACAAAAATAAAGTGGAGCGCCGACAGAAATACCGTCCACCGAAAGAAATCAAGGACTACAAACCGGGAGCATTAATAGAAAAGGACATGAAATTCATATTAAAATTGGGGCAGTTCGTTAATTTTGCAAAATACAAAGCGAAAGAAAATTTCTGGAATCAGCATACGGTCATTGATTCATTTACGAGAATTAGAACTTTGGGACTCGCGGAAGATGGTAGTAGTCAGAGTGCCGTGGCTACGCAAGAGGAGTGCGTCAGTCGACTGCCTTTTGCCATCGCTTGTGCAAATACGGATAATGGTTCCGAGAATGAAAAAGATTTCGATGAATATCTGAAAGACAGAAATATTATTCATTTCTATTCTCGCTCCGGTACACCGACGGATAACCCTAGGGTAGAACGGTCACATCTCACTGATGAAGTGGAATTCTACCAGCAAGGCGGAGTCTGTAAAACAGTTGAGGAACAAAAAAGAAATTAGCGGAATGGGAATATTTATATAATAACATCAGACCTCATCAGGCCTTGGGGAATCTAACGCCGATGGCGTTCTATGAACTCTATAAAATCAATCCCGAGGCGGCTTACAAGATTAGAGATAAATGGCAGGCCTATCTTCGGAAACAGAGTCACCGATTGGCTAGCTCTCGGAAGATAAATAACCGGGAAAAAATCGCTAAAATGATGACTCAAATTGACTTAAAACTGGCTGGATCTTATAAATAAAAAGTGTCAACGATGTTCATGGACTTGTACATTACTTGCTACCCTTTAGCTAATACTAGTCCATAAATTTTAATGGCGCCGGCTTGGCGCAAAATTCTAGCCGCTTCGTTCAAGGTCGCACCAGTAGTTACCACGTCATCAATTAAAATAATAGTTTGACCTTTTAAGGATTCGCCCTGCCAAGCAAAAACGTTTTTTATGTTATGTAAACGCTCCGCCTCCTTTAAAGTCGCCTGTGGTTTGGCTCCGGCCAGGCGTTGGAGCCCATAACTAATTTCGTAAGAGAAATGTGCCTCCAGTTTTTGCGCTAGTATTTTCGCTTGGTTAAAACCACGCCAGTGCTCTCGTTTTTTTGTCAGCGGCATGGGGATTAGCAGAGGCGAGAAAGTGCTTGTGCTCGCTAGAGGCGTAAGCAATTCCCCTCTTTCAATTAATTGTTTTTCCCAGAACATAATCAAAAAGTCACCGAGCACATCGCCGAGCGCAGTAAAAAAATTATATTTAAATTTTTTTATTAATTCTGCTAGTAATTGATTATCATAGTCGCCGGCGATAAATATTTCATTTAGATGAGTGATAATTAACTTATCTTTTTTATTATCTTTATTGGCGTTGTTGCTTAATAATTTATTAAAGCATTTAGCACAGAGCCAAGCTCCTTCGCGCTGGCAGTTAATACACTCAGCCGGAAAAAGTAGTGTTAATAAAAGATGGCCTAAGACTTTAAATAAATTTTTCATAAATTAATTATAAGGGGAATCTAAATTACACTCTTTAAAAACAGAACACCCGCCGTGAGTGGGCGAGTGTGGCCTGTATTTTTTCGCTTAGGTCGTTTTTTATTTGTACTTTATTATTTCTTCCGCTATAACGTTACCGCTCCAATTAATGCAACCTTATCTGATAAATTTGTTTACTTTGTTTGTCGCTAAAGTATAAATAATTACCGTCAGTCGGAACCATGATCTGGGAAACGTTATAGGCGCCATCGGGCACGGCAATTAATTCTTGAGCGCCGGTCGTTAAATTAATTTTATATAAATTATCTTTGGTTTGGTCGGCCAGTTCCGGGAAAAGACCGGCTCCGCGCGGCAGATTTTCCGGGACGGCGCAATAAACTTCAGTGTTAGAAGCAAAAGTACATTTGTCGGCCCAAGTGGCTAGACCCAAGCTAGTTCTATTTTGACTGATAGTATCACCGCTAGAGTCAACAATCCATAATTTAGGATTAAGATTGTCGCTACTATTATAAACACTATATAGTAAACGATCGCCGGTCGTGGACCATTGTGGCTGAAAGCCGCGCCCTTCAATAATAGTGGACTTAAAATTTTCATTGTTTAAACCGACAAAATAAACTTCTTGACGATCAAAGTCCAAGCCTTTAGTGTACATGGCGACAATTTGCTGATTAGGTGACCAATTATCATAAACAGTATCACCATTATTTCCGATATTTTCTAAATTTTGTGCTTGAGAGCCGTCGGCTTGAGCAATGCTCAGCCAGCGATTTTCCGGATCTAGACCAATACTTTTAGCAACAATTTGATCGCTGGCAGGCGAAAACGAAAAATCTTCCCAATGAGCCGGTAAAGTCACTTGTTGCTCTTTCTCAAAATTGTACAATATTTTATTGCCGTCCGGATATTCTAAAATAGCTTGATTTTTATCCGGAGCCCAAACAACATTTTCAACATTAAAAAATACTTTGTCGCTCAGTTTAATGATATTGCCGTTTTTATCTACCATATAAAAAATACCGTCGTTTTGATTGTAATATTGGATACCGCCATTAGACGATAAAGTCGGGTCTAAGCTTGGTGTCTTCACAATAGTTGCAGTTTTAGTCAATCCACCGGTTGCTACTGCGCTGGGGGTGTTAGCGCCAGGAGCACCGCTATTATTAGTACTGCCGGGGAGAGAGCCGGGCTGGTCGCTTGGTCCACCGGTATTATCGCCTGGCTCGGCTGTCGGTAATCCGCCGATATTAGTCGGAGTAGAAGTCGCTACCGGGCCAAGAACATTAACACTAAAAAAAACTTGCCAAATTAGATAAGCGAGAATACAGACTAGCACCACAAAACCGAAGATTAGAAATAACTTTTTATAGCGCGCGAAAAAATTCATATTACTTGTTTAATGTTTCTAAATATTATATAATTTCATTATATATCAATGGTTAAGATAATTCAATTTATATCGGGGTTTCTCCCGCATAATTTATGAGCCCTTTTTCTTTCGGTGGGGACAATCTTTTTTTAGGAATTGACATCGGTGACTCTTCCTTGAAAATGGTGGAACTAAAAAAGAAGAATCATCAGATTTTTTTGTCCAATTACGCTTTCAGTGAGAATGTCAGTGAAATTAATTTTATGAAAGTGGACGATGTTAAATACCTCGCTCGCGCTATTACGAAAGTAAAAGATGAGGCGGGTATCATGGCGCGACGTGTAACGGCTTCGCTCCCTACTTTTTCTGTTTTTTCTTCTATTATCAATATTAATAATGTAGACAAAAAAGTGATGGCCGCCGCCGTTAATGAGGAGGCAAAAAAAGTCATCCCCCTACCTTTAGAAGAGATGACTCTAGATTGGAAAGTTGTCCCTGATGCTAATGGTAAGACGCCGACTAAAGGTAGCTCAAGGGTTTTCTTAACGGGTAGTCCGAAGAAATTAGTTCGTAAATATGTTGATATTTTTAAAGAGGCTAAACTAGATTTAGTCAGTCTAGAAACGGAAACATTTTCTCTAGTTCGTTCCTTGCTTGGTGATGATAAGACTACGGTGATGATTGTGGAAATTGGCGCCAATAGTACTGATTTATTTATAGTTAAAGAAAGTATCCCTGTTCTTAATCGTAGCCTGGCAATTTGTTCTTCTACTGTTACCCGTGTTTTGGCTGATAAACTTGGTTTTACTTTTGCTCAAGCCGAACAATTCAAATTTGATCTTAGCGTCAGTCTTAGCCCCGGCAGTAAAGAAGAGTTGCCGCAACTAATCGCTAAAGCTTTAGAGCCAATCGTGACCGAGATGCAGTATATGTTGGAATTCTTTAATTCTCAGAATAACGGCAGTGTAGAGAAGATAATTCTTTCAGGCGGTGGCGCTTTATTTTTAAATTTGGCCGATTATTTGAGTAAACGTTTGGATTTGCAAGTTATTGTTGGTGATCCTTGGAATCGCGTTCATTATCCGGCCGAATTGAAGCCGGTGCTTAGCGAGGCCGGTCCACGCTTAGCCGTAGCCATCGGTTTGGCTATGCGGGAAATTTCTTAGACTTTTTATGTTTTATATTCCCAAAAAGACAAAAGGAAAAACGTCTTCATCTCGGGCTTCCTCCCAGAATCCGAAGATTTTGGAAGTTAATTTGATTAAGGATGAGGGGCAAACCTTTTTTGATTGGAATAAAAATTTATTAGTTTTAGCGTTGGTTATTTTTTTAGCGGGAATTTTTGTGGTAGAAGTTTATTTCGGTTTGACCTGGTGGGAGAGCCAAGAAGCGGCACGCTTAGAGCCGATCAGAATTTCGGTGGCAGAGGCTAATGCCGCAACGGCTAAATTAAAGAACCAAACGTCAGATGCCTTAAACTATAAGGATAAGATAAATGATTTTTCTATACTTTTGAATGATCATATTTATTGGAGTAATTTTTTTAATTGGTTGGAAAGGAATACTTTAAGTACGGTTCAATATGATAGCTTTGAGGGCGGTTTGGATGGTAGTTATATTTTAAGTGCCACTGCTCCGAGTTATGCTGATATTTCTTGGCAGGTTAAGTCTTTTTTAAATGATTCAAAAACTAAAAAAGTGAAAGTTTTAAGTGCTTCTAATTTACGTGAAAAAGATTCCCCAACACCCGGTCAAGTTAAATTTGAAATTTTATTGCAAGTTGACCCGGTTATTTTTAAAGGATAATTGGCCTCTGTGGCTATAAAAAAATGATTCCCCCTCGCCCTAAAAATAAAAATAATTTTAATCAATGGCTAAATAAATATTTTAGTATTATTCTGGCGGGAGTTTTAATTTTATTTTTAGCCTTAGCTTATTTGGTTTTTTTGGGGCCGAAATTTACCGCTACTAAAGACATTATTCAAGCCAATATTACCGAACAAGAAAATTTGTATGCCTTAAGCCAGCAGAAATTGGCTAATTTGCAGGCGGTAGGCACTCTATACAAAACCATTAAGGAAGCTGATTTGCAAAAGTTTGACAGTGTCTTGCCGGACAATTATATTCCGGCTAGATTATTCGGTGAATTAGAGGAAATTATAAATTCCGGTGGCTGGCTATTGACAGAAATTAATATTGAACAGGCTCCGCCCGGCGATATTAATAAAAACGTGGGACAAATTAATGTGGAGCTATCTTTGTCCGGCTTAGATTACATTGATTTTAAACGCTTATTAAAGATTTTGGAAACTGACCTCCGCTTATTAGATGTCACTAACGTTAGTTTGGACTCTGCTAGCAATAGTGTTACTTTGATGTTGACGACTTATTATTATCAAACTGCCAATTAATTATGAACAGTAAAAGTTCTCGTCTAATTTTATACCTTATTGTTGCCCTACTGGTGACGGGAGCTTTGGCTTTGCTAGTTTTTGTGCAACCAATTTTAAATTCTTTACAGTTACCAGTTAATTTATCGTCTCCGGCCTCTTTCTCAGCCGAATCGGATATGTTAGATACGCAAGCTTTAGAAGATCCACGTCTGGCGACTTTAGTTCAGCATGTTCAAGATTTTGATTTTGACAATATTTGTTTTCGCCCGGAAAATTCTACGGGGCGATTTAATACGGCCGTGATTACAAAGGATGAGACGGGGGGCAATACTAACTTAGCTTCTTCCACAATTACTAAAGTTATTTGTGCACCGGGTAATAATTTACCCTTTGCTTCCTCTAAGGTTGAGTAAAAAATTACATCACTTAAGACATAAATATGGATAGATCAGAACAATTATTGGATTTATTAATATCGCAAAAGATTATTAATGATGACCAGGTAGCCGATATTAAGGAACAACTGGCGAGCGGAAAGGACTTGGAGGACTATTTGCTCAGTCAAAAAATATTAGCTGAAGAAAAATTAGTGGAGTTAAAATCTTCTTTATTTAAACTCCCTTATTATAATGTAGTTGATGAAGACGTCCCGGAGGATATTTTAAATTTTTTACCGGAAGAAATTGCTCGTACTTATAAGTTGGTAGCTTTTGGCAGAGAGGGCAAGACCCTTAAGGTTGGTTTGGTGGAGCCGAATTTAAAAGCCATGGAGGCTATTAATTTTTTGGCGGCCGACGAAAAAATGCAGGTGCAATATTATTTGATTTCTCAGAGTGCTTGGGAAAAGATCTTCAAAAAATATCAGAAAATGGAAGAAGAAATTTCTAGCGCTTTAGAAGTGAGAGCTAAAGAAGAAGGGGAAGAACTGGTGGCTATCCAGACCGGAGATGAGGAAGTTAATGCTGAGGATATTAATAGCGCCCCGGTTTCCCGGATTGTGTCAGTTATTATTCGTCATGCCGTGGAAGCGCGCGCTTCTGATATTCATATTGAAACTTTTGGTAAAGAAAGTCGTGTTCGTTATCGGGTTGATGGTATTTTGCACACTTCCTTAGCTCTACCTAAGAGTATTCATAATGCCATTATTGCTCGTATTAAAGTTTTAGCTAAATTAAAATTGGATGAAACTCGTATCCCGCAAGACGGTCGGGTACGGTTAATGGTTAATAATAGAGAAATTGATTTTCGTGTCTCTACTTTACCCCTGGCTTCCAGCGAAAAAGTGGTAATGAGAATTTTGGACGTTTCTCGTGGCGCCCCCAGTTTAGAAGATTTGGGTTTTAATAAATTAGCCTTATCACGCATTGGTGACGGAATTAAAAAAACTAGCGGTATCTTTTTAGTGACGGGACCAACCGGTTCCGGTAAAACTACTACGCTTTATGCTTTGTTGAATATTTTAAATAAAGAAGGAGTAAATATTTCTACCCTGGAGGACCCTATTGAATATGAAATGAAAGGGGTTAATCAGTCTCAGGTTCGCCCTAAAATTGGTTTCTCTTTTGCTAATGGTTTACGTTCTTTACTTCGTCAGGATCCTAATATTATCATGGTGGGAGAAATTCGTGACGAAGAGACGGCCGAGTTATCTATTAATGCTTCTTTGACCGGCCATTTGGTTTTATCTACTTTGCATACTAACGATGCTTTGGGTGCAATTTTTCGTTTGCTGGATATGAAGATCGAGAGATTCTTATTATCTTCCACTTTAAAAACCGTAGTCGCCCAGCGCTTGGCCCGCCGTTTATGTGAATACTGTAAAAAAGAGGAAACTTTACCAGAAGAGACGGTTAAGGAGTTGTCCGCAGAATTAGAAGGAGCTCCTTTGGCGGCTATTAAAAATGAGTTGCCAGACATAAATTCTATAGCGGAAGCTTTTAGTCATTATAAAATTTACAAAGCTGTTGGTTGCCCGCGTTGCGATAATACTGGTTATGCTAATCGTGTTTCCATTTCAGAGGTGATTGAAATTAATGATCAACTTCGTACTATGATTGATAATGACGATAAAAATATTAATATAGAGACCGTGAAACAGGCCCAAGATTTTATTTCCATTAAACAAGACGGAATTATTAAAGTTTTATTAGGATTGACAACCATTGAAGAAGTCTTGCGAGTTATTGAGAGTTAATTGCAGTTTATAGTTTATGTCAATTTTTAAATATCAAGCGGAAAATGAAGAAGGGGCCACTAAAAGTGGCTTGACGGTTAGCGTTTCCGAAAATGAAGCTATCATTAAATTACGTAAGGTCGGTTTAAACGCTGTTGGTTTAACGGATGTGACAAATACGCTCTATATTCGTTTTTTGCAGATTATTGCCCCAATTAAAAATAAAGATTTGGTTGTTTTTGCGCGTCAATTTTCGGTTATGATTTCTGCCAATGTCCCAGTCGTGGAATCATTAATAGTTTTAATTGATCAAACTAATAATCTTAGTTTACAGAACATGATTGCCAGTATCGCTTTTGATGTGGAGTCCGGGTTATTACTATCAGATGCTTTTAGTAAATATCCTAAAATCTTTTCCGAATTTTTTGTGAATATTTTACGTTCCGGAGAAACCTCCGGTAAATTGGATGAGGTCCTCAACTATCTGGCTGACGAAACGGAAAAGAATTATGATATCAATTCTAAAATTAAAGGGGCCATGATTTACCCCGGTTTTATTATTAGTGCTTTGTTTGGTGTTGGTTTAGTATTGATGATTTATGTTATCCCTAATTTAACCACCATTTTGACAGAAACCGGGGCACAGTTGCCTTTATCAACCCGTTTAGTGATTGGCACTTCTGATTTTTTGAGAAATTATTCCGTGCTTCTACTTCTGTTAATAGCCGCTCTCGGAGTAGCTTGGAAACTTTACTTACGTACCTACAACGGTAGATATTTTTTTGATTCTTTAAAACTGCATCTGCCAATTTTCGGACCCCTGTTTAAATATATTTATTTAATGCGTTTTTCTCGTTCTCTTTCTACTTTATTAAAAGGAGGAGTGACAATTACGCGCAGTCTGGAGATTGTCGCCAATGTGGTTGGGAATTTTGTTTATAAGGAATTAATTTTAGAAACTTTAGAATCGGTTAATGACGGAAATCCTTTATCCACGGTGTTTGAGTCTAGTGAGTATGTACCGAAGATGGTGCCGCAAATGATGTCGGTGGGAGAGAGAACCGGAAAAATTGACTCGGTATTAGATCGGGTAACGGATTTTTATACGCGTGAATCTAGTAATATGTTAGATAATTTAAGCAAATTAATGGAACCTTTAATTATGGTAGTGATGGGAATTGGTGTCGGTATTATGGTGGCGGCTGTTCTGTTGCCGATGTATAATCTGGCTAGTCAGTTCTAAAACAGTTCTAAAACACTTGCGGGGTTTTAGGAGATATGCTAATATTGTTATATTAATAATATTATATAAATAATAATTTTTTGTTTAATAAATTAGTGATTGTGTCTAATTATATTTTTATTAGATGCTCCTAATATGTATAAGTATGAGGAAATATAAATCAGGCTTCACATTGATTGAACTCTTGGTGGTCATAGCCATTATCGGTCTCTTGTCAACGCTGTCTATTCTTTCTTTGAATACGGCGCGAGCCCGAGCGAGAGACGCTAAGCGTGTCGCAGACGTTAAACAAATACAAACGGCTTTGGAGATGTATTTTAATGATGCTGGTATTTATCCGTCGGCTGCTACTTCCGGTAGTCCGGTTTTGTATGGTAGTAATACTTACTTAGCCGCTATTCCTACTCCGCCGACTCCGGCTAACGATGGCTCCTGTACTACTCCTGACCCGGCTTATACTTATGTTCAAGATGGATCTGGTGCCAGCTATCATATTACTTATTGTCTCGGCGCTCAGACTGGCGGCGTTAGTGCCGGTTGGCATACCGCTACTCCGGCCGGTATTCAATAAGTTATAATTTTCAATAAAAATATAGTTTTTAAACAGTTTTCAAAAAGAGCCATCTTGGCTCTTTTTGTGTTATAATTCAGTTATGGAATTATTTTATTTTAGTGACTCAAAACAATTGGATGATTTTATAAAAGCTTCTGTTCTGCAGGGCGGAGCGGAGTTTTTGCAGTCTTGGGAGTGGGGAGATATTCTCGCTAAAGATGGTCAAGAGATTTTACGACTAGGAGTTCGCTCAAAAGCTAAGCAGAAAATTTTAGCGGCCGCGACTTTAGTGAAAAAAAGTTCGGCGGGTGTTTCTTATTATTATGCCGCTCGTGGTCCGATTATCGCCAAAGATTTAAATCGGGAACTTTATCAAGAAGTTATCAATTTTCTGTTTTCGGAAATTAAAAAAATCAATCCGAGTTTATTATTTTTAAGGATTGAGCCTCGCGAATCTTTAGAGGCCGGGACTCATTTTAAAATTAAAAAAAGTCTGGACTTAAACCCGCGTCAAACTTTATTTTTAGATTTAACTAAAAGTGTTGAAGAGTTAAGAGCGGAAATGCAGTCTAAGACACGCTATAATTTACGTCTGGCCGAGAAAAAGGGGGTGACTGTACGCGAGGGGAGTCTGGATGATTTTCCGCAGTTTTGGCGTCTAATGAATTTAACCGGTGAGCGTGATAATTTTCGTTTGCATCAGGCCAAGCATTATCACAATTTGTTACAGACTGATCCGGCTGTTATTAAATTATTTTTAGCGGAGCATCAAGGACGGATTATTGCCGCCGGAATTTTTTCTTTTTGGGGAGACAAGGCGGTTTATATGCATGGCGCCTCCGATAATGAATTCAGAAATACGATGGCGACTTATCTTTTGCAGTGGACGGCAATTATTACAGCCCAGAAATTAGGTTTGAAATACTACGACTGGCACGGGATTGATGCCAAAAAATGGCCGGGTGTGACTCGTTTTAAATTGGGTTTTGGCGGTTATCCCGTAGAATATACTGGTACTTGGGACGTGGTTTTTCGTCCGGTATTTTATATGTTTTATGGTATTTTGCGAAGGCTGAGGCGTTTAATTAGATAAAACAAAAAATCTCTCCCGAGGGAGAGATTTTCCTGACTTCGTTGCAGTCTCTTTAGTCGAAATTAACACTCTTTTTCTATTATAGCATATTTATATATTGGGTCAAGAAGAATTTCCAGATGTGGACCCGCGGGGAGTTGAACCCCGGAAGTCAAGTGTTAAGTTCGACGTGGAGGCCGCTCCCGGGCCCACATCGTTATACATTGTAGCAGTTGTTAGTTAAAAAATAATTAAAATTTATCTAAAAAATCTCTTCATGTATGTTGGGAATCAATAACACCACGAAACAAAAAATCAATACTCGCCAGTTACATAAACTGGCGGAGTTATTTTTAAAAGTTTATAAAAAACCATCAGCGCTAGTTTCTCTGGCGATTGTTGGGCCGGCGAGAATGAGACAGCTTAATAAAACATATAGAAACATAGATAAGACGACCGATGTTTTATCTTTCTCCTCCTCGGTCGATAAATACTTAGGCGAAGTAATAATTAATATTAACGAAAGTCAAAAAATATCTAAATATCGCGAAATGCTATTAGAGTTGGGAGTTGATTTAGGTCATAACCAAACAGCTACCCGTAATTATATTTTTAATTTTTTATTTGTGCATGGCCTGCTGCATTTAATAGGCTACAACGACGAAAACGAAAAGGATCGCTTACAGATGTTGGGCTTAGGCAAAAAATTTTTAGAAAAGTCCGAAAAAATGCTATAATATAATGGAATTATGAGCCGGAGTTTATTTTTTGTATGAACTTAAGGAAGCCGACAATTATATTTTTTTTCACGGTATTTTTATTGGCCGTATTTTTATTGCCTCGCCCGACTTTGGCCGCCACTTCCACGGTACGCGGGGCCGCTTGGTGGGGAGATACCAATGAATATTTATTCATGGATTGTCTGGATGATTTTATCGGTGATTTATTGGACGTGTCGGGAAATTTATATGCACTACCGGAACCACGCGGTTTTCATTTTTCCGCCGACCCTTGTTCTACTCTTATCCACCATGTTTACTTGGATGATAACGGAAACTTTTCCGGTGAGGCTTTTAACTATACTAAGGGTTTAGTATCTTTTTCCGGCACAACGACGCCGCCGGAGGATGGTTATGGTTTTAATTCCCATTGCCCTAGTACTTGCAATAGTTCTAATAGCTGTTGGGCGTGTTATGACGAGACTGACCAAAAAGTTTATGGTTGGGCAAGAGTTGTCAGTGATGGTACTTGGATAAGATTAGATTCTGCTACTACTACGCCGGTGAAATTGCAGTCCTGGGACCAGTCTATTTCAGTTTTACCTGGCCATGGCATCTTGCCAGGAGATTTTGTCGGTAATGCCACCACTACCGCTGATAGTGTTAGTTTCAATTGTAAGAGTGAGGGCGGTGGAGCTGGTAATTGCGCTATCCGCGATTATAAAGTATATATTCAAGATTTAAAAATTGGACACATGTCTGCTCCGAATTGGAGTTATAGTGAAGCTTGTAGTGTCGGAGCTTTGCGAGCGGTTTTAAAATGGGATATTAAAAGCGGTACCCAAACTGGTTATGAGGTGATGGTTAGTGACAACAGCACCACTACTCCGGCTACGGCCGTTTGTTGGAGTGGTGTTAAAACGGGGACTGCTTCGCAATATAGTATACCTAACGCTGATCCGAATTGTCCGAGTTTAAATTATGATACTGATTATTATTGGTGGGTACGTCTGTATGATGCGACCGGACCGACGGCCTGGTATCAATTCGGTGCTAATCCGGTAGATACGGCCACTGACGGCAATCCCGATTCTAACGCTTTAACTTTTACGACTTATAAACATGAATTTCCCTCGCCCTTTTTTACTTGGTCACCTTATGATGTTTTAGTGGGCACTTCCACGGAATTTACTAGTGCGTCTAGTTATTATGCTAGTGGGAATCCTGCTTTACCGATGAGTTGTGGTGGGCCTAATTGTTCCTATGCTTGGTCAACCACGGACGCCGGCGCTATAATTTCCCATCCTAACTCCGCCACTACTTCTATTATCTTTGAACATGCCACCGGAACTAGTATTACTTTAGGGGTAACTGATATTGATTCTTATGTTTGTAGTACCTCTACTACTTTGTTAATTAATTATGACTTGCCGCTTTGGCGCGAAGTAAAAGCTAATTAATATGAAAAAAGGATTTACGCTAATTGAAATGGTTGTTAGTATCTCGATTATTACCATGATCTCGACTTTATTTATTGCCAATTATCGCTCTTCCAATAAACGAACGGATTTAATCTTGGCGGCGCAAAGTTTAGTGGCCGATCTTCATGCCGCTCAGAATAATGCCCTCGGTTTAAATAAATATAACGGCTCTGTACCGGCTGGTGGCTGGGGGATTAGCTTGCAGACGGGGGCTAGTTCTTATGTTTTATTTGCCGATTTGGAGTCACCGGGTGTTTCTGGTAATTTAGAGTATGATTCAAGTACGGAAGGGAATATTAACTATGGGGCGCGGGTGACTGATTTTCCGCGTGGTATCAGTATCAGTAATATTGCTACGTCTTTAGCTAGTTCAACCTCAGCGGCTGATGTTACTTTTTTACCACCCGATCCTAAAACTAATATTTATGACCTAAATAGTGGCGCTACTTCTACGGCCATAGAAATTACCATGCAAGAGACTATTAATAACACGACTAAAACGATACGAGTTAACTTCCTTGGTTTAGCGGAAGTAATTGATTAAGATAAGTTTGCTATGTTGATGATTAAAAAAAAATTACAGACCATCTTACAACGTCGTGTTCGCTCGGCTTTTTCGTTGATAGAAATTATGGTGATTTTATTTATAATTTCTCTGGGCTTGGTTGGTGTTTTATCTTTAATTATTCAAAATATTCAAAGCCAGAGTTACAATAAAAATAATTTTATTGCCTATCAATTAGCACAGGAGGGAGTGGAATTAATTCGCCAAGTGCGTGATTCTAACTGGAAAAATGGTGTTAATTTTGGTACTAATTTAGTTCCGCTTAGCAGTTTTGTTGGCGAGTATTATATGGACTATCAGGATACTATTCCGCATGATGCCTCTTCTAACCCGACGCTGCTGACTGTTTTAAAACAAGATAGTTCCGGATTTTATTTTCATGATGCGACTAGTCCGGCGGCTAATACCCCCTTTTCTCGTTTAATTAGAATTACTGACTTGTCTGAAAATGATTTTAGAGTTAATTCCATCGTGACTTGGCAGGATCATAATCGTGATTATTCTTATGATCTGGAAACATTTTTATATGATTGGCGCTACATTACAAATAAATAGGAATTCGGCACGCGCGGCCTTTTCTTTAATTGAAGTTTTAGTAGCGACCGCTTTATTTTCTATTATTATTTTATCGTCCACACAAATTTTTAAGATGTCCATTGATAGTCAACGAAATTCTTTGGCCACGCAGAATGTTCAAGACAGTTTAAAATATTTTTTGGAAGTAACGGGGAAGGAGATGCGAACCGCTCAGAAAAACGAGGGTGTTTGTCCTGATATTCCTGATGATTCCGTGTTTGTTGTGACGGCTAACGCTAGTGGGCAAGTTTTGAGTTTTAAAAATTATTATCAGGAATGTGTCAGTTACTTTTTAGCTCCTGATGCAGTCACTAATTCTACAAGTCGTTTTAAAATTTCTCGTGATTCGGCTTCAGATTTTATTTCTCCTAGTGAAATTAGTTTAGACTCTTTTAATTTTATTGTGCGCGACGGTACTTCAACTCAGCCGATTGTTACTATTAATATTAGAGCGCATGCTCTAAACGAAGCCCAGTTTAAATCCGATATGACTATTCAAACTAGTATATCTTCGCGATATTATAAATAATACAATGATATTAATTAAAGCGAAAAATTTTATCAAACATCGGAGCGCTAGCGCTTTAGTTTTAACGATGTTTATTATGGCCGGTATGCTACTGGTTGCCTTGAATGGCGCCTATGTGGTTTCTCTGGGTTTACGAGCCAGCGGTGTTCAAGCGCAATCAACCAAAGCTTACTATGCGGCCGAGTCGGGATCGGAGTTTTTGCTTTGGGAATTACGTAAAAATGGTTACGTATATACTTCGCCCTCCGAGACGGCACTCTTTGACGTTACACTTGGTTCTGGAGCGACTTATAGTGTCTATTATTCTTCTTTTTGGCCTCTAGTTTTTCAATCTATAGGTGAATATCAAAATGCCCGCCGCAGCGTAGAAATTCGCATTGGCTCTTAGGAACGAATATGCTATAATTCTAACTAGGAATATTAAGAAAAAATTAATCCTGATGCCCTATTTTGTTAAAGGGAAATTTTTAATTATTACAGCCGTTTTTGCGTTAAACGGAATTTTTTTGTTGTCTATAAATACGCCCGCAGCTTTAGCGGAAGTGGGAGATTATAATAAATCTTTTAACGGGACTTTAAATTCCAGCGATTGGAATAATTTACCAACTGATTTTGTAAAGACTTGGGCGGCGGCCACCATGACCGGTCCGCTTGGGATTGGGACGACGACTGCGCCCGCTTCGGGTTTGTTAGTTAACGGCCCGATAGTGGCTAGTAATTTTACTGGTTTGTATAATGGAACTCTCGGTGCGCAAAATATTTCCGCTGGTGCTTTCGGCTCTAACACCGGGGGTGGTAATTATAGTTTTCCGGGGAATGTGGGGATTGGAACGACGGCGCCGGGAACAAGACTAACTATTGCTGGTGACCACGTAACTGGCAAAGGTTTACTACATTTGGACTCAACGGGGCATTCAGCTATTGCTTTAGACGCAGCAGGTTCTGGAAATGCAATTCTGTATCTCCAGCAGGACAATCTTAATAAATGGTCATTATTCAACGATGGGAGTGATTCAAATAAATTCAAAATCCAAGATGATGGGGATGTAAGGGTTACGATTCAACAAGACGGCAACGTCGGAATTGGGACGACGGCGCCGACTCAAAAGTTAGAGGTTGCTGGACTTATTAAGACTAGTGGTAACATAGTTCAAGGTAACACGGTTAATCGATCTCTTGTTTCTTGGTCTGCTTCTGGAGCATCAACTGGTGCAGTTATTATAACTTTACCAGGAACAGCAGGCTCTAACTACGGCATGGTGCAAATGGAAATTGATGTGTATGAGTATAGTGGTAATAGCGCTACAAAGTTTATTTGTGGTGGGCATAATTGGTCTACAGCTTGGTATAATTATAGTTGTAGCGTTGTAGGACTATCAAATAAAAAAATTAGACTTGGCGTTAAAGATGGTAAATATGTTGTGGTCGTTGGAGAGCCGGGAGCTGCCTGGTCATATGGTCATGTTGTTTTAAGTAAAATAACAAATCCGGAATTTTATTCAGGTCATATGGATTTAAGTGGTCCTTATACTATTGCTCTAAATAATGCTGCAGATGCGTATACTTGGATCTCTGCTGATTTAAATAGATTTAACGCTAGAAACGGTTATTTCAATGGCAATGTCGGGATTGGGACGACGAATCCCGCCAGTAGACTTCAGATTAATAATGCTTATACTTCTACACAAAAAAGTTTGATTATTAATAATGCTAATACAGCATTGCCGGCGCACACTAATTATGATACAGCACTAATTAGTCAAGAAGATGTGCCGTCCGTAAGAATAAGGGAAGCACAGTCTGCGCAGGAGCTTACTTTTTCTGTTGGTAATGAATATACAAATAGAGCTACTATCGGCGCAACTGGTTATCTGGCATTTTCGACTGGAAGAACCGCTGGCACCCAGGCTTATGTAGATTCTAACACTAGAATGGTCATTGCGAGCAATGGCTCC
>Ga0210026_1000598_pt1 | contig 40252 bp, 37 predicted proteins | sample CryGeymeta201509_FD_183977 | JGI IMG/M metagenome (GOLD analysis project Ga0210026, IMG submission 183977) | Groundwater microbial communities from Crystal Geyser aquifers in Utah, USA - Crystal Geyser metaG 2015-09 (SPAdes) (version 2) | ecosystem: Environmental > Aquatic > Deep subsurface >...
CACAATTTGTGATTTCAAGTTGGCATACTCTTCCGTACTCAGCTGAAACATGAAGTCTTCCGGGAATCGTTCTATATTGCGTTTCACGGCTTGCATCAGCGCGCGCGGCTCAACCTCATAAAGCGCGGCCAGATGAACGCTAAGCATGACCTTCTGCCCGCGTATGAGCAGAATCTTCGTTTCGATATTCGCCATCACAACGAGTGCTTGCATTTCTGTCATCGTTCACCTCCCTGTTCATGTGTCGTTTTAAAAACGGCCACATTTTAGATCGAGGCATTCCGCCCCTTGGCTATTTAATGCGTTTTGCCGCCGCCAGATACGCCGCGCCGTCTTCCCGTTTGCCAATCGCAACCACAATCACGGTGACGGTTGTATCTTCCACCTGATAGACCAGCCGGTAACCGGCGGCGCGCAGTTTTATCTTGTAGCAATCCGGCATGGCGGCCAGTCGCGCAGATTCGATGCGCGGTTGTTCCAGTCGCTCGATCAGTTTCTTTTTGAACTGTTCGCGGATCTGGCTATCCAGCTTCTGCCATTCTTTCTGTGCAGAAGTCTTGAATTCAAGCCTATAGATCATCCAGCGAAACCTCGACCGATTTCTCGGATTGGCGCTCTTTGACCAAACGCACCAGCGCCTGGTCGTCCAGCTGATCCATCATCGCCTCGAAAGCGGCTACGGGGACCAGGTACGCCGCCGGGCGATTGTGGTTAAGGATGGCAACGGCGAAGCCTTCCGCGCTCTGAATGATGGCGGAAGGATTTTTCTTTAATTCACTGATGCTGACTGAGGCATTGGCATAAAGCTGTTCCATGGCGCCCTCCAATTAAGACCGAAATAATGGTTTTATTATAGGTCAAGCCATCTTGCCTCAATGGGTGATTTTCAGCAGGGGCGCGTTGCGGCGGGGCTGATTGCCGACCCGACCATGCGACCCGCCTCAAGCGACGGCAGACAACTCCGCGCGTTGCGGGAATTCCACCGCCAAGCGGCTAACGCGCGGGTTGGGCGTGGGATGGCGCGGTAGTTATGAATGTGCGGGCAGTGATGCTCTGGCAATCTGGCCCGTGCTCACCGTGACGAAGCCGTTGCGGTTGTGCTGTTTGCCGAGCAGTTGGATGACAACCACGTTTATTTGCGCGCCATGAGTTTGCGCAATGCGGCTTTGGGCTTGGGTGGTTTTCCATGGAGGATGCGAACGCTTCGAAGTCGAGCTGGGTGAGCATGAGCGTGTCGTAGTCCGACACGACGCGCCGCGCGGCCTCGTATGCGTTCTGCAGCATGAAGCCGGAGACGGTCGTGCCCATCAGCGCGGCGGCGCGTTCGATCATGGCCTTGGCGTCGGCGCTGGTGCGCAGATTGATGCGCGACGATTCATTGCTTGTGATGGCAAACCCGCCGGACGGGCGTTACAGCTTGTATCCCCGGTGCACCGCCACCACCCCGCCGGTCATGTTGAAATATTCGACGCGCTCCAGTCCGGCATCGACCATCATCTGCTTCAGTTCTTCCTGTCCCGGGTGCATGCGGATGGATTCGGCGAGGTAACGGTAGCTGTCGGCGTCGTTGGCGATGAGCCGGCCCATTTTGGGCAGCAGCTTGAACGAATACAGGTCGTACATCTTTTCCAGCGGTTTGGCGATCTTGGAGAATTCCAGCACGATCAGGCGTCCGCCCGGTTTGAGCACGCGGCGCATCTCGCGCAGGGCGTTCTCCTTGCGGGTGACGTTGCGCAGGCCGAAGGCGATGCTGACACAGTCGAAGTAATTGTCGGGGAAGGGCAATTTTTCGGCGTCGCACTGGGCCACCGGGGTGGGCGTGCCATTGTCGATCATGCGGTCGCGGCCGACGCTCAGCATGGCGTTGTTGATGTCGGTGAGAACGACCTGCCCGCTGCGCCCGACTTTTTTCAGGAATAATTTGGTCAGGTCGCCCGAGCCGCCCGCCACATCGAGCACGCGCTGGCCTTCGCGCACGTTGGCCAGACCGACCGCGAACGGTTTCCACACGCGGTGCAGTCCGACCGACATGAGGTCATTCATAAGGTCGTATTTGCCGGCGACGGAGGTGAACACGCCGGCCACTTTTTTGGCCTTTTCGTTCTCGTCCACGGTCTCGAATCCAAAGTGGGTTTTGCTCATGATCAACTCCTTGGTTTTGTCATTCCGGCGCAGGCCGGAATCCGGTTTTTGAAATCACTGGACACCGGCCTTCGCCGGTGTGACGGAAACTATTTATCGCGGCCGGCCCCGGCCGCTTCGAGTTTGCCCAGATAGTCGTGCCACAGCGCGTCCTGGTATTGCCCCAGCTCGTGCAGATAGTTCCACGTGAACAGTCCGGTGTCGTGGCCGTCGTCGAATTCGATCTTGAGCGCGTACACGCCGACCGGCTCGACAGCCTTGATGCCGACGTTGCGTTTGCCGGTTTGCAGGGTTTCCTGCCCCTTGCCGTGTCCGCGCACTTCGGCGGAGGGCGAATGGACGCGCAGGAATTCTGCCGGCAATTTATAGCGCGCGCCGTCGTCGAACGCGATCTCTAGTATTTTGGATTGCTGGTGCAGGGTGATTTCGGTGGGTGTCATAGCGCGCGGATTTTCCCGAGTAATGCGGTGGTTGAACGTTGGTGCAGAAACGGGATGCTGCGGACACTGCCGCCCCAACCCTGCACCTCTTTACTGCCGATGATGTTTTCCGCTTGCCAGTCGCCGCCCTTTACCAGGACATCCGGATGCGCGGCGATGATCAGATTAAGCGGCGTGTCTTGGTCAAATTTCACCACCAGGCTGACCGATTCCAGCGCGGCCAGCACCGCCATGCGGTCGGCCTCGTTGTTGATCGGACGCTCGGCGCCCTTGCCTTGCCGCTTGACCGAGGCATCGCTGTTGACGCCGACGATGAGCGCGGCGCCGAGCGCGCGCGCCTGCGCCAGACAGGTGACATGGCCGCGATGCAACAGGTCGAAACAGCCGTTGGTGAATACCAGCGGACGCGGCAGGGCGGCGGCTCTGGCGGCGAATTCATCCGCCGCACAAAGTTTGCTCTCAAAACCAGGCGCGGGATAAGCCACGTTCAGTCCAGATACTCGAACATGCGCACCACCTTGCGCACGCCGCCGGTCGTGCTGGCGATCTCCGAGGCGGCATCGGCCTCGGCGCGCTTGACGAGGCCAAGCAGATAGACAACTTCGTTTTCGGTCACCACCTTGACGTGGTTGGGACTGAAACGCTTGTTGTTGGTGAAGTTGAGTTTGACTTTGGAAGTCAACAGCGCGTCGTTGCTGCGCGAGGTCAGCGAGCTTGGCAGGGCGACAACCGTCGCGTTGTGCACATCGCGCACATTTTCGACAGCCGCCGCGATCTTGCCGATGCCTGCCCGGGTCGCCGCATCCGGCACTTCGCCGGTAAGCAGCACCTTGCGGTTGAAGCTGGTCACATTGACATGCACGCGCTGTTTGAACTGCTCCCCGATGCGCGCCAGCGCCTTGTTCTCGATCGCCTCGTCCTCGATATAAATTCCGCTGCTGCGGCGGTCGGTCGCCATCAATGCGCCGGAGCCGACCCCGGTGGCGAGCACCGGAAAACAACCTTGCAATACCGCGCTCAACACAAGCAAACACAACAAACGGCTCTGGCGCATTTTATTTCCCCCAGTCAGATGATCGGATCAATTTGTATATTCGAACACGCGCACCACCTTGCGCACGCCGGCAGTAACGCTGGCAATCTCCGAGGCGGCATCGGCTTCGGCGCGACTGACGATGCCGAGCAGATACACCACCCCTTCTTCGGTGAAGACCCTGACGGGGTCGAGCGCATGCGCTTTGTGCGCCCGCAGGCGCGCGCGCACATCGCCGCTGATGCCGGAATCACTGTAGCCGGTGCCCGCCGTTGCGCTTTTGCCGACCCGCAACTCGTTGGCAATTCCCCTGACCCGGTCGATGCCGGCCACGATGCGCTCGATCCCGGTCTTGCCGGATTCATCCGGGACTCGTCCGGTGAGCAGGACAAAACGGTTGAAGCTGGTCACGTTAACCTGCACATTTTGCCGGTATTTTTCCCCGATCCGTTGCCTTGCGGTGTGCTCAATGTTGCGGTCATCCTGCAGCGTCTCGGCATTGCGCCGCTCGTGCGCGGCGGTGTTGCCGGGGCCGGATGTCTGCGCGCATCCCTGCAGCAAGGCAAGCAGCGCGATCAGGACGATGCGGCGCTTCATTATTCGCCTCCCAACAGAATGTGGTCGATCACATCGCACAGGCAGTGCAAAATCAGCAGATGCATTTCCTGCACCCGCGCGGTATTTTTGGCCGGCACGCAAAGGTTGAAATCGTTTTCGTTGAGGATTGCCGCCAACTGCCCGCCGTCGCGTCCGGTCAGCGCCACCACCCGCATGCCGCGCTCGTGTGCCGCATTGACCGCTTCGACCACGTTGGCGGAATTGCCGCTGGTGGAAATGGCAACCAACACGTCGCCTTCCATGCCCAGCGCGCGCACCTGCTTGGAGAAAATCTGCGCAAAATCGTAGTCGTTGGCAATGGATGTCAGCACCGAGCTGTCGGTGGTAAGCGCCACTGCCGGCAAGCCCGGGCGCTCGATTTCAAAGCGGTTGATCAGCTCGGCGGCAAAATGCTGGGCATCGGCGGCCGAACCGCCGTTGCCGCAGGTCAGAATCTTGCCGTCGTGCATCAGACAATCGACCATTGCCTGCGCGGCACGCGCGATGGGTGCGGCCAGCACCTGCTTGCTTTGCAGGTTGACGGCGGCGCTGTCGTCAAAATGTTTGCTGACGCGTTTGGCGAAAGGCATATCGGTGGAACTCCAATTAAAACGGACTGATTTTAACCCAATTCGAACGCGCCCTTGACCCACTCAATGGCGCTTTCGCCGCTGGCCTGCGCCAACAGCAGGGCATCGAAGCGGCACGGCGGCACGGGCGAGACACGGGACAGATAGTGCTGGGCGGCGAGAATCAGCTTGTGTTGCTTGCGCGCATCGATGCTGGCCGCCGCGCCGCCAAAATCGGCCCGGCTACGCAAGCGGACTTCGGCAAACACCAGTGTCGCGCCGTCGCGCAGAATCAGGTCGATTTCGCCAAAACGGCAACGATAGTTAGCCTGTACCAGTTGCAAACCCTGGCGCTGCAGGAACCGCGCGGCGGTCTGTTCTGCCTGCGCGCCGGACTTCATGGCGGCTAGTCTGCCGGATTGGCGGTCAGATGGCCGCCTTCCAGCGCCACCCCCCGGCCGTCACGCATTTCCGCTTTCATCGCCTCGCGCCGCACGCGATGCCCGTCCAGCGTCAGTTTGCCGGTGACCCCGTCCAGCGGCAGCATATTCAGCGCCTCGTGGCGATACAGCACCTTTAGCAGGCGGTAAGCGTCCACCCCCAGCGCGTACAGGCGCTCCATCTCCAGCGGCAAGGGCGGATCCGCGCGCGGATAGACCATTACCGCCGGATGATCCGCCTGCAGCACCCAGGGCATATCGACGAAACGGACATTGGCCAGATCGAAGTTGCGCAGTCTGTACTGGTTGCCGACAAACACCTGCGAGGTGGCATATACCGGAATGTCGGTGTAAATATAAGGTCGCATCAGGCGCGCCTTGTCCGCCTCGGCGGCCAGAAATACCATCTCGCCCGGCTGGCCGGACAAGGTGCGAATCTCGCTCGGGTCGCCCTGATACACGATCTCCGGCATCAGGTTGCCGCCGCCCTGTTGCCACACCGCGCTGAACGCCTCGGCCAAACGGCGTGAATAGGCGGTTTCGGTGCGCACCACGGTGGCGGTCAGCATACCCGAGGCGGCAGCCCACTGTGCCAGTTGCAGCACTTCACTTTCCGGCGGCAGACCGAAGAAATACAGCGCATCCTCGCGCGGGATATCGAGCAGGTTCAGCGCCAGCGTGGGCAACGGCAACTTCTCTTCGCCGGCCAGCGCCGCGACCCCTTCACGGGTGAGCGGCCCGGCCACCGCCAGTGCGCCCGAGCTGACGGCTTGGCGGTACAAGGCGGCAACTTCGGAAGCTTCGTCATTGGCGGCATAAATATGCACCGGCAGATATCCCGGCTGTAGCATGGCGGCTTCGAGGAAACCGCGCTCCACCGCCTCCGCCGCGCGTCCGAACACGGCGGAGCGCAACGGCAGGATCAGCGCGATATGGTGCTCGGCGCCTTCCGCCAGCGGCGGCAACAGGGGTTGCGCCTGCGGCAATTCCCGGGCGGGCAGCGTGCCCAGTTCGACGGCCGGCGTTTCGGCCGCCGGCGGTACGGCCGCGGAGGTCGGAGGAGTGACGGGGGTAGGTGTTGGCGCAGTGGCGCAGCCAAACAGGCTCACGTATAGTGCCGCGACCAGCAGTCCGCGCCATCCAATTATTCCGGTATTTCGAGTTTGCATATCAGGGCCAATCAAAAAATCGAATCCGCATTATATGTAGTCGCCACCCCGATTGGAAATCTGGGTGACATCACCCTGCGCGCGCTGGATGTGCTCGGCGCGGTCGGGGTCGTGGCGGCGGAGGATACGCGCAATACGCGCCATTTGTTGCAGCACCACGGCATCGGCGACACCAAACTGCTCGCCCTGCACCAGCACAACGAACGGGCCAGGTCGGAAAAGATCGTCACCCTGTTGCAACAGGGGAAAAGCGTGGCGCTGGTGACCGATGCGGGGACGCCGGCGGTCAGCGACCCCGGCGCACTGCTAGTCGGGGCGGTGCGCGCGGCCGGCTTTCGCGTCATTCCGATTCCCGGCGCCTCGGCTGCCATCGCCGCCCTCTCCGCCTCCGGCCTGGCCAGTCCGCATTTTCTGTTCCACGGTTTTCTGCCGAACAAATCGGCGGCGCGCCGCGCCGCGCTGCAAGCGCTGGCCGACCTGTCCTGCACTCTGGTGTTCTATGAAGCGCCGCACCGCATCCTCGAGTGCGTCGCCGACTTGCACGCCGTGTTCGGCGGCGCGCGCGAGATCGTGTTCGCGCGCGAGCTGACCAAGTTATTCGAGAATATCCATCGTTGCACGCTTGGCACGGCGCTGGACTGGCTCAACCGCGACCCCAACAACCAGCGCGGCGAATTCGTGCTGCTGCTGTCGGGCGCCGCACCGCGCAATGACGATCTGGATGCGCAAGCGGAGCGGGTACTGGCGGCGTTATTGAGTGAACTGCCGCTCAAGCAGGCGGTCGGTCTGGCAGTGCAGATCACCGGCCTCAACAAGAACGCGCTGTATGGGCGCGCGCTGGCGCTCAAACAATAGCGCCGGCGCGGTTGTTATTCCGGCATCCTTTGCTACACTCGCCCGTTGCGGCATACCCGCTGAGAACTTCAAATGAGCCTCCGCCAGAATATTTCAATCATCCTGCTGCCGCTGCTACTAAACGCTTGCGGCGACAAACCCGCTGCGCCCGGCGCACCCCCCGGGGGCATGCCGCCCCCGCCGGAAGTCGAAGTCATCACCGTCACGGCGGGCAACGCGACGCTGACCCGGGACTTGCCCGGACGCGTGCAAGCTTATCGCACCGCGCAGGTGCGCGCGCGCGTCGATGGCGTGGTGGAACAGCGTCTGTTTCGCGAGGGCAGCGAGGTCAAAGCGGACACCCCGCTGTTCCGCATCGATGCGCGCAGTTATCTGGCCGCGCTGGCCGCGGCAAAAGCGGATACGCTGGCCGCGCAACAAGCCGCCGAGCGGGCGCGCCGCCTGCTGGAAAAGGGCATGGTCAGCCAGCAGGACCATGATCTTGCGGTCAGCCGCGCGCGGCAGGCCGAAGCGGCGCTGGTGCGCGCCGAGGAGGATGTGCGCTACGCCAATGTGCCCGCCCCCATCAGCGGCCACATCGGCCGCACCGCAGTGACCGAAGGCGCGCTGGCGAGCAAAAGCGCGGCCACCCTGCTCGCCACCATCGAGCAACTCGATCCGATTTACGTCAACTTCAGCCAACCCGGCACGGATTTGCTGCGCTTGCGGCGCGCGATTGACGGCGGCAGCCTGCAACGGGCGGCCAGCCCGGAAGTGGAATTGCTGCTCGAGGACGGCAGCGCCTATTCCAGGCGCGGGAAGATATTTTTCTCCGACATGGCGGTCGATCCGGCCACCGGAATGGTCGGTCTGCGCGCCGAATTTCCCAATCCCGGGCGGGAGTTGCTGCCGGGCATGTTTGTGCGCGTGCGGTTTCCTCAGGCACAGCAACACAACGCCTTGCGGGTGCCGCAGCGCGCGGTGCAAATCGGCCCCCAAGGCCAGTTCGTGCTGTCCGTGGCAGCCGATGGCAAGGTGGTGCCACTGCCGATTTTGACCGGCGGCATGGCCGACAGCGATTTCATCGTCAGCAGCGGCTTGCAGGGCGGTGAACAGATCGTCGTCAACGGCCTGCAAAAAGCCCGTCCGGGATCCGTCGTCAAACCGCTGCCGGCAGGGCAACCCGCGCCCGCTGCGGCGGACAAGCCTTAAGATCCGCCATGCTCGCCCGCTATTTCATCGACCATCCGATTTTTGCCTGGGTGATCGCCATTCTTGTTACCTTTGCCGGGGTGATGGCGTTGCGCGCCCTGCCGGTTGCCCAATATCCCTCGGTGGCGCCGCCCGCGCTGGATATTTCAGTGAACTACCCGGGCGCTTCGGCGCAGGTGGTGGAGCAAAGCGCGGTGCAGCTGATCGAGCAGGAGATGAACGGCATCGAGAATTTGCTGTACATGGACTCCAGCTCGCAGGTCGGCTCCGGCCAGGTTTCGCTCACATTCAAACCCGGCACCGACATCCAGTTCGCCTCGGTCGAGGCGCAGAACCGCATCAAACGGGTGGAGGCGCGCCTGCCGGATGACGTGCGCCGGCTGGGCGTGACGGTGACCCGCGCCGGGCGCAATTTTATTTTGGTGGTGGCGCTGACCTCGCCCGATGAATCGCTCGACGCCGTCGATCTGGGCAGCTATGCCACCGCCAGCGTGCTGGAGCCGCTGCTGCGCGTACCGGGCGTGGGTGAAGTGTTGCTGTTCGGCACCGAGTATTCGATGCGCATCTGGCTCAAGCCGGCGCAACTCGAATCCTATGCCATCACGCCCGCCGAGATCGCCCGTGCCGTGCGCGCGCAAAACAACCTGCTGGCGCTGGGCGAAGTGGGCCAGCTTCCGGTCGCACCGGGGCAGGAAGTCAACGCGGTCATCGCCTCGCGCGGCCGTCTGGCCACCCCGGAAGATTTTGGCAACATCGTGCTGCGCGCCATGCCGGACGGCGCCATCGTGCGCCTCGGGGACATTGCCCGCATCGAGCTGGGGGCGCAGGACTACAACCGCAGCGCGCGCCTGAACGGCAAACCGATTGCCGGCATGGCGATCCGCACCACGCCGGGGGCGAACGCGCTGGCGACGGCGCAGGGGGTGCGCGCCAAAATGGCGGAATTGTCGCGCTTTTTCCCGCGTGGGATGGAATGGCTGGTGCCCTACGATACCACCCGCTTCATCGAACTTTCGATCCGCGAAGTGGCCAAGACCCTGCTGGAAGCGGCAGCACTGGTGGTGCTGGTGATGTATCTCTTCCTCGGCAACTGGCGCACCACGCTGATTCCCGCCATCGTGGTGCCGGTGTCCCTGATGGGCGGACTGGTCGGTTTGTATGTCTTCGGCTTTTCGATCAACGTGCTGACCCTGTTCGCGATGGTGCTGGCGATCGGCACGGTGGTGGACGATGCCATCGTGGTGGTGGAAAACGTCGAGCGCAATATGCGCACCCGGCATTTGTCACCGCGCGAGGCGACACGGGTGGCGATGGGCGAAATCACCGGCGCGATTATTGCAATCACCCTGGTGCTGATGGCGGTGTTCGTGCCCATGGCGTTCTTTGGAGGCTCCACCGGCGCCATTTACCGCCAGTTTGCCGTGACCCTGCTGGTCACCATGGCGTTCTCCGCCTTTTTTGCCCTGACCCTGACCCCGGCGCTGTGCGCGAGCCTGCTCAAACATGACGCGGCCAGTCTGGAGCGCGGTTTCCACGGCCGCTTCAACCGCTGGTTCGAGCGCCTGACGGCGCGCTACGTCAGCGGCGTGGCGGTCGCCACCCGCCGGCTGGTACGGTCGCTGCTGATTTACGCGGTGATTGTCATCGCCGCCGTCTGGATCTACGACAAATTGCCGGGCAGCTTTCTGCCGCAGGAAGACCAGGGCTATCTCATCACCGCGATCCAGTTGCCGCCCGCCGCCACCCGCGAACGATCGCAGGCGGTGTTGGAAAGGGTGGAGCAGTATTTCCTGCAACAGCCGCAGGTGGACAAAGTGGTCGGCGTGCTGGGATTTTCCTTCTTTGGCCGCGGGCAAAACATGGCGCTGGCTTTCATCCGGCTCAAGGAATGGGATGAGCGGCCGGGCGCGGAAAATTCCGCGCAGGCGCTGGTGCGGCGCGCCAACATGCAATTCTTCCGCATGAAACAGGCGATGCTGTTCGCCATCAGCCCGCCGCCAATTCCCGAACTGGCCTCTGCCGGCGGCTTCGATTTCCGCCTGCAGGATCGCGGCGGTGTCGGGCGCGAGAAACTGATCGAGGCGCGCAACCAGGTGCTGGGAATGGCGATGGCGGATCCGCGCCTGACTGCGGTGCGCCCGGAAGGTCAGGAACCGGCGCCGCAGCTCTTCCTCGACATCGACCACGACAAGGCGGAGACGCTCGGTGTCGGCACCGGCGACCTGAACGAAACGCTGCAGGCGCTGTTCGGCGTGTCGTATATCAACGATTTTGTGCGCCAGGGGCGCGTGTTGCGCGTGCAGATGCAGGCGGAAGAAAACACCCGCCGCGGCGAAACCGAGTTGCTGCGCGCGGCGGTGCGCAACAACAGCGGGCAAATGGTGCGGCTGTCCGAATTCGTCCGCACCAAATGGGTCGCCGGTTCGGCCAAACTCGACCGCTACAACGGATTGGCGGCCATGAAGATTTCCGGCACCACCGCGCCCGGCGTTTCCAGCGGCGAGGCGCTGGCCGCAATGGAATCCATCGCGCAAAAATTGCCGCCGGGCATCGGCTATGAATGGTCGGGCATCTCGTCCGAGGAAAAAATCTCCAGCCGGCAGGCGCCACTGCTGTTTGCGGTTTCCCTGCTGGTGGTGTTCCTGGTGCTCGCCGCCCTCTATGAAAGCTGGTCGGTGCCGCTCGCGGTGATGCTGGCGGTGCCGCTGGGTGCCTTCGGCGCGCTGGCCGCAGCGGAACTGCGCGACTTGTCCAACGACGTCTATTTCAAGGTTGGCCTGATTGCCATCATCGGCTTGGCCGCCAAGAACGCCATCCTGATTGTCGAGTTCGCGCGCCACCTCGAAGATGAGGGGCAGGAACGGCTCGAAGCAGTCAGGGAAGCCTGCCGCCTGCGCCTGCGCCCGATCCTGATGACCTCCATCACCTTCATGGCCGGCGTTTTGCCGCTGGCACTTTCCATTGGAGCGGGCGCGGAAAGCCGCCGCGCCATCGGCACCGGTGTCATCGGCGGCATGCTCGCCGCCACCGTGTTCGCCATCTTCCTGGTGCCGGTATTTTTTGTGGTGGTGCGCAAGTTCTTTCCGGGCCATGCGCGCAAACACATCGACTAATCAGATCGGTTTTTGTGGGTCGGGTTTCAACCCGACAGGTTGTTGAATTTTGTCATCGCGTCGGGTTGAAACCCGCCCCACAAAAGCAGGCTACAATCCCGACTGTCATTCCATAGCCGGGATTCTCCATGCAACAACTCACCCTCACCCGCCCCGACGACTTGCACCTGCACCTGCGCGATGGCGATCTGATGCGCGCTGTCTTGCCCGACACCGCACGCCAGTTCGCCCGCGCCATCGTCATGCCCAACCTGCGCCCGCCCGTCACCACCACCGAACAAGCCGTGGCCTATCGCGAGTGCATATTGAAAGCATTGCCTGCGGGTGCGAAGTTCGAGCCCCTGATGACGCTTTATCTCACCGACATCACCCGTGCGGAAGAGATCAAAAAAGCCAAAGCCAGCGGTGTAGTGCAGGCGGTAAAGCTGTATCCCGCAGGGGCCACCACCAACTCCGACGCGGGCGTGACCGACCTGCGCAAGACCTACGCTGCGCTGGAAGCCCTGCAGAAGCTCGGCATGCCGCTGCTGGTGCATGGCGAAGTGACCAATCCCGACATCGACATCTTCGACCGCGAGGCCGTGTTCATCGAAAGAGTGATGCAACCGCTACTGAAAGACCTGCCGAACCTGCGCGTGGTGTTCGAGCACATCACCACCCGGGAAGCCGCGCAGTTTGTCGCCAGTGCAGGGGACAACATCGCCGCCACGCTCACCCCGCAACATCTGCTTTACAACCGCAATGCCATGCTGGCCGGCGGCATCCGCCCGCACCTCTACTGCCTGCCGATATTGAAACGCGAAATGCACCGCGCAGCGTTGGTCAAGGCCGCCACCAGCGGCAGCAAGAAATTCTTCCTCGGCACCGACAGCGCCCCGCACGCGCAACACACCAAAGAGAGTGCCTGCGGCTGCGCGGGTTGCTACACCGCGCACAACGCCATCGAGTTGTATGCCGAAGCGTTCGAGGACGCAGGTGCGCTGGACAAGCTCGAAGCCTTCGCCAGCTTCCACGGTGCAGATTATTACGGACTGCCACGCAACAAAGAGACCATCACCTTACGCCGCGAAGAGTGGCAAGTGCCTGCGTCGGTGGGTTTTGGTGAGCATCAGCTCGTGCCGTTGAGGGCGGGAGAAAAGATGAAGTGGCAGTTGATTAACTGAGTTACGGTAATAAACTCAAGATTATTGGCATAAACATGAATATAAAATTTGCTATCTCCCTTATTGCTACGATATTTCTTTCATCATGCGGGACCCTTCCTCAAATCAATTGCGAAAAGGCAAGAGGTGTCCATATTGGCATGACGCAAGCGCAGATTGTTGACTTATTGGGTGAACCATATTTTGTTGGTCTCAGCGCAGGTGTCACAGTCTTCGGCTGGCAAGATGATGAACAATTAGATTTGGCTAAGAACACGTTGAAGGCAACAATAAATCCCGTAACCAAAATCGTGAAAAAAGTAGAAGGCTCGTGCACACAATGAAATTCCTTATTTTTGCAGCAGCAATCATTTTAGGCTCTACATCCACTTCCTTCGCAGATACTCAGACTGGCGCCCCTTTCTCTGTACTAGGCGAGCGTCTTGATATTTCCCCTCCGCAGGGTTGGAAGCTTGCTTGGATGCAAGGTACACCAGAGGGTGAGTATCTCGTTGAGTATATTCCAGAGCATGAGGACATAAATTCATGGAAGACAGGATATTTATTGGTCGTAAGAAAGCCATACCCCCCCGCCGAACTTATGAAAGAGATTGCAGAAATGAAAACTCGCTTTGCAGATCTGTCCCTTATTCAAACAATTAACTTTGTTGCTAAGAATTGTCCTGATAAACATGAACCAACATCACAAAGAACCAACACATTCAATGGAGTGTATTTTGCTGTCGGTGGCGGCTACTGCAGTTTAGCTCGCGACCAAATTCCTTTTGGTGAGGGTGCTTTCATCGCTTTTGCAGAGGGGAAAGATTTTGTATACAAGATTCAATATGGCTGGCGCCCTCAATCTGAATCCGAAAAACGTAGCTCACCTTGGGGGATAGACGAAGAGAAATCCAAGCTATTTTTGATGTCAATCAGGTCAGCAACACTTTGTGATGACAGCAAATCAAATTGCAAAAACACATACACAAAATCTAGCCCGTTTTCTAATGAGGAAGTTGATTCGCAACAATCGGGGACAGACTCCGATTATTTGCGTAGCATCAACTAGCCAAATAGGCCAGGCTCGAATTAATTTTCCAGTTTCTGAAATAAACACATGCCAACTTCCAACTATCTCAATGCCACACCCACCCTTGGCTCCTGCGTCTATCTGCACCCTTCCTGCCAAGTCATCGGCGATGTGAAGATCGGTGACGACAGCTCCATCTGGTGCAACACGGTGTTGCGCGGCGATGTGAACCGCATCGTGATCGGGCGTGGCAGCAACATTCAAGACCTGACCATGGGGCATGTGTCGCACAAGACGGCGGACAAGCCCGAGGGCTCGCCGCTCATCATCGGTGACCATGTGACCATTGGCCATTCGGTGATCCTGCACGGCTGCCGCATTGGCAACGAGTGCCTGATCGGCATGGGTTCCATCATCCTCGACGATGTGGTGATCTCCGACCATGTGATGGTGGGTGCGGGCAGTCTGGTGTCGCAGGGCAAGACGCTGGAGAGCGGGATGCTCTACTTGGGCCGCCCGGCCAAGGCGGTGCGCGCGCTGACGGAAGAGGAGATCAAGTATTTGCGCTATTCCGCCAAGCATTACATGCGCGTGAAAGACGATTATTTGAGAGGTTCTGCAAAGTGACGATGTTTGGCAACGACATCATGTTGCATGATGGGGATGAGTTGGAGTTACAGATCGAGCGTACGTGCATCGCGCTGGGCTTGGATTTCCATGACGATTATCAAGTGCGGATGTTCGCCCGCGATGTGTTGCAGAACATCGACCAACTACGCAAAGCAGCACGCGAGGGCGACATGCAATCCCGTATCAAGGTGGAGCTTTACGGTTTGGCGATGCTGATGCACAAGACCAATTCGGCGACTTTCGGCACGAACTATCTGAACCAGTTCGCCCAAGTGACTGCGAACCAATCGGCGTGGGCCGCCGTCGCACAGGCGTTGTGGAATGAAATGGAAGTACGTAACCCGGACAGCAATAATAAACTGTAGGAAGCAGGAATGAGACAGCCGACCCTGGAAGACATCGATCGTGCGCAGGTGAATCTGGAGACCGCGCAGATCGCGTGGCGCGAGTTGCAACCTTACTTTGCGCGTGGCGCGACCGTCGCGGTGAAAGCGGAGCTCGATCTGGTCGAGGTGGCGTTCCAAATGTCCAAAGACAACAGGCCGCAAGTGGCGCAGTGGCTGGAGCGCGGACAGATAGGTCGCGTCACCGATGAACAAGCACTGGCTTGGTATGAAGCGGACACGTTGGTATGGGCAGTGGTAGCCCGCCCATATGTTTTAGTGCAAGAAGAAAAACGTCCTACTTGATCTTCTTCAGCGCCTCTTCGATACGTTGGCATAGCGTCTTCAGAATTTTAATGCGGGCGAAATTCTTGTCGTCGGCTTCGACCAGAATCCACGGCGCGATCCCGGTGCTGGTGCGGTCCACCATGTCGCACACGGCGCGCGTGTAGTCATCCCACTTCTCACGGTTGCGCCAGTCCTCTTCGGTGATCTTGAAGCGCTTGAAGCCGATCTTTTCACGCTCCTTGAAGCGCCGCAACTGCTCGTCCTTGGTGATCGCCAGCCAGAATTTCATCACCACCGCGCCGCTCTCGGTCAGTTGTTCCTCGAAGTCGTTGATCTCGCCGTAAGCGCGCATCCAGTCGGCCTCGGTGCAGTATTTTTCCACGCGCTCGACCAATACGCGCCCGTACCAGGAGCGGTCGAAGATGGTGAAACGTCCGATGCGCGGAACGTGCCGCCAGAAGCGCCACAGGTAAGGTTGCGCGCGTTCTTCTTCGGTGGGCGCGGCGACCGGCGTGATGCGGTAATGGCGCGCATCGAGCGCGCCGGTGATGCGGCGGATGGCGCCACCCTTGCCGCCGGCATCCGATCCCTCGAATACGGCGATCACCGAAATCTTGCGGAATTTCGGATCGCGCGTAAGCAATGCCAGCTTGCCCTGATATTTCTCCAGCTCGCTGTCGAATTTCTTTTTGGCAATCTTCTGCGTCATGTCCAGCTTGTCCAGCACGTCGAGCTGGTCAATTGGCGGTTGCAGCGGGGCGACACGGGCGACCGGTTTGACCGGATGGTCGAGGCGGTCGCGCAGTGCTTGCAGCAGCGTCTTGCCGACCGTCAGGTTGCGATAGCGCGCATCGCTGCCTTCGACCACGACCCAGGGCGCTTCGGCCATGCTGGTCTCGCGCAGCGTGTGCTCCGACACCTTGCGGAACTTGTCGTACAGCTTGAAGCGTTGCCAATCCTGCGCCGTCACCCGCCAGCGCGTCTTGGGATCCTTCTCCAGCGTCTTGAGGCGTTTGCTTTGCACTTCCTTGGACAGGTGGAACCAGAACTTGAGCACCAGCGCGCCTTCGTTGGTCAGCATGCGCTCGAAGTGCTTGATCCGTTCGATGTGCTGGTTCAGCTCGGCCGCGCTGCTTTGTTTCATCACCCGGCGCACGATGGGCGCGGTGTACCAGGAACCGAAATACACGCCGATCTTGCCTTTCGGCGGCAGGGCGCGCCAGAAACGCCACATGGCCGGGCGCTCGCGCTCCTCGTCCGACATTTCGGCCATCGCGTGCACCTGGATGTGGCGCGGGTCCATCCATTCGTTGAGCAGATTGACCGTCTCGCCCTTGCCGGCGCCATCGACTCCGCCGACCAGAATGATGACCTGGAATTTGCCCTTCTCCGCCAGATCGAACTGCGCGTTGAGCAAGTCCTCGCGCAGTTGCGGCACTTCCTTGTCATAGGTTGTTTTGTCTATCTTGTGCCCGAGTTCGGCTGATTCAAACATGATGTCTGCTCCGGGAGTTAAAGATTTTCCGGGGCAATGGCCAAGCGCAGATTGGTCTGGTAATCGCCCTCGCTGGTGTGGCGACTGAGCCACCAGATCGCCCCTTTCTTGACGCTGAATCCGTTTCTGGAATCGGCCAGCAGCAATGCGGCGATCTGTCCCAGCACGGGTTGATGTCCCACTACCAGCACGGCACCCTCGGCATCAGGCCAGCCTGTCGCACGCAACAGCGACTGCGCCGAAGCATCCGGCCCGACGGCGGGTTCGGTGGTGAAAGTTTTGCTGAAAGCGCGCGCCGTCTGTTGCGCGCGCACGGCAGGACTGACCAGGATGCGGGTATTTTCGGGCAGGCGACCGCGCAAAAAGGCGGCCATTTTTTCCGCCTGTTTGCGCCCCTTGCCGGTCAGCTCACGTTCGAGATCGGGCGCACCGTCGTGCGCCTCGGCATGTCGCCACAGGATAAGCTCCATCTTGCACCCCCTTCGGTTCGAAGCGGCTACAGCTTATACCTTGCCCGCACGGGTTGCCAGCCGGCGCGGCGGCGCGATTATTGCTCCTGCTGCGGGGTGCTCGCCAATAGCGCCAGCAGCGCCGCTTGCGCGCTGACCGGTTTGCCGCGACCGCTTTTCGTGCGGTGCCAGAATCCGTTCAGGTCCATTTCCCACGCCTGGAGGTTGTCCTGCAGATTGATCTTCAGCCCCTCGTCCAGCACCCGCTTCTTCAGTTTCTTGTCGAGAATGGGAAAACAGGTCTCGATGCGGCGGAAGAAATTCCGGTCCATCCAGTCGGCGCTCGCCAGATAGACGTCATCCTTGCCGTCGCGGTGAAAATAAAAGATGCGCGAATGTTCAAGGAAGCGGCCGATAAGGGAGCGCACGCGGATGTTCTCCGACAACCCCTTGACGCCGGGGCGCAGGGCGCATACGCCGCGCACGATCAGATCGACCTTGACGCCGGCCTGCGAAGCTTCGTACAGCGCATTGATGGTTTGCGGTTCCAGCAGCGCGTTCATCTTGGCGATGATGCGGGCGGGCTTGCCCGCACGGGCCAATGCAGTCTCGTTGCGAATCGCCTCCAGCACGTTGCTGTGCAAGGTGAACGGCGACTGCCATAGATAGTGCAACTGACTCGCCTTGCCCAGCCCGGTGAGCTGGACGAACACCTCGTTCACGTCGGCGCACAGGTCCTCGTTGCTGGTGAACAGGCCGAAGTCGGTGTAAAGCCGCGCGGTGCGCGGATGATAGTTGCCGGTGCCCAGATGCGCGTAACGGCGCAACTTGCCGTCTTCGCGCCGCACCACCATCAGCAGTTTGGCATGCGTCTTGTGGCCGACCACGCCGTACACCACATGCGCGCCGACCTGCTCCAGCCGCGCCGCCCAGTTGATGTTGGCCTCCTCATCGAAGCGCGCCAACAGCTCCACGACGACGGTCACTTCCTTGCCGCGCTTGGCCGCCGCAATGAGCGATTCCATCAGTTCGGAATCGGTGCCGGTGCGGTACACCGTCTGTTTGATCGCCACCACGTCGGGATCGCTTGCTGCCTGCTGGATGAAATCGATCACCGGCTTGAATGATTGGTACGGGTGATGCAACAACACATCGCCCTTGCGGATCACCTTGAACATGTCCGCGCCTTTTTTCTTGAGCAGGGTCGGCATGCCGGGCACAAAGGGTGGAAATTTCAGATCAGGACGATCTACCTTGTCGGGAATCCCCATCAGCCGCACCAGATTCACCGGACCATGCACCCGGTAAAGATCATCGCTGCCCAGCTCGAACTGTTGCAGCAGAAAGTCGGCCAGTTCCTGCGGGCAGTTGTCGGCCACTTCCAGGCGCACCGCGTCGCCGAAATGGCGCTGCGGCAACTCGCCCTGCAGGCTGATGCGCAGATTCTTCACTTCCTCCTCGTCCACGAACAGGTCGCTGTTGCGCGTGACGCGGAACTGGTAACAGCCCTGCACCGCCATGCCGGCAAACAGTTCTCCCACATGCGCGTGCAGGATGGACGAAAGGAATACGAAGCCGTGCGGGCAGCCGGCAATTTCCGGCGGCATCGGGATCGCGCGCGGCAACACGCGCGGCGCCTGCACGATGGCTTTGGCGGAATTGCGGCCGAAGGCATCCCTGCCCTGCAACTCGACCGCAAAGTTCAGACTTTTATTCAGCACGCGCGGGAAAGGATGCGCCGGATCGAGGCCGATCGGGGTCAATACAGGCATCACCTCGCGCAGGAAGAAATCCTTTACCCACGCCTGCTGGATGGGATTCCAGTGGGTGCGGCGCAAAAAGCAGACACCTTGGGCGGCCAGCGCCGGCACCAGCTCCTTGTTGAACAATTGATACTGGCGCGCGATCAATTGATGGGTCGGCTCGAACAGGCGCTTCATCACCTGCGATGCCTCCAGCCCGTCGGGGCCGACGGCGATGCCACCGAGCTTGATCTGCTCTTTCAGGCCGGCGACTCGGATCTCGAAGAACTCATCCAGATTGCTGCTGACGATGCACAGATATTTGAGCCGCTCCAACAACGGTACAGCGGCATCTTCCGCCTGTGCCAGCACGCGCCGGTTGAACTCGAGCAGGCCGAGTTCGCGGTTGAGAAAATTCTGCGGTGAACTATCCTTGCCCAAGTTCAATTCTTTGGCGGCACATAACCGGCGGGCATCTGCGCCTCCGCTCCGAAGAAATAGTTCTCCATCTGCTGCGCCAGAAACTGGCGCGCCTTGGCATCCGCCAGATTGAGGCGATTCTCGTTCACCAGCATGGTCTGGAACTTGATCCAGCCCTGCCACGCTTCTTTCGACACGCTGTTGAAGATGCGCTGTCCCAGTGCGCCGGGGTAAGGCTGGCGCTCCAGTCCTTCCGCTTCGCGTCCGAGTTTTACGCATTGCACCATTCTTGTCATTGTTGTTCTCCATAATCGGTTAATGATAGGCGTTCAATGTTACACGCCGATGAAATGTAACGCCTCATTTCAGATTCTTGACGAACACCTTGGATCGGCGCTGGTAGTTGTACAGCGCTTTCTTCTCTTTCGGCAACTGACTGACGTCGGCTTCCCTGAAATCACGCTCGATGAACCAGTGCGCGGTGCGTGTGGTCAGCACGAACAGTTTTTTCATGCCCTGCGACCTGGCCAGACTGCTCATGTGCCAGAGGATTGCCTCGCCGTAGCCGCGATCGCGGCAGGACGGGTCAACCGCCAGGCAGGCCAGCTCGGCTGCCGCCTCATGCGGAAACGGGTACAGCGCGGCACAGCCGATGATGCGGTGGTCGTGCTCCAGCACCTGGAAACGCGCGATCTCCTTTTCCAGCAGCTCGCGCGAGCGCCGCACCAGAATGCCTTCTTCCTCCAGCGGGCGCAGCAGTTGCAGGATGCCGCCCACGTCCTCGATGGTCGCCGCGCGCAGGGTGTTCAGGGTGCTTTCGACCACCATGGTGCCGATGCCGTCGTCGCTAAACAGTTCTTGCAACAGCGCGCCGTCGGTATGGCGGCTGATGAGATGGGTGCGCGCAACACCGGCTTCGCAGGCGCGCACCGCGCACGGCAAAAACAGGCTCACGTCATCCGGCAATTTGCGTTTTTTGCCCAGCACGGCCTGCGCATCGGCAATGGTCAGCTCCTTGCTGAGTTTGCCTTTACGATCCGTCACGCCGTCGGTATCCATCAGGAACACCAGCTTGTCCGCGTCCAGCGCGATGGCGGTGGCGGTGGCGATGTCTTCCAGGGTCAGGTTGAACACCTCGCCGGTGGGCGAGTAACCGAGCGGCGACAGTAGCACGACTTCGCCGAATTCCATGCGGTCGTTGAGCGCCGCGACATCGACCTTGCGCACGCTGCCGGTGTGTTCCAGATCCACGCCGTTGATGACCCCGATCGGCTGCGCGGTGATGAAGTTGCCGCCCGCCACGCGAATGTCGGCATTGGCCATCGGCGAATTCGCCAGCCCCATCGACAGCAGCGCCTCGATCTCTACGCGCACCCGGCCGACCGCTTCCTTCACGCACTGCATGGTCTCGGCGTCGGTCAGGCGGATGCCGAGGTGATAGGTGTCTTCCAGCTTGTGTCTGGCCAGATGCTGCTCGATCTGCGGGCGCGCGCCATGCACCAGCACCAGTCTGATACCGAGTGCGGCAAGCAGATTGAAATCGTGCGTCAGCTCGACGAACTTGCCGTCCGCCACCACCTCGCCGCCGAAGGCGATGACAAAGGTCTTGCCGCGAAAGGCATTGATGTAAGGCGCAACGGAACGGAACCAGGCGACGAAATCGGCGGGTGATGCGATGGCGGGCATGCTGTTCTCCTTCAAGCGTTATCTTGCACGGCTATTCCTCATCCAGCAACTTGCCGCCGATCGCCCAGTTCTCGTCGGGTAATTCGTCGAAAGCAATATAGGTGTATGACGCAGGCTTGTGCGCGATGCGCGCCAGCGTGTCGGTGATCTCGGCGGCGATCTGCGCTTTCTGTTCGCGGCTCAACTCGCCCGCGATGCGGATGTTGACATAAGGCATCTGTGCTCCCTAAATATAAAATAACAGGGCTTTTGCCCGCAGATTACGCAGATTGAACAGATTAACAAAATGAGCGGTCAAAAAAATCTTTGATCGCCAGACTGGCTAGTCCCAATACATCCCCGACATGTTTTTAATCTGCGTGAATCTGTGTAATCTGCGGATTAATGTTTTGTAGTGCAGTTATTGAAAGTCTCCCCACAGGGTCTGTATCGCGGCAATGCCGGCGAGGGCCGCCGTTTCGGTGCGCAGCACGCGCGGCCCGAGCAGGATGGGAACGAAGCCGGCCTGTTGGGCAACATTTGCTTCGTCCCCGGTAAACCCGCCCTCCGGGCCGATCAGCAGGGTAACGCCGCCCGGCGGGCGTGGTTGCGCCTGCATGCCGCCCGCGCCGCCCGGCAACAGAATGAATTTGCCGCCGCCGTTGCCACGCGACTCCTGCAACCATTCCTGCATCTCCCGCGGCACATGCAACCGCGGCAGTTCGTTGCGCCCGCACTGTTCGCACGCGGCCACGGCAACATTATGCCAATGCAGGGCGCGCTTGTCGGCGCGGCTCGGCGCGAGCTTGGCCACGCTACGCTGGGTCCGGATCGGGATGATTTCGGCCACGCCCAGTTCGGTCGCCTTCTGCACCACCCAGTCCATTTTTTCGCTGCTGCACATCGCCTGCGCGAGCACGATGTGCAGCCCGCCGGCCGGTGTTGCCATGCAGGTTTGCAGATTGCCGAGCAGCACGCGCTTGCCGTTGATGGCATGCAGCGTGGCATCCAGCGCGTTACCCTGCCCGTCAAAAATCTGCACCTCATCGCCGACCCGCAGGCGCAATACCCGGCTGGCGTGATGCGCCGCCCCGGGCGGCAATTCGCACTGAGCGCCGGAAGGCAGGGGCGGCGGGCAATAAAATCTGGGAACGGACATGGGTGCAGAAAACGGATTCAATGGCCGTGATAATATAACGCCGCGAAAGAGCGCTTCTAGAAATTCACTTTTGCGGGATGAAGCGCAAGGCGCACGGAGCGCAGACGACGAGACATATCTTGAAGATAGGCGAGGAGTCGAGCACCGCGCAACGCAGCGATTCGCCCGCAAAATGGATTTATAGAAGTGCCCGAAAAATCACGCTGTTCATCAGGAGGAGCTCATGGTCAGTCTGCAACCCCCGTTGTGCGATTTCGGCTGGAAAGCGCGCCCGTTCGATCTGCCGGGCGTGGACGGCAAGCGCTACACAATCGACAATGCGCGCGGCCCAAACGGCTTGCTGGTGATGTTCATCTGCAATCACTGCCCCTATGTAAAGTCGATCCGCGACCGCATCATCCGCGACACGCGCGAATTGCAGCAACACGGTATCCACAGCATCGCCATCCTGTCCAACGATCCGGCCGACTACGCGGAAGATTCGTTCGAGAACATGCGGAAAGTGGCGCGGGAATATTCCTACCCGTTCCCGTATGTGTGGGACGAAACGCAGCAGGTCGCCAGGGACTACGGCGCCGTGTGCACGCCGGATTTCTTCGGCTTCAACGCCAATCTCGAATTGCAATATCGCGGCCGCCTTGACGCCTCGCGCAAGGAACCCGTGCCGGATGCACCGCGCGACCTGTTCAACGCCATGCTGCAAGTGGCGCGAACCGGACAGGGGCCGCGCGAGCAGATCGCCAGCATGGGCTGCTCGATCAAATGGAAAGGTGAAGCCGCGTGAAAATCCTGATTCTGGGGGCGGGTCAGGTTGGTTCGACGGTGGCGGAAAGTCTGGTCGGCGAGGCAAACGATATTACCATCGTCGATTCGGACGGCGAGAAACTGCGCCTGCTGCAGGACCGGCTCGATCTGCGCACCGTGGTCGGCAATGCGGCGCACCCCTCGACCCTGGAACAGGCCGGCATCAAGGATGCCGACATGCTGCTGGCAGTGACCCAGAGCGACGAGGTCAATCTGGTCGCGTGCAAACTGGCGGCCAGCCTGTACAACACGCCGACGCGCATCGCCCGCATCCGCGCTGCCGATTACCTCAACCGCGAGGACATCTTCAATTCCGATAACTTCTGTGTCGATTTTTCCATTTGTCCGGAACAAATCCTGACCGAGTACATCGTCAAGCTGATCGAATTCCCGGAAGCCTTGCAGGTACAGAAATTTTCCCAGGGCAAGGCCTCGCTGGCGGCGGTGCGCGCCTACAGGGGCGGCCCGCTGGTCGGCCAGCCGCTGAGTTTTCTGCGCACCGACATGCCGCACGTGGAAGCGCGGGTGGCGGCGATCTTCCGCCAGGACCGCCCGCTGATCCCGGAGGGCGACACCGTGATCGAGGACGGCGATGAGGTGTTTTTCATTGCCGCCACGGAAAACATCCGCAGCGTGCTGAAAGAGATGCGGCGCATGGACAAACCGGTCAAACGCGTTGCCATCGTGGGCGGCGGCAATATTGGCCTGCGTTTGGCCAAGGCGATCGAGAATGATTACCAGGTCAAGCTGATCGAATTCAACAAGAAAGCCTGCGAGCGCCTGGCCAGCCAATTGGCCCATACCCTGGTACTGAACGGCGACGGCACGGACGAGAAGCTGATGCAGCAGGAACACATCGGCGAGGTGGATGTGTTTTGCGCGCTGACCAACGACGACGAGAACAACATCATGTCCGCCCTGCTGGCCAAGCAGGCCGGCGCGCGCAAGGTGATCGCCCTGATCAATCGCGGCGCCTATGTTGATCTGCTGCAGGGCGGCAAGATCGACATCGCCCTGTCGCCGGCGCAAATCACCATCGGCTCGCTGCTCGCCTACGTGCGCCAGGGGGATGTCGCCGCGGTGCACTCGCTGCGCCGGGGCGCGGCCGAAGCGCTGGAAGTGATTGCCCACGGCGACCGCGAGTCTTCGCAGGTGGTCGGGCGGCGCATCGAGGATATCGATCTGCCCAAAGGCGCCACCATTGGCGCGGTGGTGCGCAACCATGAAGTGGTCATCGCCCACCATGACACGGCGATCGAGGCGGAAGACCATGTGATCGTGTTTGTGGTGGACAAGAAGATGCTGAAAAAAGTCGAGAAATTGTTCCAGGTCAAACTCGGGTTCTTCTGATGGGCCGCACGCTTACCGTCATCAACGCGCTGGGGCTGTTGCTGGTCATGTTCAGCCTGACTTTCCTGTTGCCCCTGTTCGCCGCCCTGCTCTACCACGACCAAAGCCTGTTTATCGATTTTTTGCTGGCCATGCTGGCCACCGCTGCCGCCGGGCTGCTGATGTGGCTGCTGACCCGCCGTTTCAAGGGCGAACTCTCCACCCGCCACGGCTATTTGCTGGTGGTCGCAATGTGGAGCGCGATGCCGGCCTTCGGCACCTTGCCCTTGCTGCTTGCGCTCCCCGGGCTATCTTTTACCGATGCCTATTTTGAAACAATGTCCGGCATCACCACCACCGGCGCCACCGTGCTGACGGGGCTGGACAGCCTGTCCCCCGCGATCAACATCTGGCGGCACGAGATGGAATGGCTGGGCGGCCTCGGCATCATCGTGCTGGCGGTTGCCGTGTTACCCTTGCTGGGCATCGGCGGCCGCCAATTATTCAAGGCGGAAACGCCGGGGCCGATGAAGGAGTCCGCGCTAACCCCGCGCATCGCCGACACCGCGCGCAACCTGTGGGTGGTCTATGCCATCATCACGCTGGCCTGTATCGGGTCGCTCAAATGGGCCGGCATGTCGTGGCTTGATGCGGTCTGCCACGGTTTTTCCACTACCGGGCTGGGGGGGTTTTCCACCCACGATGCCAGTGTCGGCTGGTTTGATTCGCCGCTGATCGAGTTCGTGATGATCGTGTTCATGCTGTTCGCGGTGATCAATTTCGCCACCCACTTTCTCGCCTGGCGCGGCAAGACTTTGCGCGTCTATCTGTTCGACACCGAAGCGCAGGCCGCGCTGGGGCTGATCGTCGCCAGCTGCTTTGGCATCGCGTTTTTCCTCTGGTTCAACGATGTTTATCCCTCGTTTGCGACCGCACTGCGCCATGCCAGCTTCAATGTGGTATCGATCGGTGCCAGCTCCGGTTTCGCCAGCGTCGATTATGCGCAATGGCCGATATTCGCCCCGCTGTGGATGCTGTTCGTCGGTTGCATCGCGGCCAGCTCCGGTTCCACCGGCGGTGGCATCAAGATGATGCGCACCCTGGTTCTGGTCAAACAGGCGGGACGCGAATTTATCAAGCTGCTCCACCCCAACGCCATCAATCCAATGAAGATCGGCGGCCACGTGGTGCAGAACAACATCGTGTTCGCGGTGCTCGGTTTCATCTTTCTGTATTTCATGGTGATCGCGGGGATGACCTTCGTGCTGCTCATCAGCGGGCTTGATTTCATCAGCGCTTTCACCGCCACACTGGCCTGCGTCAACAACTTCGGCCCCGGCCTGGGCCTGGTCGGCCCCGCCGCCAACTATGCCGGATTGACCGATTTCCAGACCTGGATTTGCAGTTTCGGCATGCTGGTCGGGCGGCTGGAAATCTTCACGGTGCTGATTTTGTTCACCCCGGCCTTCTGGAAACGTTGAGCAAGCGGCGCAAAGTGCGGTAGCATTCATTCGTCCGTGCCTGTAACCATAACGTTGAGGCAACGACAAACAGCCGGGCTATCCAAAACAATCGGCGCGGAGGAGATATGAACAATAATTTATCGGGCATCAGAGTGCTACTGATCGACGACAGCAACACCATCCGGCGTAGCGGCGAGATTTTCCTGTCCCAGGCCGGTGCCAAGGTGGTGCTGGCCGAAGACGGTTTCGACGGCTTGTCCAAAATGGTGGATCACAAACCGGACGTGATTTTCATCGATGTCATGATGCCGCGCCTGGACGGCTACCAGACCTGTGCCCTGATCAAGAACCATCGTGACTTCAAGGGGGTGCCGGTGGTGATGCTGACCAGCAAGGACACGCTGTTCGACCGTGCCCGCGGCAAGCTGGTCGGCTCCGACCAGTATCTGACCAAACCGTTCAACAAGAAAAGCCTGATCGAAGCAGTGATCGCGCATACACATCGATACGAGGAAACAGGATATGGCAATTAAGAAAGTGCTGGTGGTGGACGATTCGGCGACCGAGCGTCACGTGCTGGGTGAGCTGTTGACCAAGCAGGGATTCGAAGTCAGCTACGCCGAGAGCGGCGAACAGGCCGTGGCAACCGCCAAAACCACCCTCCCAGACCTGATCCTGATGGATGTGGTGATGCCCGGGCTGAACGGATTCCAGGCGACGCGGGCCGTCACCAAGGATGACGCCACCCAGCACATCCCGGTCATCATTTGCACCACCAAGGGGCAGGAAACCGACAAGATATGGGGTCTGCGCCAGGGGGCAAAAGACTACGTCACCAAACCGATCAACGCCCAGGAACTGCTGGGCAAGATTGCCGCGCTCGGCTAGCCGCCCGTTAACATGTCAAAACGCTTCAATCTGCGAGAATTCCAGCAACGGGTGCTGGATCGTCTGCAAATGCAAGGGGCGGGCAGCCACGGCGCCTCCACCCTGGGCGTGCAGGTCGGGCAGCATCTGTGTCTGGTGAACATGACCGACATCAGTGAAATTTTGCCGCTACCGCTGATGACCGCAGTACCGCTGACCAAACCCTGGTATTGCGGGGTAGCGAATGTGCGGGGTAACCTGTACAGCATCATCGACCTGAACGCTTATCCCGATCAACCGCCCACTCCGCGCGAAGCGGCCAGCCGCATATTGCTGCTCGGACAACGGTTCGCCTTCAACGCCGGAATCCTGGTCTCGCGCGTACTGGGCTTGCGCAATGCCGAAAACTGGCAGCACACAGAAGAGGGTGGCATCGTGCGCTTCCGGGATGACGAGGGTCAGATCTGGCACAAGCTGGACATTCAGCAACTTTTACAACAACCGGAGTTTTTGCAGATCGGAGAATAAGCTCCGGCGCACAGGGAGATAAGATGTCCTTCAAGTTACCTTTTACCCGTTCTTCATCCGCGTCCGGCAAAGACGGCAAATCCTCCGGCAACGAGGCACGTTCGCTTCATATCCCGTGGTTTAGCGCCCAATCGTTCGACCGCCAGCTGCGTATTCTGGGCTTCCTGTTGCTGGCATTTCTGCTACTGGCGGCAGCATTTTCCTTTCTCGACCGGCAAGCGGCGAGCGCCAGCTCGAAGCAGGCAGCGCAGGCGGCCAAGTTGCAACTGTATCTGCAGCGTCTGGAAAAGCATGCGGAAGTTGCCAGTATTTCCGGCGACAGCGATGCATTCGATGCGCTGGGCGAGGCGCGCACCCTGTTCGCTGCGGCCCTGAACCTGCTCGACAAAGGCGGTGCAGATTTGCCCGCCACCAGCGGACTTGCGCGCGAACCGCTCGACAGCCTGCTGCAGGAATACCAGCAGATCGGCAAGCTGCTTGACCAGATCGAGGCGGGCCGACCGCTACTGGTTACTCTGGAGCGCGGCGCTTCCCTGCGCGAAGACCTGTTGCGGCTCGCCGACAATACGGCCACGCGGATTGCTCCGGCCCACAGCCAGAAAGCCCGGCGGCTACAATTGTTGCTGGAACAAATTGTCGGCACGGTGCAAGCCCTGCAGACTTCTTCCTCGCTCAAGGTGCTGGAGAAATTGCCCGCAAAACTGGCGACGGCGCGTGCCGTGTTCGCCGAATTACCTCCCTCCGACCCGGCGGTTGCCGCGTTGACCGAAGACTTTGAGAGTTACCAGAACGTGGTCGGCTTCATCGTCGCCAACCAGGCTTCGCTGCTCGATTCGCGGACGGCCGCGCAGCGCCTGCTGCAAAAAGATGTGCGCATGCAATCGTTGGCGCTAAGCTTGCTAAATGCCTATGAAGAAGCCGGGTCGGGGCGAATCACCGGTTTTGTGGTGACTTTCTCCGGCGGCATGCTGCTGTTGCTGCTGTTGTTGCTGTCCAAAATTTATCTCGACGAATCGCAGCGCCGCGAGCACGAATCCGACCGCATCAACAAACAGAACCAGCAGGCTATTTTGCGCCTGATGAACGAATTGTCCGATTTGGCCGATGGCGACCTGAGTGCCAAGGCAACCGTCTCCGAGGACATCACCGGCGCCATTGCCGACTCGATCAATTACACCACGGATGAATTGCGCAAACTGGTGTCGCGCGTGATCTCGGCGACCGAACAGGTGAACAAGGCGACCGGCGATGCGGGCGAGGTCACCAAAGGACTGCTGGTGGCGACGCGGAAACAGGCGGATGAAATTCGTGATGCGGGCGGCGCGGTCGAACTGATGGCCAAGTCGATTCAGGAAGTGGACAGCAGCGCCGCGCAATCGGCCGAGGTGGCGCGGCGCACCCGGGATGTGACCGCGCAAGGCGCGCAGGCGGTGAGCAATGCGGTCGATGGCATGAACAGTATCCGCGAGCAAATCCAGGAAACCTCCAAGCGCATCAAGCGCCTGGGCGAAAGCTCGCAGGAGATTGGCGAAATTGTGGACCTGATTTCGGACATCACCGAACAGACCAACGTGCTGGCGCTGAATGCCGCGATTCAGGCGGCTTCCGCCGGCGAAGCGGGACGCGGCTTCGCGGTGGTGGCGGAGGAAGTGCAGCGCCTGGCGGAACGCTCCGCCGAGGCGACCAAACAAATCGGTCTGCTGGTCAAAACCATTCAGGGCGACACCCAGGATGCGGTGAGCGCGATGGAACAAAGCACCCAGGGCGTGGTGCAGGGTGCCCAATTGGCCGATGATGCGGGCCAGTCGCTGCAACAGATTGAGCAGGCGACGCGCGAGTTGAACGACCTGGTGAGTAGCATCTCGGTCTCCACCCAGGTGCAAACCGACATGGCGCAGGAAGTGGCGGGCGTGATGGCCGATATTTTGAAGATTACCGAGCAAACCTCAAAAGGTACCCAACTCACCAGCGCTTCGGTGACCCAGCTGGAGGAATTGGCCAAGGAATTGAGCGGCTCGGTTTCGGGTTTCAAACTTTAAACCGGGAAGCGCGTGTCCACTTCGTTCAATCCGCAGTTGTTGTTGCCGCTCAAGGGCGAACTCGACAGTTCGCTCGCCGCCATCATCCGCGATTGCCAGGCTTATTTTTCCGCCCCGGCCAGTACGCAGAGTAATCTGGTTGCCGCCCAGGAAGAGTTGCATCGTGCCAAAGGCGTGCTGCAGATGCTCAATCTGCGCGGGCTGGTGGTGTTCTGTGCCAGCCTGGAAACCCTGCTGGCCGAACTTGCCGCCGATTCGCGGCTCGCCACCGTGGTGCACCAGGACGCGATCCAGCACGCCCTGCTCGGCCTCACCCATTATCTGGATGCGCTGGCCGCCGGCGCGCCGAATGCCACTCTGCGACTGTTCCCCGAATACCAGGAATTGCACCAGGTGCGCGGACTGGAGATGGCGTTCGAGGTGGACCTGTTCTTCCCGGAGCTAGGGGTGGAATTACCGCCGGAATGGTCGAAAGGAACGCCGCCCGCCAACCCGATCACGCACATCAAGCAGGCGCGCATGCATTTCCAGCAGGGGCTGCTCAAATGGCTGCGCCAGGATGAAGCGGCGGCATCCCTCAAATCCATGCGCGGTGCGCTCAGGATCATCGCCCAGTGTACGCCCGTCTCCGCCCGCCGCTTTTGGTGGGTGGCGCAGGGACTGCTGGATTGTGTCGCGCTCGACGGGGTGCCACCCGAACTGAACATCAAAAAATCGTTCAGCCGCATCGACCGGCGCATCCGCAGCATGATTGACGGCGGCGAGTTTGATGAAGATGAAGCGCTCAGTGAAATGCTCTACCTGATCGCGCGCAGCCACACCGTCAGTGAAGCGGTGGAGGAGATCAAACAGCGTTTTGACCTCGATACTTTCCTGCCGGTCGCCACGCCATTGCCGCCGGGAGAAACCGCCGCCCAGCTGGACAATATGCGCGCCCAGCTCGCACAGGCCGACGATGCGTGGGAACAGTGCGTGCTGAATGACAAGGCCGCCTGCACACGGTTTGGCCAGCAGACCGAACAACTGCTGCAGCTGGCCGAACAACTCGACCGCAACACCCTGCAATTCCTCGGCAAACAAATTCATGCTTCGGCAGTTCAGATTGAGCAACCTGAGCATGCGCAACCGCTGGCGATGGATATGGCGATGGCGCTGCTTTTGCTGGGCAGCGGCATCGAGCATTACCAGCATCTGGGCAGCGGCTTCCACGAGCAGGCACGGATCGTCGCCATGCGTTTGCAGCAGGCGCTGTTGCAGCATCCCGAAGACACCGGAAAACTGTCCAGCCTGGTGGCACTGTATTGCGAGATGGAGCAGAGCGAAGTCATGCAGCCGCTGGCTGCCGAGATGCAGAACAATCTGCAGCAGATCGAGCAGACGCTGAACGCCTTTTTCGGCAATGCGGCCAAACGTGCCGAGCTGCTGCAGGTCCGACGCATGCTAAGCCAGGTACAGGGCGGGCTGCATATCCTGTCACTGGAGGTGGCGGAACAATTGCTGGCGGCCCTGCGTCAGGTCATCGAGCGCTACCAGCAGGGTGACACACCGGGCAACGTGGAAATGCGCGCAGTGGCGGCAGCCATCAGCGCCGCCGATAGCTATGTGCAAGGCCTTCTCGCCGGGCAAAAACCGGATCCGGTGGCACTGGTCACCGCCTTGCGCGACCTCACCCAAGCCACCAGCGGACATACGGTCCAGGCCGCCGAAGAGCAGGACGAAACTCCCTCCTCGGTGGTCACGGTGCGCACCGGCGACGAGGACGCGGAACTGTTGGAAGTATTCCTGGAGGAGGCGCAGGAAGTGATGGAAACCCTGCGCGCCAACCTGGAGATCGGGCGCCTGCATCTGGACAGCCGCGATCCGTGGGTCACCATGCGCCGTTCCTTCCACACCCTGAAGGGCAGCGGGCGGATGGTCGGCTTGACGGAGCTGGGCGAGGTGGCGTGGGCGGTCGAGCGCGCAATGAACAAATGGCTGGCCACCAACCAGTCCGCGACCCCGGAATTGCTGGAAATGGTGGGCGACGCCGAGGTGCTGTTCCAGCACTGGGTGGACATGCTCAAGAGCGGCAGTACCACGGCACGCATCGATACCTCGCATCTGCTGACGGTAGCCGACTGTATCGAACACGGCAAGCCGCTGCCGCGTCCCGAGGCGCCGCATAAAACTCCGCCGACCGATGACAAGCCCGCGCCCATCGCGCCGCCCGCCGTAGCTGAAGACGAAGTGGCAACCCGTGCCCCCCAAGAATTTCCGGTCGTGATCGGCAACGTCAGTCTGTCGCCGGCCCTGTTCAAGATCGCCTCGGAAGAAGCGCTGCAACACGCGCAGACCCTGCGCGAATCCCTGGATGCATTACAAAACGCGGCCGCCCCCAGCATTTCCCATTCCTTCATGCGCGCCGCGCACACCCTGGCCGGGGTCAACCGAACCATGGGATTTCTGCCCGTCGCCGAACTGGCTTTTGCCCTCGAACAATGGCTCGAGCCGCGCATCGACAAAGCGGGAGCGATTGCCACGCCGCAACTGGTGTTGCTGGATGATGTGATCTCGGCGCTGGAAAGCCAGTGCATCGGTGTGCGCAATCTCGAAGCGCCGGTCGGCCAGCCCGAACTGATCGCGCGCCTGGCATCGGAACAGGCGCTAAATGTTCCCGTAGTGCCGCAGGAAGAAGAGTCCGCCGCGGTCGAACCCGTACCCACCGCTCCGCCAGAGGAGTCGCCTGCCGGCACCGAACCGGCATCGGTCGCGCAGCAACCGCGCCAGGTGCACGATGAAGTGGATGAACAATTGTTGCCGATCTTCCTGGAAGAAGCGCATGAACTTTATCCGCAGATCGGCAACACCCTGCGCGCATGGCGCGAGGCGCCGGATGACGCCCAGCTCGGGCGTGCCCTGCAGCGCAGCCTGCACACGCTCAAAGGCAGCGCTCGCATGGCCGGTGCAATGCGTTTGGGCGAGCTGACCCACCGGGTTGAGGACCGCATCAACCAGGCGATTGCGCAAAATGTGCTGGATGAAACTTTGTGGAACGAGATGGACAACTATCTCGACCGCATCGCCGCCGCCATTGAGCAACTGACTTCGCCCGAGACCGTCGGCGCCACGCCCGCTGCGGATAAGGTTCGCCCCGACGGTGCCGGTACCGGGGCAGCCGCCCCGGCGCTGGAAGTGGGGGCGGAAAGGGCAATCCAGGCCGCGCTGTTGCGGGTACGCTCCGACACCGTTGACCGCCTGGTCAACGATGCCGGCGAAGTCAGCGTGGCGCGAGCGCGCGCCGAAGCCGAGTTGCGCGAGTTTAGAAACGGCGTGCTCGAATTGACCGACAGCGTGGCCCGATTGCGCCAGGAATTGCGCGAAGTCGAGATCCAGGCGGAAAGCCAGATGCAGGCGCGGGTTGCCGCCAGCAGCGACAGCGAAAGCCAGTTCGATCCGCTCGAATTCGACCGCTTCACCCGCCTGCAGGAATTGACCCGGTTCATGAACGAAAGCGTGCACGACGTGCAAACCGTGCAGCAAACCCTGCTGAAAAATCTGGACGAAACGGCGGCCGCCCTGAACGCGCAGGCGCGCCTCAACCGCGATCTGCAGCAGGGGCTGATGAGCATCCGCATGGTGCCTTTCTCGAGCATCAGCGAACGCCTCTACCGCATCGTGCGCCAGACCGGCAAGGAGCTGGGCAAACGTGCCAACCTGGAATTGAGCGGCGCCGGGATCGAGTTGGACCGCAGTGTGCTGGAAAAAATGACGGCGCCGTTTGAACATCTGCTGCGCAATGCCGTCGCCCACGGTCTGGAAACCTCAGAACAGCGGGGCTTGAAAGGCAAAGCACCGATCGGCGAAATCAGCCTGTCCCTGCGCCAGGAAAGCAACGAAGTGGTGTTCGAACTGGCCGATGATGGCGCCGGTCTGGATATCGGGCGCATCCGGCAAAAAGCGCTGGAACAAAATCTTATCGCCGACGCCGGTGAAGCCAGCGACGACCAGCTGATGCAGCTGATTTTCACCGCCGGGCTCTCGACCGCCGGTGACGTCAGCGAGATCGCCGGGCGCGGCGTCGGGCTCGATGTGGTGCGCAGCGAAGTATCGGCACTGGGCGGACGGATCGATGTGGCCTCGCAGCCGGATCAGGGCGTGCGCTTCACCATCCACTTGCCGCTCACCCTGGCGGTGACACGCACTCTGATGGTGCGCGCCGCGCAGTCGGTCTATGCGCTGCCTTCTTCCATGGTTGAGCACGTGCAGCAAGTCAAACCGGCAGAGCTGGGAACACTCTATGCGCAGCGTCATGTCAGATGGCAGGGCAAAGACTATCCACTGTTCTATCTGCCGCGCGTGCTGGGTGACGAACAGGCAGAGGTGGTTAGCCAGCCGCACAATCCGGTGCTGTTGCTGAAAAGCGGCGAACAGCGGATCGCGCTGCATGTTGACGCGCTGCTGGGCAACCAGGAAGTCGTGGTGAAAAACATCGGCCCGCAACTGGCGCGCCTGCCGGGCATCGCCGGAGCGACGGTATCGACCAGCGGCGAGGTGATTCTGATCATCAACCCGGTCGCCTTCAGCCAGCGCATCGCCGTCACCCGCAAGATCGCAAAACCGGCCGCCGCCAGCGTTGCCGTGCACCGCAAATCGCTCGTGATGGTGGTGGACGACTCGCTCACCGTGCGCAAGATCACCACCCGCCTGCTGGAACGTTCCGGCTATCAAGTGGTCACCGCCAAGGATGGGGTGGATGCGCTGGAACAACTGATGGAGATCATGCCGGACGCAGTGCTGCTCGACATCGAGATGCCGCGCATGGACGGCTTCGAAGTCTTGAAGCGCCTGCGCCAGGACAGCAAGACCAAGCTCCTGCCGGTCATCATGATCACCTCGCGCACGGCCGACAAGCACCGCAATTACGCGCTGGAACTGGGCGTCAACGAATACCTCGGCAAGCCCTACCAGGAAGAAGAATTGCTGGGGCACATCGCGCGTTTCATCAGCCGCTCGCCCGCTTGAACATCTCCAGTGTCTTCGCCCTCGCCACGGCGTGATCGACGACGGGCGCAGGATAATCGCGTCCGATCTCGATCCCGCAGCGCAGTTGCTCGCCGCGCGGCAGTAACCACGGCGCATGAATAAACTTGTCGGGGCAGTGATCCAGCTCCGGCACATAACGCCGGATGAACTTGCCCTGCGGATCGAATTTCTCCGATTGCGTGACCGGATTGAAAATGCGGAACCACGGTTGCGCATCGCAGCCGGTCGAGGCCGCCCACTGCCAGCCGCCGTTGTTTGACGCGAGATCAAAATCGAGCAGTTTTTGCGCGAAGTAACGCTCGCCCCAGCGCCAGTCGATCTGCAAATCCTTCACCAGAAACGAAGCGGTTACCATGCGCAAACGGTTGTGCATGAAACCGGTCTGATTCAACTGGCGCATGCCGGCATCCACCAGCGGATAACCGGTGCGCCCCGCGCACCACGCCGCAAACCAATCCGGATTATTGCCCCATGCCAGCGCGTCGAATTGCGGCTTGTAGGCATGGTTAACGACGTGCGGATGGTGATACAGCAACATCTGGTAGAAATCGCGCCAGATCAGTTCGGACAGCCAGGTCTGCGCGCCGGGGCCGCCGGTGTAATGCGCATGGCGCGCCAGCGCGCGGATCGAGATTGTGCCGAAACGCAAATGCGGCGACAGATAGGACACGCCTTTCAGCGCCGGAAAGTCCCGCGCCTGCTGGTAACGGTCGATGCGCGCGACAAAATCCGCGAACAGTTTTTCCGCGCCGCTCATGCCGCACGGCATGGCCAGCTCGCGCAAGTTGGTCGGCTGGAAACCCAGTTGTACCAGCTCCGGCATCACGCTTGGGGCACAAGGTGCCAGCCGGTCGAAGTAACGTTCAGTCGGATAGGCACGCAGATAAAAGTCATCCAGCTTTTTCAGCCAGGCATTCTTGTACGGGGTGAAGACGGCATACGGCTTGCCGCCGCCGGTCAGCACTTCATCCCGCTCGAAGATCACCTGATCCTTGCAACTGTAAAAATCGATGTTGCGCGCGGCGAGCTGCCCGGCCACCTCCGCATCGCGCGCAATCGCCTGCGGTTCGTCATCGCGGTTGCAATACACCGCCTGCGCGCCAAGTTGCGCGGCCAGTTGCGGAACCCGTTGCCGCGCGCTGCCGTGCAATACCTGCAAAGTGCTGCCCAGTTGCTCCAGCGCCTGCTTCACTTCCCGCACGCTGTGCCAGATGAATTCCACCCGCCGGTCGGCCTTGTCCGCCAGCGCATCGAGGATGTCGGTATCGAACACGAAGACGCAATGCACCGGGCGACCGGTTTTGAGTGCGTGATACAGGGCGGAGTGGTCATGCAAACGCAAGTCACGGCGGAGCCAGCAGACGGAAACGGGGATATTTTCGGGCATGGGGCGAATTGTGCAGGCTGGCACCAAAAGCTACAATGCCGCCATGTCAGACATCAACCTCACCAACCACTTTCTGATCGCCATGCCGGCGATGACGGATCCGTTCTTCGCCAAATCGCTTACCTATGTGTGCGAGCACAACGACGAGGGCGCGATGGGCATTGTGGTGAACCGCCCGATCAGCCTGACCCTGAGCGAGTTGTTCGCCCAGATCAACATGCCGCTCAATCAGGCCGAACTGGACGACATGCCGGTGCATTTCGGCGGCCCGGTGCAGACCGATCGCGGTTTTGTGCTGCACGATGCCGGCGGCAAGTGGCAATCGACGATGCAGGTCAACAACCGGGTCAACCTCACCACCTCGAAAGATATCCTGCAAGCCCTGGGCGAAGGCAAAGGTCCGCAACACCTGCTGGTTTCGCTCGGTTATGCCGGCTGGTCCAGGGGGCAACTGGAACAGGAACTGGCCGACAACGCCTGGCTCAGCGTTCCCGCCAATGAACATATCCTGTTCGATTTGTCGGCTGAACAGCGCCTGCCGGCGGCGATGGCCCTGCTCGGCATCGATTACGCCACGCTGTCCGAGGAAGCGGGACATGCCTGAGAAGGCAGGATTCGGGATTCAGGATTCAGGATTCGGTAAATCGGCGGCGGAAATTGAAAACCATGGTTTAAACCAGGAACAACCCAAAACGCCCCGGACCCGGAATCCGGAATCCGGTATCCTTTCCGGCACCCTGCTCGCTTTCGATTTTGGCACTCAACGCATCGGCATCGCCATCGGCAATAAGCTCTCCGCCAGTGCCCGTCCGCTCGCCACCATCGCCGACGAAAAGAATGATGCGCGCTTTGCGGCCATCGCCGCCCTGCTCAGGGAATGGCAGCCTGACGCGCTGGTGGTCGGCCTGCCCTGCAATGACGACGGCACCCCGCACGAGATGACCGCGCGTTGCCGCCGTTTCGCCAACCAACTGAAAGGACGCTTTAATTTGCCGACGATTCTGGTCGATGAGCGTTATACTTCCGCCGCCGCCAGCAGCGCGCTGGACGAAGCGGGAATCCATGGCCGCAAGCAAAAACCCCTGCTCGACCAGTATGCCGCGCAGCAGATACTGCAAGCGTACTTTGACGAACCCGGCGCAGGAATTTACGCATGAACAATCCTCAATTGAACAAGCACGGTGAACTACAGCATCTGCTGACCACCGAAGGCTTGCCGGTGCGCATCGTGCGCGACATCCTCGACCGCGCGAGCGAGTTCGTCGATCTGGCCGAATCGCGCGAGATCAAAAAGGTCCCGCTGCTGCACGGCAAGTCGGTGTTCAACCTCTTCTTCGAGAACAGCACGCGCACCCGCACCACCTTCGAGATCGCGGCCAAGCGCCTGTCCGCCGACGTGGTCAATCTCAACATCGGTTCGTCCTCCACCAGCAAGGGCGAGACACTGCTCGACACCGTGGACAACCTGTGCGCGATGCACGCCGACATGTTCGTGGTGCGCCACGCCAGCAGCGGCGCCGCGCATCTCATCGCCAGCCATGTCGCGCCGGACATCCACGTGATCAACGCCGGCGACGGCCGCCACGCACACCCGACGCAGGCGCTGCTCGACATGTTCACTATCCGCCGCTACAAAAAGGAATTTCACAACCTGACCGTCGCCATCGTCGGCGATGTGTTGCACTCGCGCGTGGCGCGCTCGCAGATCCACGCGCTGACCACCCTCGGTGTGCCCGAAGTGCGCGTGGTCGCGCCGAAAACCCTGCTGCCGTCGCAGGTCGAGAAACTCGGCGTGCGCGTGTTCCACGACATGGAGCAGGGTTTGAAGGGTGTCGATGTGGTGATGATGCTGCGCCTGCAGAACGAGCGCATGCAGGGCGCGCTGCTGCCCTCGGCGCAGGAATATTTCAAATACTACGGCCTGACACAGGAACGTCTGGCGCTGGCCAAACCGGATGCCATCGTGATGCACCCCGGCCCGATGAACCGCGGCGTGGAAATCGACTCCAGCGTGGCCGACGGCTCGCATGCCGTGATCCTGCCGCAGGTCACTTTCGGCATCGCGGTGCGCATGGCTGTGATGAGCATGTTGGCGGGGACGAAACAATGAACATCCAGATCAAGAACGGTCGCCTGATCGACCCGAAAAACAACCTCGACGCGCAGCAGGATGTGTTCATCATCGACCGCCGCGTCGCCGCCATCGGCAAGACACCCGACGGTTTCGTCGCCGAGCAGGTGATCGACGCCGGCGGTCTGGTCGTGATGCCCGGTCTGGTCGATGTCGCCGCGCGGCTGCGCGAGCCCGGCTATGAATACAAGGCGACACTGGAATCGGAGATGAGTGCGGCAGTCGCCGGCGGTGTCACATCACTCGCTTGCCCGCCCGACACCGACCCGCCACTGGATGAGCCGGGCTTGGTGGAAATGCTGAAATACCGCGCCCGCTCGCTCAACCAATGCCGCGTGTTCCCGGTCGGCGCGCTGACCTACGGTTTGAAAGGAGCAGAGCTCACCGAGATGGTCGAGTTGAGCGAAGCCGGTTGCAAGGCATTCAGCCAGGCCGATGCGCCGCTGACCGACACCCGCGTGCTGTTGCGCGCCATGCAGTATGCGGCGACCTTCGGCTACCGCGTGTGGCTGCGCCCGCAGGACAGTTTCCTGGCCAGGAACGGTGTGGCGCACGACGGCGAAGTCGCCACGCGCCTCGGCCTGCCCTCGATTCCCGTGGTGGCCGAGACCATCGCGCTGGCGACCATGCTGCAACTGGCGCGCGAGACCGGTGCAACCCTGCACATCTGCCGCATTTCAAGCGCAGCGGCGGTGGAGATGATCCGCGGCGCCAAAGCCGAAGGACTGAATGTCACCTGCGATGTGTCGATGAACCACGTGCATCTGACCGACATGGATATCGGCTTCTTCGACGCCAACTGCCACCTGATGCCGCCGCTGCGCAGCCAGCGCGACCGCGCCGCACTGCGCGCCGGACTGCTCGACGGCACCATCGACGCCATCTGTTCCAACCACTCGCCGGTGGATGACGACGCCAAGCAACTGCCGTTCGCCGAAGCGGAAGCCGGCGCCACCGGGCTGGAGCTGCTGCTGCCGCTGGCGCTGAAATGGGCAGAGCAGGAAAAGGTGCCGCTGCTCCACGCGCTCTCGCGCATCAGCAGCATCCCGGCCCAATTGCTGGGCCAGAAGATGGGCCACCTGTCGGTCGGCGCGCATGCCGACATTTGCATGTTCGACCCGCAAGCACACTGGAAGGTCGAACCCGCCGCCCTGAAAAGTCAGGGCAAGAACACGCCGTTCAACGGTTACGAGATGCAGGGCAGGGTGCGCTATACCCTGCTCGATGGTCAATTAGTCTTTCAACAATAAACAACCCGTCATTCCGGCGCAGGCCGCAATGACGGCTCAAAGGAATAGTCAGCAATGAATCCACTCCTCGATTTCTCCGGTCTGCCGCGTTTTGCGCAGATCAAACCCGAACATGTCGCGCCCGCGATCGAGCAGTTGCTGGCGGAGAACCGCGCGCTCATCAAGAGGTTTCTTGACGATAAATCTCAACCCACTTGGGACGATTTCGTGCGCCCGATGGAGGACGCAAACGAACGGCTGTCGCGTGCCTGGGGGCCGGTCGGGCATTTGAATGCGGTAATGAATTCGCCCGAGTTGCGCGAGGCATACAACACGAACTTGCCCAGGATCACGGCCTATTACGCCGAGCTGGGACAGAATCTGCAGCTGTTTGAAAAGTTCAAGGCACTGCACAGCAGCGCCGAATTCGACGGTTTGAGCGCGGCGCGCAAGAAGATCATCGAGAATGAACTGCGCGATTTCCGCCTTGGCGGCGCGGAATTGCCGGCAGCGCAGAAAGTGCGCTATCTGGCGTTGCAGGAGCGCCAATCCGAACTCTCTTCCCGCTTCTCCGACAACCTGCTCGACGCGACCAACGACTTCACGCTGGTGGTGGAACAGCGCGGCGAGCTGGGCGGACTGCCGGAAGATGTGCTGCAGACTGCGCGCGAAGCGGCGGATGCAGCCGGCAAGACCGGCTGGCTGTTCACCCTGAAAGCGCCCTCCTATCTGCCGGTCATGCAGTTCGCCGACAAGCGCGAGTTGCGCGCAAAAATGTATCGCGCCTACGCCACGCGCGCCTCGGAATTCGGCAAGGCGGAGTGGGACAACACGCCGCTGATGGACGAGATCATCGCGCTGCGCGCGGAAGAAGCGGCGCTGCTCGGTTTTGCCAACTACGGCGAGTTGTCGCTGGCGGCGAAGATGGCGGAGACCCCGCAGCAGGTGGCCGATTTCATGCGCGAGCTGGCGCAGCGCGCGCGCCCGTTTGCGGAAAAAGACCTGGCTGAATTGCGCGAATTCGCCCGATCCAGCCTTGGTTTGGCCGAACTGCACTCGTGGGATATTGCCTACGCCGGCGAGAAATTGCGCGAGCAGCGCTACGCTTTTTCCGAACAGGAGGTGAAGCAGTATTTTCCCGAAGATGCGGTTCTGGCAGGCCTGTTCAAACTGGTGGAAACGCTGTACGGCTTGCGTATCAAGGCATCCAGCGCGCCGGTGTGGCACGAGAGCGTGCGCTTCTTCGACATCCGCGATGGCAAGAATGTTCTGGTCGGCCAGTTCTATTTCGATCTGTATGCGCGCAACAGCAAGCGCGGCGGTGCCTGGATGGACGACGTGATCACGCGCCGCCGCCTGGGCGACAAGATCCAGACGCCTGTCGCCTATTTGAATTGCAACTTCTCGGCCCCGGTGGGGAATAAACCCGCGCTGTTCACGCACGATGAAGTGCAAACGCTGTTCCACGAGTTCGGCCACGGCCTGCATCATCTGCTGACCG
>Ga0210026_1000618_pt1 | contig 39627 bp, 30 predicted proteins | sample CryGeymeta201509_FD_183977 | JGI IMG/M metagenome (GOLD analysis project Ga0210026, IMG submission 183977) | Groundwater microbial communities from Crystal Geyser aquifers in Utah, USA - Crystal Geyser metaG 2015-09 (SPAdes) (version 2) | ecosystem: Environmental > Aquatic > Deep subsurface >...
TTACTAAAAACGGACAACCCAACACCGAACATTACCCAATTATGCCAAAAATATGCCCAACTCGATCCAACTCAGTTTAATCTATCTCATGAATCCGTTAATTTGTTCTTCAAGTCCGAAAGTTGAGATTCTATTGAAAATTGGAAAGATGATCGTTTTTTAAACATTTTTTCACATTAATTCATTTCCTAAACTCATGTTTTAAAAGCTCTAAGACTTCACCAATATTTTTGTATGGTTGAAAATCATGTTCATCCAGCCATGTATGATCATTTTTTTCGTGAAATCTTGAGTGGATATAAAAAGCACGCATCCCTAAAGCGATACCAGGTTTCAAATCTGATGGTTTATCGCCCATAACAATACATCTTGAGGCGTTTAAGTTATATTTTTCAATCATTTCTTGATAATAGCGCAATCCTGGTTTTCGATATTCAAGTAAACTTAAATCGAGGCCTTCATGAAAACTAGGGTGCCAATGCGCCACGCACCATTCATCAACATGGGCAGAATGTATTTTTAGTTCTTCGTTAACCCATTCATGTAATTCGTTCACTTTTTCAAGTGAAAACAAGCCTCGTGAAACACCAGATTGATTCGTAACCACTATGACTTTCCAATTATGTTCATTTGCCCAACGAATCGTTTCAACCGCTCCTTTACACCAAGTCCATTGCTCTTTAGTATGTACAAAATCGTAATCTTCGTTTAAGGTTCCGTCTCGATCAAGAAATAAAGCTTTTCCCATTTTGTGAATTTGGTTTGTTTTGGCTAAAAGGTACGCTTTTTTGCTTTTTGTAGGTTAGTTTTAGTAGCAGGAATTGAATATTCTGTCATTTTTTGAAAGTGGTTCAAGTTTGTGATAAATTGAAAATCGATTTTTTTAATAGTGATTAAAGTTGATCTAATTTGTAACCAATTTGATGGAAAGCACAAAACTCATTTCTAGCGCAAGTGTCCACTCGTGACTATTTTTTCTGAGTTTACCACTCTCTAAATCTCTCTCCGATTCTACCTTCTTGCTTATAAAATTAAAGAATTCCGGAGAGAGACTTTAAATGGTAATTCTGCATCTTCATTTGCCTTATTTTAACGCATGTTTTTAATCAAAAGAGACGAGCAAATACATGAACTCATGGATGATCCAAATGCCAATAGGGAATTATTGAGTAATACCTATAAATCATTTAGGCGTATTAATCATTTGTTAGCCTTTTGGAAAACTATTTATGTTAATGAGATAAAACCATTATTGAAACAAGATTCCATTAATTCCATAGCAGATATTGGTTGTGGAGATGGGTATGTATTGCACAAAATTGGCCTTTGGGCAGAAAAAGATGGGTTCAAATGCAAACTTACAGGCTTCGAACCTGACTCAAGAGCAAGAGACGCCATAGATTTTCCAAATTCAATACGATTTATACAAAGCTATATTCAAGAGTCTGACGAAGTTTTCGATTTCATTATTTCCAACCACGTTTTACATCATTTAAGTACCAAGGAAACTAGCAACTTTTTAGACGAAACCTCAAAAAAAGCACGCATAAAAGTAATCCATAATGATATTTTACGATCCGTTTTGGCTCTTCTATCTTTTCCTATAATTGGAATTTGGTTTGCCAGAAACACATTTGTATTAACTGATGGACTCCGTTCAATTCGCAGAAGTTTTACTCGTAAAGAACTATCAGAAATTTTGCATCATAACTGGAAATTTAAAAGAGGTTATCCGTTTCGATTAGTTTTAATTAATGAATCTCCAAGTTCATGAATAAAATAAGCTTAGACTTTCCAATTTGTATTTTGGGCGCAGGACCAACCGGACTATTTCTAGCTATTCGTTTCAAACAGTTAGGAATTCCATTTTTCTTGCTTGAAAAAAATAACGAACCTTCAAAACACAGCCGTTCTATTGGGATTCATCCACCAAGTTTATATTTATTCGAAAAATATGGCTTTGAAGATTCTTTTTTAGAAGCGGGAAATCGAGTCATGGGCGGACAGGTTTTTAGTAACCAAGCATATTTAGGAAGTTTGTCTTTTCAGGAATGTCCGGCACCATATCAATTTGTGCTTACTCTTCCACAATTTGAAACGGAGACCATTTTAGAAGCGGAATTGGTCAAAATTGGAGGAAATACTCATTTTTATCGAGATGTTTCAAAAATTCAACTCTTTGAAAAAGATTCTTTACCATTAGTTTCTTGGAATCATAAAGGAAAAATATTTGAGCAACAATTTTCTTATGTGATAGATGCTACTGGAAAAAAAAGTCCATTTCGAGAAGAACTTGGTTTCACTATTGATGAAGAAAAATATCCCGATTCTTATGTAATGGCCGATTTTGAAAGATCGACTCAATCCGAGAATCAAGCCTTAATTTTTGTGGATAAGGAAGGAATTATAGAATCATTTCCTTTGCCCAAAAGCATTCAGCGTTGGGTTTTAAAAACGGATAGGTATGGAGAAATAAGCACGATTCAAGAGTTTATGCAACGAATTGAAGAACGAACTAGTCATAAACTTGATGAAGATACCTGTACTATGTTTAATTCGTTTGGAGTCCAAAAAGCTTCAGCAACTTCATTTGTTAATGGTAGAATTATCCTTTGCGGAGATTCAGCCCATGTGATTAGCCCTATCGGTGGACAAGGAATGAATTTAGCTTGGTTAAATGCCGAAACATTGGTTCAAAGCTTAGTTCAAACTAATCTTTTAAATTATGAAATGGTGGTAAAAAAACGCTGGAAAAAAGCTGTCAAACGCTCAGAATTTAATATGTTTACTGGAAGACGAAGTTCTTTTGTAGTTCATCTTTTTAAGAAAATGGGGATAAAACTGGTTTTAAGTCCGCTGTTCTCTCGTTTTTTCGCAAATCAATTTACTATGCAAGGGATTGATTAATATCTGATTTTGATTTGAAAAATCAGAATTTGGAGAATGAATAATTATTATTCGGTTGAAAATTAAGGGGTTATTGTAGCAGACTTGATTTGGATTTCTACCAAATAATGAATGGCAACATTTCTAATACTTCTAAATTATCTCGTTATTCCCAAATTAGCCTTTAAGACTGTTCTTACTATCTAAGATTTGATTCATACTCAAACCTGTAACATCACTTATTACTTCTGGGAAAACCCTTTTAAAAGCATTTTTTCGCAAACTTCTTCTAAAGATTCTTGCTTTCCTTCGATCTTGCCTTCAATTTTGCCTTTCTCGATTCCCTTTACGAAACTATGGTCTATAACATTATGATAATCCCGAAATCGTTTCAAACTCATTTCATAGCTGTAACGCTCATCATGATTTAGTTTTGCTAATTCAGCTTCAACCAAGAGTTTCATAAATATATTCTCCTGTAGTTCGTTCGGGATTTTATTTAATTTTTCGAGATTTTTGATGAAATAAAGCCATTTATCAAACGGAATTAAACATTCATTTAAATGCTTTTTAAACTTAGGCAATTGTAAATAAATATACGTCAACTTATCGTAAAATATCTTCTTAGTACTTGTTTCAACTAGCTGAACATGAACTTTAACTTCTTCTTCATCTGTGGGATCTTCGGGTAAGATAAAATTCAACAAACTTATGGCAAATACTTTTTTCAAGCTGAAATCCCATTTCCCTTTTTGCGCCTGTTGCTGAATAGCAAATGTGGAATAGTATAAAATTCGTTCTTTAAAATTTACTTGAGAATACGTTTGAAGCTCAACAATAAAGTAAGTTCCAGAACTTGTTTTACAATACAAATCAAAAATTACTGATCAATCTTCCACAGATTAACCTAATAATTCTGTGTTCAAATAGTCTAAATCAATTATTGGCTCGGCTTCATCTTTTAAAACTTGATTTAAAAAGTGAATTAACAAGTCTTTATTTTTTTCTTGACCAAATAAACGTTTAAAGCCGAAATCGGTGAATGGATTGAGAAATCGTGGAGTATTCATTGGTTTATTGGGATACGTTTTTAATCTATTTCTTTTAGAGACGCTTCAAAACAAAAATTCTTCCCAAGAAAATGATTTTTTTTATCAGAAGCTGTTTTCTACTTAATCACGACCTCGTTTAATCAACCAAAAAAAGCATTTTATTTATGAATCCACGATGAAAAGCCGATTTCACGTTGTAAACCCTTCCAAATCTTGTGAATTTGGCCAATATTTTATAGAAAACTACTTTTCGGAGTAAACTTATTTATATAATTTAATTTTACCCATTCCCGTGCGATAGGTACTCTTGCTACAAAAAACTATACTATTCAAAAAAAGAGACGTAATTTGAAAGCTTTTTGAATCCCGAATTAGCTTATTCACACTTTAAAAGTAAATACTCAACCCCAATCAGGAACAAAATTGAGGTCGAAATAAACGATTTTTACCAGAGAGTGTTTTTTTAGTATTTATTTTTTGCTTTGTTTCATTCTTTTGTTGTCTGCGAAGACGCTGAATTTTATTTTTTAAGCACCAGCGTGGACGCTGTCGCTATGAATGTGAAGAGGATTTTTTTAGTATTTATTTAGCTGATTTGTTTCTTTCTTTCATTCTTTTGTTGTCTGCGAAGACGCTGACGCTATGAATGTGTGGACACTTACGCATTGGTTTCGTGACTTTTGTTAGTTACTGCTTACATACAAACAGGTTTTTTTAAGATTAGCTTCATTTTTTGGTATCTTTCAAGCTCTCACTATCCTATTTGATTTATGCTTTCTAATTCCTACTCCGAAACGCTAACTTTTTTACTTAATTCTGGATTTTCAAAAACCGTGGACGCATCTGTTATTTTGGGTAGCGGATTAGGTGGATTTGAACATCAATTAAAAGACAAAATTACCATTCCTTATGAAGAAATTCCGGGGTTTCCAACAACTACCGTTGTTGGCCATTCAGGCTCATTAAGCTTTGGTTTAATTGGAGATAAACGAGTTTTAGTTTTTTCTGGTAGGTTCCATTTTTATGAAGGTCACCCGTTCGAACGTACCGTTTTACCCATCGAAATTGCTCATTTATTTCACGCTAAATTGATGATTGTTTCTAATGCAGCTGGTGGAATTAATTTGCGTTTCTCAGTCGGTGATTTAATGTTGATCGATGACTTCGTAAATACAGGATTCATGTATAATCCAATCGGAGAACGTGTTTTACAGCGCTACAAACCGGATGCAATTCTAAAAAAAGCGAAACAAATTGCTAACGATTTACAATTCCCGATACAAACCGGCACGTATCTTTACGTAACGGGGCCATCTTATGAAACTAAAGCTGAAATTCGTGCATTTCGCCTAATGGGTGGCGACGCAGTAGGAATGAGCACCGCACCTGAATTAAATTACGCTTGTAAATTAGGAATTGAATGCCTAGGAATTTCATTAATTACCAACATGGCTACTGGAGTAAGCAAAGTGAAACTAGATCACTCAGAGATTAAAGAAGTTGGGGAATTACGAAAAGATGATTTTAAGAAATTGGTTAGTGAACTTATTGTTGCTTCCTAATTGAGTCGTAGAAAATTATTGAATTCTGTTCCTTAGATACTTACCAAGTTAGTAATCAATTTTAAGTGTGGTCAAAGTCTTCTCAATAAACTGTAAACAAGAAATACTCATTTTCCTTTAGCCATTTTTCGTGTTTTTTGTAATCAGGATCGTACACTTTCACCAAGTTCCAAAATTCTTTACTGTGATTCATGTGTACTAAATGCGATGCTTCGTGTGCATATAAATAATATCGAATTTCAAGTGGACACTTTATCAATCGCCAATTAAATGAAATATTCGTTTTTGATGAACAGGTTCCCCATTTTGTTTTTTGAGACCGAATAAATATGCGACTGTAGTTGAATCCATTTTTTTGTGCAAACGAATCAAATTCTTTTGGTAAGCTTATCTGTGCCATGTATTTATAAATAATCTCCTTAACGGAAACTAAGGGCATTTTTTCGACATCAATTGGAAGATTTGCAAGTAATTTTCCACTTTCTGGCTCAATAAAAATTCGATTTGATGCATGTGTTTTCACTTCAAACTCAATCCATTTTCCACCCAAATACACTTTATACTGATTAGCTTCTTCTGGAACTGACTCTTGTTTTTTTTCTCGTTTATCTAATATTTTTTCAATCCAATTGCGATGTTCTATCAAAAATTGTGTCAATTCAGATTCTGAAGCATACAATGATCCTGTTACAAGAATTTTATCTCGTTTAACCGATAATCGAATATTTTTTTGATTTCGATTCCGCTTAATTTCAATGGGCGGCCATTGTTCTGGAATGGAATGTTTTTTCTTAAATAAATCCATTAAAAATATTCTTAAAATTTCACTGAGAAAAATCGTTTCAACACAAAGCCATCTTCATCAATCACAACTAAATTCTGATTTCCTTTTTTGGGCACAAAACTGATTTTATGAATCGATTGAGTTATCCCAATAAATTCTTCATTTATGTGCCAATATAATTTCTTTTCTGGAAATGAATGAACAGCTTCTAAGACAATCTTTCCAGAATTTCCATCATAATCCTTTGGCAAATATACGGTTACAGCATTCGATGGATAAACAATTTGAAAAGGAATCTGTTGATTTTCTTCTTTGCATTGTGGTAAATAAGGCGGCAAACCTCGATACCACGAATGATATCGTTTAAAATACCATTCTTCAACTGGCTTCAAAACGAAAAATACATCTTTCACCGATTCTGTTAATGGATAACAAGTTGAATTTACTCTGAACAGCGCATTTTTATCCAAATAAATCGGCTGATGATACGTGCAAGAACCATTCAAATAGGTTTTATCGGGAATCCATTCTTCTCTTGTTTCTGGGCAAAATGTATTGGCGTGTAAGCCCGATTGAGCACATAATGTTTCTAGTCGTGTGTCTAATGGCATGGTAAACCATTGCGTGACAGGCAACAAACTGAATACATCAAATAAAATCGGCGCAGCACTTCTAACTCCTGTTAAGTTTGGTCGGCCTTGTCCGTCTGCATTTCCAACCCAAACTCCAACTACCCAATCTGGCGTAACTCCAACAGACCAAGCGTCTTTATTTCCAAAACTTGTTCCAGTTTTCCATGCTACTTTTCTTGAACTTGAAAACTCTTCCCAAAAAACATGATCTTCTGGCCTAACCACTTGTGTCATCGCTTCAAATGTTGACCAAATGGACGAATTACCTAATAGTTTTGGAAATTTATGATCTGAGTTTGTCTTTTCTAAACTAAAATGAATCGAAGAAACTGAATCAGTTGATTTATCTGACCACGCTAGTTGATGTGCAAAGCGAGCGTAAACATTAACTAATTCATATAAACTTACTTCTGTACCACCTAAAATCAATGATAAACCATAATAATCTGGTGTGTTTTGAACGGCTTTAAATCCTTGATTTCGTAAATCTTGCCAAAATGGACTCACGCCATATCGCGATAGTAATTCTACAAATGGAATATTCAAAGAGCGTGATAAAGCTTCGTTTGCATTTACTAAACCTCTATTTGTCCGATCTGCATTTTTGGGATTAAAACCATCTCCAAAACGATAAGGAATATCTCGAATAAGTTCTTTGGGATAAATGATTCCTTGATCGATGGAATACGCATAAAGAATTGGTTTTAAAATACTTCCCGAACTTCTGTGCGCTTTTACAATATCAACAAATGGCGCTTGTTCATCATTTCCTGAATTCACATTTCCTGCATAAGCCCGAATTTGCATACTTGGAACATGAATCACAATTACCGCTGCATTTTGAATCGCATTTTCAGCTAATTGCTGAACTCGTTTACTTACTAATTCTTGAACTTGATCTTGTAAAGTTCCATCAATACTTATGGTTTGAACTCTTTTATGCTCATTTTGCGGAATTTGTTGAAGAAGATGAAGACTCGATTCTGGCAATTTGGCCGGACTTTCGGGAATGGATTCCAACAAAGATAATTCATAATCTGAATCTGTAAGCTCTTGCGAATCATGCAATAAAGAAAGTAATCGATTCCTTTTTTCTTGAAGAGCTTTTCTGTTTTTTCCCGGATTCATAATCGAAGGCGCATTTGGAAGCACTGCAATTGTTGCCGCTTCCGACCAAGAAAGTTCTTTGTTTCCATGTCTGAAATAACGAAGACTCGCCGCTTCGAATCCGACAATATTTCCGCCAAATGGAGCGTGATTCAGCCACATTTCTAAGATTTCGTCTTTGCTAAAAACCAATTCTAAGCCAATAGCCCAGTTTAATTCGACCCATTTTTCCCAAAATGTTCGTTTCTGATTTTTTCTCATGAGTCGCACAACTTGCATGGTTATTGTGCTTCCTCCAGAAACTATTTTTCCCGATTTGATATTTGCTAGAGCTGCACGAATTATGGCAAACGGATTTATTCCGGGATGATAATAAAAATAACGGTCTTCAAACGTTAATACAGCCGTTTTGAGTTTCTCTGATTCTGGTTTTCCATTAAATCTCCATTGTTCATCTGAGGCAACTTGAGCTGCAAGAACGGAGCCTTTTCGGTCTAATAAAAGTTTTGAATAAGGATCTGAAAACAAAGGCTCAGACCAATGAACCATACTGTAAAGAACAATCAGCCAAAGTAAAATAACAAAAACACTAAAGTTGATTGCTTTTTTTACTTTTTTCATGAATAGGAATAAAGTATTCTAGATTCTTTCTTTTTAAGCACTAAAAACCTGTATTTGTTTTAAGATTTTTTTCTTGTACACAAGATAAAAAACAAGTGTCATTTGGCTGAAAGTGTTTGTTGCACAACTCCCATCTCATCGTCATTCCGTTGAAAAACGATTCTCGGAACCGCGAAGCAAAATCTCGGCCAAATTATTAATTTCAAAAAGTATCATAAGTGTTGTATAATCATAAATTTACAGAATTTACAAATTGACTAAGATACCTGCTTTCGCAAGTAAGATGAATAATTCTTTTTGTGCAACAATCACTAAAAGCCAAATGCCATATCTCTAATTTGTTGGGGTAAATGGTAAAGTTTTTGCACCATTTCTTATTTCTAACTCAGGCTAAAAAATACTTTTCAATCGGATGTTTTTCTGTTTTTTCTCATTTTTTACATGTTGAAAACCACGTTTATCATTCTTGAACAGAAACTTTTCCAGATTCGCTAAACGCATAAAAATCAGCCTTATACATATCGCTTAATTTCGTTGGTTGCAATAAAAATTCACCAGTATATGTCGCCATTAATGCGAATCGAAATGTTTTCTTTTCAAAGCTTTTCAGACCGAAATACGAATAAATATGCGTATCACGAACATCTTGATAATCCGGTGAATCTGCATCTTTTTTGAATAAATTATTTTTCACTTTATTCGGTAGAATTTCCCAGCCTGAAGGAATCGGTTGTGACAAAGCTAGATAGTTCAACTCAGAAACAGCTTTATTGGTAACCACAACTTCTTTAATAAACGATTCACCAGGTTTTAAGCTCTTTTCCAAAATCGGTTTTCCATCTAAATCCAAATAACGAATGCTCATTTCGAGACCTTTATTTGATGCAGATACACTTAAAGATGGCTTTTTAGCTTTTTGAATCACTCGAATAAACACATCTTTTTCGCTTTTGTTTTTAATGGTCAATTCCTCTTCATTTACCGATTTATCATTCCATTCATCTTCAATCAATAAAGCATCGGAACGAATATCTCTTGAATCTGCACCAAAATTAATGCTTAAATAAATCGGCGTATTTGCTTTGTTTTTATTGATATACGTAGACAAAGCTAAGAGACTAAACGCTGTTTCTTGAGTAGAATAGAATCTTGAGTTTGATAGGGATTCAACCAATTCCATGGCACTTGTTAAATCGCCATCACTTAATCCAGACTCAATCATCATGGTTAATGCCATCGCTTTTGAACGATTTCCCGTTTCAAAAATAATATCACTATTTGGATCTTCTTTTATTGCATAATTAACTTTTCCTGCTAATTCTTCAGCAATTTTTGATTGACCAATTTTTGCATAAGCAGCGGCTAATAACCAGGTTCCAACATTGCCAATTGTCTCTGATTCCCGAAGTCTATTCATTAATCCGACTTCTTGTTTTCCAGCTTTTGCCAACACATAAAGAGCATAAGCAAGGGTTTTGTTATTTGAACTATTCTTAACATCACGCCATGAAAAAATTTCTTGTTTTATCGAAATCTCTGCCGTTGTCATTAATCCTGAAGGAATCGTGTAGCCTTTTTCTGCGGCAAGTAACATAAAATGATAGGCATAAATCTGTGACCACTGATTCAATTGAGAAGTTCCTGGCCAGTAACTCAAACCAACCGATGGATTAATAAATGAACTCAAACGATTCAATCCTAAATTTATATTTTTTTGAATTTGATCTGATTCAGATTGGCTGAGCACTTTAAGATCTCCGATGAATAACTGAGCTAAAAGCTTTGAAGTCGTCTGCTCTAAACAGCCGTGAGGATACTGAATGAGACCATCTAAGCGATGCTCTAAACGAATCGTGCTAAAACTCGATGCTGAAACACGAACCGAATTTGTACCAGGAATTCCCAAACTCAATAAATTCCAATTCAGTGTTTTACCCGTTGCAAGAACAGTATCTTTTACTTCAATAACATCCATTAAACCATCATTTACCCAAAGTTCAATTTCATTATACGCTTTTTGATTGCCTGAACTTGCTTCAACTGTTATTTTTGAAGCTCCAAAAACGGAATTGGTTTCACACTCAAAAAAAGCAGTTTGGTCGCCGGAAGTTGAAAATTGCATTTCTTTTACTTCTTCGCCTTTAATTTTTAAGGCTCAGCTTGTTGTGATTCGAACAGAAACTGTTTTTGCTTTATCATCGCTCGAAAAAACAGTTATCGGAATAGTAAATCGCTCATTTGTTGCTACTTCTCTTGGCGCAGTTGCCAAAATCATTAAGTCTTTTTTTACAGGAATCGTCTTTTCTCCATAACCATATTTTTTATCATTTGAAGCAACAATCATTGCACGAACAGAGCCTACATAATTTGGCAGCAAAATTTCGTGTTTATTTGTCTGTCCTTTTTCTAAAGTAAAAGGGCCTAAAACCTTAACTACGGCATCAAACCGATTTACTTTTGTTAGGTTTTTAACATCCGCTAAACTTTCGTCACCACCAAGGCTTATTACTTTTGTTGAATTGGCTAAATAGGAATCACTTACGAGGTCGAATAAATCCCAGGTTTTTACTCGTAAGGCTTCGTGTGCAAAAAATGAAGTATGTGGATCTGGCGTTTTAAAATTCGTTAAATCGAGCAAACCGTCTTCCACCAAAGCTAAGGTATACGTGAATGGAACTCCGGTTTTTTCCTTCACACTAATTACTGCTTTTGAACTCGGTTCAAATTTTTCTGCAGACTCAATTATTGGATACAAACGAGAAAGTGCATCATCAATTCCAAGTTTCTGAACGCCATATTGTCGAATCGGCAAGGATTCTTCTCTTCGTTCGAAAGCTTGAATGACATGAGCATGAATAAAAACATTTGGTATCATGTTTCGATCAGCTTCAAACTCAAAAAAAGTTTGCTCGCCATTTCCTGGAATCCATTCTTGGCGCAAAACTTTGTCCGCTTTTTCAATACTGATTAACACATTTGAGCCTTTTGGCGCAGGAATAAAGACGTTTACTTTTGAGCCAATCGTATAATTTTCTTTTTCTGTTGAAAGTTGAATGATATTTGCGCCGCCATCTTTTGTATCTCTACCTCGACCTGCATAACCTGGCCAATCTACATAGACAATTTTGCTGCTTTCATGACCGCCGTCTTCATGTTTTACTTTTACTAAATAACGTCCCCAATCAGGATAATTGATTTGAAAATCTCCTGTTGCCATTCCATTTTCGTCTGTCATGACCGTTTTTTCTGCCTGAACAGGTTCTACAGATTCCCGTGAGAAATAATCGCTAACTTTTTCTTGAGATTGTTCAAACCACCAACGCCATTTCAATTTGTACACTTTGTAAGATACTCTTTGTCCTTTAAGTGGCTTTCCATCAGGTTTTAAAACTACGAATTGTAATGGGTGTTTTTTATCGGTGAGTAGCATATTTCGTTTATCACCACTCGGAATGCTTACGCCAACATAGGCTTTATAAGGATGATACCAAGTAGAAAATGACATCACGCTAAAGTCACCAGACTTCTCAAAAACTTTAGTATCAAAATGTAATTTCAGTCTTCCTGGCGCTTGTTTAATCGGAGTAAAAGGTACATTGATGTTGGCTTCACCTTCGCTATTGAGCTCAACATCTACAGTTTTTAATTCTGAATCCTGTAATTCTCTCGTTAAATCAGTGAACGAATAATCTGCAAAGTTCGGAGAAACAAACGGCACATTCGTAAATGAACCAGAAATTTCAGCCTCAAGCCCAGTTGCTTTTGCGCCATGCAGCCATTGTGATGAAATCGTTCCACTTAGGGTTTTTGTTTGATAATTCGCTTCTTCAGGATCCGTTTTTAATTGAATTTTCAAACGGTTTGGTTTTACTGTTTCAATGGGAACTGTTTTGGTAAACGATTGTCCACCAACTCTTGCCGTTACCGTATAATGACCAGTTGGAGCTTGAATGGAGGTTTTCGTTTTGAACAGATACATTCCATTTACCGATTTTGTAATGGCAGTACGTTCAACTAATTGCTGTCTTGAATCACTCAATTCAAATAAAACAGGATGATTTTCTGGGAAATCTTTTTTTTCAGCCTCTAGAATAAATCCAATATATAAGGAATCTCCAGGTCTTCTAACTCCACGTTCGGTATATAAAAATCCTTTCACTCCATTTTGAACGGTTTTACCTGAAATAGGAAAAGAACTCGAGGATAAATTCGAATTGTTTAACGTAAGGTAACCGGCTTGTTCTTTGTATGAAACCTTAATTAACCAAGCCTTTTCATTGGTTTGAATTAATACTGAACCGTTAGCTTGAGTTTTAGTAGTCAATATTTTTTCAAGCGGAAAATTTAACACATCAATTTGAGCATCTGCAATTGGCTGAGCCGTATTTAAATCTGTTACATTTACTACAAAGGCATTTTCACCCGTCGATTTGGCAATGATTCCAATATCGGAAGCAAGTACATTTTTGTAGCGGCGTTTATCTTTCGTGTAATAGGAAATGTTACATGGATTATTTCTTTCTCTCCAATCGTACCCATCAGGATAATACGAATCGTCGTAAGAATCCCAATAACTTACTTCTGATTTAGCTGAGTTCATTGAGCTACTTAAATCTGAACTTTCATCATCTAAGTTTTCTTCTGAATTTACACAAGATGATAAAACGTATTTCATCGTAAAACTTAATTCAAGTCTATAAACCGCGCCCGGTTCTGTTTTTATAATATCTTTAATATCAACAACATAAGAATTCCACATAGCTGAAGATACATCTCCAAGAATGGCTAAATCGACTCGTTTCCCTTTAATAAATTTACTAACTCTATGTAATTGTTCACCCGAAGTCATAGTTGAATTAACTTGCAAAAATTGAGGGATATTTTTTTCAAATATTTTGTAGATACGAATATCAACCGCTCTGAGTCCAATTGCTTTAAAAGGAACTAAGAGTTTTCCAGAACGGGGTAAAATAACACCATCACCAAGAAATTCTACTTTTGGTAACTCTTCTGCGAATTGAAAAACTTTAGAGAAAGGCGCTCTTAACTCATATTTCTTTTCACTTTTAATTTCTTTTTCAACTCGTAAACTTAAATTGGTTCCACCTTCAATTGAAAAACGTGGATAAACATAGAGAAAATTTGCTACCGTTTCGAAACGGAGATTATCCGAATCATTTAACTTAATTTTGCCTATAAACTGCTGATCTTTAGCTAAGTTTTCTGAGAAAATGACCTTAATTCTTGTAACTCCTTGGTTTTCAAATTCTGCTTTTGTAATCAGAAATTCATTTTTTGAAGGAATACTTACCGTTTCAGAACCTTCGCCTTTAAATCCAATTGCAGAACCATGCCATTTAATTTGAAGCTGTTTATCATCGTCTTCTCTTGTGATTTCTTCAATGGAAAAGACCATCTTACCAAAACCCTTCGACTCATACTTAACCTGCAATTTAACTCCTGAGATAGAAGCTTCAATAAGACTTGAAACACTTACTTCGTCTAGTTCATCGGAACTACTAATTACACCGGTAACTTTATATTTTTCACTATTCTCCTGTAATTGCAACGCTCCAACACTTACCTGCATAGATAAATCAACAATTTTTACTGAAAAATTTAGTTTCTTAGCTTCACTCGACGACTCTTTAAAAAGCTTATCAAGATTGAATGAAAAATTATAATCGGTTCCATTTTTGAATTCAGTTTCAGGAGTAAAAACAAAACTACGTTGATCAATCCAGCTAATTCTTCCTTTAACAGACGGTTCAACACTAAAAAAAGAATAATCAGTTAGCTGATTTTCAATTGGAATATCAGCAAGAAGTCGAACTTTAATTGGCGTTTTTTTCGATAAAATCCCTTGCGTATAACTATCAACTAGATTTGAAATCTTTTTGTCATTTGTAGTAGAGTCTGCTTTTTTACTGTCTGTTGAACAAGAAGACAAGATTCCACACGCTAAAATCAGTAATAGCACACTTACTAAACTTCTGCTTTTTTGACTTTTTTTGTTTGAATAACCCATAGTATGTGTTTACCTAAATAATTAAAAATTACAACATCGTTTCATTGATTAAGACGACCATTCAAAAGTAAAGAATCCACGATTCTAAAAAAGGCAAGTGAACTAATTATTTTCACTTAGAATTTGAATTTATTTCTCAAATCTTTTTGTTATTATTAATAACGAGTATAGTCTATAAATCGGTTAAAATTAACATAAATTCAAAACAGAATTTTTTTTACTGATACTAACTGATTCACATATGAACTTCAAAATACTTTTTAATTTGAATTTGAATTTGTTTCTAATCCTAAAATTGTACTCTAAGTAGCTGATTTCATTCCATAAAGTCGTTTTTCCCGTTTACATCCTACCCAAACCCGCAAATTCGCCGAATATTTTGCTCAAAACTACTTTTTGGAATTCCTATCTGATTTTAGGGAGATTATTTAAAATAGGAATGCTAGATTACAACGTTTCAAAAAAATGGTTCCGTCTGAATTCAAGTTTCTACTATCAGAATCGAAGTAATTGGTAAACTAGTAGCTAAATTTTTAGCATAAAAAAAGCCCGACATTTCTGCCGGGCTCACAATTATGAGAAGAGAGAATTTAATTAGAAACCAATTATTGCTTCAATCATAATACCGCTGAATTTTGCGCCTTCCCATTTTGAAGTTGCAAATCCATCACCAGCCCATGATTGTGTTACATATTCAATTTTAGTTACAACGTTTTCAGTCATGAACCAGCCACCGCCGAAGTTAATTCTTGTGATTGTTTGGTCTTTTGCATCAGAAGTTTTATTTCCCGATACTGTATTATAACGAGCTGCTAAGAAGTAATTTTCTTTTGAACCTAATCTGTAAACTAATTCTTCAGCTATTTGAGTATAGCTACCCTCGCCAGCATCTTTGCTATTGCTATCTAAATCGAATAATGTGAAAGACTCAATACCTCTGAATTTTACAAAACCTGCAAATTGCATTGCTGTACGTTCTTTGAAACCAGAGTTAAAACGTGCGTTTGCTCTTGCGGATACAAAATTTACACCTGCATCAGCTTCTACGGTTGTTATACCAACGTTGTAGTAACGGTCACCTGCACGGTCGCCACCATATAAATAGCCACCAGTAGATTTACCAGAGTTTGTATAAATAGAACCAGTTACACGAACTCTTAAGTCTTCGTTTAATTGTTTGTCAAATCCAACTTTAGCATAGTAAGAAAGAGTGTTATCCACACCATCTTTAGTTACAGTTGTTTGGTTTAATTTACCATTAGATACACCAAGTACACCTAAGATACCATTGTATTGAACATTTGCTTCCATAAAGGGTTCTGTAGAGAAAGAATCCATGATGAAGTTACCTACTAGTGGATTGTAGATTGCTTTAGCATTGTCTGTTCTTTTGAAATGAGCATCACCAAAGTTTACATCGTCCATACCTGCTCTTAAAGTAACATATTGCATTACGTTATCTAAGAAACTTTCTTGAATGAAATCAAGAGCATCGATTTGTATTTATCCACCTTTTACCCAAGATTCGTTGTGGTGACGTGAAGACAAATATGTTCTAAGGTGCATACGAACACCACGATATAATTGAACGTCAATATTTAAGTTAGCTGAAGGTAAGTTCAAGTTGCTTTCCATATCAACAAAATTATTTAATTTGTTTTCTTGGCTTAAACCTTGGAATTGTAATGCAAAATCTCCACCGACTCTAACTTTTAAACCTTCGTAAGGAGCTAATTCGCCTTTTGGTGTTTCAAATACATTTAAACCTTTTTGACCTGGGTCGCGGTAGTTATCGAGCTGAGGTTGTTGAGCGTATGCGAGAGTTGTTATCGTAATAAGTACGAGTGTAAGTAAAGTTTTCAGGGAATTTTTCATAGGAATACCTATAAGCCTTTGTAATTTATTCTTTAATAATGATTACTTTTTTGAGGTTAACCGGCTATTTCGCGTTGTGATACTTTTAGATTAAGCGTGAACTCAACCACTAAATCATCACCAACTTTTAACGCGCCAAGCATAAATGAAGGAGGTTTGATACCAAAATCTGACATTTTCAAATTATGAGTACCGTTTATAGTTACACCGTCTTCTCCAATAGGATTAACAAGTGCGTTTACTGATAATTCTTTTGTAACTCCAGCAATTGTTACCGAAAAAATAGCTTTAACTGTAGCCGTTTCGGGATCTTTCGATTCTAACCTCTTAAAATCGAATGAAATTGTTGGGAAATCGTTTGTTTTTAGTGTTTTATAGGCATTTTTGTCCATTGTTTTATGCCCACTTTTTAAAGAGTTGGCATCAAGAATACCACTAAAATTCATGATTTGAACATCATTTCCATTGATTAAAATTTCAGATTCGGCTTTTATATCTGTGCTTGTCATTGCCCAATCATGCATTGTTGATGTTCCTTTTACAGTAATTGTATTTACACCGTCTGTTACTAAAATTGCTCTTTCTAGCTTGTTTGTACTAAATAAAAAAGTGATCAGGATAAGTAGGAGTTTCATTTTTTCTTCTCAGATAAAGGTTTGTTGCTTGGCTCTTATTAAAGATAAAAGAGTCCTAATTGAGAAACAAGATAATTTCACATTAAAGAGTCTATTATCTTTTTTTATTACTTATTTTTACATTTATCACAAAAATGTAAATCAGATTAATTATCTATAAAATATTAAATTTTAATGATTTATATGATTTTATTGCAAAATACTGGCTTTACAGATTTAAATAAATGGATTAAATTTACATTAAAGTGATTTAATTCTATCCAAACTTATTTTAATAGCTATCTATTTCTAAGCCAATTTGCACACTTTTTTAATTTGCCTAGCACGAATTAATCTGTTTTTCCCCAATTCGATGCATCATTTCGATGCTTCTTCAAGTTTATTTTCATAATAATAGTTTAACTTTTTGATATCACTCAAGAAAAAAATATTTTGCTTATTATTAACAATTCTTCAAACATACTCTCGCTATGATTACTTCGAAATCTTGCCAAATTGCCACTCGAGCTCTAATACTCCTAGCACAGAATAATACAGGTCGGCCTATTACTGTGGCAAAACTAAACTCATTATTACATGTTGGGCCAGCTTATTTGACAAAAATATTACAATCACTAACTCAAAAAGGTATTTTAACTTCCACTAAAGGAACCAATGGTGGCGTTCAATTGCTTAAACTCGCTAAAGATATTAGCATGAAGGATATTGTCGACATTTTTGATGGGGATGATTTATTTGAAACTTGTGCTTTAGGTATTCCAAGCTGTACCATAGAAACACCTTGTGCATTTCATTATAAATGGGCGCCAATTCGAGATGATATTAATGGCGCATTTGCCCATACAACTATTCAAGATTTAGCAGACTCACAAATACGAAATGAAAGCCCAATGTCATAAAAACTAGTTTAAGGAGGACTTGTTAGTACTCGCTTTTTTGCAAGACTCATTGAGTTCTATTTCTTAGCCTATCAACAATGAGTTTTCTCGAAAATTTGATTATAACAATTATTACTCATTCAAAATGGGTAATAATCGTTGATTACTTTGCCAAACAATTTTTAAAAGAAGATTCAATGATCATTTTGCTTTTATCTCTTTACTAGATCGAAATGAGAGTATGGTTAGAATAGCTAAAGCTCCTGTTAACCAAAATACCCAACTGGGAATAGGAACAGGATCTCCTTTTGCATAGCTATGCATTCCTGCTAAATAATAATTAACTCCAAATGAAGTCATGATTATGGAAGAGAATGCCCATAAGCTCATCACGTTAAACCAATGTTGCCTATTTTTTATTGGAATTAATTGGAGATGAAGAACAATGGTGTAAACAATTATTGATACTAATGCCCATGTCTCTTTAGGATCCCAGCCCCAATATCTTCCCCATGACTCATTAGCCCATATTCCTCCTAAAAATGTACCAATTGTAACTAAGTATAAGCCGATTGTAATGTTCAATTCGGTTAATATACTTAAGTCATTTAATGCAATTTTTAGTTTTTGATTGATCTCACCTGAATCTATCACTTTAAGGAGAACAGACATAAATGACAATATTGCAGATAAGGCTAAAGGTGCATAACCTAGTACAATTACTGCTACATGAATTTTTAGCCAATATGATTTTAAAACCGGTACAAGATTAGTTATTTCAGGGTTTAGCCAGTCTAAATAAGCAACAAATAATAGAACTCCCGTAAATAGTAAGCTTAATGGCAAGGTAAATATATTTTTTCTTCCATTAATTAAGCCTGAAACAACAATTCCCCAACTTGCCAATAAGAGCATTTCAAAGCCATCTGTCCATGGTGGTCGCTCTGCAATATACCACCTAAGCGCCATTCCTAGCGTAAATGCGAACAGTAACAGCCAGGTCATTACAATACCAAATCGATGCCATTTCGAATACCAAGAAAAGGTTTTAAACAGATGAATAAAACTAATCAGTAACCAAATAAGTCCGGTTAAAACATAAAAAGGAACAAGTCGGGATAAAATCGGATAGGCATTATTGAATAACTCAACCTCTAATCGGGTTTGCGCAGGATATACCGTTTTACCAGCTAGTTTCTGAAACTGATCTACATAATTAATCAACTCAAAAACCTGCATTTTTGAACTTTCTGAATTCTGTTGAATATAATGACTCATTAATGGCATTACATTTACAATAAAGCGAACATCTTCTTCACTCATTTTTTCTGAGGCGTGATTTGGGGTGAACCAAGTGTGATTCGGATCTTCTTTGTGTGGAAACATGCGTAAAAATTCACCAGTAATTAATCCATAAGTGATATTAAATCGCTCATCCAGTTTCAAAAATTCTTTATCTGCCTCGTTTTGCGAAGAAGGTTTTTTCTGCGACGCTTCTTCAATTCTGGGTTTTAGTCTGTATTCCCCATTTTCATTAAGCAAGTCATTGAATTTCAGATATTTATTAAGGGGTTTACTTATATATGTTTGTAAATCGGGACGAAGTTTTTCTGATACTTTTATAAGGGGAATTTCCAGCCAAAGTTGCCCATCTAATTGAGTTGAAAGTAAAAATTGATTCGCAGATAACTCGAACGCTTTACCCAGAAATTCTACTTTTAGACTCGTTTTGCCATAAATTTTCCGAATTAATTCCAGCGCAAGTGTATTCATCGGTTTCATTCTACCATCTAAATCCTGCACAACTAATGCTCCAAATTGATTAGCAATCGTTTCATCCGGCTTAATCAATAAATATGGATTAAACACGATTTGATCTGTGCTGTCTGCTTGAGTACTTATAGCGTACGTTTTCCCACTCAACAAAACAAAACCCAAAAGTAGGAGCGTTGCAGATTTCTTTAGTTTACTTCTTAAAATTGCAAAACGTGATTTTGGGCTAAATAAACTCCAAATCATAAACACACTAAGTAGAGCATATCCAAAATAGGTGACCCAAGTTCCCCAAAAATCGTGGTTTACTGAAAGAACCGTTCCTTTTTCATCGGTATCATAAGAAGCCTGAAAAAATCGAAAGCCTTTGTAGTCCAATACATTATTCATAAAAATCTGGTATTCGAAATGCCCATCCGTATCATGAACTTTCAAGTTTGAGGTAAATGCTGAAGGGCTTTCGCTTCCTGGATAACGATCTAGATTAAATGAAACGAGCTCCAAAGAAAATGGTAAAGGAATAGACTTAATTCCAAATGAAACCCGATATTCTTGCTCTCCAACTTTTAGATAATGCCAGTCTTCACTATCTCCGTTGTGTTCTTGCAAGATTAATTCACGATATTCTTTTTCATTTGAAGCAGCTAATTCAAGTACAAGGTAATCTGCCGCTGTTTTATCTTTTTTATCTGGTACAGGCTCGTAAATTAATTGAGCATTGGGATAAAAACCCGGTATCATAAATGCAGCTTTTTCATATTGATAGATCATCCTCAAATGAACTCCAGCTAGCGTTTTAGCATCAATTGCGCCATGAAATTCGGCGTTCATGGTTTGAATGTGTAAAACATGAGGTGATAATAAATACAGCGAATCACCTTTCATGGTAAACATAATATCTGCTAGTTCTTTCCCTTCAAAACTATACGAATAGTCTCCGATTTTCTTAGTTTGACCGAGTTTTAACCACGTATCAATTCGCTCTGGTGTAGCAACAACTAATTGGATTAAGGTATCATTCCCTTGTTTAATACTCGGTTTAGATCGCGCATAAAATGTTTTTTCACGAATCGTAAAATTAGACATACTATGTTTTTTGGGCGAAAAATTTTCCCCTTTATAATTAGTCTCTTCTGAAAATATGGAGTTCCATTTCCCATCTTTTTTTTGTTCAACCTGTAAAAAAGGCTCAGCACTTGTTATATGCTGAATCTTTTCACCTTCACGAATATGTGCCCAACCTTCAAAACCAGTGTATCTCGTTATTCCTGCACCTAAAATAATTACAATAAAACCAAGATGAAAAAAACCTATTGGCCATTTTTCCTTCGAAAGTAATTTGTACCGATTAACTTGAACAAGGAAATTTACGGATAACCAAATCATAATGATTTCAAACCATAGGGCATCGTACACTAAGGTTCGAGCTCTTGGTGTTCCAAAATCATTTTCTATAAACGTTGCAGCTGCCATTGAAATAGCATAAACAGCTAGGAGAAGAATGGATACTTTATTAGAGCTTAGTTGGGAGAAAATTGAATTCATGCCTCATAATCGAATAAATATCAAAAAAAACAGCCTCATTTAATGTTATTCTAAATGGAGTAATAACCTTAGTTCGGGATTAGCAATGAATCAACAATTAGAGAACCTCATTTGGCATCGCAGTGCCTTTGATTCACTTTTTGTGATTAGGCGCTAGAATTTTATCTTATTTTCAAGATGAATATCCTTTTGCCGAACTAGGGTTTTAATCTTTACTAGAAAGAACTAAATCAAAAAAGATGCCGAATGATTACATTGAAGGATGAAAATGGATGAATTTGTCTAGCATACTACCATTTCAAACCGATAAATTTTGCTGCACTTTGTGGACGGAAAATTAACATAACATAAGTCCAATTTTGTAAACCATCCTGTTTTGCAACAGCCTGAACTTTTGCAAGATTATCAGCTGCAAAAACCTGTGAATACCCAGCCTGAATGGAGAATGATTTGTTTACAACCCAACCCAATGCAATATCTTCTTCAACTCCTAAGAATGAATCAATTCCATTTAAGGTAGCATGGCTCATAAAAGCATGAGAGTTTAACGAAATAAACAAATTTTTCTTTAAATAATAACGCATTAACGAATAAGTATCGATGAGTCCTGCACCTCTATTGTTTCTGCCTCCAACATAAAAGAAATCCATAAATCCGTTGAATCGATGATTCGTTCCATATAAAGGATTGAACGTATTATTTTTGTTTTGATCTTGATCAAAGTCTGTTCCCGATAAAATTTCAAACCCTGCAGTTGCAATCAGAGAACGATCTTTTTCAAAAGCAAATGTATTGGAAACTTCTGCACTTATGTTAAAGGCACTCACTTTTTTTTGGTTTTGATCGGTTCCAAACTGATAATAAGCATAGGTTAATGCTTTAAAACTACCTTTTTTCCAGCTTATTTCAGGAAGACCAATCGTAGTCATATAAACAGTTTCGTCTTTTAAAGACTGAGCTGCTACCAAATCTTGCATACCATTATTCCATACTAAACCAACAATTTTCATAGTGTTAGCAACATATTCCGCATGAATCATTTGAGCCGTTTTATACTGTGGAGTTACCGGATAAATACCCGATTTTGTTGATTCTCCCGCAACATTATAAGCATAACCGACATGAACTTTTAATGCTTCTTTTTCATATTTCAGTAAAGCAATTTCATGAGCGCGACCTTGAAGTGCCCAATCTAGATTTCCTAAAAAACGAAAATTATCATAATTCAATTCTTGACGGCCCACTTTTAATTTCACAAAAGGATTTACAGCATATTCTGCCCAAGCTTCGTGAACGGACAAAAAAGGATCATTTGCTTTAATCTGAGGAGCACTTCCCCAAATTCGAATATCTTGAACAGAACCATATAGTTTTAAATTCTCTTCAATATAATTGAACTCAAGACGCATGCGTTGCCCTGTCTGAAAAGCGGCTTTATCATCTTCTGATTGTAAAAGTGCTTGCCCATTTCGAAACTCCGTTCGTGTAAAATATTGCCCACTCACTGTAAACTTTTTTTGCTCATTCTCTTGAGCTTGAGCATTTATACTTAGTAATACTAATCCGATTACTAATAATCCTTTTTTCATAGTTGTTATCTCCTTGAAGTGTGTAATAAATGAATGAATTACACACTTTATTCTAATTAAGTCGTTAATTCTGTTTGGTAGTTTTATTTGGAATCGTAAGTCGCTTCTCTTGCTTTCGCTTGTTCCAACCATTGAGGAACTACTTCTTTCAAGAACTTTTCTTTGTTTTCTTTTTCTTTTTTGATGTCGATTCCAACATAAATCTGAGCTTTTTCTTTTGTTGAAATATCGGGCATTGGGACTTCATTTGTATACCCCATTTTTGCTAATAAGCGAGTAATTTTCAAACGAGCATCTTGAACTTTATCTGTTGCAGAAACAACAATTCGAGTAATTTCAACCGGTGCGTGGAACGAAGCACCATGAGAAGCAACTGCAAAGTCCCATCTCCATTGTGCATGACGAATATCTTTCAAGATTTCTGCCATTTGTGCATCTGTTGCACCTTTTTTCCAAGCAAATCCTGCTTCAATATGTGCTTTTGCTAATAACTTTTCAAGATTTCTTGTGCCTTCTTTTACTTTTGATTGTCTGGAGAATACATCTTTCATCAATGTTTCTGTTTTTTCACGATGACAAACAAAACAAGAGTTCTCTATATTAGCTAAAGGCGATTGAATATGGTGATCGGTAAATTTTTGTCCGCCTTCCGTTTTATAAGGCATGTGGCAATCCGCACAAGTTACACCACGTTGAGCATGAATTCCTTCTTTAAATACTTCAAAATCAGGATGTTGAGCTTTAAGCATTTTTGCTTTTGAAATGGGATGAGTCCAGTCCGCAAAGTCAATATCATCATAATATTTTTCCATGTCTTCAACGGTATAACCATTTTTCCAAGGAAAAGTTAAATACTGTGCACCTTCTACTTTTTTCTTGCTAAAATAATATTCAACATGACATTGTGCGCAAACTAAAGATCGCATTTCTTGATGTGTTGCATTTTGGATATTCTCACCACGCGCTTCAAATGCTTCTGCCAATGCAGGTCTTGAAATGGTTAACTTCATTGTTTTGGAATCATGACAGTCGGCACAACCAATACTATTTACTATTTCTCCACCAAAATCGGATAGTTTTTTGCTGTAATACTCTGCAACCCCAATCTCTTTCATCAATCTTGGAACATCCGGACTTTTACAGGTCCAACACGTTGATGGCATTGGCCCATCGCCAGCTTTCATAGGAGCCCCAGTTCTTAAGGTTTCTCGAATATCGTTTACCGCATGCTGATGTCCTCTTGGCTGATTATAATCTTTTGAAAAACCGTAACCTGCCCATAAAATCACTAATTCTGGAGCATCTTTTAAGGCATCTCTACAGTTGGAATACAAATATTTACTATGAAAAGTTGTATCTAAGGTTTTCATAGTGGACTCATATTGTCGAGGGAAGTTTAAACCCCATTTTTCATTTCGAGGTTCAATGCCTTTAATTGGAGTCAAGTTTTGGTAAGCAAATTTTGCTTCCGCTTTCCGTTCAATAATGGTGCTACTTACCCATACAAGTGCGAGAACGGCTACAAGGGTAATTGAGAAAAGTATCCAGTTTTTCATAAGTGCGTATTTAATTGATGTGTAAAATGTAATTTTTTGGCGCTTCATTTTTTTAGTTTTTTGAGAAGCGAATCTATTCCATATTAAAATGACCTTATTTCGATTTATCGATTTCACCTTTTAGCCAATCAGGTACAATTTTGTGTTCTTCACTAGTGTTAAAAGTAGATTCCAGCATATATTTTGTAGCTGATAGGCTTTTTGTTCTGCCATGAGGAACTTCCCTGTGGCATTCCCAACATAAGCGAGTTGTTCTGCTCTCTTTGTGCTTTTCTACGAAGGCATTTGTTTTAACATCTGTAACCTGATTTTCATGACATCGAACACAATTAGCTTGAATAACATCTATCGAGGCCTGACGAGCTTTTATTACTTGAGGTTCACTGCGAGTCGTAAATACAAATGAATGATAAAGCCCATCTATTGCTTTAAAGGCATACTTTTTAAGTTGAGAGTCATTTGGAACATGGCAATCATTGCAATTGGCCACATTTCGGTGTGAACTATGTTTCCATGTAAGATACTGTGGAGTCATAACATGGCAATTTACACAAGCTTGAGGATCGTCTGACAAATAAGCGGTTGCATTTGAGATTACTGCCGTATAAAGCCCAATTACAACAAAACTAATAAGTAACACTCCTACTGGAAAGCGCCAAGCAGGTGGCGGAATGAACGTAAATACTCTTTTTTTTAACACTAGTTCCTCCTAATCATTATAAGCTAATGTACTCTTATTTTAAATAATAATAAAGAGTATTAAATGTTATAATTAAACTGTTCACAAAATCTTAACATTTGATCTATTGGTAGAGTTCTTTAGAACATTGAATCAAATCCACCTTTAACCCAAGTTCGAGATAAAACTTAATGTTAAATAAACAAAAACTAAATTTCGTCATGCTTGGCCAAGACCCAGTATCTGTGCTTAATTGTATATTAAAAAAGGAGCAATAAGCAAATGGCGTTCTTCCTTGATTATTCTAGTTTTTGACTAAAATTAGTGTATTAATTCTTAACTCGAACTCAGGTTATTAACCATTTTCCCGATTGCTTTGTAATTTTCACGTTAGCACTGAACTTCAAAAAAGCCCAAACTCAGGAACTTTCGCTCTGTTTTGTTAGGATTATTACTTGTACTCACAACCCTTTTTTTGACACCTAGTCTTTTACAAGCTCAACAAACGCTGGAAGCACAAGTGCGTGCATTCCGTTCGGAAGAACAACGAGCCATGCAGATATTATTGGGCTGGAGCGCAGTTTCTCTTACAGGGAGTGGAATTTTAGCACTTAACAAAGAGTACGATCAAGCCTTGATGCATTCAAGTTAGGCGGTAATTAATGCGGGGATTGCGGGATTTGCTTTGTATTTAGCAAAAAGTGAATTAAACTCCTTATCCGAATACCTGAATAGTGAGATAGCATTTAATCAGATTTTGGCCATAATTACGGGTTTAGATGTGGCTTATGTGAGCACTGGCCTATAAATGAATTATTGGGGGAAATCGGAACAAACGCGAAAATTCGGTACTGCGGTGGCTATTCAAGGCGTATTTCTGCTTGTTTTAATGCAGTTTTGTTCTGGCGTTCGAATAAACGTCTCAATAAAGGAATTGAGCTGATTTCCGAACTTGGACATATCTCAAGCATAATGGAAACAGTATCTTATGTAAAAATAGGTTTACAAATTGGGTTTTAGATTCAGTTTCATGGTTTAAACTAAAAAAAGAGCTTGAGAATGATCTCAAACCCTTTCTTCAAGTAAAAATGTACATGAAAGTTATCCCCTTAAGGATCCCCTAATAAACTCCCCAGCGTTTTACCTTCCATGTACGTTAACCTATTTGATTAAGCTCATTGTTTTTGTGATGAAACCTAGTTCAGTAGTCAAGGTATAGTAATAAATTCCAGAACTCAATCCACTTGCGTCAAACCAGACCGTATGCTTTCCTGCTGAATGGGTTCCCTTAACAAGTGTAGCTACGTTTTGTCCCAGCAAATTAAATATCTGTAGCTTTACATGAGAAGCATGAATCAATGAAAATTGAATGGAAGTGCTTGGGTTGAATGGATTCGGATAGTTTTGATACAACTCGAAATGTGTTATTGGTTGTGTATCCGTTTCTGCCGAAGTGTTCATTTCTTCGAGTTCCATGTAATATAAACCAAGATCATCACCATAATTTTCGGTTACTGATGCAAATAATCGGTTATCAGAAATGAATAAATTCGTTACAGTTGAGCCTTGGAGACCGATTCGAGTCCATGTATTTCCATCATCCGACGACATCCAAACCCCACCGTCAACGGAATTATTAAAAAAGGAATTTGCAGAAATTCCCATAAAAAAACGGGTCCCATCAGAAACTAAAGCTTTTATTCCGGGACGAAATATAATCCCTTCTGGTAATTGTTCAACGGATATGACTTCTGTAAAGGTTTCACCATTGTCTTCTGATTTCCAGAAACCAAAATCTCGATTTGAGCCACCCGTTCCATCGGCCAAAATGAGATTTCCTTTACGAGCGAATCTATTTTTTATGGAATTAACCACAGTTCTGTTGTAGCTAAGACCTTTATCATCTGATATATAAAATCCATCGGAAGCTGAGAGAAAAACACGAGTGCCATCTGTTTCGAGCTGAACAGCATTAGGTGCTCCATTAGGTTCATTGGCATCGAGTCCTTCGGTAATCAATTGCCAATCGCCATCCCCTTCTTTTCGATAGATTCCGGTTCCGCCATTATTTGTTTCATGAGCAGTTCCAGCTAAAACGACATTATCGATTTCTGCAAAAAATCGTCCTCGATTTTCATCTGTTGTTGAAGCTAAAGCTGTTTGATTAAGCCAATTTTTTCCAGCATCGGTTGAAAACAAAACAACTCTTCGCATGGCTAAGCCCAAAAACGTATCGGAACCATACAAAGCAGAAGGTGCAGTGATTTCTAATTTGCGGTTGCTTAATCCGCTTTTGGGGACAACTTCCTGCCATGTTGTTCCATCATCAATGGAGAAATATATTTTTACACCCTCATTATCAAATCCAGTTGCAATTGCAGTTGTAGTAAATAAGGTATCGCGATGTTTAACCACTCCTAAATACCCTAAATAGTAGTTTTCAGGGTTTTCGACTTTAGTGAATTGGGCAAAAATTGGATTTTGAATTATTAAAAAAGTTATAACTGTAATAAATAGCTGTTTCATGATTTTGAGTATTAATTATTCCAGTACTTTTCAGGCACATTTACGATTGTACCTGTTACTTCAATGGTGTTGTATCCGGGCGTAATGTGATTAATACCGATTCCTAGCGCGTTAAAAACTAAACCATTAGTTGCACTTTCAAAGTACCCTATATCTGATACGGATAAAAGATGGAACGTTAAGGATGCAATATAGCCCGTAGTCCATGAAAGCACAGAAACAAATGAAATTTCGCTGTCTATTTTAAAATAGATTACAGCATTTCTACCAACTTTTTGAACTTGAGCATTGATTTCATCGGAGAAATCAAACCGTGTTTTACCTAATGGATACGTCCCTGTACCCAAATTCCAAATCGATTTTTTGATTTTCAATTCGCCCACTTTCATATTTTCTGTGGTAATTATGGGTTCAAGTTTTTCATCAAACAACTGTCCTGACATAGATATGGGGTAATTGTTTTCATTAACCGTTGCTTTGTGCAAATATTCGTAACTGGCACAGGAACTCATCAAAAAACTGAGGACTAATAAAATCAAGTATCGTCTCATTTTCTATTTCCTCCCTCAAATACATCAATCCAATACGTATAGTTACTACTTGTTAGCCCTTGATATTGATAATAATAGTTAACTCGTGTAATTACTTTTAGACGTTCCAAATTTTTGATAAAAACGGGAGTTCCTTGTTTTTTTTCTGTATAAATAGTAGTTCCTTTACCAGTGTCATTACTTGAACTTGATTGAGAATCTGTGACTTCGATTTCACCGACAGATTTGCCTATATCTTTGAAAGTTTTAGATTTCGTTGCCATTTTACCAACCATAATCTGGTACTCTGCCCGTTGAAAATGATCTAGACCACCGCAGGAATGAATCAGCACAACAACTAAAAAAATCGATACTTTTTTTAAGAGCTTCATAACTATCTTTTGAGTTTGAGGTTAACCAAAACTTAAGTTCTATGAGTTAATCAAGCCATTACTCATTTGCTGTATTTTTCATTAAAATCTTTTTTTCATTTACCATTTTGCCCAAGTACTACTATTTTCTCTGAAAAACAGGTGTAGAACTACCGCGTCTTGATTTCGTTATTATTCCTATTTTTATTTAGCTACTGGCAAGTTTCTGTTTCTTCGTTAACCGTTAAGACTAAACATACGGCTACTTTTCGGCAATTGTCTTCGGGTCGAGAATTACCCATAAATGCCGTTTTTGAACTGTATCAAGATGAAGATGACCTGATTTGGATTGCCACACAAGACGGTTTTGTACGATTCGATGGTATTCGTTACGAACTATTTCAGCATCAAAGTGGGAATCAACAATCTCTTCACGATAATGCCTGTTTTACAATTACATCATTAGATAATCAGCTTTGGGTTAGCACTCAAACCGGAATCGCTCGATTTGACAAAAATACGATGAACCAAGTGGATACGGTGGCATATCTGCAATCGTACGCCGAGTTAAAAGCAGGAACCAATTATGTGAGCGGGATTTCTTTACATACTTTTACCGTTTGGGATGCTCATGGTTCGATTTTAGACTCCGTATCTAGAGTGTTTCCCATTGAGTTGAATAATCAATCTTCATTTGCTTTTCCAACTGCGGATTCGCTTTTCTTTTTTTACGAAAATTCATTCCATAAACTGATTTATCAACACGGAAAAGGATTCATCCAAAAAAGCTATGTGTTACCTCCATTATTATTTGAAGCTGAACTTATCGGACACCTTACATCGAATCAATTACTTGTAAAAAAAGGAGCTGATTTATTCCTCTTTCGGATTGAACGAGATAGAGAACCTTTTCTATCAAAACTAATCACTGATTCCAGAATCACACCCATCAAACGGTTGCAATCAAGAGGGCTTGAACTTCCAAACGGATCGTTTTGGATAACTGGCGACAACTTTTTGGCTTTAGTTCAACCCAACCATAAAGGTGAATATTCACTAATTCCCACAAGAAGCAATGCGATTGATTTGAATATTTCGCCCGTTAAAGAACCCTATCACCCAACCTTAGATACCTACAATCAACTTTGGATTCCTGATTTACGAAATGGGATTCATGTTTTAGACAATCGTCAGTGGGTTTTTAAAACCATCACGATAACCGATGTCGTGGATGTGGATGAAATCAACTCCAATACTTGGTCTTTTACTTTTAATCCAGATTTTACAGCAGCGGTTTTAACCACCGATATGTCTGCCTATTTTTTCCAATTCACTCATTCCATTGATTCATTAAATGAATGGGATTTGCTCTTACCTTATATACATTCTGTTCATCGAATAAAAGGAGAAACTCAAGCGAGTTCGATTGTAGATGTTGCCTACTATCATGGAAACTATTATTTGAATTGGTACAAAAAAGGAATTATTGAATTTAATCCTGTCACTCTAGAAGCTAAAATCGTTCAATCAGTAAGCAATGAGAATCGATTATACTCGGTTTCTGAAGTTCAGGGACATTTAATTTGGTCGGGATTTGAACGAGTATTGATTCAAAATGGAAGACAATTTATTGAATGGGAACCAGATTTTTGGAAAGGAAAATCAATTGTTTAAAATGCTAAACAAAATCATATAAACGGGTATTTTTATTTTTCGACATCCAATGGGATTTATAGCTCAAACATCTTAGGTGGACCAATACGTGCCATTTTAGATCCAGTCGAAAAGTTAGTAAAACTTGGCCCAACAGCGCTGATGAATGTAAGTAGTTTTGACCCAAATTCGATTTGGATTTCCAGTTTTGGAAAAGGAATTTATCGAATAACAGAAAAAGACACCTTGCATATTGGTATGGAAAACGGCTTACCAAATGGAAGCATTTATAACGTTTTGCAAGCTGACTCCTCAACATTCTGGATTCCAACAAACAGAGGCCTTATTTATAGCGACCATTCTTTTCAAACAATGGTAACCTTGACAAACGACAGCTATTATCTAAATACCAATGCAAATCAAAATGGATCAAACAGCTATGGGAATGAAATGTTCTCGTTTTGTGGGGCAAATGGGGCTATACTCATAAACAGGAAAAACTGGAAAAACCTCAGTGATTTATTTGGAAATACTTATGTCTCAAAAATGTCTTTTCACACGAAAGGTCAATCGTTTAAAGAGAACATGAGCTACCTTAAACTTAAACATGATTTTATCTCCTTTGAATCTGGAACTACACTTCAATTTTGGCTTGGATTTTCACCTTTTTGCTCAACTAACTCAAAACTTGACTACCGCATTTTACCTGACACTGAATGGATTTCTAATAAAGACGGTTCTCAACCCATTAGGATTAGTACTGCAAAAAATGGCATTCATACTCTTGAAATCAGGCGTATAAATCCTTACAACTTGTCCTTTTCTATTCAAAAAGTAGGAACTTTTGAAGTAGTTACCTATTGGTATAATACCTTATTTTTTAAAGTGGTTACAGGATTTACTATTCTATTTATTCTCGTTATACTAATTCAACAAACGGTTAAACTATCTTACAGAAAAAAGTTATTACTCTTAGAAAAGAACAAATTCAATTCCGTGAGCGCGAACATTTATCTAGAGATTTACATGATTCTATCGGAACCCAACTCAGTTTAATCATCAGACAGTTGAATGCAGCCGGCGCAGAAACAATGCAAAATAAGCGTTTAAGTACTGCCAAAGAAATGGCCCAATTTTCGCTCGAGCAACTGCGTGAAACCATTTGGGCGTTAAAATCGGAAACCATTCACTTTAAAGAATACACAAGCCGAGTAGAACAACTCTGCAACCGATTACTTATGAACACCGAAATCGCCTTGGATTTTAATGTTGAACTTCATTCTAATCCTGTGATCACACCCATTCAGCACATTCAATTGCAGCGAATCATTGAAGAAGCCATCACCAATGCCATTAAATACAGTAAATCTAATCGTTTAAAAATAAGTATTGAGTCAAAAAAACAAAGTTGGACTATTTCCATTCAGGATTTTGGTGTTGGATTTGATATCCATCAAAGGCAGCAATCAACACAGTATGGGCTTAAACATATCTCAGAACGCGCCAAACTTATTCAAAGTGAATTGGAGATTCAAAGTAAATCCGATTCAGGAACAAGTATCATTCTAAAGATCCCCATATTATAATACTTCAAATGAAGTATTGCTTTTTTATGAGAAGTGAGTCATTTTCGAGATATGATTACGTTAATGGTTATAGAAGACAACAGCACACAGCTCAAATCTTTGATTGAAGAATTCCATTATATTGATTTTATAGACCTTGTCTATTGTTTTAGAAGTGGGGAAGAATGTATATCCTCGCTACCCAATTTTTCTGAAATTCCAGATTTCGCCTTGGTTGATGTGCAGATGCCAGGCTTGAGTGGAGTAGAAACGGTAAGACAAATCAAAGCCGTAGCGCCGTCCATTCAATGTATCATGTTTTCTGTGCTCGATGATGAATTTACCTTATATCAGTCCATTCAAGCTGGAGCATCGGGATATTTTCTTAAAGAAGATGCCATTGAAACCATAAGTCATCATTTAAAAATGGTTAAAGAGTTTGGCGCTTTACCATTCACTCAAAGAATGGCACGGAAAGCTTTGGACTTAATCAAAAAAGGCGGCCCCTCAATTCAAAATGAAGATTCAGTTTTATCTTCAAGAGAATTAGAAGTTTTACAGTTACTTGCTGAAGGTGATAATGCCCAACAAATAGCAGATAAATTATTTGTGAGTTTTCATACCGTTCGCAAACACATGATGAATATTTATGGCAAATTAGAAGTGAATTCCAAAACCGAAGCTATAAAAATGGGAATTAAAAACCGCTGGTTGAATCTTTAAAAAAATAAAAGACGACAGGTATTGCAAATCATTATTTTTCGACTTATATTGTAAGTAAACACTAACTAACTAAATTATGACAACAATTACCCATCAAAGCATCTCTGACCGTCAACTTGAAATCATCGAAGCTGCTGGAAAAATCCTGTCCGCATCTGGTGTAAGTGGATTAACTATAAAGAATTTGGCAAAAGAAATGAAGTTTTCAGAGGCGGCATTATATCGTCATTTCTCAAGTCGGGAAGAAATTATTCTGGCATTACTCAATTATTTGGCTAGCAGTATATCTGAACGAGTGGAGTATTCTATTTCTGTTTATGAACATCCTCAGGACAAATTTAAAGCATTGTTCCGCAATCAGTTGCAGTTTTTCAATGAGAACCCACATTTTGTGGTAGCCGTTTTTTCAGACGGACTTATGGAAGAAACGAACCGCATAAACGAAGCTATTTCACGCTTATTGAGCAATAAAATGGCGGTCTTAATGCCTATTTTGATGTTGGGTCAGCAAAGTGGCACATTCACGAATGCTATCACAACTGAAGAATTAATGCACGTTGTAATGGGCGCTTTTCGCCTGTTTATGTTTAAATGGCGTCTTGCTCACTTCGAATTCGATTTGGTTCGGCACGGCGACAATATGATTGAATCTTTACTCACTTTAATACGGACAAAATCCTCATGAAAACCTTCTTAAAAACCACTTTACTTACTGTTATTTCTTCATTTGCAGCGCTTACACTTTTCCTAACCACTTCCATATTTTTCGATTTATTCGGAATTCGGGAAGCAGAAGGAAACTTTGTTTGGGGCATTATCGTCGTAAACTTTATTGCATCATGGCTTTATCTGTCAAGCGTTTACGGTTTAATTAAGCAAAAATCATGGGCAGCACAACCCCTGCTGTTTGCATCCATTCTCATCCTGTTTGGAATTGGATACCTTGCATTTCACGCATTCTTCGGTGGATTGTATGAATTAAAAACGTTTCAGGCTTTAGCATTCAGAGGCAGTTTAACCTTTGTTTTATATTGGCTTGCTCTTAAAGTGATTAAACAAGATAAGGGAGATTCTTATGAAATCGCTCATTAATCATTCTCTGTACAAATTCGAGTCTCCACAAGACTCGAATTTCTCACTGCTAAAAAATAAAACGGAAAACGGATGTAAAAAAAAATGGCTATACAAGTTAGTGAATATTCACTTATTTTTATTCCTAACTAGCGCTTCGGTGAATGTATTACAAGCTCAAACATTGACTTATGAACAAGCTATTGACAGTGCCCTATACCACAATAAACGGATTCAAGCGGCAAGTTTGGGCGTTCAGATGCAACAGGAAAAACATAAAGAAGCGGTTGGTATGTTATTGCCACAGCTTTCCGCATCGGCAGAGTACAAATATTTCACCGAATTACCGTTTAATCTGATGCCGCAGTCGGCTTTTGGTGGACCGGCTGGCGTGTTCAAAGAAGTTCAATTTGGTGTTCCTCATAACATTCAGGCTTCTGTTCAATTGCAATTACCCTTGTATCAACCTCAGATTTGGGGCGCTATTCGGGCGACTTCCCTTGCTGAAGATTTGAGCCATTTGCAACTGAAAAAGACCAAAGAGCAAGTATATTTGGAAACCGCCAATTTATATCGTCAGGCTCAACTTATTGCCTATCAAAAAGAAATCACCAAAAAAAATCTAGGAAACGCGATAACATTGGAACAGCTTACCCAATCTGTGTTTGATCAGGGTTTGGCTAAAGAAACCGATTTGGGACAAATTCAATTGCAAACCGCACAACTGCGTGATGCCTTGCTTCAGTTAGAACAAGCTGAAAAACAGGTATTGTCGTTGCTAAAACTCCAATTTGGTTGGACTGAAAACCGAATTATTGAGCTTGATGCCGAAATTATTTCGCCATCCCATGAATCAGAAACAACACTACCGCCTGTTGACTTTCAAATTACGGAAATTCAGCAATCGCTCATTCGTTCGGAACTGAACACCATTAAATGGTCACGTTTACCTTCACTTTCTCTTTTTGGAAGTTATGGAACAACTGGATTCGGATATAATGAGTCACCCAATGAGTTTTTGAATTTTTATCCGCTCAGTTTTGTCGGTGTAAAAACCCAAGTGAATATGTTCACCGGCTTAAGTTCAGTTCGAAAATCAACTCAAAAAAAAATTGAGTTAAAACAGACTCAACTTCAACAGGAACTATTGGTTGATGCCCAATCGGCTCAACTTCAACAGGCTCGATTTGCCTTTGCCTTGGCTCAATCGCAAGTAAAAACAGCTTTGCAGCACATCGAATTGGCCGAATCGGTTTACACACAAACGCAACTTGAATTTGAACAAGGGGTTTCTGCCCTTCGAGATGTGCTTTTGGCCAATTCTGCCCTTCAAAAAGCTCAACAAACACATATTCAGCAACTTGTGGCCTTGGTAAAAGCCGAGTTGGAAATAAAACATATATCAGGAAATTTACTGGGAGACCCTCAATGAAAACGATTTTCACTTATATAATCGCATTTACCCTATTAGCCTTAATCAGCTTTAAACTCGTTTCAAACAAACAATTAGCACAGGCCCGAGTGTATCACTATAATCCCGATTTTCCCATTTTAGTGGATGTTGTGAGCGTTCAACGCTCGAATGAATCCACCAAGCACGTGTTTCGTGGTCAATTTGAAGCAGGAAAAGAATCCAAACTAAGTGTAGATATTCAAGGAAAAGTCCTTTCCGTCAGCGTTGATGTGGGTCAATCCGTGAAAAAGGGACAAGTTTTGCTGCAACTCGATCAATCGCTACTAAATCTGCAATTACAAGCAGCCCAAATTCAACACAAAAGCTTACAAGCTGATTTGAAACGAACCGAAACACTTGCAGAACAACAAGCCGTTCAAAAAGTTCAGCTTGAAAAAATGCAAAATGCCGTAGAATCTGCTGAAATCCAGGTAAAAACAATACAGGAACAGCTTAGCAAAACTACTCTTAGAGCGCCCTTTGATGGCATAATTACACAAAAACTGACTGAAACCGGAAGTTTTGCAGCGCCTGGAATGCCGGTTTTTATTCTGAGTGATATGGAAACCTTGCGCTTCACCTTTCAAAGTAGTGAGCAGGATTTGGGATTTATAAACGACAGTCATTCACTTTCGGTAACAGCCGATGTTTTTCCTGATCTGTCATTTTCTGCTAAACCATTGTTTACCAATGCAAAAGCAGGAATGAGTAATCAATATACGGTTCAAGTGGAAGTCAAAAACTCGACCGAAAACTCATTAAAATCGGGCATGTTTGGTCGTATAAACATTCAGATTCAGAATGATAAACCGATTCTGAAAATTCCTGCCCGCGCCCTTTTAGGCTCCGTTGAAAATCCATTAGTTTATACCATTATTGATGGGAAAGCCTACAAATCACCCATTCAGTTTATAGAACATAACGGAAAAGAAATTTTGATTACATCAGGGCTTAATCAAGGTGATGATATAGTAGTTGGCGGATTGGTTCATTTATATGATGGCGCATTGGTTCAAATTTCCGGTAAAAACACATCCCAAACACAGAGGTAATGCTATGAATATCACCGAAATTTCCATCAAAAGACCCTCGTTGATCGTTGTTTTATTTAGTTTATTTACACTTCTAGGCATCATCGGATTTATGAATTTGAGTTATGAACTCATGCCCGATTTTGATCAACAGGTAATTACCATTAAAACTCGTTATCCCGGCGCCGAACCTTCTGAAGTTGAAACATCTGTTTCACGTATTTTAGAAGATGCCTTATCTAATCTTGAAGGTGTAGATTATATCGTTACCAAAAGTTTGCCAAATGCTTCTATTGTGATTGTGAATTTGGTTCATGGCAGTGATTTAGGAACTGCAATGCAAGATGCACAGCGATTTATTAACAATAGTTTAAAGGATTTGCCCGCAGCGGTTGATCCACCAGAAATGACAAGTATTTCACCAAACGATTTGCCAATGCTTTCCATCAGTGCCGAAAGTTCACTTTCCGATATCGAGTTCTATCAGTTAATGTCCGATGAAATTGTTCCTCAGTTGCAACAAACCAAAGGTGTGGCTGAAATTACTTTGCTTGGTGGTGTACAACGTGAAATTCAGTTGCTAATAAATCCAGAAAAATTAGCTCTTTACAAACTGAATTTGCTTCAAATAAACGAAGCCTTACTTCGGGGTGGATTAGATATTCCCGCAGGTTCAGTGAAAACGGAAACCGAAAGTAATTCCGTTCGGCTTATTGCGAAGTTTGAAGATCTCCAATCCATCAAAAACGTTCTATTGTCAATGCCTCGTCCTGGCGAACCGGTCTATTTAGGCGATGTTGCTACGGTAGTTGATGCTATTGCGGAACCAAGCTCGATAAGTCGATTTAATGGGAAAGAAGGAATTGGATTACTCATTAAAAAACAGCGAGATGCCAATTCCGTCGATGTTGCTCAAGCTGTTCAGGGCAAATTAGTAGAAATGGGAAATCGGTATCACTCAGAGGGATTAATATTCACGATTGCCGATAACACCACCGATAATACGATTGCAGCCGTTAACTCTGTTGTGTATGATTTAATTTTGGCCGTAATTTTAGTTTCAGCTGTTATGTTACTGTTTTTACACAGTTATCGAAATTCTTTGATTGTAATTGTTGCCATTCCAACTTCGCTGATTACCGCTTTTGCTGTGATGTGGATACTCAATTTTACGCTGAATTTAATGACACTGTTAGCCATGTCGCTAATCGTTGGAATTTTGGTGGATGACGCAACCGTGGTTCTTGAAAATATTCAGCGTCACCTCGATATGAAAAAAAACCGCAGAGAAGCCGCTTTAGTTGGACGTATGGAAATTGGGTTTTCCGCGATTTCTATCACACTTGTGGATGTGGTCGTTTTCTTGCCTATTTTATTCCTGCAAGTCTCTGTGGCCGATATGCTTCAACAGTTTTCTGTGGTAGTTATAACTTCAACGCTCACCTCTTTGTTGGTTGGATTTACCTTAACTCCTTGGATGGCGTCACGAATTGGAAAAGCGGAAGATTTACAACCCACGAATTTTTTCAATCGGTTTTTGCTGTGGTTTGAACATCAAATTGAAAGTTTTACGCACTGGTATGGAAAACAATTAACGTGGGTGTTACATCATAAATTAATCACCGTAATCGGTATTTTTATGTTGTATGGATTAACCGTAGCCATCTTGAAAATGGGAATTATTGGTCAGGAACTCATTGCAACAGGCGATCAGGGAAAATTTCGGATGAATCTGGAATATGATGCGTACACTACATTACGAGAAAATGCCATTCGAAGTCAAAAAATCGAGCAATTTTTATTGCAACAAGATGAAGTGGCTACAGTTTTTGCCAATATCGGCGGACCAAGTTCAGGAATGGGAAGTCTTGGAATTGGCTCAGCTTATAAAACAGAATTAACTGTCCAACTAAAACCGGCAGAAGAACGGGGTTTCAAAGAATCCGAACAATTTATGCAACACATTCGTGAGGCGATGTATCAAGAATTTGCCGGCGTAAAAATTTCGATGGCTACCCTTGGTCTCGTTCCTCGTTCAACTCCAATTGAACTGACTTTAAGCGGTTCTAATTCAGAAATATTGGCGAAAACAGCTCAGGAATTAAAATCCGTTTTACAACAAATTCCTGGCGCAGATAATGTTACGATTTCAACCGAGAGTACCACACCGGAATTACAAATATATCCTGACAGAAAAAAAATGCAGCAATTAGGTTTACAAACCGCCGTTGTGGGCGCAACATTGCGAACAGCCTTAACGGGCAACGACGATGCAAGCTTAACCGAAAATGGTGTAGAATATCCGATTCGTGTTTGGGTTGATCCAAGTTTTCGGGAAGATGCTCAAAAATTAGCTCAGTTCACTTTCGTAAACGGAATGGGTCAACCTGTTCAATTACAACAATTTGCGGAAGTCAAACGTGGAACAAGTCCTTCACTGCTCGAACGTCGCGACCGTCAATCGGCCATAACGATTACTTCCGATGCATTGGGACGTCCTTCGGGAACGGTAGCTGGTGAATTAACTTTCTGGTTAAAAAACAATCCGCTACCCGAAGGAGTTTTATTGCAATGGGGAAGTGATATCAAACGCCAAAACGACAGTTTTTCTGCGCTCGGTTCGGTTTTAGTCATCTCCTTTATATTAATTTACCTCATCATGGTTGCGCTTTACGACAGCTACGTGTATCCTTTTGTGGTGTTATTTTCCATTCCCGTTGCCATCATTGGTGCGTTATTAGCCTTGAATCTGAACATCAGCAATTTGAGTGTGTTCACCTTACTCGGATTAATCATGTTGATGGGTTTGGTTGCCAAAAACGCCATTTTGATTGTGGATTTCACCAATCAGCGAAAAGCAGAAGGCCTACATTATATAGATGCGCTTATTGAAGCCGGAAAAACAAGAATGCGTCCCATTTTGATGACAACAATTTCCATGATAATCGGAATGATGCCAATTGCACTAGCAAGTGGAACAGCAAGTGAGTGGAAAAACGGCCTAGCTTGGGTAATTATCGGTGGACTCACCTCTTCTCTTATGCTCACCGTGTATTTAGTGCCAATTGTTTACGCAACAGTTGATTCCATCAAAGCAAGATTTACCGCTTAAGAGTTATTTTAGAATTATCGAAACTTGCATTTTTTGAAAGTTTCGATAATTTAACTTCGAGAAATACGCAATATTTTTGAGTGATTATGTCAAAAATTAGTTGCCGAAAAACCTCTCATTTTTATCCGATTTAAAAATAACCTCCCAAAAAAAAACACCTATTTTAAACAATATCGATAACTTATGGTAATATAAAATCCTTGTCTATTCTCTTCTTTTGGGTTCACTTCCAAAAAAAAAAAGACTTCTAAAGATAAAAATACCTTTAGTAATTAGGAATTAATATTCCTAATTACTAAATTATATTTAACCAATAAGGCATTATCACATTTTCTTATGAAACCAACTACACTACTAAAACAATCGCTTTTTCTGTTGCTGATGAGTACA